>Ga0179593_1416053_pt1 | contig 11977 bp, 18 predicted proteins | sample CZODoug2_1_08_16_FD_185931 | JGI IMG/M metagenome (GOLD analysis project Ga0179593, IMG submission 185931) | Vadose zone soil fungal communities from Angelo Coast Range Reserve, California, USA - CZODoug2_1_08_16fungal (PacBio error correction) | ecosystem: Environmental > Terrestrial > Soil >...
GGGCATCGTTTCGATGAAGGTGGGGGAATGGGGAAAAAATCATAAAGGAGGAAATCAGGGGCTGGGGAGGGGAAATGGAACATCACCACGGCACCTGACTGGAAGGGATGGACAAAAGGATTTCGGTATCGTACAGCTTATCATCGGGGAGAGAGGATTCAACTGACGTTCAAAAGGAGGGGCAGGGTGGGTGTACTAACAGTTGTCACGGGGAACAAAGTTTAATGGAAATCACAGGGATAAGGGGGCTCATTGGGGGTGCTGGGACTTTTGACGGAAGTAAGGAACCAAGCGTTGTCCAATGCTGGATCCAAAAAGGAGAACAGGTCGGGCGCGGTGGGAATTGACATCAGAAGAAAAAAAAAAAGGGGGGAGGAGGAAAGGGAGAAAGAGAATGACTCGTAAAAATTAACTAACCCACCTTGCTCAGTTAAAAACAGGCCTAAAAGAGAACCTGCCTAAAAAGAATAAGTTTGGCGAGTAGTAGGGAGGGAAAGGGAAACAACAACAAACCATGAGCTGGAGGGGAGAAGAAAGGGGGAAGGTTAAAAAAAAAGAAACAACTGCTCTAACCTGCGCTGAAGAAAGGTGTGTCTATTGCCTTATCAGATGAGAAGAAGGAGGGACAGATATAAGAAACAGCCTTATATACCGAAACGGCGTAAAGAAAGCAAGAGGGGAAGAGAGTGGTGTGTGGGCACCTTCTCGTCGGAAAAGAGTTATCGAGAGACCAACTAGAAAAAACCGCCGCCCGTCCGCGCACCCCTCTGAGATGGGTAGGGGGGATGGCTCTGTCGACCGGCTTCGGGGCTTCGAGAAGGTGTGACGAGGGAAAGAGTCCGGATAGTTGGTGGGGGGCAGATATGCCTATCTGTCGGAACGGAGGGTTTTCTTCGAGATCTAATTCAAAAGTGGGGGAGAGGAGTAGAACTCACAATGCAGGTGAGAATGAAAGAGAGTTGGGGCAAGGGGGGATTCAAGACTAAAGGCTTTAGCCCTTAAGAACCAAAAAGTCCGACCTGGAAGGGGAAGATGAAACAATAACAAAAAAAAAAAAAAAAATATGCCACACCCCTCGACGGCAAGGGGAGGGAAAAAAGGGGAAAAAAACAAGTTCAAACTAGTAGGGGCCAACAGATGGAAGGACACCTTGTGAAGGAGAAGATTAAGTGAGCCAGGAGTAAAAAAAAGAGGAGGAAAGGGATAATGTCGGACGGCCGCGACTCGAAGAAGAACCGAGACCGGGTGTTAGTTATGTTCAGAGTAAAAGATGAAATCTTAAAAAACGGCAGATAATAAAGGAAAATTGAGGGGGGGAAGAAAGAGCAAGGCCAGCTTAGGGCGAGGTGAGGGAGGAAAAAAAAAAAAGAAAAGGGACCACGGATAAGACCACCTCGAGAGGAACTTTTGGCAAGAGAGAGTGAATTACGAGAGGAAAAGGAATAAGAAGACCGAAGAGAAGAAAGTATTCAAAATGAGGAGGGTGCTTGAAAAAAGGCACCACTCTCCGATTGAAACTGAACACGTACGGGGGGTAAAGAGGGTAAGAAGGAGGAAAGGAAGTGTGGAATAGCAAAACCATATTAATAAAAGCCTTGGGAGGAACCAACCTCAAAACTAAAACGGAGCGTCGATAGAGGTGGCTGTGAGAGAAAGCCAGGAAGGCAATGAAAAGGGCATGGGATCATCAGAAATGTTCGAGTAAGTTCGATAAGAAAACTTTATGCCAAAGAAGAGGCAGAAGCACGAGCGGTGTATGAGAAGGAAAGGAAAGAGGGCAAGAATAAGTTAATTTCAAAGTCTCCACTGAATCGATTTGAAAAAAAGCTTTATGGCGCAAAGAAAGAAGGGGAGACCCGAACTGCTGCCGAGGCCAAAATTTGCCAAAGGGCACACTTTTTAGGAAGCCTATGGAAAACGGGAAAAAATCTTCTTGGGAAATTTTGGAGGAGAGGAAGTTTCGAATAACAGAAGGAGAAAGAAATTTCCGCGATACCCGGCTGAGAAAACCTGGGAGACAGGAGATCGGAACACTGATAATTGTCGCCGAGAGAGGGGAATAACCGCACCTACGGGGCAAGTACAAATAAGGGAAGGATGGAAGTGGAGGGAAAGGAGGTCGGGAGGAGCCCAGGCGCAGGTTAAGCTGGTGGTGCCGGACACATCATAGCGTGTCCGAAATGTAGAAACTCGAGAGAGAAGAGGGGCACACGGGGACAGAGAAAAATATTAGGAAAAGGGGAGAAAGAGAAATGGATGAAGGGGGTGAGGGACCTCGGCCCAAGTCCTAGAGATCGCCGGGGAAAGTTTTGGCTGAAAACCCGATCTAGGGGGACAAAAGCTCGGCTTCAACGATGGAAGATGCCTGCGCGAAGGATTGAAAAAAAAAATGAAAAGCGGCTAACAACGGATGGAGACTAGTTCGAAGAGACTAGGACAGACAGGCACCCAAAAGGGAGGAAGAGAATCCATCATACCGGTGGTCCGGAAGGGGAAAAAGAAAAAGTACCGGGTGGTCAAGTATTAGAGCCTGTCCTGGTGCAAAAGATGGAGGATCGAAGAACGGGGGAGGAGAACGCGAAGTCAAGGCAAACGGAGAAGGATAGAAATGGTCTCCGTGTCTTGCTTTATGGTTCAAAAAAAAAGCGAGTCCGGCCCTCAGGAATCGGAAAATGAGAGGGGCCAAATCCCATAGATCAAGTACGGGCGACTGGCCTATTTCAAATTAAAAATAAAAGGCGAAGGGAAAAAATTAGGGAGAAAGGATGGGTGTCCGCAAAAATTGCCAAAGATCCCATGCGGGGCCAAACGGGTAAATGAAGTAAGGGGGCTGGGGAAACGAATAAGGGGCTGCTAAAGGGGGGGTTTCGCTGAGCTTGGAAGAAGAGAAAAGAAACATGATACTGCGGGAAATCTCTCATAATGGGTGGGGGGGGGGGGAATAGATGGCAAGGAAGCATGGGAGAAAGGGAGGACTCGGCTACTAGCACTAAAAAAAAAAGACTCTCGTAGCAATAAGGAGGGTCGACAGAGCCAACTGTTTCAGTCAGGGGGAAATCGGGGGGAAGGAGGGACGTAAACATACTCAGCTTTTTAACATAGGTCAAGAACTCTGAAGAGTAAAGTAGGTCAATGGAAGTGAGTGTGAGCGGAACGAGAAGTAGAGGCGGAGATCGAGGGGAATGCGGACCAGAAGTCCAGGATAGCTTCGGTTGCAAGGTAAGCTTGGAAGGGGCCCCATCCAGGAAAAAGAAAAAAAATTGACTCACTAAGGGTAGAAGGAAAGCCTTAAGGTGGGTGGAGGACAGGCGTGCGCGCAAAAAGGGCTTCGGGAGAAAGGGGGGCTGAATGCGGGAAGTGATAAGGAGAAAAGCAATCCCAAGAGAGGAAGGGTCAAAGCGAAAAACGGTTAGGAGCGAGCAAAGAGACTGATGAATGGATGCCATCAGTAATAAGTGGCGTAGGGGTAGAAATAGTAAAAGTGGTGTATCTTTTGTGGAAGAAATGGAGAAGAAATCACAGAGGAAGACGGGATGGGTCCAGCGATGGCTGGGGCAGCACCAAGTGTAAGAGAGGTTTGGCAGACTTGGGGTGGGAGAGGTCGAGAAAACTGTCCTTGGGAAGAGGTGGGAAAAAAGAAAGAAAAAGAGCGTCAATTCCCTGGAACAAGGGCGGTGTAAAAACGCCAGGTAAAACACACAAGAAAAATTGGATACATGGGCAAGGGCCACAAAAAAAAAGGCAGAAGGGGAGCAAGGGGGAGAAAAAAGGGGCCGACTTTTACTTTGAGGAAACAATCTGAGAAAAAGGTAATGCCACAGAAGATAGTAAATAGGGGAGGGGGGGAAGATATCGAAGTGTAAGAAGGAGAGGGAGGAACGGGGCAGGGAAGTACCAACCTAAGAGAAGTTCAAAAAATGGAGTTGAAAAAAGTGGAGGGGAGGGCGCCCCAGAAGGGGGGAAAGGGGCCTAGAGCCCGCGGCAGGGCTCTGTTTCTTGGTGGCAAACATCAGGCAGGATCTCAGAGAAAAGTATCAAGGGGAGAGTAGGGGAACTGGATGCATTTGAGTTCTCCGTATAGTGACAGGGACACCGGGGGAGGAATCGTACTTGCATTGGGGAGATTAAAAAGTGGCATACAGGGAGTGAGGGCATATTGACCGCCGACTAGTGAATGCCTAATTATTGGGAAAAAAACTTCAGTCACAGAAATAATTGCCAAGAAAAGGGAAGGAGGTGAAACGGAATGGAATTATGAAGAAATGGGTAAGTTGTCTGGTAAAAAAAGAAACTTGTCCAGGAAGAACGATTCAAACCTAAATGGAAGCCTGCGAAGGAGGGGAGGGGGGCTGAAGCAAAATCATAAGTGAGGAAGGAAGAGGGGTGGATGGGACAGGAAAAATCTGCATAGGACGTGGAAATTCCTTGCCATCAGGATGGAGCAAGCTTAAAGAGGGATGGTACGTATGGGGAAAAATAAGGAAAAAGGAAAGCAGCCGCTGACTAGAGAGGGGAAAACCAGGTTTTGAAGGAGGAGAGTAAAAGGCCTCTACCTCCAGGGGAGTTGGAAGGAAGGCCAGGGCACCGGAACTCAGGAGAAGAAAGGGGAACGGGCAACGAAGTGTTTCATCCAAGGACACCTTATGAATCTATCTAAAAGGGGAGAGCTTACATCTAGGAGGGGAAAAACTTCCCCTGCAAAAACATAGAACGTCGAGATGGAAAGGAGGAAAGGGGGCAGGTGAAGAACAGTTGGCTAGGTAAGGGGGCGGATGCGAATGAGATTGGGGGGGGGGGTTTTCTGGGTCATCGAAAATCGCTGGAGAGCTAAATTTTGTTCTGATGGCTGAAGATCCATGGGGAAAGAAAAATGGATTGCAACTACCATTGGTATGCAAGCAAACGCTGGTATTCTAAAATACAGAAAATAAGAGACCTCAGAACCGACCACATTAGATCTGAGTCTTAAAAAAAAAACTGCCCGAAGGAATACTCAGAGAAAAGTGGGGCCGAAGAACGACTACAGATTGGTGCGAGGGAAGGAGGATATGGATAAAGTTGTATGCCGGCTTCATATAAGGAAGGGTACGTTAAGTCACAAGCAGAAACTCCGAGGCACGCAGATGGAGGGGGGGAGGAAAGAGAGTGGGGAGAAGGGAGAGGCGAACAGCGGAGGACAGCTTATCACCACTAGGAGAGAAGCTCATTTGTGAAAAGTTGGGGGAAAAAGATGGTAAAGGAAAAGGGAAAGAGAAGGTTTGAGGTGTCGTGACAGCAGAAGAAAAAAGATGGAAATGGGGTGGGAAAAGAGTGTGAACAGTCAGTGGTCGTAGCGCAAATCTGGAAAGGGGAGGAGTTGGATTGGCAAACAAAAAAAGAGGAGGAAAGAAAAAGGGAAAGAGGAGCTTCAACCGAACCGCGCACGACTGACAGAAAGGAGGAAAGAAAGAAAGGAGAAGGGAAAAAAGGACTGACAAGTCACTTCGCGAAGGGAACAAAAATTCTAAAGACATTTTAGGAAGAAGAAAAAAAAAAAAAAAAAAAAAAAAAAAAAAAAAAAAAAAAAAACAATAAAAGGCGCGGAAAAAAAAAACAAGAGAATAATGAATGGTGCCGAAGCGTCAGAACAACTTTCGCGGAGGGAGAGTGGAAGGAGAAACCAGAAGGAAAGAAACAAAAGGAAGGGCGAGAAGCGTGGTGATATTGGAAGGAGACCCTGAAGAGGGGAGGAAAGGAAAAAAAGGGAAGGCGGTAGAACACCGCGTCAAAGGAAAGCAAGAAAAAAAGAGTCTTTCGCTGGGCAAAAAAACCGAGGGAGAGAAGGCGCTTCATGCCGATTTTGAAAAGGAAGGAGGGGAAGAGAAGGAGGGAAGAAGGTTAATAGGATCAATTTCGGCGACCGAAAGCGGGGAAGACCGGGGTCAGCATAGAAAGGCAGGTTCTCAGAAAGAGTAATGGTGGGGGGCAAATGGGAGGCAACGCGTCGGGGCTGGCGGGAGACATTCCTCAAGAAGAAAGGAAAAAAAAGCATCTCAAGATCCGGCACGCCGAAGGTAAGATAATCAACAGAAAAAAAAAGAAGAAAAGGACTAAAGCGAAAAGTCTCCAAAACGGGGGGATCACCAATTACCCGAGGGGAAAGAGGGGAGGAAAATCGACCGGGTGGAAAATTGCTCAAAGGGAGCTCTAAATCTAAGGGAAGAAATTAGGGAATAAGGCGGCCCGGCTGAAAATTTAGGTACCTCGTCCAGGGGAAAAGGAACTTTAAAAAAAGAAGTGTGGACAATGCACTGCCCAATAAAGATGTCAAATGTTAAACTGCGTCCTACAGTAAAGCTAAGAAGAGGAAAAAATGGCCTGCCTATCTCTTACTAGGGACGGGGTCAGGGGAGGCCTTCACAAGGAACAAAAGGGAAAGTCGTCGCTAAGAAAAGGGGTCTAAGAATCGGGATGGAAATGAATTCAGAAAACGCTCAACTGAAGAAAAGTATCAATCAAAAAGGTTCCTGAAATAAGTTTTGACGGAAAGAACAAGGGACGATAGAAGCCGTAAAGAAAAAGACCGAGGGAGGAGGGTGAAAAACTGGGTCACAAATGCTGGAAAGGGGGGAATTTGTAAAAAAGTACAGATGAGAAAAACGGGGAATTGTTCAGTGATACCGACCTACGGTGACAACTAGGAAAAACCGGATCGGAGAGGAGGGGCAGGGAGGACGGAGGTAACTTCCGGAGAAAAGCGGCATGGGGGAGACAGCATTAGGAGGAGGAAAAAGGGGTTATCTAAAAAGGGAAAGAAGAAGGAATAAGAAAGTCAGAGGAGGGTTTAAGGCGCAAATAAAGAAAGGGCCACCGATCGAATGGAGAAGATTAACGCGCCGCAAGAAGTATGGGAGGGGGGGGTAGAAAAAAATCAAAATCCGGCCGAAAAGCGTATTCCAAAAAGGGACAAGATTGTGGGGGAGGAAGAGGAAAAATATAGTTAGAAAAATTTGGCGGCTTCGGGGGGCCAGGGTCCGAGTGCAGAAGAATGTCGAACGCATTACTAATCGAACAGGTAGCAAAGAAAAAGAAGAAATATGTGGGAAATAGAGAAGAGAAGCGTGAGGGTCATACCGCCTAATGGAAAAGACATCCGAGATGTCACTCTAAGGGTAAGGACATTGACTAGCTAGCAAAAGGGGGGAAATAAGTAAACGTCGGGAGGGAACGTCTCCCATGAAGAGAAAGGGGGAAAGATTGTCTTACGGGAACCGCGGTCGATGAAAAAGGGCAAAAGGGGAAAAAAACAGATAGTTCAGGCAACAAACTATTAGCAGCAAAAGGACAAAAAAAGAGGTCCGCAAAAGCCTCTGAAGACCTCCTCTCAAGAATGGGGAAATGTGGATGTAAAAACTGAAAAAAGGTCTATGGGGAAAATTCATCAGAAATACAGTATCGACAATTCTGAATGGAGGTACCCAAAAGGGATTGCACAAAAAACCCGGATATGTATACGAAGAAAAAAAAGCCCCGGACTCCCTCTCAATGTCAGTCTGAACAATAGCTTTCTAATAACCGTTGGTGGGCAAAGAAAGGGCCCCTCAGCGGAGTAAAAGGGTTATCAGGTACTGAGGTAACGTCCACCTCCCGTCCAGTACACGTGAGGCACCGAAAGGACCGAAAGTAATGAACATTTGCTCAAAGCAGCAACCTAAAAAAACCGAAAGTTATCGGAAGAACTTTATGGGAAAAGGGGGGGGGAGTTTAAAACGGGCTCCAACATAAAACGGAGGCACGGAAAAAAAAGAAAACAGAAGAGTAAATGGGAAGGGGACATAAAAGAGACGACCGTCTTAAACGCTAAGCTCAAAGAAAGAAAGGGGACATTGGCTGATCTCAGATCAGAGAGAGAGGTTGTAAAACTTATGGAGGAAGACTGGTTAAGAAAAAAATTGCCAAACGAACTCTACATGGGGGGGGAGAGAATTAAGACTCGCGTGGACCAAAGAAAAGGTGGCGAGTTGTGGGGAAGGGGACATGGGAGCAAGAAGCGATGCTCAATCCCACATATAGAGTCTCTCAAAAAAAAAAAAGGGAAAGGAAGAGAAAAGAGAGTACGGCCAGAAGTGGTACTCATTGGAAGTCTTCCGCCTAAAAACTCTCCCGGAGGGGAGGTCAACAAACGGGGACTGAAGAAGAGAGAAAGCGTTTACGCCTGGATCGTTTTGGGGGTGCAAGGTCGGGCGACCAATAAGCTAATGTTTAATATGAGGAAGTCTCAGAGGGGAGCTTAAATATTCGACTTTGGGGAAGAGGGAACGAGAAAGGGTAGGGAGAAAATAGTAGGAGAACAGCGAAATTACTGCGGTTCTATTCCTCAGCGTCATTGAAGAAAAAAAGGAGTCCATCAGGAGGAAAAAAGAGGAAGATGCCGTGTCAAGGAGCCTTTGCAGGGTGCGGAGGGGGAGCACTCAAAAAAAAAAAAAAGGGATTAGAGACGGCGTCACGAAAGTGCTCACGGTGGATAATTCGAACATACAAGAGAGGGAGATAACTTAAAAAGGCCACCGGTGAGGGGGGCAAAATCAGGGAACGGGGAAAAAGGGGCGTAAGTTGAGATGTTGCCGTCGTACGAACGGGGTGGGGGAAAAAACTTTGTAATCACGGAGAAGAGCGACGCGTGAACGAGCTGTCCAAGGAAGGACAGGGTGTTAAGTGGGGGGGGAAAGCAACACGTAATCCGAGAATGAGTTGATGGACTTAGTCCCAAGAGGAAAGGAGGGAGAAAAAAAAAGGAATTCCTTTCAGAGGGGGGGGGGGATGGGCAAGAAAAAGAAGAGGCTCGGTCCCCTGCCAAGTCGTTGAGAAAGAGCAACCCAAAAAAAAAGGTCACAGTCCCAGAAATCCGAGAAGGAAAAGAAGGAGACTCGAACAAGCCTGTGTCGACACGGCATTGAGGGTAATTCCCTAGAGGGATGAAGCGGGGAGGGGTTATAAAGGATCGGAAACAAAACATTTGAAATATATAAGTGTGGCGGATCGGCGGTACTGTAAGAAGAGATTGAAGGGAGGAGGACGAATCTGATTCCCTAAGCCATGGCGAAGCTCAAGGAGGGGGGAATGGAGCGGGGGACCGCTTCTCAGGAGGCCGCCAAAGGACGGGGGGACCGAGGAACACAGTCGCACATTCGTAATTGTTGAGGGGAGTCCATGAGAAATTCCGGGAGGGAGCTAATCGACAGGAATGAAGAATTTGAAGTTGAGGGAGGCTTTCGGCAGACAACTGGAGGAGTTAAGGGGAGGAGGGCTTGAGATGGCAGAAAAAAAAAATTGGGAAGAGCAACGATCAGGCGCAATCAGGAGGAAGAGGCTTCTCCTAAGGAAAGGACTAATCCAGCACGATCCAGGGGGTGACGGTGGAAAACCGGTTCAGGGAGAAATTCAAAGGGGGGGGGAATGAGAGTCATCAACGGATCGGGAGACAAAGGTGGTCCCGGGAAGTCCAGACAGGAAGGCGGGGTCTAAGGGACCGACTGTCCTTACGGCGGCGTGGCAACAGAAAAATAATCAAAAAAGGATAATTCAGGAAAAGGGCAGGGGGGAAAAATAGAAAGAGGCCAGTGCATGTGAGAGGCCATAGCGAAAAGAAGCTACATATGAAGGGGGGCGGGTCGTTTTAAAAAGGCCGCCGAAAGATGAACAAATGCGAAGGAGGGGAGAAAGAGACGGCAGACCAATTTCATGGGTTATGAAGGGGAGTCTCTTTTAAAGGGGAATGAGCACGAGGGAAACCACGAGAGAGGGAATCAAGGGGTATCGGCCGCGGCCGAATTTGAATGGCAGGGAGGGACACCGTAGGAAGAAGGGATCAGAACAGAGAGCCTGACTTCAGGGAGAGGTCCGGACAAAAAGGAACAGAGAGAGAGAGGGATAGCTTCAAAAAAAAGGTTTGTTGGCGAAGGGGGAAGCAGGAGGGATGTGCTGAAGATTCGTCTGTGGTTCAGTGGGGAAGGGGAAAGAGTGAGGGAAAAGAATGCGGAAAGGTGGCAGGGGGGGATTATGTCTGCAGGGGCGAGACTGGGGTCCCTAAGGGGACACCATTACTAGTGGGAGCACTTCATTGAAGGAGGGAAGCGAAAAAACTGAACGCTCGTAGAGAAGTACAAAAGATACCGAGAGAAAGGATTAAAATGACCTAGTACGAAAGAAAAGAGGACCTCATTGCAAGGAAATGTGAAGCGGACTACAAGGGAGGAGACCTGGATATTAGGGAAGTCTGGGTGGGGTGGAGGTCAGATACAGGAGGAATAGAGATAAGACCAAAAAGCTCCCCTCCGGAGAGAGGGTCGGGGAGTAAAGATGGGAGCCGCAGCAACTCAGCGGCGGGGAAGGAAAAGAAAGGCAACGGGAAGACACAAGCAGGACCCGGTTTGGAGAATATGGTAGAAAGACTATTCAAGATCGAGACATGGGGGGGGTGGCCGGGGGGTTGACCGTTGCGACGATAGCAAAAGATGGGAAAAAAGAGGGGTGAGGGGAAAACTGTGACGAGTTGAGTAACAAGGTGCTCCATAAGGAGGGCTAAATCGTGAGAGGTGGTTACGCGGAAAAAACCCCAACGGAAAGGGGGGATGCAGAGGGCATGAGGGGGAAAAAGAGAAACGAAGGATCTCGTGAAGAAAAACTCAAAAAAGTATCTCACATGGAACCCCCGACAAAAGGTTTAACATCATGGGACGAAGCTAAGAAACAGTGAGGGAGAAGGGGGGGGGAGTATTTAAATGAGTTTCCCCGACCAGAAAGGGACTCGGGGAAAACCGGCTCGGATAATATGAAGGGGGAATATGGAAGCCTTTCTAATGAAGGGGAGAAAGAAAAAACTCTCTTTAAGAGACAGGGAAAAAAGAGGGAGGGGGGAAATGGAAAAATCCGAAGGGCGAAGCGGTTATCCTTCCAGAAGTGGGGGTCGGTGCGGGGGCTGGGGGGGGGCGGGGGGGAGGGTGGGCGGGCCAAAAAAAGGAAACATCAAGGAAAGCGGCCGCCTGCATCTGGACGAGCGGTCGGCTTCTTAACGCTTGAATCATATAGGGGGAAGGAGAGGGCTGATCGGTTCGAGAGCGGAAGTGGGAGAATGACGAAGGAGGGGGGGAGGGAATGGTGGTGTAGAAAACTGATAAATTGACGCATCCCGGGCACGGAGGGGGGGGAGGGGAGCGCGTCTTCGTAGCAAAAAAAAAAACCGGGGACCAAAAAGGAGACGGAAAGACAGAAACTCCGATTCTATGAAAAAAGGGAAGAACACAGATATATAAAAGACTATCCTTCGACAAACCAAGTCCCAAGAGAAAGACGAAAGCGCTCAGACCGTGGATGGGAATAGAAGGAAACCTTGGGTGGGGTAGGAAAGGAAGGGAAGGTACCGGTTGATCCGGGGGGTAGGATCTTAGGAATAAACTGGGAAAGAGATTCCAAGAAAAGGGGGAAAGGAGAAAATCCTCGTGAGAATATTTTATTCTCTGAAAGGGAACAGGTACAATAGGAACCTCTGTCAGCAAAGGAAGAGAGAGGAAAAGTAAAATGGAGGACGAAGATCATATTCGAATGAGGTCTTCATGAGGCCTAAAACTCGAAAAAAAAAGAGCCTTAGCTGAAAAAAAAAAAAGGTGAAAGCGAACGGCAATTACGTTCTACCAAGATTAAAGGACAGAAGATAGGACCCCGAGTCCGGGAAAGGAAGAAATAGTAGGGGTGTCACGGAAGGAAGGAGAAAGGCTGCAGAGCACCGACATGGCTGTGGAAAGCGGACGGGAAGGAAAGGGAGAAAAAAAGCAATTGTTGATCAGCACCTAGGAAGGCAAAGAAATGGTCAGTAATGTTGAGGAAAGACCTAACGGAAGAAAAAAGAGTTCGGGGAAAGAAAGGGAGGAGCCTAGAGAATGTTTTCCGCAAACCTAAAGAAGCATTAGTCGGCCAATTGGGGAAGAGCAAAAAGAAGAAA
>Ga0179593_1443043_pt1 | contig 11977 bp, 24 predicted proteins | sample CZODoug2_1_08_16_FD_185931 | JGI IMG/M metagenome (GOLD analysis project Ga0179593, IMG submission 185931) | Vadose zone soil fungal communities from Angelo Coast Range Reserve, California, USA - CZODoug2_1_08_16fungal (PacBio error correction) | ecosystem: Environmental > Terrestrial > Soil >...
GGCACACGCAGGTCTAAGCGGAACAAAGGTCAGGTTGAAGGGGGCCAGCGGAAGTCAAAGTGACGTTGGACGGAAGGGAACAGGGGAAAAAAACTCGCCCCGGAGGCGAGCGGGCTGAAATATGGGAAGTGTTCCCGGGGATCGAGTGCTGTCACGTGAAGGGGGAAACTAAACTCGAATCGTGCAAGTGGCCGGTGAAGCATAAAGTACGGGAAAAAAAAGAGATCCGGTAGAGTCGGCCACGGGTTCCGCTTATGCGGCAAACAGGAAAGGTATCTCTGTAACCTCGGAGGAGATCGTGTGACCCAGTCGGCGCGAGGAAAGGAAAAGAGCGCGAGAACCGTCCACCTGGGGGAGAGGAAAAGGGGGGAGGGGGGGGGTAGGGCAGACGCACTGAGAATGACCACAGTGACAGGGGAAGGAGGGGCGGGACGAAGAAGTGAACCTAAGAGGTTCAACGGGCGCATACAAAGGGCGAAGTGAACCGCAAGAACGCTTGAACACTGCTCCACGAGGGAGGGGAAGATGGGGTGCGCGGGAATCGAGTACACTGTGTATCGGTGCCTCACTCAAACGCTACGCTCTGAAAAAAGGGGAGTAAATCACCACGCGGGGGCCGACGGAGCCAGGCACCTAGAAGAACAAAAATATGAGCGGGATTGAAGATGACGGCAGGGGGAAGGCAGCTTCGACCGAGTGGGTGGAGGGGAAAAACCAGGTGTGAGCATGCTTTCTCGTAACGCGTTAGACGTCTGCGTGAGATGAACCGAGAAAAGAGGGTTGGCACGTGGGTTAGAATCGGATGGTTTAACGAGTGGCACAAACGGCATTGGGTATCGTCACTCTCAAATGCTGCCTGAAATAGTTCGGGTGGCGGGGGGTAGTAAATCAGAGAAAACTAACAGAACAAGAACCAGCTGAAATATACCTGCAAAAAAAGAAAAGCCAAAGGCTGGGAGGATTGAACTGGATGAAGGCGTCTATGCGGGGAAATGAGAGGGAGGAAGAACAAGGCGACACTTATAGGTGGAAAACCGAACCACGTACAAACAGGAAGGAACTATTTGTCATAGCTGGCGCACCCACACGAAGGGACAAGAAAAGAGAAGGCCGACCGGGAACACGCAACATAAGAAAACAGAAGGAAAAATAAGGACGATTAAGATTCCAACGAGTTCTGGGGAGAGAATTATAGAGATAAAAGGACCGGAGGACGGAGGAAGAGGGGAAAACTCGTGGGAGGGGGGAGAGAATAATAAGGGGGGATGAATGGGTCGTGGGGGAGACGGTATAAAAGCGTGGTCAATCCTTGTTCGTCACAGCCACCACAGTGCATGGCTGGGGGAGCCAACCATCTTTTCTTTCTCCACTTTGAACCGTAGAAACTGAGGGAGTGAAAATCACACTGGTAATTTCACCAGCGGGAAAAACAACAAAGCTGGTCGAACGCAAAACCATAAAGGAAAACAAAATAATTCTGTGCAGTGAGGTTAAAAGGGGGGACGGCAAAAGGACCCAAAGATAAGTAAAAGGGGACCGGATTTGGGGGGGAAGTGGAAACCAGATGAAGACTGCTTACGAAGAGGCACTAGGTATCAAAGTTCGGGTTATGATGAGGTGGGTGGGAGTGGCGGGAGGAAACTTGGATAACGACAAGGCTGTGGCATACAGAAAGACACAGTGTAAAGAGCCAAAAGGATGCGGAAAGCTCCGACGGTGGGCAACGAATGTATAAGAAAAAAAGACACACAATGGCAAAATCTAGAATAAATAGTACCAAAATCCAGAGAAATGGGGGATCTTCAAATGCAATATTTGGGCTGAAAACAGGATTCAAAACATGAGAATTGTAGAATGACAATGGTACCAAATGGGAAACATTTGGGGGAAGATATGAGCATAAATGAAAAAAAGCGAAAGGACTCATGGGGGGGTTAACAAAAATCCATATCTCGGGGGAAGAAATGAAAACAGTTCAGTTTAAATTGTATGGGGGGGGGGGGGTGGGGGGGGATGGATGAAAAAGGGGGTATGAAGGAAAGAAGATCAACCCAATTAAAAAGGGGAATAATACATAAAAACAGGGGTAATGTGGAGTGTGAAACTGAAATTGAAGCTGGAGGGGTGGTGGTGGAAAGGAAAAGGAAGGGAAACGGGGCAGGAGTAAGTACAAATAAAGGAAGGAAAAAAGATCCGAAGAATCTTTGTTCGTGCTCTGGGGGGTATTTCAACTTGTGTGGGGGGGGGGCGGTGGGGGCTATGGCTGTGGGTGGGGGGGGCGCACAGTGTGGTTCCACGTGGGTGGTGCCTAAGCTGTGGGGTGGGGGAGCAGGTGCTCTTTGCTGGACTAAAGAAAGGGGAGGGAACGGGGAGGATGGGCTTGGTGCTTGAAAAAACATTTTAAGGGCACTGGCAAGTCGTTGGGGGGGGGGGGGGCTTGGGGTTTTGGAGGGGCGTTAAGGGGGGACAAAGCTGCTGAGGGGGGTGGTGTTCCGACTGCCTTGCCCGTCTTGAGGGAGGAAGCGGCCTCCGTTGAAAAAGAATTGCGTTGACTGGGGGGTATTGAGTGGGAAGAAGGTTGCTGCTGTTGGCGGGTCCGTGCAGGGAGGATTGGAATACACATCGGTGGAGAGTGGGGAACGAACCCCAAAAAAACCCCCACCAAAAAAAAAACTTTTTTCCCGGGGGGGTGGGGGTTTAAAATAATACCAAAGGGGGGAGGGGGGGGCCGGTGGGGGTTAGAATGGTTTTCTTCGAAACTGCCCGGAACTCGTAAAGACCCTGGATTCCAAAACCTGTCCCACCGGACGCCTTCGCTTAGTAGGGGGGAGGTTGCTGTGGGACGAAACTTTTTATGGGCGGAAGTGGAGAGTGGGGTTTGCGGAGGTGATGGTGGGGGGTGGGTGTTACTTGGGGGCTGCACTTTGGAAATGGGGGGGAGGTGGGTGTGGAGGGTCTGGTCAGTGGAACAGCATGGGAAAGTCTGGGGAGAGAAGGGGTGTGCGTTTAATTCAACGAAGGAAGGGCAAATGGTAAAATTACTTAAAGTTGTGAAAAAAGGGGTGTAAATCACGAAAGTCAGAATCAGACTAATTAACGAAAAAAAAAAAAAAAAAAAAAAAAAAAAAATAAAAAAAAAAAAAAAAAAGGAAAATAAACAAAAGATAAAAATGAGAAAACAAAAAAAAAAAAAAAATAAAAAGATACAACAAAAAAAAAAGAAAAAACAAACACAAAAAAACAAAGAACAAATAACAATAAAAAAAAAAAACACAATAATAAAAAAATAACGCACCACAACATAATATTAACCAAAAATAAATCACCACAATTTCTATAGAGGGAGAGCGAGGGGAAGAGGACGCTAAAAAAAGGGCAGCATTGAGGAAATCAGAGGGAGGGGGGGGGCCTTAAAGCTACACTAAAAGATACAGAGTAAAGAACTGAACAATCATATCCGGCACGTGATCTGAAGGGGAGAGAGGGGGAACTCGGGTAAAACGCTTAAAGGAAAGCATTGCAGAAGGGGGTCATAAAATAATTGTGAAACACAGTTACTGACTCAGAGAAAACAGGTCTCAGTAAAAAAAAGAGCAAGGGTTCCAAATTGAAAGAGAGGAGGAGAGATTACGAGTACTGGAGAAGGGATAGTTCTGTAACCGAGCTTTCTGGGTCCAGGATGGGAAGAAAGAAAAAGAATTCTGGGAGGTCATGGTTAAGAACGCTTTTTGGAGTGGTATATAAGGAAAGCCAATCAGGAGGGGGGGGAAGGGGAATCAATTTTATAGGAGGAAGCGCTATGAAACAAAGCCTACAAGAGCGGGAAGGTGGCTAAGTGGGAAGGCCGGTACTCAAGGCAGTAGGAGTGGTAGGTAAAGGTGGACGTGATTCTAAACAAGGTGTGGAAACTGAATAAGGGTATGGTGACAAGAAAACGGGGGAGCAGAAATTTACCAACCGACAAATTATAACCACAAAGTGTTTGGGGGGTTTCACCATCGCTTTGAGAAAAAAACCACCAAACACCAGATCACAGACAACTGGTACACGAAAAGAAACACCAACCAGGCACATCGACCAGGAAAACAAAACATTACTCACTCCCCCCGCAAAAACAAAACGTGGCTCAAAGCTGTAAACAGCCAAACAAAGAGGACGGCGAAGGTGTACAGGGGGGTTACAGAAAGAGGCACGGGACGGGGGGCAAGCTCCCCCAGCAAACCTAACGAAAGGGTTGTTTTAACTAACCCCACACCGAAAACAACAGGCAAAAAAGGGAAGACACAAAAGCAAACGGGCTCCCACGACAACACGATTTTTGTATTCGAGAAAGCAGACGGCCGCCACGGCAGCAAACGGAGGGAGGCAAACGCCGCTCACGAAGGAGGAAAAGGACGGATGCGGGAAAGAAAACAAAAAAAAAAGACCTAACCGCCTGAATCCGTAGCAGAATCCAGAAAAAACAACCACAGCAAACTAAAAAACTCAAAAAGAAAGGAACACGGACCCTTGGTCCATACCTTGCGCAAGCAAACAAAAAAAACAATCAATAGCGTCGTAGGAAAGTCGCACGCGCATCAGCAAAGAAGACAAAAGGAACAAAAACCAACTGAGAGAAAAACCAACACTGGCCCAAAAAAAAGACCACCACACACTGACAAAAACACGAATAGATTCCACAATACAACAACTCACCAACCCTTTCAATTTAGATGACCACAGGCGTAGACACAAGAAACCCCATGGGAGGCTTAGGTTGATAATGTTTCGTAGGTGTAAGCTAAATCCCCTTTGGGACCTGTGAAAAAAAAAGAATAAGATGAAACAAAAAAAAAAGGGAAAAAGGAAGTGTAGGTGACAAAATCCGTCATGGGAGGGGGCTGTAATTAGTGGTTAAAAAATGTGATGGTAGAGTAAGAAGGAATGTAATTATCCAAAAAAAAGACAAAGGGAAAGTAAAGGGGGCATCGAATAACAGTGACCAAATGTATGGTATTTGAGTGATTCTTGGGGGGGGGGAGGAAATCAAAAAAGATGTTAAACCACTTAAAGGAGAAGTGAACTGATTCAAACGTGATGCTCCCAGTAATTTGAAATGTTACATACAGTAATTGACAAGAGATACGGGGTCTGAATCATTTTAAAGGAAGGGATTGAATTTGAAGTATCAAAGGGGGAGCAGAGTACAATGTGTGGGGGGAGGGGGTGGAAGGTTCATGACGGAACATATGGGGAAGGGGGGGAACAAACCGGAGTAACTCATGGCACAATCTTTTTTGCGTCCGACAGGTTTGGGTCCAGGTGGAAGGCCACAGAACGGCACGTATAAGCAACATCCGCGGTCCGAAAATCACAAACAAAGGCCGAAAAAAAGAAGGGAGCTAGTAAGGGTAAGAAAAAGATTGCATTGGAATAAATAGTGCTCAGGCAAGGGAATTGTAGGGAAGAAGAAAAGGGAAGAAACATACACACTCATGAAGGTTTGGGGTGGAATGGGCCCTGAGTTGTCGGTGGAGAGCGTGGGGTGGTGTCATATGGGTGCCTACAAGGTGATGGGGGGGGGCACACATTCTATGGATGGGTATAAATACCAAGTTAAAGCCCGCTGGAGGCGGGGACCCAGGGAGGTTGAGCGGAGAGACTCCCCCCCCTCCACCCCCCGTCCCCCTCTGTCGAAAAAACCGGACCTCATTAAAAATAACGCGTGCTGGACTAGCAGAGCTCAACCCACCCCGGGGATTATGATGAAACTCCGATAAGTGAACACACTCACTCTGGGGGGAAGATGTACTGCATCTCAATATTTGTCTGGCGGTCGGGAGGTCCGTAGCTCGCCTTTATCCCCTTTCAGAACCGAGGCCTGGCCACAGGTAGAACAAGGGCATCCTATAGAAAGAAATGGAAATTGCCGAGTCCCAAGGTGAAGTGATCAGATGAAAAGGATAACACGTTCGGAAGCACCTAAGAAGAACGAAACAAACCATGAATGTGACCCTAGTTGGAAGTCAAAAAAAAGAGGCAGCCAGATTGGACAATTGTGGACTATTAATGCCACCAGCCGGATCAGTTTGACTTACAAGAATCGAGAGGAGGATATGTGAGCAGAGGGTTGGGGTGAGTTCGGATACATGTACGGAGATTCGGGGCATTAAAGGAACCCAGGGGAAGGAGGGAAAAGAAGACGCAGAATCTCCGTAAGGTTTTCACAATAAGAGGGAACGAAAATGAAACCTGCACACACAATCCAATACGGAGCACTGAAAATCAGGAGTTCTGGAATCACAAGGGAAATTCAAGCCATTTGTAGGGGCACATCAAACATCAGGATAGAAATATGTTTAGGGACGTGTTACCAGAGAAAAAAAACATTGGGAAAACTAGATCAAATAAACCACTCTACCTATGGGAAAAGGGAAAATCCAGGGGAAAATTAAAAAGCAAGGGATGTACATTTTCTTATGGGGGTTAGGGAAGAAAAGTTCTTCTGGAATACGTACAATAAAGTTAAAAATAGAGTACAGGGAAAGAAGGGAGGTGAAACTTACTTCACTAAGTTTGGTGGGGGGGGAGCAAATTATTATTATTCAAGGGTGGAGGGGGACTGAAAAAAGTTGAGAAATCCAGCAACCAGGGGACCAAAAGACTCGGGGTTTGAGGGGCCTAGGGGAGGCACAGGGAAATGGGGGTGCGGGGGTCGGCGGGGTGGGGAAGTCGCTTTGAGGGAAAGCGGTTGGGGGTGACATAAGTGGGTTGGTTGGAATCGTGCTGGCGTTGCTAGGTGAGATGACCGGGCGTTGAGGGCTGTGCGTGGTATTGCGCCAATGGAGTAAAGGGGTGTGTCGTGCTGGTGGTCTTTCCGGTGGGGGACCGGTGGGCGGGGCGAGGCAAGGGGGGGTAACAGTCGGTAAGGTGTGTTTTGTGCAGAAAGAGACTGGTCAAGGGGATGTGTCTGCCTCCAGTCGGGCACGCGTTGCCCAAAAGAACAAAAACAAAAATTAAAAAAGAGAAAAAAAAAAAAACAAGAGATGTCGGTGCGGGCAAAGGGGAAAAGACGTTGCTTGGGAGGCGGCGAGGTTGTCGGAGCAGATGCATTGTCTTTCGGACAAAAGGAGTGTATCGGGGAAACACTTAAGGTGTGGGACCTTTGGTTGGGGGGTGGGTGAGGAATAATTGGGAGGAAGGTTGCTGGGGCAAGGCTTCTCAGAAAATAAGACGGAACTCAATTCAAACCTGGAAGTCACCGGCGGACCGAAGAGGGAGTCTTTGGGGGGGAGGGTGGGGGGGAAAAAACTGTCGTTGTCGCCGGGACGGGGGAAAAGGTGGGGGCGTGAGAGTGATGGGGGGGGGGTTGGGAGGGGTCTTGAAGGGATGTGTTTGGTTTGGTGTTTGGTGTGGTGATACAAGCGTGCGAAAAAAGGGGTGTGAAATCTCAAGGGAGGGTCTGCAATGGGAAGCAGGACCATTCGGCCTTGCAATTTTAAGGAGGGCCTTTCAATGTCGTAAACCCCGTGTTTCCTCAACTCAACTTCTGGCAGACACAAAAGAAGACTAGGAGATGAGGGGTTCATGTGTGAGCTAATTCTAATCTGAGGAGAGCGCTGAGGTGTGGGCACTGTGTCAAAAAGAAGCAGAGTAGGCAAAAACTTGTGAGCCAAAATCCGAGCGTTTTTGGGGGGGACCTTTGAATGGAGATACACAAAAAAAAGAGGGGCTCCATAAAGAAAAAGAACGGACAGCTGATTCGGAGCCTCAAGGACGGGAAAGAGAGGGAAAAGAACGAGGGAGTATTAGGGGGAACGGGATCTGTCATATGAGGGGTGGGAAAAGTTTAGTCAGAGATCGAACAAAACACAGGAGGAGGAGAAGAGTGCGAGGTTCAAAAAAGGGACGACGTGGAAATTTTGTGATATTGAACAGGACTTAGGAGAATTGGAAAACGGGGGGTATTTGAAAACCGAGCGGGAAAGGAAAAAATGAGACCGGAAGATCAGGCCTATATCAGGGGGGGGGGGGGGAGGTTTCTGTGAAGACAGTAGAAAAGGGGGTTTTGAGGGAGATAAGGAAACCTTCCACCGAGAAGAGTCGGGTTCGGGAGGAGAAGTTGATTTGGAAACGTCTGGAAAAACTATAAAGAACAAAGTTCACCACCTCGAGATCCTCAATAGATAGTGGGGGAGAAAGGTGGCAAGACCTCAGTCAAGTATGATTCGGGGGAAGTGGGATTCAAACAAGTGGATAACTGGTAATTTAAAATGGAAAAATAAATGGACTAGGGAAACAAACAGACCGACAAATGCGAGAAAAAAGTTACGCTCAGAGGCAAATCAAACAAACAAAAACAACCACACCTTCAATCCGTAAACTCTCCACTACCCCCTCCCCAAACCCAAAACCAAGAAAGGACCTCGGCAGCTGATACTCACCTAAACACTCGCATGCAACCGCCCCCACACGGTGTTGGCAGCGTCAAATCACAGGCCACACAAGACGACAAATAGGTACAAGAGGTTGGAAATGTTAAGAAATTATGTGGGGAAAGGGCATATCGAAGAGAAAAAGGTCCAAACCCTAAGGAAAAGAGAGCAAAACATTTTATTAAAAAACCCACTCCAACCCAAGGCAACAAAAAATTTAAAAAAAAAGCTAAAAAGTCTGTTTTTATTTCAAGGAGCAGCATATGGACGCCACAGCACAAAGAATTGAGACCAACAACATCAACTCCAACTAATGTCTTCAAAGGCTCCATAGTCATAATCAACAAAGAGGGGGAAAAAAGAAATGTCCAACCATAAAAACCAATACCACCCTGGGGCCTTTGAAAAGAACAACCCTCCACATAAATACAAGCACAAAAAAAAAGAAAAATTGCCCTGCATCTAAAAAGGCAAACATAAGCACAACTTCGGAGGCATAAAGTCACAAGAAAAATCACAATCTGAAAAAAAAGAAGAAAAACTGAAACCACCAACCATGGTAAACCCAAAGACTTTATCCAAACAAGAACCCAACCCCTCTAACGACCACAAACTCACAACACATTACTCGTGAAAGAAAAGAGCAGGAACGAGCCACTCGAGTCTTGCAAAAAAGGGGGAACAGGTAAGACCCTATAGGAAAGAATAGGAGGACAGGGAACACCAAAAACTGCCCACTTCAATTAAATTGTCCAAAATACAAACTGCATTTTTGGGAAAGGAGTAGGGTGGTTCCAAAGGGGGTTGGGGGGAGATAAGAATTAAGAATTAGAAGAAACAAAAGATAGGGAACATGGGCAATCGAAAGGTAGGATTTTTTGGGTTTGGGAAAAACAAAAAAAATAGTGAAAGAATTAAGGTAGGACGGATCAAACCCAATAATGGGGGAAAGGGAAGAGGGGGGGAATGAAACATATCTAAAAAATGGGTGAGGACTTAAAGAAAAGGGGATGCCTTGCCTTTGTGCAACAATGGAGAGGATTTGAAAAAACGAGGTATGGGGGATTGGTTGGAAGGGTTAGTGGAGGGAAGGAAAAAACGAGTCGCCTGAACGGAATATTTTTGCTAATATGAAACTTTGCTACTGGTATGCACAGACAGAAAAGACCGGATTCCTAACTACCAAAGCAGAACTATTCAGACGAGGGGTAATAAGGGCGGGGGTGGCATAAAGGTTCACAAGACTGGCAGTGGCGGAAGCGGGTGTGCTTGAAAAAAGAGGAAAGAAAAATCACTCAACAATTAGGGGGGGGTAGCAATGATTGGGAGGTAGAGCGATTGGGGTGCAGAGGCTGGTCCCTGAAATGTTTCATTTGGCATACAGTAAAAATAACTGTGTATAAAATACCAAGGATGAAAGAAATGGAGAAAAGGGTGTTTCGAGCTGACGAAACCCCGAACCCCCCCTGTATATATGGAAGTAGGGAAAAACCACGAGGGGCTCTCTCTCAAAAAAGGGAGGAGGTAGGAGATTGGCCCACGAACTCCGTGGGAAGGGTGGAGGGGGCAGGAAGAGAAAAAAGGGGGGAAAAGGGGATCTGGAGGCCTGAGATCGGGGGAAAAGGGTCAAAGGACCTATTGTCTTAAAAAAGAATTGGATGGTAACAAGGGGGAAAGGAAAATGAATGAGTGGAAAAATCTCACCTGGATTGAAGCATCTTAAAACATACCATCTCTTGGGCGACGAAAACCGTAAAAGAGGGAGAAAACAAAATAAATTGAGGGGATGATGGATTTAAAGGAAACAAAAAGATCACTCGGAAAGTTGGAAACTGACAATCGAAGGAGGGGTCTTACCATTATAGCTCACTTCAGTAAATGATTTTTGGTGAGTTCGGGACTGGTAGACGGGAAGGGGGGGCATTACAGGAAACAGGGGAAACGCTTCAAAAGAGCAGGCAACGCTCCGGGGGGCAAAGAAGATGTTCAAGAAGAAGAAAACCTGAGCGAAAAAATAAAAAGAGTTTCTCAATACGATCAAGGGGGGAGAAAAACAAACAGGTAAAAAGAAAGGGTATGTCACAGAAAGATGTAGATATAGGGTTATATTACCAGTACATATCAAAGTAGGGGAAGAAAGGGATCAAGTACAGGAGAGGAGGGATCGTAAAGAGGGGGGGGGGGAACAAAAAATCGCATACTTTCAAGATGGGGGAACAAGGAGTGGATTTCAGGTGGTTACATGGATAAAATATATTGGTAGCGAAATAAGAAAATAATGTCAGAAACAAAATGAATTACGGGGGGGGTAACCTACAATTTAAGCGGGGCATTTTGTCGTTTGGAAAAATGCAGGCAAATTAATTATTATTCTGGAAGGAATTTAAGGGGGAAATGGGAAAATGGAAAAAACACGAGGGCGACGACGTTGTAGTACAAAGGGGTCAGTTGGACCGTGCACAATGGGGGGTTAAAAAAGGGGTGGGGGCGGGAGGCGGAGGGGGGTTTTCTAAGTAGTGGTAAAAGGTGGTGAACAGCGGGGGGTGCTCATTGTGATTGGGGGGGAGTTTACTGCAGGAGGAGCTGCTCCTGCAACGGGAAAACGGCTGTCTTGGTTTGGGAGGGGGGGACCGGGGTATCGCACGGGGATGGGGTGACTTTCGGGGGAGGGTCTTTTGATAGAGGGCTGTGGTAAGGAAGGCGGTAGTGGGGGGGTGGAATAAAAACTCATTTGAATGGCACTGCCCGCATCTGGGGAACACTGGGGAATTTTTCCACCATAGATGTGATGTGGTAAGTTGCCACAGCCGCCTGTGCTGGACTGTGGGGGCATTGGGCCGAGTACCTGTCGCAACTGCAACAAAAAAGGGGGGCACGAAATGTTGACCGGGGTGTGTGTTACGGGTGGGGGGGGTAGTAAAAGAAAAAAGTGGGAGAGCGGGGGGGGAGCAAAAGGTCTGTCCTCACGTCCTACGCAGCCTGGGGAACCAAGAAGTAAAACCGGCAATGTCGAGGGGGGAGGGTGCCTGTCGTTTGGGAGACACTTGTCGTTGGCGGATTTGATCGGTATTTTGGCGGTGGAGGAAAATTGGTGGTTGTAGGGTAAAGGGGGTGCGGTGTGGTGGTGGGGTGGTTGTGGTTAAGAAACAGCGATGCGAAAACTGGGGGTGGGTCGAAGGGTTTCAGGGGGTGGGAAAGGGAAGACTCAATTCGAAGGGCAAGGTTATTCCAGTGGGTCTTAACAAGGGGTGGGAATAAACGAAAATATTTAAATCCAAGCCTCTAAGGGGAAACGGAGGAAGATGAGAACTTTAAAAGGGGGAGCCAAGAGGAACAGAGGGAGAATAGATAGGGAGTTGAGTAGAGCGCAGAAGGAAGGCCCTTTGAGAATAAAAGACGCGTCGGTTTGGGGCTTTGAAATATCTACACTAAAAAAAACAAGGGGGACTAAAACATTCCCAAGGATAAGTATCAAAAGATGGGGGGACAGGACGGTTAAAGAACGAGTCTTAAGTAATTTGGGATCGTAGAGGAAAAGAAGGGTTTCACAAGGGGGGAAGGGA
>Ga0179593_1509188_pt1 | contig 11977 bp, 14 predicted proteins | sample CZODoug2_1_08_16_FD_185931 | JGI IMG/M metagenome (GOLD analysis project Ga0179593, IMG submission 185931) | Vadose zone soil fungal communities from Angelo Coast Range Reserve, California, USA - CZODoug2_1_08_16fungal (PacBio error correction) | ecosystem: Environmental > Terrestrial > Soil >...
AACATGATCGTTCTGGAGGGGGAGCAGATACAAGAAAAAAAAGGTAACAGAAAGGGCTTGAAGATCGAGAAAGGGAAAAAAAGAACTTATTGGTCTCTCGTGGGGATACGCGCGCACTCTGATTGCCACCTCGCGGTTGCCGGCCCTCGATTGAGTATGCCGTGTCCCTCGCTTGGTGAGGGGGGACAAGCTAACGTAAGAAGGGGGAGGGGGGGGGGGCCGAACCCTCAGTGACAGGGCAACACAGCGGTTGATTAATGTCAGCGAAGCCGAGCCTGAGCAGAGTCGTTAAAACAAAAATAAAAAAAATTCGGTCCGTGGGTAGGATCATTTGCGTTTCGACCTTTTTCACAATCCTTTCGGGGGACGGAGGGGAAGAACAAGGAGGGTCGAGAGTCGATCTTCGAAATGGATGGAATTGGGTGCACAGAAAGAAAAAGAAATCCGAATCAAGTGATGAAAAACCGAATTTACACCCGCCGTCAAACCGGGGGGTGACTGCCAAATACGAATAGGTCTTAAGCAGGAAAGAGGGAGTGGGGTTTCAGATGGCAAGAAAAAAGAGGATCGGAAGACATTAAATAAAGAAGTAATCTAGTTGGGGGCCCGGTGACATTTAGTATGACAAGACTGTACAGGAAAAAAAGAGTGTCCGTAAAGACAGGAAAAAATCAAAAGAAGAAAGGTGAGGGGGAGTGGCAACAGAGCACAGCGGAATAAGAAAAATGAAAAGGGAGGGGAGGGAGACGAAAAAATAACAAAGCAGTTCATCAGCGGATAGAACTAGAAAGAATGTGCGAGGGAGGACAGTGATATGGTGAGGAATTCGGGACAGTGATCGGTAAGTCCCCTCCGTGACCAAAGCCAACTGAATTGAGCGCGCAGAGCCAAAAAAGGAGAGGGGGCCAGAGGGCCCCCATAGAAAAGTGCGAAGAAGCGAAATGCTGCAAAAAACAAAGGAGGCAGAAGAAAGCGAAAGTGAAGGCAAATCAAGTCATCAAAGAGCCCCAACGATGCCTGAGCGGCACTTATCTTAGAAAAGAGGTATGGTTCGCAGCTCAGAATATTTTTTGTGGGGGGGGGGGGCGGAACTGGGTTCCGTGTATGTACCCTTGACGCCGAAGATCCATTTTTTGGTCGCTGGGTAACACTGCACAGAAGATAAATGAGGCTGACACATGGCGCAGCGTGAAGGTGAGGAAAAGGTTCGAGGGTAATCAAACTGCTTTATTCGTATGGGGTGGAAAGGTTATCGGGTGGCGGGAGGATCTCATCGATGGCCCGATGGAAAATGGGTGGTGAAGACTCGTGTTCTGTAAAAGTATTCGCCCGATCTATCGCTGAAAAGGCTGATAAAAGTGGGGCTACACCTACGAATCATTTACATGGTAAATGGGTTGAAAGAGTTTACAATGGGATATCAGCAAGGGGGAACGGCAGGGGAGGGTCGCTGGAAAACCTTTCTGGTACCGGAGAACAAAATGAAGACTCTCCTTAATGTGCGGCGGATGGTTGGGGGGGGGGGGGGGGGAGCCAAGTTGCTGATGTTCTAGGCTGGGGGGAGACTTGAAAGTAAAAGTTTTGATTTCCTAGGTGCTTTGGGAATGGCCGTTCTACCGTATCGGGAGAGCCAGCAGAGTCCCATGGAATTGGTGCTGCCTCCGGAGAAAACTAGGAGTGTACGTTACGGAAAACCCGATGGACCGCCCACTTTGAGCAGTGGCCAAAAAGGAAGCATTCAGCAGAAGGACTCCGGAGAAAGAGGATCTCTCTCCCCAACAAAGAGGAAAGAGGACTCAGTAACCTCCGAGTCGGCACATGGAGGGGAGGGAACTGAAAATTGGCTGGCGAATCTGTTGGGGATACGGAGGGACAAAAGGGGGCATGAGTTTTCACCTATGGAGAGGAGGAGTGATTGCAATTGCCATTCCGAAGGAATCTGGCTGCGTGGTGACCTTATCTCGTACTGAAACCGCCAGTTCTAACAATCAATATATGTAAATAAAACTTTGGTCAAAGGTCAAAGGGCCAAAAAGGCAGAAGAAAGGCAAAGGGGGGGAAGGAAGCCCGACCCAGGGGCGTGCAAAAAATCTTTCAACTGGCTCGAAATTTCTCTCGTCAAGAAGTCTTGGGCTACAGTCTAACCATGAATAATCTGGACCCAAAGGGCTCTTAATGAAAGGGGGGAGGCTAAAATTAAACAAGGGAAAAAAGGGAACAACAATAATTCTTATGGGTTGAAAACAGGACTCCAGACAGACGACGACTACGAAGAGTTAACCGACCACAAAGATTCGTCAACAACGCCACGTTCCATCTTAAAGGCATAAAAAAGTATGACTTTGGGGGAACTGGAAGAAAGGAAAAAAAGGCAGACACCTAGAAGAAGGAGGGTGAATGTGTTGAAGGTCCAGCCCGTCTTAGACAAGATTGCGAAGCTTTTAAGCCTTACGATTTATCGACAACCAAAGGAACAAAAAACTGGAGGGCACTGAGGGGGACGAGGGTACGGAAACGGTGGACACTTTCATTAGTATGTGATGCGAAAGGAGACAGTTTGGCTAGAGATAATGACCTCATCATCGGGGGGGGGGTCTTGATGGGCGGCGGGGGGGGGGGGCGGGAAGGTTAGAATGTCGGGGACTGCATGTTGGTGTTGGGAGCGAGATTGTGCGGCGTCAAAGGTCGCTACCCTGGGGGGGCCACTTCAGAAGGGATTGGGAAATCTCATGGGGTCTCTGGCAGCAGTGGAAGGGTCGGCGGGGGTCAGGGGGCATGCCCTGGACTGTACCGCTGCGTAATTGGAATACAATCGCGAAGACAAAAGAGGGCGCAGACGACGGAGAAAAGCCGGGGTGCACGGTCCTCGAGCAATAGGGGGGAGCTGTCCCTGGAGAATGGCACCGAAAGGCAGGATGCAGGTTCAAAACAGTACGTGAAGTCCGGGGGGAGTAAGCATCTGAGTGACGCAGAGCGCAATAATTACGAGACTAAAGAGAGAGTGCATTGCGGAATGAAGTGAGAGAAAGGCGAGGCTAACCGAACCCAAAACGTGGAGTAGTAAAAGATGAGAGTCAGGAAGCCAATCCTCGAGAGGGCCGGCTGACGCGATCACGTCTGTAGAGGGAAGACTCAAATATGGAGAAAAAAGAAACAGAGATGAAGAAAATACCGGTTTGCAAAGAAAAAAGAATTTCAGGTTTTGATGAAAATGTCGTTGAGTCAAATTATAATACAAAAATGAACGAATCTTTCGGTGATGGAGAAAGAAGGAAGATGACAGCGATGAGTGTGTGAAGGCAAAAGCATAATAATCAATCTATATCAAGGACGGCAAAAAAAAGGGCACTAAATCAACGGGGCGGGCAGCAAGGGGGGGTTGTGCCACAAGGTGAGTGACGAAAAAAAAGATAGAGCGCCAATCACCAGGGAGGGAAAACGACGATTAAAGTCAAAATAAAAGAGCGCAAAAGAAAAAGTCGAAGCGGATAGGTCTTCCCGATCACAGACTAGTTAAGCAGAATCTACGCCGAAAGACGTAACCTGGGCAAAGGGTAAAGGTGCCCTATCAAATACAAACACTAAAATCAAAGAGGTAGGGCGACAGGAACAGTGAAAGCGTGGATAGGGATCGGTAAGGGGACCTAGGTGCCCGCTGGCTCTTGGGGTGTGGCCCTACTGGACTTAGACAGTTGCGTGTAGGGGGGGAAAAATTTCAACAGCGAAAAGGGGGAGTCATAGGAACAAAGCATGGATTTGGGGCAGAGATTTTTTGGGCAACCACTGGGAAAAAATGGGCCCCAGATGATTAAAGAAAGCGTTGAGGGTCCTCCCAGGATGGAAAAAAAAACGCGTATTTCCTCCGTTTGCCGCCAACAATGCTTTGTCCGAGCAAGAACATCATCGTCGGTCCTTAAATCAATGCTATCACAGATGGACACGGGAAGCGGGGGGGGGTTCTACCCTTTGGCTTCCAGACTGTTCATCAATCGGCTTAGGTCGCTTGAAGGAAAATCTTTTCGTCTGATTCTTCCCGAGGATGCGTCTTTTTAAAAAGGAAGGGAAAGGAGGGGAAAGCAGCGAGAGGGGAAAAAAGAGAACGAAGGGGGGTTCTGCCGCTTCACCAGAAAGCGAGTGTGCGTGGTTTGCGGTACGTCGCCAGCGATATCCCATGCATACAATTTGGAAGCCAAAGGGAAACTGGCGTCACAAAGAAGTGCTTAGGAGGAAAAAGGAAGATTGAATCTTTGAATGTTTCTAAACTTTTCGGTGCCTATAGAAAAAGGGAAAGCGAGCTTTCGCCGAGCCCGAAAGGGCGTTCTCGCTCGGAGAGAGCCGAGGGGGGGGGGGGGAAGGGGGAAAGAATAGGAAACCGCCTGAAAGTACCGGACATGCTCCGGACCCACAACTTCAACTTGGAAGAAGCCAAAAAAAAGGGAAGGGGAATACAATGATCATGGTCCCAAAATAAAAAGGGGGGAGGAGAAGGAAAGCAAGAAAAGAGGGCGATCGTTTCCCAAAACCCATTCATTAACCTAAGACGGGAACGCCGGTTGACAGACAGACTCTACCAGCTATGCGAGGATCGGTAGGGGGAAGGAAGAGGGAGAAAAAGTGGGAGGGAAAGTAAAGAAGATGGAAGTGTAAGCAACCTGGGTGACCGGTTAAACCTTCCAGCCGTAAAGGACCGAACGGGTGGGTCGCTTGGAAAGGAGAGAGAAAGCTTTATGTTTTTAGGGGCCACTTTATCATAGGCAAGGGAAGGGCAGGAGGGAAGGGGCGAAAAGGAGGGAAGAGTATATAGGCTGAAATTTGAATTTAAATAAAATACAGGTTTCCGACTAGAAAGGGTGGACGTTGAATACTCGTGGTCTGTAAAGAGAGGATTCGAACCGGATCGTATATTGCTCATAGTCATGGGTATTTGGGTACAACTGCTAAAAGAGGGGGAAGCGTGGAAAAAGTGGGGGGAGGGGGGTCGGTTATTTTTTTTATCGGAAAAGCTGTGGAGACTTTATTCATGTTAAAGTCCGTTTGCGACGGGAAGCCAAAAAGATATTGGAGAGAGAATGCGAGGAAGCAATTGAAATGAAGGCGAAGAAAAAGGGGGAAAGGGGAGGGAGGGGTGAAGGTGACCCTTTTGACCTGGGTTCCAAATAAGGGGAGTTTTTATAAAGGTGGAAGGGGTGGAAGGCAGAGAAGGAAAAAAAACGTCCAAGAAAGGGGATGACTATAACAAAGAAAATGCCTCCTAGAGAAAGAGGAAGAACGGAAAAATGAAGAAAAATTGAGAAACACAAATTTCCTCATGAAAGCCGACTCCGTCGAGACGGACGCTAAAAAAAAAAAAAAACCATACAGGAGAAGGAAAAAGTAGGATAAATCATCGGGGCGTGGGAAAGGGAAAGGGGGGAGGGAGAAAACTGGGTGATAAGGAGTCAAAGTTTTCAAAAGGTTTGGTTCGAAAAAAGTAGTCGCTGCAGGGGCAACAGGGAAGAAGAGGACAAGATGGAGTCCTGGGGAGAATGACCCCAAAAGTTCTAAAAAAGCACCTGAAAGGAAAAGTAAAAAGGAGGAGGGGAAAAAAAACAAGAAAAAATATCAATTTGGCCGGCCGCCGAAACCCTTCAAAGGAGAAGAAGGGAAAAGAGGATGCAAACGAGAAGAACCAGTTCTCGAAAGAAAGGTTTGGGTACTCAAGATGAGAAAAAAGGAAAAGGACTCAAAAAGGAAAGGGGGGTAAAAGGTTAAACTGTGAGAGCAATGGAAGGACAAGGTGACCAATATGAAGAGACAAGGGAGGAAAAACCACAGGGAGGAAAAACGCGCTCTTAGAGACGTCATGAAGAGTTACAGACCACGAAACTTTCAAAAAAAATTGGGCAATAGAGGCAAGAGAAATGTAACTGACAGTAATTCAAATTAACCGATGAATTAATCATTGAAGTAGAAGGAAAGGGAAGGGGTTCCGGGAAGAAGAAGGAGGAAATTCGGTGTCATCGCAAGAGTTATCAGGGGGGGATGGACAAAACAAAAGGGAGGGAAGGTCGGAGAAAAAAAGGGGAGTAAAACCAGTTACTAAACCAGGGAGTATGGAGGGGTAATTTCGAAAATGGAAAGAGAGGGGGCGAAAAAAAGATCAAGGGGAAATCAGCAGAGGTAGTTGGCTCGTGATTGCGGAAGAAGTGCTGACAGAAAATGGGGGGTTGTGGCAAAAGGCAAAGATTGGAGGAGCGAGGGGGGCGTAAACCAAGGGTCTTCGTTGGGCGGAAGGGGGAGAAGTTGGGGGGCTCCATGGGAAAAAGGAAATTTGAGGAGATGGTGATCTCTTGTGGGGACACGAAGAAGTCGAAGGGTAAGGTACAAATTCAGAAGGGGAAAAAAGGACAATCTAAAATAGGTCCTGATCAAGACGAGAACTACGGGCTACGGAGAATAAGGGGAAGGGAAATTGGCTACTTAGAAGGAAAGCATGGGACCATTATCCAGCTTCAAAAAAAAGAGTTCAAGATACGTTGAAAGGCGGAAATCTGATGGAGACCAAGCGGGGGAAGGAAGGACGAGCCCTCAATAATAGAAAGGGGAGGGGTCTCATAGGGGGCTGGCGACGGATACGAACAAGAAAAAAGAGAGGATAGCTGATTATCAGACGAAGAGAATTGAGGCTAGAGATCACTGGGGTCGGGGAAAAGAAGAATAAAAATTAGAAGAACAGAAGATGAAAAGGAGGACAACCGCTTCATGGATGGGAAGACATGCTACAAAAGAGAAGCTTAAAGCTTCTTTGTGCTAAAGAACAGGAAACAGAGATTCAGGGTTGAAAGAAACAAATCAAGCTGGGGCGGGCAAAGAAGGGGCACAAAAATCAGCGATGAGAAAGTCAACGAGGAGGAAGACGGGAGGGGGAATCAAAGGGTGAGGGCGAAACCTAGCGAAAAATCAAAAATCACTTAGTGAAAAAAAAACGAAGATTGAATCAGGTCAATGGACAAGACCGTCAGGAAATAAGACAAAAAAGCACCCTACAGGAGAAATTGCCAAAAGGGCCATTCACCCAAAGAGAGAAAGACAGGACTTCTACAAGAGCAATCCAAGCAGGGTCAATGAATTTTCAGGCTAGATCAACACCAAAAAAGGATGGGAAAATAGAGAGATTTAGAAAAGGGGAAAGCTTTACTGGATCAGGCGTAGAGTTTCCGACTTGAACCGAGGTCGGGGCCTTGGGTGAATAGCTGATCTAATTCGACATTGCGGTATGGGGGGCAGAGTTCAAAGCAAGATGCGTCGCCTACTTGAAGAAGATCTAGTTCCAACACTGTTGCGGGGCAAATCCTGTGGTGCCACTCACTTGGGTGAACATAACTCGGAGGGGGCCGCAATTCAGAGATTTGGAAGAAAGAAAAGGTGACGCTTTTTTGCACAGACCTCTCTTGAGTTGAAGGGAAGAAACTTGGATGGGGCAGTCCCGGGGGAACCATAAGGATGGGAAGTTCCTTTCGGGAGAACGAAGATTTCAAGGGGGTCCGGTGGGGCGAAAGCGAACATTTAAGCAGAAAAGGAACTGCTGGAGGTCGTCGGGAATGATGGATTGGAACGTGGGGATAGGATTCTCGGGAGGATTCGAGGTGGACGAATCAGTTAAGAGGAGGGAAAGTGAAACTTGAAGAAAGGGGAGGCAGGCTCAGAATAGGAAAAAAAACGAGATGGTCGGTATTCCTGCCAAGCGATCTCCCCTCATTAAGGACATGCAACGATACTCTTAGGGGACCAAAAAAAATAGTCCTTATGGGAAAGGCATCAGGACATATCTTATCTTAAGGAGGAAAAAAGGCAGGGGGGGGAACGAGGGGAAGAATGGAGAAGAGACGGGTCCGGTGAAGTAAGAGGCAAACCAGGGAGAAAGGGGGACTTCGACGAAAAGTCCAACGTAGAGACCCTTTGGGTTAGCGATGTAAAAGGCCATAAGCTTGAGGACTATGTGACACGAAAGTGGAAAAAAAAAGGGAAGGAAAAAGAGTCAACTGTAGCGAAAAAAGTCAAAATGCGGATGAATGAGAATGGGCAAGCCAGGTAGAGAACTACCGGCGCCCGTATTGAGTTCCAAAAAACAAAAGGCAGAAACCGGAGAACGAGACCGAAAAGGGGGGGGGGGAAAAATCCACTCAGGAAGAAAAACGCATCTGAGCTAACTTATCTTAGAGAGCGGAGAGAATTTTCGCAGTGCAATAAATAATGAAAGTTGGGCGTCAACCTGGGTTGAAGGGGGACAAGGTAGACAGAAAAGGGGTGGGGTGAGGGGGGGGGGAAAAAAGTCACTATAAAGTCTTGTAACACGTCGCCATCTATCAGACGCTAATTCGGAGTAATCTCACTCGGGAGAGTATCTATGGTCGGCAGTATTCAAGGGAAAAGTGAAAAAAGCATAAGAGAAGTGGGAAAACGAGTAAAGGAGGGGGGAAGGCTCGGTAATTCTACGATTCACGAAGACGTCATGGAGGTGTTGCTACAAGGGGACTGCGAGATGTGTAAGGGAAAAATTGGGGGGGGGGTAAGGTAAAAAGTGGGACCAATTTTTAATCCCTTGAGTGGTCTTGTGTGGCGACGGGAAAGAAACGCTATTTAGATAGAAATGGTTTCAGGAGCCGTTGGCAGGATTGGAGACTCTCCTGAGTGGAGTGAGGAGGGAAAAGTGGACTGAGGGGGGAACTAGTTGGAAGGGGGGAGGGAAAGTTCGGCTTTTAGATTGGCGGTTTGGTTAACGAAGGGAGACGCGACAGATCCTACAATATGGGGGCTACCTGATCAGCATCAGGCTACGGAAGAAGAAGGAAAACGGGGCGTATAAAAAAGGAAAAACAGCCCAATTCATTTGAAAGGGAGACATGTCAAAAAGAAAGAAGGGGATATCTCGATACAACGGGAGGAGGGGGAAAACCTTAAAACTAGCCGGATTCTGTGCTGCAATGCGGGCACTATTTTCGGGGGGATCTCTGTTTTTGAGAAAGGAACTTTGAAATGATTACGAAAAAAAGGAAAAAATGATTTCCGGCCATTGCATATTAGCTGGCTGGACGGCCTTCCCGATCTGAGTAACGAACCGTAGGTTCTAAAGGACAAAAAAAAGGGGGGGTAAAGTAAAAGGAGGACCAAAAGCAGCCAAAAAAAATAGAAAATGAAGAACAGATACCCATAAGGATCTTGCCCAAAACTGGCTCCGAAGCAACGGAAGACGTTGTGGCTACCGCTCTGATTCGACCATGACTACTTCTCCCCAAGGGGGGAGACGGAAATGAAAAAACGGCAGAAAAGGAAATGATGAACAAGATGAATAATTTCGCAAAAAAAACGAGCTTCGAGCAGAGAAAGAGGTCGACGTACGAAAGAGTGAAGGCATTTTGAATCGTAGGCCATCGAGATTCTGGGTTCAAATGAATGGAACTAAAAAAGGAAACAGAACATGTGAGACGAAGGGGAGACGTTCCAGCCCGTCAAACTGATCAAGGGGGGCAGCGGTTTAAAAAACCACGAGTTGTAGTCGCAGTTGAAAACAAAACTGAGGTACAGGGAAAGGAAAGGATAAAAAAGGACAACAGGGGAATGGAAAGGAAAGGCTAAGTAAAAAGGATGGAACTGATGGCATGAGGCACTGGGGAGCCGTCTTCAAGTGACTGAGGGGGGTGGAAAATCTCAAAGGGGGGGAAGTTAACTAACAAACCTGCTAGGTTGAACGAGACGTTGGGGGTGAGATGTCTACGAAGTTTGAAAGTTCGTTTTGTTCAGGAGCAGAATCAGAAGATGCGGAGACAGAAGAGACAAAGGGGGATCAAGGGTAAAAAACGTCATAAGGAGTTGATCGACAAGCGGGAGGGTTGGGTGCTCTACACCGAAATGATCTGAGGGGAAATAAAGATTGGAGGACTCTTAGCTCTTTCCGAAAGGGGGGGAATAAGGACTAGAAGAGAAAGGATGTCATTGCGTGAATCTGGGGGGATCACTAAAAACGCCAAAAGCTTGAGTTAAATGAGGATCAAAGGGAACTACCGAGATAACTCGCACCAATCTGAAGGCAGTAGAAGAAAGCCAGAGATCGAAACATTGTAGGGGTGCAAGACGAACCGCCAGGGTGGCTGAAAATGAAGCTCGCAAAGGATCGGAACACCTGCGCTTTGAAGGCAATGCAAGATGGTCAAAGTCGACAAATCAACGGAGGCGCAAATCATAGGGCAAACAAGCCGGCGAAAAAACGAGGTGAGAAAAATAAAAAGCTGAAATAGTTTAGAGAAGACAAACCTCGGAAGAGAAGATAGAGGGTTGCAAAACGCGAGACAATTTGCACAGAGCTTGAAATCGCCCAAAATTGGGAAAATGGCGTTCAGGTCACCCAAGAAGACAACGAAAATCCTCAAAAAGAGTCACACAATACTGCAAGGGAGCCATAGATCTCCTCAAAACAAGTAGAGGATAGACACCTTCCACTTTGCAATTAGGGACAAAGGGATCTCGGCGTATATTTCCTGCATTAAATGTCTCTTGGTGGAATTGAGACTTCAAAAACTCTAAAGGGATTTGCAACGGGGAAAGCAGTCTTGGGGGGGCTTCGATTGCCAAATTGGCAAAATCGAGGATGTTTGTCGACCCACTGGGGGAAACCATCGTTATTTTCACCGCCCTCGCAAAAGCCTCATGAAATTGGCCGCAGAATAGCTTGATTGGGAAGGTTGTGTTGAGACGGAGGAGGGTCCGCGCCTACCATAGAGGGACGAGTCTTGGGAGTTGAACAGGGAAAAAAAGAAGTCTTCATTTTAAAAAAGAAGCTTACTAGGAAAAAGAATGACTTAGTGGTGTACTGCTGTAGGGCGTCCTCTCGATGCGTTCGTCGAGGACAGACGGCATTACCAAAAAATTGCATTAAAAAAAATTGCCTCAAAAAGGGGGGAGGGGTTTCTGTAAAGCGATCGCCCCCATGCCGGGAGCTCGAAACTGGCGCTGGCGGTCACGACAGAAATATGCGTAAGAGGAAAAAAAAGGGACAGATTAAAAAAAAAAAGTTGGGGAAGGGGCAAAGGGGACCGATGGGGTTGCACCGGACAAACGTCAAATCTCCGCTACTGCGGCCTCGTGAGTAGGCGAGGGGTAGGGGCCCCGAGGTAAGTACAGCTCTCGTTAAAAAAAGGGGGGCGCGGAGAACGAGCAAAAGGGCGAGGTGGCAGAGCAGGGTCCAACCGAATACTACGAGCGCCGACAACGAATGCCAAACAACACCAACAACGTCAAACGCCGAACGCTGGAAAAGAGCAAAACATCAAGATACCAAGAGATGCTGAGAGAAAAAAGGGAGGCAAGAAGCGTCCTCTATGTGGGAAAGTAAACGAAAGTTTCTGTACGTGAAACATTCTCCTAAATTACATCCATGTGGGGGAAACGTTGGTCCCAAGGACATAAGGGAATTTAACGCTCGAAGAAGAATAACTTCACCAATGACCGGGAGGTAATCTCAAGGTCGGGATAGAGCCTTGATTCACCAAGAGATGACAAGATCATCCCTCTCATAAAACCCAGTGCCGAAGCTTTGGAGGTGTTGGAGTCGAAAGAGAAAGCGGGATCAGGCGAGTAAAGTAAAATTTGAAACTACAACTTGGGGCGCGATAGTAAATTGGTAATTGTTGATTGAGCAGTACAATTTGATTGTTAGTAGGGGGGGGGCATCCGTTCGGAAAAAAGACTATTTCGAGAGGGCAATTGGGAAAAGACGAAGGGTTTTGCTCGCGGACGGACAAAGGATAGTTTCGGGCAGCGGTTGCAAAAGGAAACCTTGACTTACTCGATGGACGAAAAAGGGGGGGAACTGTTCATTGACAGAAGAAGGAACAAAGGGAGACAAAGACAACTGGCAATGACAATAGGAGAAAAACTCAGGACAAGTGGCTTGGAGAAAACGATGCTCCAAAACCAGAATGTACATCAAGACCTATAGTAA
>Ga0179593_1509788_pt1 | contig 11977 bp, 18 predicted proteins | sample CZODoug2_1_08_16_FD_185931 | JGI IMG/M metagenome (GOLD analysis project Ga0179593, IMG submission 185931) | Vadose zone soil fungal communities from Angelo Coast Range Reserve, California, USA - CZODoug2_1_08_16fungal (PacBio error correction) | ecosystem: Environmental > Terrestrial > Soil >...
GCGTCAGCTCAATCCTTTTTGCGAAAAAACATTTTCCAGCCCCGAGAAAGGAATCGTGGCGCATTCTGCGGAGAAAGGCAAAGCCGGATATACCCCGATGCGTCAGCAGAAAGAAGCATAGCTGAGACTCTTGCTCGAGCCAGATCATCGAAAGCCGAGGGGTCCATAACTCGTTAATCCGAAGAAAAAAACGCTTAGCCGAGGAAAAAAACGCCGACGTTCTACGGGAGCGTCATGTCCCGCGAAAATGGCGAAAACGCCTTGGCAAAGTCTTCAGCCCAAAAGAGAGCGTAGATGTGATATCGTCTGCGGAAGAGGGCCTGCCAAAAAAAACATCCAATCTCTCTTTTGGATGAACGGGACCCAAAAGTGAACCCAGGAAGGCGATGCGCTAACACTTAAGCGGGAAAAGAGGTCAGGGATCCAATCTTAAAAAAAGATCCTAAGAAAGATCGCTCCAACTTCAATTCCAAAAGGGAGGACCAGGTCTATCTCGAGTCAACTGCAGGAGTTGTAGAAACGCTCCACAGTTCGGCTAATGAGAAGGGGCCTGTTCTGGCGACGATCAATGTCGGAGCAAGGGGAAAGAGGCTCCGGTCGAGATCGGCGCCGAATAGCGCGCACCGCGATCGCCTAAATTCGGTTAAAAAGGGCGGCCAGTAGAGCGGGGGGGAGATCTTCAGACGGAAAGAGAAAAAAATGCATGACCGCTGCGGAAGGGAAGCCACCGTGGTGGTCGAAGATGGTTAATCGCGCTCCGCATGCGGATGGGCGCTGGCGCTCTATCCAAGTCCGGAGGGGTAGAGGGAGGGTCCTCGTATCAAGATCACCGGAGGAGCAGGAACGCGTCCGAAAGGGGGGCTCTTCGATCAGCAGCGAAAACTCCCGAAATCCAAAGCCAGTGGAAAAAACTAAAAAGAGCCCGAGAAGCAGCCCTGGCAAAAGGCAAGACATCGATTCTGGGGAAAGGGAAGCCATCCAGAAGCGACGAAGTTTTCTTGAAGAAGGTGATCTCGGGGGAGACTCCTCGAACTGGAACGGGGGCCTAAAAAAAAAGGAAACGCACTCCCTGACTGCCGGAGGGGAGAAGGAAAGATCGACGATCTTGTATAAAAGGCTCAAAAAAAAAAGGTCGTTACTCTGACGGGTAAAGAAAGATCGGGGCAGAGCAAAAAAAGACCCCGAGCTTCTGGGCAAAAGTATCCCAGCTAGGGAGCCGAAGATATCTTCGGAGAAGGCTACGAATGGGCGTCGTCGAGGACGCCATGTAATCTACAAAAAACAACAACTGGGAGGAATCCGAGCGGAAAAGCCGCCAATGCGCCAAGAGTTAAGAAGAAGGCTTATTCTACTCTATCTGGAATACCGAGAGAATGAGTAGGATATCGGGAGAGGGCTGATTTTTTTGTTGGACGAGAACGTCAGCGTTCAAGACGGCGGAAAAAGATGGCGCAGAAGCTCGAGAGAAATCTCACCTGCGAGCGGCCAACCAGGGGGGGAACTGCCGGGAAGTCCTACCTGGATGAAGTTCCGCCGAATAAGCTTCGAGGGAGGAAAAAAGAGGGTCCTATATCACGCAACAGACCAAAGGAAGGTCGGAGAGGCTTTGGAAACACCCACAGAAGAAGGCCTTCTGAATACCAAAAGAAATGGTGAGAGGAAGTCCTTTCCCCAAGGGGGGCTTTTACAGGGTTGACGGCACTGAGGTCGCCGAGAGTAAAGGATATCTGAGTCTCGCGCGAGAGGGGGGTGGAGAAAGGGATTTCCGTTATCCCGGGCGGTATCTTGGCGGAAAAAGCCGCGCCGAAAAGGCTCGAGCCGCCAGACGAGTCCGCAGAGGAGGGATACCTCTTCTGAACCTAAAAAAGGTTTGGAAAAAAAAAAAAGCATCTCGTTGAGCAGGGCATATTGCATCGAAGGAGAACTGGCCTCCAAGGGGAAGTATTCGATCGCGGAGCGATCTGCTCCCGAAAAAAAAAAGGCCATAGAAGAAAAGGAAAAAAAAAAGGGGCTCGTCTACTACATCGTGCAGGCATGAAAAAAACCGACGCGCGGGGGGTATCATCAAGAACGTGAACTTCGGAAGGGATTGTCGAACGGGTGAAAAAAAAAGGGGTTTCCGGATTGTCCTTGGGATCGATAGGATAGAAAGAGAGAAGGAGGGGGGGGCATGCAAACTGCCCCCGCCCTGACCCGCCAGGGGGCGAAAAGAGCGCCCACCCGAGCTGAAAAAGGTGGCACTTTTGTGACTTTCAGATAAACCGCGGAGGGGGGAAGGGAAGGCCCATTCAGAGCCCGACTATCTTCCATAGAAAGTCTGCTGTAGGAGGGGCTCCATCTAGAAGCCCAAAGGATCTCTTAACATGACGCACAGTTAGAAGCCGCGTCTACTGCTGCGAGGCGGTCCCGGCTTGAGGGAGAGCCTATGGAAAAGAGGAGAAAAAAAGATGGAAATCTGTGACTCGAGCCAGCTTGAAAACGCTCTTAAGAGCCACGGATGGGCAAGGGCGACGAAAAACTCTGTGCTGGCCAATTCTGGAAAATGCGTGAGCGTCAAAAGGATAGAAGAAAAAACAACAAACGGAAGAAGAAAGAGTTCATCTCAATCCTTGTGTGAAGTTCAAACCGTTAAGACAAGGGGGGAAGCGGCGTCAGGTTTTCCGGCGGGAGAAACAGGATAGACCCGATGGAGTCCGCACGATAGAAGGAGAAGAGGGGGGATCGAGAAGGGGGAACGAGGTGTCCAAAGAGGGAAAGCAATCTTAATCCTGCAAGGGGTCCCGAAAGGCTTGTACGCCCTCCGAAGACAGAAAACGGCCAAGAGCCTGGGGGAAGAGAAGCCATTGGCCATAGTCAAATCCGGAGAGGAGAGTCTCGTCGCGGTGGAGGAAGGCATGCCGGGGAAAAAAAAAAAAATCAAGACGGCGGGGGCGGGGGGGGAAAGGGGTGCACTTCCCCCCAGGTTAAATTAGGGGGGGGCGTCGAGAGAGAAAGGTTGCAGTAAATCTTTGGGGCCAAGAGGGAGAGAATAGGAGATCAAAAAAAAGGAAACGCTGTGTTGGGGGTAGGGGAAAAGGCAAAAGAATCTAAGTCACGTCTCTGTAAGGAAAGGCCCCCCACAAAGGCTACTATCATCGCCAAGGGGGGAGGAAGGAACTCATTCGCGCTCATTGGTTAATACAAAGGAGGTGAGAATAGAGGCGATCTGCATCCTTTCACTGCAAATGGCTGAAGAAATGGAGCAGGGAGGAAGATACTTCCCTTTAACCGAGCTTGAGGGGGAAAAAACAGGGAGAGAAGGGAAAGCTAAGAATAGTGATCTCCATCGATCTAAGGGACTAGAAAAAATTTCCTAAGAGGTCGGATAAAATTGTGTCAAGAGAAGGACCTCTGTTAGGAGGAGGGAACTCGGGAAGGAAAAACGCTGTCTAAGGCGTCTTAGTCAGACACGCCTAAGGAAAATCAACTCCCAAAGCCATTTCCCTTGAAACAAAAAACAAAAACAATTCTTCTCCAATGAGAGAATCACGGCAGGGGGACTGAAGAGACGTTGTGTGCCACAGCCTCAGCGGCGCAGGGGGACGGAAGGAGAGGGAGGATAGGAACGGGAAAAGACCATCCTAAGCTTTAATCAAAAAGGACATTCATGGAAGGAAAAGGAGAAGGAGCGTGCTTTTTGGTGAGCAAAAGAAGAGGGGCTGAAAGACGAGGGGGGAAGAAGGGAGCGACTTGCTTTCTCCATCACGAAAGGAAATTGAACGCTGACTGGGGAATGTAATCGACAATTCGGCTCTATATCCTCGAGAAAATATGGGAAGGAGACGGATCAAAGCGAAAGGAAGAAGATATCTTTTCTGACAACCGTTATTGACGAGTCCTTTGCTGAGGAGAGGAATCCTCCTAGTCTAAAGCTAAAAAAAGGGAAAGGGGGGGGAGAAAAAAGAAGATAAAAGGGGAAGACTTCCTCGAACCGGAAATGCGGTAACTGTGGGGAGAGAACCGATCTCTTTCTTATTTCAGGCTAAAAAACAAAAGAAAAGATCTCCGAAGGAGGAAAGGTGAAGATTGCTTATTCTCTAGAAACGGGAAGACCCTTGGTTAAGACATCTCGATCCATCATAAAAAAAGAAAAGGATCAGCCTCAAAACTCACCCGGGAGAAGGAGAAAGAGGCCCTTTCTTCATTCTTTTCCCCTATTCCGGGGATGGGCTTAAGAAAGGGATATCCTCCAGAAAAAGGGAAAGACAACTTCTCTCTTTTGGAGATGCGACCCCAAAGAAAAGAGGAAAAGACCGGCCGGGGAAAGGGTGGCCTCATTTGGCGGGAAATTGGGACAGGGCGCGTGGGTCGTGGGCACTGGCTTGTGGGAAGAATTCCCCGGATCTCTAAGCGCTCTCCGAAGAAAGAGACAAGGGGGGGGAAGGGACGCGTGCCTTCTCCAAGGGGGTGGGGGGGGAAAGCTTGAGCAAATCACTCTAAGGAGCCTTCGGCAACAGTGACGGGAAAAAAGGAGCGTCGAGAACAGAGGGACCTCTCTTCCCTTCACCAGGTGGCCGGCCACGAATCAGCAGCTCTAGAAGGGGATTAGGAAAAGAAAGGAACCCGCTACTGGCCGAAAGAGGAAAAGGCACTTATTGCTACGGGGGGGGGGACAGAAATAGGATCACTCACTCTGAAACATATCTCTACATGAGCCGCGAAAAAGAGGGGCTACGACACTTCCATGCATATCGGAAAAATCAGAAAAGTGTTTGGAGCGGAAGAGAAGACGTTACCTTCTATATAGAGGCTAGGGTAAGCCGCTTTTCAGGAAGGATCGTCTGATGCAAGGAGCAGGGAGGAAGTGCATGCAGTACACAGCGTTCTCACCCGCCAGAGAGACTGCAGAAGGAAACCGGCCGGGTGACACGGGAAAAAACGATTCCCCCCAGGGGGTGGGTCTCCGGACTTTTAAAACCCCTACGATCTCTCAGGAAGACACGTCTAGCGGGGGGGGGGTACAATGGGTTGAAGACTCGGGAAAAGTCGGTCTCTACATGACTCGGTCGAAAAGGAGGGCGGCGGAAAAAAGCTTGGGCCCTAGGAAAGGCGGCTTCACTAGTGCGACCCGGTCCGAGAAGAGAGAGGGCTCGAGCAAGACGGAAAAGAAGTGCTTGACTCATCGGTTCAGAGGGACAGACCGAAGGAAACCCTTCTCCAGCCGGAAAGGCCAATGCGTTGCATGAGCCTTGGGGAGAAACCAAGGAATTGAGATGACTCATAAATCCTCAAAAAGGGGATGAGAGGGGTAAATCTTGGTGACGCTCAGAACCGAAAAAAAAAAGCACCTAAAAATCCTGCAAGGGGGAGAGGAAAAAAAAATGATCCAAGGGGTACATCACTATCGGCATAGCGGAGGAAGAGACTTCGGTCCCAGATCTCTGGGAAATCCGAAAGAAGACTCTGAGGGGGGGAAGAAAGGACCGGAAAAAACTTACCTCTTTCTTTTACAAAAAAAAAATAAAAAGAGCTTCATGGGGTTTGCGCGTAATGCGAAGGAAATCCCGTACCTAAAGCAAAGGGAGGGATATGGGTCGTCGGTGAGGAAAAAAAAGAAGGACCTGCACTAAAAAAAAAAGAGAGAGGGGGGGATCGTGTTGCAAAAAAAAACCCGTCCTGGTCAGGACAAAGGTGGGCGAGAAACTCATTTCTGACTGGCAGGGAGGGTGAAAAAAAAACATGCTCAGAAGAGATCCAACGCACGCCGAAAAAACCAGTTCGCCAGAAAGAGGGAGGTCTGTCGATTTGAAACCACAGAAGAGGGACGGTCCAAATGGTCCGTTGAAGGAAGAAGAAATTCTCTTCTCAAGGAAGGAAGGAAAAAGGGAATAGGACGAAGCGGCGCAACCGGGAAAGCAGAAACTTGCCAGAGGGGGAAAAAATGGGAACCTTTATCGTAGAGAGGAAAAAAGGACCTTCTCACTAAAAAAAGAAGGAGTGGGTTAGGAAAAACCTTGGTAAAGGAACAGGGCGAGATGGTTATCATCTGACTAGAGGAGGTAAAGTGTTGCCGGGAGAAAGAGAGCTTGGAGGGGAAAGGATCCCGATCAAAGTATCCGTTCCCGCGTCGGGAGTAAGACAACCCTTTGTAAAAGAGGGGAAGATAAGGGGATAGGAACGGAAAAAAAGGGCCGCAACCACGAAAAAAAAAGAGCCAGCATCCGGAAAAAACCCTGAGTCCATCACGCAACGCAATGTCCGTTACCGCTGAAGAGAGGGGGGGGTTGGGAAAGACTGAATTTGTCGGAAGCAGGAGGGGGCTTTTATCTGAAAAAGGAAACACGTAAAAAGGGACGGGAACGACGGAAAAAGGCCAAAGAGTGATTCAAACAGCATCCTCAGGCTGAAAAGGAGTGTCTTGGGAAGAGGGAAGGAACCCAAAAGAAAAGAAACTCTTACGGTAATCATCGAATTAAATGAAATCGGGAGGAAATCTGCCCCGATAGGGGGGGGAGATCTTATCCCAGGAAAAAGAAAAATCGGCGAGAAAGATATATTGTCGACAGTAGCGCACTTGGAGGAGCGAAGATGTATCAGAGACACAACAAAAAAGGAAAAGGGGGGGGGGGAAAGAAGATATATATACTCTCCTATTCAGAGAAGAAGGAAAAGGGGCTACTGGGGGAAGAATTTTTCTTCTCCGCCGATGAAAAAGGGGAGGTCCTACGCGAGTGTAAAAGAGCGTCCAAGGGGGGGAACAAAGAAGCAGCTAGAGTCGATTACATCCTGCTGAGGCAAAAGGAAAGACGTTCACGACCTTTTGAAAGAAAAGACATCCCGACAAGAGCGTCGAGACGAAAGGCTTTCTCAAAAAAACAAAGATTCCGTCGAGAGGGAAAAAAGGCAGGCTTGGAAGAAACCAAGAAAGCTTGAGAGTCTCCTTCATCGGGGAAGAAGATAAACGAAAAAAAATTCGGCCTGACGGGGATGGATGAGCACACCGCACATCATCTATTCCTAAAAGAAAAATCGCATGGGGAAAAAACGCCTCATTTCTGAGAGTGGGGGAAGGTGTTTGCCGGCCACTTTTTTGAATTCCCCGGAGAATAGGAGAAGACGAATATCCTCTTTTTTTAGAAGAAGCTGGGCCGGGTCTCGGTGATCTGATAAAACAAAAACGGATCAAAGATCAAGCAGGAAAAACAAGGCGGATGAGGAGAAGGAAAAGACCTTTCTTCTTCGAAAAAAGAGCTTCCTTCAACATGGGGGAGAAAAAATACCCGAGAGTTTTGGGGGAATTGTCATGCTTAATCTAGAAAGAATCCAAATAAGGTAAGAAAGTTCCAGGGAGAACGGAATAGTCGGGCCGGCTTCGGAAAGATATGAGGCCGCTAATTTTCCTTCTAAAAAAGGGATCTTAAGAAAAGGTCGTCGCTCGGTGGGGGAGAAAAAGCGAAAGGAGAACGTTAATCTGTATTGACGGGGGTTCCGGTTGCAGTGGAGGGAAATGCTCAGTATCAATTTCAAAAAAGGGGGGAAGATTACAAAGGGGAAAAAACTACCTGACGTGAGCGCATCAACCAGTATCTGCCCGTTGGGGGGGAAGTTAAGTGCGCGATGGAAGGGGGGGCCCTTCCATTCCGGAAAAGAAGATCGATAAAAAAAAAAGGATTCCCTGCTTTCAGGGGGGGAAAATGAGGTAAATTGGTACGCGGAGGTCCTGTCGCCGTCGGAGGAGGGAAAAAGCCTACTGCTTTTACCGCTCTGGGGGAAAAAACAAAAGGGAAAAAAAAAGAAAAAAAAAAAACCTCTTCGGGACCGATGGCTAGGAAAGGAACCGGCCTGCTAAAGAGAGGTCGGAAAAGGGAGAAGTTGGTGGGAGGGCACGAAAGAAGAAGGCAGTTCTCTTTTCTTTCCCAATTCTTGGGGGGGAGTTCTATCACCACGGGAGGGAAAGGAAAACAACAAAACTTAGGAGGAGTAATAGAAGGGGAGGGAGAATACTGGGGGGGGGGTCGCTCAAAAAACGTGCGAAAAACGTAATGGACCGGGTCGTGGGGTCGGATAGGAAAGAAAAGCCTGGATAGCCCTATTCTTCATCACGAAAGAAAAAGGGAAAGGAATCTAGCCGAGAGGGGAAGGAGCCTATTGTCAATAGGATCCGCTCGGAAAAAGGGGAATAGAAGGAAACGGGGACGGGGAGGCGTTTAGTAAAAAAAAAAAATACTGCGACTCCAAGGAGGAAAATGTCCTCGACGGGCGCTAGAATAAAGGCCTCCATCACATCCGGGAGGGAAAAAAGGGAGATCTTCTTCGGAGAAGGAAGTCCACGCAAAAAATAAAAAAAAGTCGTGCACTTCCAAACAAAAGGAAAACAACTCAACGGGTTCGAGAAAATGGGTGTGAGAGAGGGTCCCGTCGGGAAGGAAAATGTGGTCTTCATTCAAAAAAAAGACTACTGAAAGAAAGAACAACTTCCATCCGGAAACGCGGTGACCATAATCGCTTTGTAGCGTATATGGAGCTCCCCCAAGAAGAACCTTCTGGAAAAGCCATGGCGAAAAACTGACCATTTCGAGAAGTGGGCCGATACTGCCGACAAAACGGATGCATTGAAAAAAGGCGATCGCATCCTTGCCTTAAAAAAAATGTTCTTCCATTATCTTGAAAGGAGGAGCCTTCCAAAAGAAAAGAATCGCTGGTCGTGGTCGCCCCAATTGGGGACGAAAACATGGGTCGGGGATGGTATCAAAAAGAAGGGGGGGATCGCGCCGCTTGGGGAAAGGCGCGGCTGGAAGAGGTGAAAGCACTTGGAATCAAGATCACCGCGCCCCGGGAGGCCGCGGGCTCTATCTGAAAAAAAACTCTGCGAGGGAGGAGATCGGGTAACCGGGGGAAGTGGCTCGGAATAAGCCATTGCACGAAAAGACGACCACTCGGCACCGGAAGAAAAAAAGCGGCAATACCTGGCTCCTCAGGGAGGGGATTGAGAAGGTGGGTGTGCCACAGCATAAAGAGGCGGCCTCCTTTTTAGAAGGGGTAGGGGGTGCGGTGAGGAGGAACTGTAAACTTACGCCCAGAAATGGAATCCGGGGTAACGCCAACCAGGGGGGGCCGAAAGCAAAAGGGGTTTTCGCGCACAGTCTTATCTCTACTATCGGAGGGGATGGTGCAGGAAAAACCCGGTTCTTTGGGGAGGGAACAGCAGGCAAGGTGAAAGAGGGGCGGAAAAAGACCTCTAGCTTCTGCACAAGAGAGTGGGACTCACTTACTCCCACAAGAGAAAGGGGAGAATGCGGTCGGGAGGAAAAATTCTTCCAGTAGTCTCCTTGGCTGCGGCGGAGAGGGGGGGAGAGTAGAGAAACAACAAAAAAAAGGAGGAGGAGAGATAGACGGATCCTAGCGGGGAAAAGAGACATATAACGGTTCGAGCCGCCGTCTCTCTTCTGAGGGAGGGTTTAGAAGAGAGGGGGGATATCTTTCAGAAGCTCGAGGAAGGGGGACGCGGGTCATGGAACATTGTAAAATGCTCTACCAGAAGGGGCCGGCTGGCGCCGCCGAGATGACATCTACAATATCGTCAGAGATGCGAGAGGAACAACTCACCGCCTGCCTGCAGGGAAGGGGGGGGAAGGCGTTCACCGAAGAAAAGAAAAGGGTTGGCGTCCCTTTCGAGTTTCCGAAGAAAAGCCCATCCCAGCCGGGAACAAGGGTCGGGGAGGGAAGGGTTTATGGGCACCCACCCACAGCGCCTGCCGTGATGGACGAGGGGCAGGGGGGCGACCTCCTTTGAGGCGTTGGGAATTGGCGGAAGGGGAGAGAGGGGTACCCCGTAGGAGCTCTCTCAAGTGTCATAAAGAGACGACGCGGGGGAAATATCCCTTTCTCGGGGGGAAGGGGGACACTGTCAAGAGAAAAGAAACTTCTGCAACAGCTGCAAAAAAAGCAGCGCATCTGGGGGAAAGTCGATACAATCTTCCGTCACCAAGGTGTGGCGACCAACGCGAGTCATTCATCTCTTGGGATGGGAGAGACTATCCACGTAAAAGAAGGTGCCTCGAACTGCCAAGATGAGGGGGGGGGGAAAGAGATTATCAAGAAAAAGGCCGGCTTTTCGGAGATGGTCCGGCTACCTACCAAGAAAGGAAAGTATCTTCTCAGGGGGAGGAGCTTGTGGAGAAAAAGCGTGAACTTCGAGATTCGGGAGAAGGGTCTACCTTTCCGTCGGGGATCGCGATGCGCAAAAGTCCTTTCCAAAGCATGACCACAGACCTGTCCCCGCCAAGTGACGCAATAGAGGGGACCCACCCACTGCCCGCCGGGGGGGGGGGGGATGCCACCAGAGGGGATTTTTTTCTTGGGGAAAAAGGAAGACTTGATGGGGACGGTCTCTCCATCTACGCAAAGAGGATGCTGAACGGATGGATGCGTTCTCATTCCTAAGAAAAGGGGGGGCGGACATGACTCGCACGGGGTCGCAAGAAGGACTGGCGTCACTCGAAGAGTCCCGTCGGATAAAGAGGAATCCTATTTACACCTCGGCTTTACCGGCACAAGAGGGAAGAGCCGGGAAGGACTCGAAGATCGTCTGACGCATCGGGGAAGGGGTCGACTCCGACACCCAGGTGGGGGGCTCCTGAGAGGGGCGAAAGTCTTTTAAAAAAAAAAAAAAAAAAGACATTCGCCGGTTCTTTGAGCGCAAAGGAAGGGACTCAGTCCTCTTCCACCAAAAACAAACGGAGGGGATCAATCCTTTTGTGCGATTTAGACTTCACCTGCTCATTCACCAAAGGAAGGGAAGACTGCGCAAGGGGTGAGAGGCCATCCGATAACCCCAGGGGGAAAGAGAATAGGGTTCAGACGGGCTCGAGCCAGATCGAGGTCCATAGGATCCATCAGCGCCAAGTACCTGCCTTTAAAGGCCTAGGCAACAAAAGGGGGGACGGCGTGTACGCCGCCGCGGCGACAAAACGGCGTATTCCCGGAAAGAATGGGGAAAGCCACCCGTCCGCCAGCAAAAGGGGAATGGAGATATCTTCGTCGGTGAGAAAGGGAAATTCACGGAAAAAGCGCGGTGCATCGTGCACGTCAAGAAAAGAAGGGGAAGAGAATGGGGAAAAGATGCGCATCACAAAAAAGCTGTGTCCTGCATGAAAGGAAAATGCTCCTTCTCATAGACAAGAAGGGGAACTCTGAGGGGAAAACCCAGAATCCTCGAAAGTTACGTAGGGAAGACTCCCACACGAGCTACCAGAATGCATCGCCATGGAAGGGAGAAACCGTTACCATTCTCCGAAAAGGGACCTCAAGCAGAAGAAAGGGAAAAGTGAGCAGATCTCGCCAAAAAGATCGTCTACGGGCTTAGAGGCGACTGAGACGTCGAGAGAAGGAACTGCTCCACTATCTGCAGAGGGGACCGCCACAAACCAAATGTTGGAAGGCGAGTCTAATAGATGCTCTTGCGCTCCGAGGGACGGATGGGGAAAACTAAGTCTCTTGCAGGTGATTCGTGGATCAAGATCACCGGGGGGGGGGGGGAAGGAAACAGCTGAAAATCAAGTCTGCACCATCTTGCGGAGAAGAGAAAGGAAACTCCTGGCTTACTTCCTAAATGAACCGCAACAAAATCACCGCGCAAGGGGGGCACCCTGCGTTCACTTCCTTAAGAGAGGGGGGTTGACCAAAGCCCGCCGAATTTTTCGGAGGGGAGCGGGGGTATATCTCAGCCATCGAAGCAGGGAATAGGGAACTCCTTGAAAAAGGGGACTAAGCGGAAATGGGAACGTTCATGCCTGTTTCGTGGGGAGCGCAAAAATCTTGTCGTGATGATAGAGGAGGAGGGAAAGAAGCCCCTTCACCCTTTCAAGGGTTTATCAAGAAAGGAAGAGGACTCGCGGCGATAAGGAACTTAAATTCCGTAGGGTGTCTCCATAGCCGAGATATCGTCGGCGAAACACGTTATATTTCGCAAAAAGGCTGCGGAGGGGGAAAGAAATCG
>Ga0179593_1575306_pt1 | contig 11977 bp, 18 predicted proteins | sample CZODoug2_1_08_16_FD_185931 | JGI IMG/M metagenome (GOLD analysis project Ga0179593, IMG submission 185931) | Vadose zone soil fungal communities from Angelo Coast Range Reserve, California, USA - CZODoug2_1_08_16fungal (PacBio error correction) | ecosystem: Environmental > Terrestrial > Soil >...
AGGGTCTAGGAAAGGGGGGGGGGTTCTTTGGCAATCTTCGGTTGGGGTTCCTTGGGAACACCATTCATCTAGGGGGGAAAAATGTCAGAGGAGATATCGTGGCTCTTGTGGGGGGGGGGGGGGGGGGGGGGGCGAGAGGGGAAACAAACTGCACTCATCTTGGAAAACGTCATGATGTGGTGACCGAAAGATATCTGTGAAGGATTCAAAAAAGAAAATACTGTGCTAGGGACGCGAAGGGAAGGCATTGGGAAAAGTTTTAGGGTCGGGAGGAGAAAATCGCAGGCAAGAGAGGTGTCGAGGGTGTTGAGAAGGAAAGGTACCAAGCAGAGGGGGGAGAAGCAGGCTGACCGAGACTAGGGGCATCAGCGAAAGGGAAGGGAAGGTCCGGGGGGAGAATCTGGAAGGTTGAGGGGGAGTCTAAAAAAAAGGCGTGCGCTCAAATAGAGAGGGTTTGGGAAGGATTCCTTTGGGAAAAAGGATGAACTCTGAAAAAAATGCAGGGGAAATCGGGGGGGAAAACTGGGTGGGGGGGGTGTAGGTGAGGGAAAACTCGGACTAAGCGGGGGGGGGATGACAATCCTATATTAAAAAGAGGTTCTGCAAAACCTTCAGGAGATGGGGATCATGTGAAAAAAACGATTGAACGGCTGCGCCAAGGTCAACTGGCAGGAGGGGGGATTCGGAGAGTGAGGCGGAAGAAGGGAAGGGGGGATGTCAGCCCAGAAAAAAGGAGGAGGGGTTGAGGGGGGGGTAATCAAAAAACGCCGGTCGGGGTGGTGGTCTTTAAAAAAAAAAGGCTGAAAAAGATTAAAAAAAAACTTGGGCATCAAAGTGAAAAGAATAAAGGGAAAAAGCACTGGAAACCTACGCAGGTTTCTCAAAGAACGATCACATTTAAAAAAAGCTGTTGGAGATCTGTATTTTATAAAAAAAATGTTTTCATAGTGTTAAAAAAAAACAAAGAACAAAACCGTGGACGAAAAAAAGTGAGGCGTCGTATTAAGTAGAAAAAACAATCGAAAAACAAAAAGCAAAAAAACAAAAACCACCACCCCGAGAGTAGGACGGATTGGGGGGGGGGGGAATTCGGGGAAAACTTTATAAAGCGCGAGCGACCACTGATTCGCGAAAATCGGGGGCTCTTTAGAAAGAGACTTTGTAAGTCACTGGGGGAAGTTCATAAAAAAACGGAAAGGGTTTCTGAAAAAAAATGGTGGAAAAGCGAAAGGGGGAAGAGGATAGGAAAAAAAACTTGGAAAAAAAAGAAAAGATGGAAAAGGAGAAAAAACCTTGCTTGAAAAGGGGGGACCGTGAAGTACAAAAAAAAAGTCAAAAAACTGTAAGGTTCGAAAAAGTTTTATCGGTTCAAGGTGGAGCTTAGTCCGGGGACTGGCTTCAGGGAAAAATTTCTTAGGCCAGACCAAAATGCTGGGGTCGACTGAAAGGGGGGGGGGATTGCAGGAACAGGTGACTTAAAAATTATTTACTGGAAACGGAACACCCTCCGGAGACTGCTTGTGAGAAACTTTAGTAAGAAGAAGGCTCAAGGAATATGTATTCAACGGCAGTCCAAGTTCATTAAAAATTTTCCTAAAAGCAGCATCAAACAGCGATGAGGGGGAAAAGAAAAAAGGAGGGGTGCTCACGGGGAAAATTTCCGGGGGGGGTTTTAGGAAAAGGGAAAAACACAAAAACATTAACGGTTGGGAAGGAATTGTCAAAAAGGGGGGGGGGACAAGGCAGATGCAGACAGGAGGGGAGTAGGGAATTGCGGTTCGGAAGAAACACTAATCATATTGAAAGACATGAAAAAAAACATAAAAGGAAGAACGTCCCGTGAACTGGTCGGGGTCCTTGTGAAGAAGGGAAAAACCAGAATCTATCTGTAAGGCGAAGAAACAACTTGAGCAGAAGATGGGGTGCGAGGAAAGTCAGAAAAAAAACAAACCTAGGATGGGGAAAGTCAATTCGGAACTTGGCGGAGAATGAAAAAAAAGGAGACTTGAGGCCAGTTTCGAAAGGGTGATTCGGAAAGGGAAGAAAGCCGTCGACAGGGGAGAAAAAGAGGTCGACAGGAGGGGCTTGGGGGAATAAAACAAGCGCATCCGGAAAGGAGGTTCGGAATGTGAGGACTCTGGAGGATTCGTCAATAGGGGGTGGAAAAACGTTAGATTGAAAGGAAATCCCCTGGGAGCTCTTCCATGCTGTGAATACTGGCGCACAAAAAAAAAACCAGGATATAGCGGGAGGGGACTGAGGGGGGGGTTTTGGAAAAGAAAAGGAAGGAAAGGAAAACGGGAGGAAACTAAAAAACCGACGGCAAGAGGTCTAAAAACACTATGCGCCTCTCAAAAGGGGGGGGGGAAAACGTTCACGAGGGAAACAGAGATGCGAAAGGGAAAATCAAAGTCTATGATCGATAAAAGGGAAAACGGGTCCTTTTATTTAAAAAATAGTCCAAGTTCTGGGGGGGAAATGATGAAAGGCTTCGGGGGTTCTAAAGAGAGGGAGAGGGCTTGCAAAGCAGGAGCGTTGGGTGAGGGTTGGAGAGTGCGCAAAGAGAACATGAATGGGCCCTCGAAAGAAAAAATGTTCTCTAAAAACTTAGGCACGCTATGGGAAACGGAGGGGGAAGAATCGGGGTTCCCGGGGAAGGGGAATCGAGGGAACAAGCTCTCGAGGAAGTGGAAAAACAAAAATTGGAGGTCGCTCTAGGGCGACTGAAAAGGGGGAGTGCGTCTTCAAGTGCGGGGGGGTTTGAAGAGAAAAGGTACCGTTGGAAAAGGGTGGGGCGAAAGGTTTTATAAAAAAAAACAAAAAAAAAAAAAAACAGAAGGGAAACCTGCCTTGGGAGGGGGACTTGAAAAAGGGGTTCGAAACGGGGGAGGGATCTTCGAGGGGAAGTTACTAGAGTCAATGTATCAGCGAAGAAAAAGGAAGGGAGAGGTTCTGAGCGTTGGAAAAGGAAACACAAAGAGGGTGTGCAGGGATGGAAGCATAAAAAACGTTCGCTCGAAAAAAAAGGAGGTGGCACGGTCAAGGGACTGGGGGAACAACGCAGCAAAAAAAATCTCGCTCGAAAAACATCTGCTTAGCTCTGTCTAATCAACCCCAAAAAAAAAAAAAAACCCCAAACAAAGTGAAAGGAGCCGACGCACCTGCTATGGAAAAAAAAATCGCTGGACCTAAAAAGGGCCGCTTCGATCAAAAGCGATAAAAAGCTAGGAAAGGATTCAGGGGTTTGAAAAAGGCTAAAAAGAAAAAAACCCAACAAAAAAAAAGAGGGGGGGAATTCTTACTGCACCGCTGAGGCTGGGAGGAAAAGGGGGGGGGGTCTAAAGAAAAAAAAAAGTGAACAAAAAAAGGAGACACTCTGGGGGGGGCGAAGGTGGGTAAGAAAAAAAGGAATGCTCACTCAGAGGGAAGGGTTGAAAGATTATGGAGAGAAAAAGAAATATTCTCTCAAAGGGAAGAAAGAGAAAAGCGCGGGGGTTGAGGGGATCTTGGAATCTTCGAAAAAAAAAAAGGGGCCAAACTAGGACTATGTAAAAGGGATATAGGTGTTGGGGGGGGGGACGGCTAGTCTAACAAAGAATAGAGACCTCGAGCAGAAGGGGCATTGTGTGGGACGGTGGGAGGCGAGTTTCACATAAGATTGGTAAACGCCTCGTATGCAAGGTTCGCGAGCGCAAGGCGTGTCTCAAGCAGAGGCTGAAGGGGGGGAAAAAAAAAAGCAGAATTGGAGGGAGGCGCGAAAAATAGAGCGATGGTCTGTCAAAGAAGGGGAAGGCCATACAGGAGCGAGTTCCTCTAAATAGGAAAGGCAGCGGGGGGGGAAGGGGGATAAACCACTACTCAGGGGGTAGAGACCATCAAGGTGCAAACTAAAGCCTAAGGGAAGTCTCTTGGGCAAAAGCACACAGAGGTGATGGGAAGGGTAATCAGAAGGAAAAAAGAGATGGAGGGGAACACTCTTGTAGGCACGTCTCAAAGGGGAAAACATCAAAAGAAAGGAGAATGGGAGGGCCTGCTAGAAGGGCCGAAAGAAAAAAAAGTGGGAAGGACGCGGAGAGAACTTGCTAAGGGGGAGGGAAAAGGTAGCCGGGGACGGCCAGTGGCCTGGCGGGGAAGAATTGGGGGGGTGCTGCAAGGGATGATTTTAAAAAAAGGAGGGCAAAGATGATCCCTAAAAGTACAGACGAGAGGCCTTAAGGAAGTTGGGGGAATGGGGGTTTCGAGGCTATAGGGGAAAAGAGTTCCAAAGGGGTCACGTGTCAAGGCGTGAAAAAAAAACGTGTTGAAACCATAAATAAGAAGGTCCTTGATAACAGCTCAGGAAAGGAATAAAAGGTTTTGCCGCAATGCAAGAGTACGTTATCAGGACAGCAGCTTGGAAAAACTAAAGTGTGAACGATTCTGAACTTGCGAAAAAATTGGAAGGGCGGAGGTTCAGGGAGGGGGACAGGACGGGGGCTCGTCTACAGGTGACCATTCAGGGGAACGCCCTATTACAGGAGGAGGAAAAAAATTAGGATTAAGGGGAAATTTCGCCCAGAAAAAAAAGTGCCGTGTATTCGGAGGGGGGGAAAATTGACGAATTCACAAAAAGGGAAGGGGGGGGGGAAGACAGTGGGAGCCTCTCGAAAAGAAAAGAAAGGGAAAATCTCAAAGGTAAATTTAGGTCTGGTAAAAAAACCATAAAATCGGGGGGGGGTGTGTTTAAAAAAAGGCGAAGAAAAACATTCACCCCCGGGGGAGGGAAGTTCGAAACATTCGTGGGAAAACATGCTAGAAGGGGCAGAAAAGTCATGGGGGAACTTTGAGGGGATCAGAGGGAAAAGAGTTTGAAAGGGCGCCCGTGAGATCGAGAAGGTACAGGGTGCACGCCAAACTCCAAGATAATGAAAAAGGAGATCGAACACTCCTGGTCAGGGGGCGGTTAATCTCCTCTAGAAACGCGAAAAAGTCGAGAGTTAACAGGGACTTTTTGGGGGGGGGTTGGAGTGTTATTGACTGCAGAAACGAAGAAGTCTTCAAAGGGGTACTTAGTGGGGGGAAAAAAATCATTCGACAGCTAGTTAAGGGAATAACGGGGGGGCCCCAGGAGTGCAAGTAACTAACAAAAGAGCGAAAGAGGGGGACATGGGACGGGATTCTGCGCGGGAGGAGGGTAGACAAAGGGAGACTACGTTGAAAGGGACGCAGGCAATACCAGACTAAAGGTATGACGAGGGAATCTTCTACTCTGGGGAAAAATCAAAATACCCTAACTAAAAAGTACAACTTCCCGAACCAAAGAACGGGGGGATTTTCCAAGAGGCGTGAGCTGGTCTTGAAAGAAGTAAGGAATCGTCAGGGGAAGGGATCAAGTGGCTCTCGAGAGGGATGCTTCACAATTAACTTACGAAAAAAACATAGTCAGTACGAGAAAAAATTTCGAGAGGGTGTTCTGGAGGAATACTAAAGACCACGCAGGGAAAGGTAACGCCGTATTTTCTGGGGAAAAAGAATTGAAACTGCTGGTAGGGAAGAAGCGCTAACTTCCCGCGCCAAACCCTCTTCTCGGGGAAAAAGGGGGGGGAATCTCAACGGGGGGGGTTCGAAAGAAGCTCTGTCACCATGCCGGGAAAAGAATCTATTGGTGGGCATAGGATAAGAAAAAAAACTTTACGGGGCAGGGAATGGGCAGAGCTGAGAAAAGGGCTCCTCAAAAAGGAAAAGTATTCTGGCTATAGGGGGAAGGGAGGAAAAACGGCAGACGTCCGCCGTGAAAGCAGAGGGTTCGGGAAAGGGGCAAGAAGGGGGGAGTCAGAGGAAAAAGGTAAACCGCATATCAAGGATAAATGAGTCGTCGCGCGTCCGGGGAAAAAAGGTGAAAGAAAAATTTGGGAAAATGCGAAAAATTCCAGACGTAAGGACACTGTTTCCTATAATTGGGGTTCAGTCGGCGGGCCACAAGGAGGAAGTGAGGGAGTACTAACTACTCATAAAAAAGGGTCAAAACCCATCTGCGGGGGGAAGGGATGACTGATTGAGTTCGTAGGGGGAAGCGAAATTAAGAATAAGTGGCTGAAAAAAAACAGAAAGGGCTCTATCGAAATGGGGGATCGGAACAGGCGTATCTCTGCCTTGCAGGGAAAATCTCTCCACCGGGGGAGGGGTGAGAAAGGGGGAAAGAAAAAAGGGAATCGTAAAATATATGAAAGGCCGGGAACGAGAGAGGGAGAAATCTACTTTAAGTATTTAAATGAAGGACTTCGCTCGGATGGGAAGGGGTTAGGAGTATGAATGGGAAAAAAGTTTCGCGGACCATATGGAGGAAAAAAGGTCGAGAGGGGAAGCTTTGGGGGGGGGGGGCAGCAGCATGGTAGTGGGGGGGGGTGGTTGGGACTGCTGAGAAAAAGTCCGCGAGTTGCACAAATCCGTAAAAGGGGATTGTGGCTGAAGAAAAAAGGCGACCGAGACGCAAAGTTCCTATTTCGCAAAAAAAAGTCCGTAAGAGGGAAAGTGGGATTAATTCCGACCAAGAAAGCGTGTCAAGGAGGGAGGGCGGGGGAAATAAGACCACGGAATCAGAGGCGTCTCAAGAAGAACTCGTTTGAGGGGTTGCTGGAAATCCAACAGCATGACTGCCAGGGAAAAGTAAGGGGGGGTCTAGGAAAGGGGGGGGGGAAACCGAAAACAGGAAAAATATTGAAGGGGGAAAAGACGGCTTGCTTTAGAGAGGAATTTATTAAGGGGGGGGAATCATCCACGTAATGCAAGGGAAAAAGAACATCTCATCAAAGATGTAGGAAACAAGGACGGAGATAAAAAGAAAATACTGACAGAAGGGGATTGCAAGGATGCTCCCAAGCAATTTGGGGGGAGAGCAGGAATAGCAGGATACTTGAGATGGGGGTGGGGCTTTAAGACTGATGAGGGGATTGTACAGCGTGTTTCTCATGGGAGGGACTGTTTCTAGGGGTTGGAGAAACTATGCAGAAAGGCTATTTGTAGTGGGGGGGTCGGGGGAAAAGACGTCAACGGACGAGGAAAAGGGTCAAGGGTAAAAGAGGCAGAACAGATACGAGGGGCGTTTAGAAGGAGGAATACTGCAGGTGCTTCGTGGAAGAAAGGAGGAGAGGCTCATAAGGATTCTTGGCAACGGGCAAAAAAAGGACTAAAGAAAAAAGACGCCTAAAAAGAAGTATTCCAACTACGCAATATTTTGTGCAATTGGGAAGAAGTCAAGGGGCTCTATGTTGCGTCAAGAAAAAGTCACAAAAGGGTGACCTCAGAAAGGGAAACTGCATCTATACAGAGATTGGAGTTGGAGGATCCTGTGGAGGAAAAGAACTTCATGAGGAGCTTAAAAGGGAGACTCATCCCGATACGATGAAAGTTCGCGGCAGATGAGAAGGGTGGGGTGGGGGAGAAAGAAGGGACCTGAGGAAACGAGAGAGAAGTTCCGAAAGACAAGGTGTCCAAATCTGTGGTGAAGGGACAACCTGGTGGGAGGAAGATAATCGAGATGGGCTAAAGATCGGAGAAAAGTACAAAGAAGACGGCCCCGGGGGGAATCTAGAAGGGGGGTCTGGATTGGGGTTTCGCAACGTGAAGGGGTCATAGGGTAGGGGAAAGCTGGGGAGGGGCTAGTAGGTGTTAAAACTGAAGCTCGATAGGGATTTTTTCGAAGTCTTCGGAGAAAATGTAATTAAATTCTAGTGAAAAGCGGGGAAATATGGGGGCCACCAAAAAAAGAAAAAAAGAGGAAAAAAAACAGTGGTTAAAGGGGGTCTGGGGGAAAAGGGAAGGGCTAAAGTCCCGGATGGACTTCCCATTAGGTTCATAGGAGGTATTGGCAGAAGACATATATCGAAATCAGTCCTACAGATAGTTAATAAAAAAAAAGAGGTATTAAGGGTCTTATAAACATTCCTTGAATTTTATGAGGTCTCCGAGATTAATGTAGGAGGGAAAAAAAGGGGGGGGGAAGAGCTTCAAAAAAGCTTAGGGCAAAATAGAAACATTGAATGAGAAAAAAGTTTCGATCTGGTGTAAAATCACTCAAGCGAGGGGGGGGACGGAAAGGGCGGGAGGCCGGACTGATTAACGGGCTGTTAAAAGAGGAGTTAAAGGAGGACTCATGACAGCATTTGGGGGGAGGACCTTATCTGCGGGGTCAAGAATGATAAAGGGAACAAGAAGTACTAGGGCGTCAAGGGTCTTTAAGAAAGAAAATCTTTGGCTCAAAAAAAGGAGCATGGGGGAACAAAAAAGATGCCATGCCAAATGCTTAAACTCTTAGGAGAGTCTTCCTTCAGGGGGAAAGGGGAAATTTAAAAATGACTTTTTATAAGGGTTGTGTTCTTGAAAAAGGGGGAGGGTTTGGGGAAAAGAGAAGGAAATTCCTGCTCACCCTTTTCAGTACAGGGGGTCTGGAGAGGACGTGTCCTGTTCGAAAAGTTTTAGGAACACGAGTGGACCACTAAAGAGATGTTAGCCTATCAAGTTCGGGGCATCAGAAGAAGAGATAAGGGGATTATGGGAAAATGTAGTCAAAGAATAAATTGGCAAGGGTATTAGGGGGGGGAGAATAATTCAAACTAGATCTAAATGATCTTCTTTCAATGAAACTGGGAAAGAGGGGGGGGTGTTTGGGAACGTTCGGACCCATAGCAGATAACCCTAAAAACACATCTCCAAAGCCTGGAGTAAAATGGGGAAAAAGAGGGGCGCGAAGGTTTGCGGACTTGTCTGGGGTGTGTGGGGATCCTTAATCTTAGGAAGGGCCACGTACCAACGTGGGGAATCATAAAAAAGTTTAAGAAAAAGGCCTTCTCGACCTTTTAAAGAAAACTCAAGAAGGCTTCAAACTGCTGCCATCAATGAAAGAGAACGGACTCTGTTCAAGGGGGAGGGGAAAAAGTTGAAAGGTACAATGGGCTAAAAGGGAATTGCGGTTCCCGTAGAACTGACGAGGATGGTCTAGATGGGTCCCACAAAGGGAATTGTAAGAAAGAAAAGAAGGGGCTAAAAGAGAAGGATAACTACTTGAGGTGCGGTGCGAGAAAGGGCCTCTGTCTGACAGGAAGCTTAAGGTTAAAAACGCTTACGGTCATCTTCTTCCTTGGAAAAAGACGGCATAAAAAGCGAGGAGGGGGCATCGGGGGATAGGGAAATTCGAAAGACGGAGGGCTAAGGGGGATCGAAACCTCGATTGTGGGGAACCTGGAAAGGAAAGATTTAGCTTCCATCGGGTGTGGGTGAGTGGAGTAAAAAAGGCAAAAGAAAAGACTGGTCAATTCTCAGAAGATTAGAAAGAGTTGACCTGTAACTGTAAAGGGGGGTTTATTAAAAAATCGGGGAGGGATACATAGTTGCATAAAGAAAAAAATCAACATGAACCGAAACCGGGTCGATTAGAGGGGTTGTCCTCGAGAGAATGTAAAGGGGGGGGAAGGGGCATTCTTGCAGGGGAGGAGCCTAGTCCAGAATTCGTTCGAAAAAAAAAAAAGAGCCTCAAGGGGGATGTCGGAAACTGTGACTAACGAGGGAGTCGCGAAGAGGTATTCGGGGGGGGAGAACAAAGCTTCAATGTAAAGTTTCGGCTAGAGGGGGGAAAGGTCTTCGGGCTCTTCGTGAAGTCATGCTGCAGAGGTATGGGGATACGGGTTATGGGGTCATAGTCCTTCTCTCTGGGGGAGCAGAAGGGGGAAGAAGGAAAATTGGGAAGGGGTCTAAGAAAGATTGAGGGAATTTTCCTAGGGGAGGGGGGGAGCTGCGGGGGGAAAGGACAAGAATCGGGCACAACTATGTTAGGGGGGGGAGGAGGATGTCTGGGGGGGGGTGCAGAAGGGTCTAAAGAGTATCTGGGAAAGGGAAGAACATGTACAACGGAAAAGAAGCCTGGCCTGGTTGCTTCCGGAAAAGTCCAGCAAAAGAGCTTTAAGGGAATAAAAAAGGTCCGTCTGCCGAAGACTAGACATTAGGGGCTAGCTCGATCTAAAGCGCTGGGAAAGTGTACGGGGAGGGGGCCCCGGCTGAGGAAAGTCGCCGTCACATCTTCCGAAAAAAAGATGGTCCTGGAAGAGGAAATGGTGGTCAAGAAAACGGAAAAACTATTAAACAGGGGTTTTCCTCAGGGAAGGGATTGGGGGGGGAGGGAAAAGCTCGAAAAAGAGCGGGAAGGAAGGGTAAGCAAGAGCATACAAAAAAAAGGGGGGGTTTTAAGAGTTAGGTCGAGATCAAGACTGCATGAGGAATTATGCCAAAAAAGGGCTTGCCCCATATCCAAGAGGCAGGAAGGAGAGGGAAAACGGTTCAGGGGGGACTTGGGGGGGAAAGGTTTGGGGGGGGGGATTTAGACAAAAATTCAAGGGGGACTTGCAATCTATTACGGCATGCTGTGGAAAAGTGTACACACTTTCGAGAGGTTTCTAGAGGGGAGTATTGGATGGGGAAAGGGGAGTAGGTCGAAAAAAGTCTGGGAAAAACTTATTCAGGAAGGGGAAACCTAAGTACAATCGTGCGTAACGGCTTAAAAGGATCGGCGAACGATCTGCTCTGGAAAGTGGAGTTGGACGGAGGCAGTCGAAAAGCCAAACTGGGGGAGGGAATTCCAAAAAAAACGGAGGTCTAAAAAAATAGGGGGGGAGGAAAGGAACAAAAGCGGGAAAAAGAGGGCTTACATTCGTATCGTCTTAGAAGCTTCAGTGAGAGAGGAAATAGGGAAGGTCGGGGAGTAAAGGGGGAAAAGTAATGAGAGATCTAAGAGAGTTAGGAGCATGGGTCTCCGGGAATGTGAGTAGGAGAAAAACATTTCATTATAGCGGGAAAGGAATTTTTTTCGAACTAATGAAGTTCGAACGATCTGACTAAATTCATGGGGGAATCTGCTGAAAGAGAGGTAGTTGAAATCGAAATTCTAATAAAAGTGCGCGAGAGAAGAGAGAGAGACCATGAAGGAGGGGGCTAATCAACTCTGGGCAGAAGTTTGGGATGGACTGTGAATAACTCGAAGCTCCCCTCTGGTAAAAAATCGCAAGGACTTTGAACATGGTGAAAAAAAAAAAAGGGTTCGTAAAACTTGACTGGACGCGTTGGGCAATGGGGATAAAAGTTGTTAGTGTCCTCAGGGTAAAATTTCGGGTCAAGAAAACTTGTGGGAATGATGGGAGAAGAAGAAGATTAAGACGGTTTTTCTCCTAAAAATAAGAAAAAAAGTTTCATTGGGGGGTATAACGGGAAGGGATGAAGGAACCAAGAAAAGGAAAATGACGCGGGGGGGGAAAATGAGAAAATCTTTAAGGGGAAAAAAAAAAACCTGGGCTCCGTGAAGTCCTTAGGCTTTGGAAAGGGTGAGAAGGACAACATCTCGGAAAAGCCTAAAGAAAGGGAAATCCTTAGGCAAAGTACTACAATGACGAAGGCGTTTGGGGGTGAAGTAAAAATGCCAGGGAGCAGTTAAAAAACGATCAAGACGTAAATGGGAGCTAAGTGAGAAAAGCCGAAAGGGGTTTTAAGTGCTTCTATGGGGGGAAAGAAGCATGGAGGGTGTGGGATGAAGGCACAAACAAGCTCTTGGATAACGTTCTATATCTAAGAGTCTCTAAGGGACACTTGGGGGGGGGGGTTTTGAGCTTCGGAAAGAGGGGGATCAGGGGGGTTTTGGAAAGGGGGGGAGGGACTTTTAGTTACGGGCTGTTTTGTGAGAGAGAGCTTGAAAAAGTTTATACGAATTTGCGGGTCAAAAAAGCAAGAGGGAAAAAAAAAGAAATGAAGGGGGGGGGATCCTCCGCCGTAAAGCCTACAGTCTTCGAGAGTAAAAGACTGAAAGGGAAAAAAAATTTTGTTAAAAAGGGTTTAGTGGGGAGGATCAAGGAGTTGGGCCGTCATTGAGGATCAAGGTACATAATAAAAGGTTGAAGGGGGGCTTCGGGAGTTGGGAGGATCAGGGGAAAGCTGCATAACGAAAAGAGGAAAAAGTGAA
>Ga0179593_1657506_pt1 | contig 11977 bp, 16 predicted proteins | sample CZODoug2_1_08_16_FD_185931 | JGI IMG/M metagenome (GOLD analysis project Ga0179593, IMG submission 185931) | Vadose zone soil fungal communities from Angelo Coast Range Reserve, California, USA - CZODoug2_1_08_16fungal (PacBio error correction) | ecosystem: Environmental > Terrestrial > Soil >...
AGGGCCGATAGCTCCCTTTTGCCGGTTTGAAGGGGGGCAGGGAAAAAACTTTCCGGTGTTGGCTACTAGGGGAATGATTTTTGCCTTTGATGGGGGAAGAAAGAAAGGGTGGAAGGGAACCCAGCTTCAGTTGATCGGCATCGCGGAGAGACCTTCAGGAAAAAGGGGGGGGGGAGGGTTCCCGCTGCTGCCATCTCCCCGGATAAAAAAGCGTGCTGTGAATCTCTGAGTAACCGAGGAGGGGGAAGGGGGAAGAGGAAAAGGGGGAGGAATTCCCAGCTGACCGCGCAGAAAAAACTGAATTCCGAGGGAGGAGAAAGGGGCGGTTTTTATGGCGTCTTGGGGAAAAAGGGTGACGTCTAACTGTCGACCGACTAAGAAGAAAAAGGAGGAGACAAAAGTTTGCTTGCTGCTCTCTAGAGGGAAAAGAAGAAACTTCTTGGCCTGTTGGGATAGGATTCCTCGTGCCAGGTGCGCCGGAGTGGGGGGGGGAAGGAGGAGAGTAGAGGCGCCTTATTTTCCTGCCTGCGCCAGATTCGCGAAAGAGAAAAAAAGGTCCCTGATGACTTTGGCACCCCGTTGAAAAGGAGGGGGGAAAGGGGAGAGAGGATATTGGCACGATCGCAGCTTTGTTGCCAGGGGAAAAGGAAAAAGGTTTTGTTCAAAAGAAAGAAAATGTACGAAACGGTTGGAGCGGGAGAAAGGAAAGTGGCATGGAACAGCCCAACGTGCACAGCAAGACCCCAGCAAAGGCGCAAAAAAGAAGGGAGAGCTGCCCCAGTCGCCAGAGAGGGGAAGCTCTTTTATATGGTGGAGAAAAGGGTCCCTTCAGAGTTTGCAAATTTGCCCCGGAAAACGCGAGGGGAAAAAGGGCTATGTTCCTCTTATGCTTGCATCCACCAAGGATCGAGAACGGTGGATGCCACCGAAAGGGAGGATCGATCGCAGGGACCATTTCTGCGGTAGCTGCCACAGACTGTGCATGTCCGAAAGAGGAAGGAGAGATGGAGAAAAGGGGGAGTACGCAAATTGCAGAAGCTGGAATGGAAAAAAAAGAGAAGGAGGAGGCGCCTTTCCGCTGCTTCAGGGGAAAAAAGCTGAGAAATCTGAATTTTCAGGCTCGCAAAGGAGGGTAAAAAAAAAAAAACACAGTTTCGAATGCATTCCGATCGTTGAAAAGAGGGAGAAGGAGAGGGAAAAAAGGTCCATCTCAGCGATGGCAGCAGGGAAAGCGGTAACTTCTTGCCTGGCGGAAAGGGGAAAAAAGGAAGCCCGGCAGTTCAAGTGACCGGAAAGGGAAAAAGAGTAAGGCTGAAGGTCATCCACGGACGGAGAGGGAAAAAAAGCCAAACCCGGTCGCGTGGCGAAGGCGAGAAAAAAGGAGAGGTCCTGCTTCTGGCTTTTGGAGCGGAAGGAAAAAAAAAATCGCACTGAGAAGACACTCATATCTTTTTGCCGCGAGAAGAAAGGGGGGAAAGAAAGTGGAGGCTTGGGCCACAATCAGTGCCATAGTCGCCTGGGGTCAAATTAACCAAAGGAAGGGAAGTCCTCCTTGCCCTGGCCAGAGAAAGCCAGCATGTCCTATTATCTGCTGTAGTCGGAGAAGGAAGAGGAAAACATTAAATAAAAGAAAGGGGGAATGAAACTTCGTTATTGGGGAGCATTGTCGCTCTTCCGCTGCGCAAAAGCGCCCGACGCCTTGGGTGTAACGAATAAAAAGTGGTTGGAGAGAGGGTGAGCAAAGAGAAGGACGCATCCTCCCCGCCAGCCTCAAAGAGAAAAGCCGACCGAAATGCGGCTTTAGAAGGCAGAAGGCGGGGGAAGGAAAGGAAGCGTAAATCGTTGAGCGGAGCACCCGAGCGATAGCAAAAGGGGGGAAGGCCTTCAGGTCTGATGGGTTTTGGGGGAGGCGGACGAAAAACCAGAACCAGAGGGGGAGCAGCCAGGTCCCTTGTGCATCGGGGGGAAAAAGAAACGATCAATGAATACCCTTTCAAAAGGGAAAATTCGAATATCGTGAAGTCGAGGAGCTTCCCGCGAAAAAGTAGGAGGCTTCACCGTCATTGCCCGGAAGAGAAGCAGACTTTCGTCTTTAAGGAAGGGGGGAAAAAAGAAACAATGAAAGGACATAATGTGGCGATAAAAAAAAAAAAAACAACAAAAAACAAAAAAAAAAGTGGTCCGGTCGAAGAGGTATGAGACTCGCCATCGGAAAAAAGAAGAAAGAAAAGCATTGTCGCCGCCCCCAAGTCGAAAGCATGGAGACAGCGAAGAAGGCGAAGGGTGTCGAAGAGCCGGCAAAAAAAGTGTCCCACCCCCGGAAGCGATAGGGTGATGGGAAAGAGGGGGGGGAGCTCAAATGCATTCTAAGGTGCGTGAAAAAGAAGTTGTCTCGAGGAGGTAAAAAGTAGTTCGTTCAACATCACTGTAAAGACGGAAAGTCACCCGAGGGAAAAAGGGGTTTGGGTCCAATGGGGAAAAGAAAGGTGGTGCCCAGAAAGGGCCAAAGAGACGAGAGGATCCGGGAATGTCGTAGGCAACCAGAAAAACGGCCTGAGAATTGCAAAGGGGGCTGTATCTTGGAGACGGCTCAAAGCCCAGTTCCGTCAAGAAAAAGGGGAAAGGATGGCGTACATATAAATCTTTTGGATGGCGGAAGAAAGGGGTTGTCTTCCTCCCGGCCAGGGGGAGGAAAAAGGGGGCCGTCGAAAGCTGGTTTTTGGTTACCTTCATTCTTCTCGAAGAGGCAGCGGAGAAGAGGAAGAAATTTCCCAGAAGTGCGAGAAGGGGAGGCCGTGGTACTGTTCCAATGGGGGGGGAAAACGACCGAACAATCTTCCTCCACGCTCCCCGCCCAGGGGCCAATGGGCGTGTGAATCAAAAAGAAGGGGCAGAGGAGGGCTGGTCCGACTTCACGAATTCGAAAAAAGGGGGATCGCTCCCTCTTCCAAGGGAAATGGGGAAGAAGGAGCAAATGCTGGCTGCTTTGGTCCAAGGAGATTCTCTCAAACAAAAGGAAAAAAGGAAAGAGAGATCCCTTTACCCAGCATCCAGCATTGAGGGGAGACGGGAGCCTTTCCTTCAGGCCCGGGAAGGAAAAAGAACGCGATGGCGGGCGTGTTCGCATTCGGAATGGCGCCACCGAAGGGGGGGGTTGGGCGGCCGATTCACCTCAAGTTGCGGCAAGATGGTTCTTTCGTTGGAACAGTCCACGGCAGGAGAGGGTAATATAAGCGCACTTGCGGAGTCAATCGTCGCCGATAATATGCTCCGTAGCGAAGAAGGGAAAAACCAGAGGGAAAAGGCTTCGTCTTTCGCCCAAAAACGTAATTCCGCCCGGAAGGGGGATAGGCAAAAAAAAGGGCGCGGGACGCCCTCCTGCCGCGGTGCCGGAAGCTGCTTTGACCGGTCTCAAGAGGAAACGTTCAAAAAAAGAAGAACGCTGCAAGGGGGGGGGCCTAAGACCTTCACGGAGAACAAGAGGAGAGGGAAAAAAACAACGTGAATCTTTTGCAGAAAGGGGAAAAGGGGGGTGAATCCCGCATCCCAGCGTAAACGAAGGAAAAAAAAAGGGGAAAGAACGAAAAAACAAATAACTATAGAACAAAGACCCGAAGAAAATATACCTTCCTTTGAGAGAAAAAGCAACTCTTCACCTCAACTATTTCGCTTCCGGGGTGGCCAGAAAAAGAGAGAAGGTCCGGCTCTCGCCACACCTTCGCCCGAAAAGGAACTCTGCTCATTCCTTGAAAGGGGGAAAAAATGCTTTTCATGTGGATTTAATGAGGTCGGCAGGGGGGAGGAGTCCTCATCTCTGTCCGACCGCAGAAAAACAAGCCGCATTGACTGATTAGGGGAAAGAAAAGTACTGCCTCGTGACGTTTCGAGCGGTCCTGCAGGGGTTAAGCAGAAAAAAGAAGTGGCGCGTCATCTACTTCGCGGGTGGCGAAGAAAAGGAACGATATTCTCTGTGTCACGGGGAAGAGAAAGTGGACACCACTCTGCGATTCCCCATGGGAATGGGAACCCAACAACCATTCGGGAGTTTTTACGGAGAAAAGTTTGCACAAACCAAAGAAAAAAAACCTGCAGGGCATCAACAGAGCGAAAGCCGAGGGGGCTCCTCTCACGAGTACGATGCAGAAGAGAGAGGCGAACTATCCGCAATTAGGAGAAGGCTTGCGTCTGGCTGGTGAAGATGAGAGGCAGAGCGGGGAGAGAAGGGAAAACGGATCTACAACACTCATGCGTCAAGCCTTCGGGCGAGTGCCGTAAAAAAAAGGAGCGCACGGTGCGGTCGTTCGAGGGAAAAAAAGAACAAGGTCATGAATAAATCAGCAAGGGGAGCTGACTGGTTTTCCGCCTACTACAGAAGGATAGAAGGAAGGCCATGGCCAAGGCGTAAATTGAAAAAGAGGGGATGGGGTGGTAAGAAAATACGATGGCCTGATTGTGGCCCTCGCAAGTATGCCAGCGAGCAACGAAAAGAGTCTTAGTGTCAGTCAAAAAAAAGGAGAATGCGGATGTGCTTTAGGCCTCGTCACAAAAAAAAAAAGGACAGGACAACGCCCTGGAAAAAAAAGAGACAATGGAGCGCACCGCCTGGATTGGCGGTTCTTGGGAAAAAAAAATCGTCTCTTACCTTCATACTCCCGAAGAAAAGAGGGGGAGGTCTTTTGCCAAGAGAATAATCCTGAACTGCAGGGGAGAATCCCCTCGAGAAGGGAGGGGAAGCCGCGGGGGGTGTCCTCTGCCTCGCTGACATGGAAGGGGAAAAAACAGTTCTCTTTCAAATATCTTACATGGGAATGGGGATACTCACCGTGGTCGAACCTGAAAAGGAAAAAAGGGAAAGAGGGGGGCGCTACCTCATCAAATTGAAGAAAAAAAGAGGATCATCGCTTTTGTATTTCACACGGGAAAAAAATTTGCGTCAGTTCTCAGCGAACTGAAGAGAGAGGGTGCGAAAATGCAGGGGGGGAAAAGCCGCCGTAAATGGCAACGGAGAGCCTGAGAAAAAAGGGCGTTATCAGGCTGGAGAAAAAAGGAAATGGTGATGCCCAGACTAGGAAGAACCAAACGCAGAGAAAACGCGATTGCCGCGTGGCGGTGGCAAAGGTGCAAAAAAAAAAAAGAAAATAAGCCGGATTACCCATACGAAAAAAAAAAAGAAAGTTCCGCGGGCGACTGGGCCGCAGTTGCGAAACCGCGTCTAAAAAGAAAAAAGGAGGAATCGGCTTCGGGCTGGCGGTTGACAAGGGAAAAAACGAGCAACCGTTCCGTACAGGGGAAAAGGACGGCGAGTGAACAAACCATACTGCCCAAGCGGTTAGGGTGGTTTTTTTTGGGTTTTTTTTGGGTTTTGTTTTGGTTTGGGTGTTTGTTTCCCGGCAACAGGCTGCGATCGTAACACGCTCAAAAAGGAAAAAGGGGAAAAAATTCCTGGTCCAACGGGGGGCCAAAGGGAAGAGGAGGCTCCCGTGCTGTCGCACTCTCGACAGGAAAAAAAAAAAGGCGCCTACTATCAAGCCCAAGAAAGACCTACAAGAAAAAAAGAAAAAAATTGCCCGAGGCAATTCAAAAAGCCGAAGAAGAGAAAAAAGTTGTTGACTCCCAGGAGAAGTCTATAAAAAAAAAAAAAAAGGGGCTTTACCGCGCAAGGAATTAGCTCATCGAAAGGTCGACGGAAGACAGAAAAAGCAACCAAAAAAGAAAAAAAAAACTAGAGCTCTCAAATGCCATAGGTAACAGCAGGAATTGGGGAAAAAAAAAAAGACCAATGAATTATCTCTGTTCCCAACAAGAAAAAAAAAAAAAGATCGATGCTTCGTGACCGATCGTCAGTGGGAATTTGAGTCTCGAAAAAAAGAGAAAAATACCGTGATGGATCTTCCTCGTCAGCGCGAAGAAAAAAAAGGAAAAGCAACTTAAGATGGGGGACCCGGGGAAAAAAAGAAAGGGACCCATCAAAGGCAAAATTCACTGTGGTAAGGAAGGGGGAGCGCTGACGTATTAAGAAGAGGGGAAAATCCCAAGACCACTGAAACCAGGCACAACGTGCAAGAAAAAGGGAAAAAAAGAAACACCAACAACTGATTATTCGTAAATATCGAGAAGGAAAAAGGAGAGGGGAAAAGATGCACGCTGGTGCCTGGTTTCACATTTGGTTCGGGGGAGTGGAAGGAAAAGACTTCGACGTGGTTCACTAGAGAGGGAAAAAGGGGAAGTTTGCCCTTGATGTTTCCTCAATGCCAGGAAGGAAAAAGGAGGAATAGCGGATCGGCCTGCGGGATATTAGCCAGGGCGCTAGGGAAAGGGTAAAATCCGGTAATTATTGGAGTGACCGAGGAGCAAAACAGCGGTCCCGAAGAAAGAGGGGAAAGAGAGTAGTAACCGATCTGTGCTTGTGCACCTAGATACTGAACTTGGGGGCGGATTAAAAAAAGAAAAGGAAGAACTTCAATTCCTGCTGCTTACCTAGGGAATTGAAAGAGTAAAGAAGTTTTGCTCGCTTTGCGTGAAGAAAAAGGTCGCTGATCTAATTCCTTGCGCGGTAAGCAAAAAGTGCGAAGGAAAAGGGAGGGCGGGCGACGCATAGACTTTCTCTGGAGTAAAGGGGGAAGTGGGCATCGTTCTTTTCGGAGGAGGGAAGGTGGCAGCCGCTTTTTCGTGTAAGGGCAGAGGGGAGATCTAGAAAAGGAGGGAACTGCGCTTCGGCGCATCAGGGAGAGAGTAAAAGTGCTAGCAACGGGGGAAAAGGAACCCAACAAAAACGGAAAGAGGGGAATAATGAGAGGCAAAGAGAGGGGGTGAGAGAGCGGGAGGATGGGGGAAAAAGGAGGAGGGGAAAGGAAAGGCGGTCAAAATTGAAGGAGGGAGATGTGGGGAGGAAAAGAGGGCGAGGTTCGGTGGCAGGGGGGCAAGAGGGTGGTGTGGCGTACGGAGGGGGAAATAAGAAGGAGGGGTAGGGTGAGCGGGAACAATTAGAATTGGGAGGGGGAGATACACTAAGAGGGAATGGGGGGGATGAGAGGGCGAGAGGAGGCAGGAAGGAAGATCAGAAGAGGGGTGGAGTTGGGGAGGAGGGGCGGAGAAAGAGAGCAGGGACTAAAAAGACGGAGGCTGGGGAGTAGAAGATAGCGCGAACCAAAGAGAAAGATTAGGAAGCAAAAGAAAAAGAAGGTAGAGGTAACGAGGAGAGGAAGTTGAAGGAGTAATGGTAAATAGAGTAAAGGAAGCAGGGGATAGGGGGGGAGGGGAGCAGAGGAAGTGCAATAATAGGCGAGACGCGGGGTAGGGGGTGGAGAGTGAGAGGAAAGATGTGTAAGAATGGAAGGGCTCGGGAGGAGGTGAAACGGGAGCCGAAGGGCAGACGACGTTACCGGGTCAATGTTAGAGGAGGAGTAATGGAGGGAAAAAGAAAAGACCCTCTCTTCTCTATAGAAGGCGACGGATCTCGGGGTGAGGTGTACAATGAGGGGAGATGGGGACAAGAAGAAGCGAAGAAGGACTGGGTAAGGGGGAGTAGTTGGGGATTGGGGAAATGAAGAAGGAGGGAAGATTATTAAAAAGCCCGGGAATATAGCGCCAGTGACTTTGTGGTTCCTGTCCTTGTTTTGTAGTGAGGGGGGGAGGAAGGTGGTGGGAGTATACAGGGGGACAAAGTATAAACAATAATAGGTAGCGGGAAGGGATCTTTAGGGGTTGGGCCGGGCATCTTGGAGTGTTAGATAAAACGGGAGCAAGGGAAAGGCAGAAAGTAGGGTAGAAAGTAGTAGGAAGGAGCTAAATGGGGCAGAAAGTAACCAATGGCGAGGCTCCTAGGCACCTACGGGTTGACTTGGTTGAGCTGAGCTGTTAGGTTGGGCAGTGAACATTCGGGTCTAAAAACAGCCAACTTGAACCCAGAAACGAAACGATAGAAATCTGCTAGAGTAAGGAGGGCGCGGCGCAACTCTGTCCAGAGCAAAAAAAGGGGGAAAGAAAATCGTTTATTATGGTTTCATAAGAAGGGGGCAAATTTGTCCACCAGCCACTCGGAATCGGGAAGGGAAAGATAACGAACCGGGGGGGAGGAGTCAGCGTATTCTTGGGGAGAATAACCACTTCGAGAAAAAAGGGGATCAAACAAAAGGATCTCACGGGTGTCTGGTCGGAGAGGATAGCCTTGGGAAAAGCCATATTAGTGGATGGAAAGGGGGGAAGGTAGAAGAATGTGAGGAGGAGAGAAAAGGAGACTTGAGAAAAAAAAAAAAAACATGTCACGGGGCAAAGGAAGAGTAAAAACAAAATCAAAAAAGAAAGGAGAAGTGTGGTTGTGGAGTGGAGAGCGATAAGGGAGAGAGGGAGGGGGCGGGCGTAGAGGAGGAGGGCGGAGAAACTGAAAACAAGAAGGATTGCTCAGGCTGAGCGTTTCTCCCTTCCCTTCCCCTGGAAAAAGAAAGGGGGGGGAAAGTTTCCGCTTCTTCCCTCCACCCGCGAATATAGAGGACGTTCCGACTTCTTAGTGGGGGGGGGATGCGGTCATCTCCCCATCTTAAAATCGGAATGTGAAGGAAGAAAAAAGGAAAAAGGTGGCGACGTCCCATTCCGATCTTTTACAAAGGAAGGGGGCATAAAAATAGTCATCGTAAAGGGGGAAAAACACCAAACACGCGAAGGGAAAAGGTGCCTGAGAAGAAAAAAGGAAGAAAGAGTCAGGATTATTCTTCTTGGCCCAAAAAAGATGCTCGGTAGTCCTGGGAAGGTCAGAGAAATCTAAGGAAAGGAAAAGTCTGGAAACAACAGAAAAAGAAAAAGGAGGGGAGGACTCCAAATGTCGAGTTGGAAAAAAATGCACTGCGTCTGTTCTTTGGGAAAAAGAAAACTGCGCCCTGAAAACGCATTCTCCAGTTTGACGAAAAAGAAAAAGGGGAAAAGAGATCGCCCGCCCGTTGCGCGCGGGAAAAAAAATCAGGCCATAGGGAGGAAGGACACCGGAACCAATTACGAGGGAGGGAAAGGTCACGGCCTTGTTCCCTGGCCTCCGAAGAAGAAGAGGAGAGGGAAAAAACCATTCAGCGAACTGCCGGAGGGATGTATTCATTAACGAGGGGGGACGATTAAGCGAACCGGAACAGAAAGGGAAGGGAGAGGGGGACACAGACCCTACCCCTTGGGTGTATAGAATGAGGGGGGGTATAAGGGAGAGTGGCACGCGCCTGGACGCGAGTCAAAAAAAAAGAAAAAAGAGGGGGGGGGGAAAGAAGAACGAATTGCGGCTCGTTAGAAGAAAAACGCGGTCCTTAGCGTAATCGTGAGCGGAGAGAAAAGAGAGGGAAGGGGCAAATTCGGCCGGGAGGATTCAGTTCTATGGGGGGAGGGGTTGAAACAGCGCGGGGAAAAAACCAAATGGTTGTTGGTGTCGGGGAGAAAAGGGGAAAGGGGGAAAAGAGGAAGAGGGGGAGGCCAGACACTCAATGAAATACACTTTCTGGAAAAAAGAAAAGATCGGGGGGAAATTAAGAGAAAACCCGCTAATATATTACTCGCATAAATACAGGGAAGAGGGAAAGCATTGACTGCCCGACCGCTCGAACGTCACTAATACTTAGTCTGTTGAAGGGAAAAATAGAGTCAATGGGCTTGTGCGACGTGCGTAGGAGAAGGAGGGGGGGGAGAGGAGAAGAGCCATCGTATGCACGAGCATCCTGAATCAAAAAAAGCCCCCAATGCAATCATTCGCAGAGGGAGGAGGAAGGAATCTTGCGAAAGGGGAGGAAGAGCGCACATGAAATTCCACATGCCACTGTGGCACCAAACCCTGAATCGAAATCCTTTTGAGGTGAAGGAAGGAAAAAGAAAAAAGAGGAGGTTCGTGCGCGTCGTTCTTGGGGAAGAAGGGGGAGGGGGGAGTTCTTTCACATGCAATGTAAAGATAGGAAAGGAGGGGAAAGTAATGCGGGAAAGGAAAAAAAAAGGGTTTGTCAATTGTCTGCAAAGCTTTTCACGGGGGGGGGAAGAAGAAAGAATTAACGTCTCCTATCTGTTCTCCGGGGAGAAGAGGAGAATTGGCACTTTTGAACGGAGGGAGACGGAGAAAAGAGAAAAGGGACAGTCATCTCCTTCTCCGAGGAAGGGGAGGGGGGAGAAAAAAAAGAGTTGTATGGCGTGGACTCCACGAGCAACTCGAGGGAGAAAAGGAGAAAAGCCTGACGCCGATGCTCTAAAGCTTTGTTTTGGGAAGGGGCAGAAAAAAAAGGGAGAGGAAGGCGACGATAAGAAATTCACGAAGTGCGATGAAGAGGGAAAAAAGGGAGGGGGGTTCCACACGACCTAACCATCTTCCTCCAAAAAAAAAAAGGGCGGTGATCGGCCGCCCATAACAAAAGGGGGAGAAAGAACTGGCAAAATGAAAAAAGAACAAAGCACCCACTCTCGTGCCGGCTTTTTGAAAGCGAAAAAAAAAAAAAAAAAAAGGAGGGAGGGCTAAGCTATATCGCAATGCTGAGGGAAGAGCACCAACCCAACGGAAGGGGAAAAAATCTTGACCAAGCAGCAAAAGGGAGAGAGCTTCGCCAGCCGCCAATTTCCTGAGGAAAAAGAGGAAAAAAAGGAAGACACTCTATTGCGTCCGGTTCGAAGGAGGAAAGGCCTGCAGTTTTTTGTATTAGGAGAGGAAAAAAAGGGGAAAACTAGGTGTGGGAAGGGGAGGAAGATGGTTCGGGAGGTGGGGGAAAAAGAAGGGAAACGATAAAGATGCAGCGAGGGTTTCTTCCTCGTCGACGAGAGATCTGCGCAAGAAGAAAAAAAACCATCTTGAAAAAGGGGAGGAGGGCTGCTTCGGAAGAAAAAAACGTTCCGTATTCCGAAAAGGAAAGTTGGGCTCAGTGGAGAAAAAAAGGGAAAGGGCTCTTTACCCATCCTAAACCCAAAAAAAAAAAAAAATCGGGAGAGAGGGCGATTACCAGAACCTGTCTGCTGGGGAAAGGAATCATACTTTTCACAATGGCATGAGAGGCCGCTTGCAAAAGGGGGGAAGAGGAAAAAAAAACATCTTAGTAGACGTAATAAGGTGAGCCAACGTTAACTCTTTGGGAAAAGGGGACAAAACCGTGTGACTCCCGAGAAAGGGTCCGCATTGGAGTTACATTTATGTTTCAAGAAAGAAAAGAAGCCCGAGCGAACCAATCCCCTCGAGAAAAAGGAAAAGGAAGGGGAATCAATCACCTTTTCACGAGGAAATTCCGGTTTTTTGCCAAGTGTCAGGGGAAGGAGTAAATTTTCAAGAGGAGGGAAAAACATTCGCCGCTCGTCGCTTCACTATAAGAGAGGAGGAAGAAAGGGGGAGGAGACATTCTTTTCATGTTGAGTGAAAATGCGAGTCTCATATCTTTCTACCGAGAAAAAAAGAAAGGGGAGACGCCCTAGCGTTCGGGGCCAGAAAAAAAAAGGTAGCCTCCGTTCCTTTTCGAGCTGGAAGGAAGGAGGGAAAGGGAGGGAGGGCGCGCTCAATCTAACTTCGCTGGTAAGAGAAGAAAATGGTCACTTGAAAGTGTCTTCCATTGATTGGAAGGGAACAAATCGCGATGCCAAAGGAACTGGCTGACCTACCCCACAACAGGAGGGGGAGGAAAGAAAGAGGAGGTTTGCACCACCGACCCAACCACAGAGAAGAAAGGGGGCCCTCCTCCCCTCCAGCAGAGGGGGGAAAAAAAAAAAGCTCACGATAGGAGAAAGAGGGAAGGGCGAAGGCGAACTAATCCCGCAATGGGAGGGACGCTTTTAGTCTTCGTTTGAGGATCGGAGGAAGAAAAAAAAAACCTTACAAGAAGGAAGAACTTTATCTCACAACTCATTCGTCGAAACAAAAGAGGAAAGAGGGGGATCGTGTCTCATCGCCGATCGCCACTTGCAGGGAAATCATCTCCATAACGCCGTTCAGTGAAGAAAAACCTTAGGCATAAGGGAGGGGGAGCTACTGGTTTTCGCCGACTCC
>Ga0179593_1596017_pt1 | contig 11976 bp, 23 predicted proteins | sample CZODoug2_1_08_16_FD_185931 | JGI IMG/M metagenome (GOLD analysis project Ga0179593, IMG submission 185931) | Vadose zone soil fungal communities from Angelo Coast Range Reserve, California, USA - CZODoug2_1_08_16fungal (PacBio error correction) | ecosystem: Environmental > Terrestrial > Soil >...
CCATTTATCTGCGTTAAAGGGGGGGGCGGGTAGGGAAAAATACAGGAGGGAAAGGACAGGACAACCATCATAGCAAAAAATTGGAAGGAAAAGACTCAAAAAATTAACCCCTGGAGACAGCGGAGGGGGGGGCATGAAAATGAACGGGTGAGAAAGAGGAAGGAAGGGTAGGGGTGGAACTAGGGGAGGGGTTGCCAAAAAAAGGGAGAAAATTTTAAAAAAGGAGGACTATTTCTAAAAAAATAAAAAAGGGGAAACCAAGGAGCCCGCCCCCCTCGGGGGAAATCTATTGAAGAAGGAGAAAGAGCAAGGTCAGGGAGGGGAGAAAAACCAAAGGGTAAAAAATGGGAGGTCGGTTTTTTGAGGAAAAAAAAGTAGATGTGACGGACTCACCAACCGAGGTGGGGGGGGGTGAGTCAGGATATAGGGAAAGCCATAAAAAAAAAACTGGTAGAGGAGTACAGAGAAATGATCCAGAGCAGGAAGGGCCGGGGGAAAATTTCAGTGGGGGGGGGTTGAAAGGAAGACCTCTCCTCAAAACCTAACTGAACCCTTCCGTAAATCGAAAGAAAAGGAGGATGAAAGATTCAAAAAAAGAACTTCATTAAAGGGGACATAGGGGGGGTTGGTACATAGAAGCCTTGGGCTTCAGGGAAAAAAGGGAAGTCCTGCTTAAAAAGGAAGAAAAGGGGGTTCACTCGGGACGAAGGAAATTGGGAGTCAATGCAAAAAAAAAAAAAACAAAAAAAAACATAGCCGGAACTAAAACACGCGCCTAAGGGAGTAACGCACACAGAAACTTCAAATGCCGCTAAAACAGCTTGACCAAATCAAGGGGAATGAGTTAAAAGCCCCCAGGGAAATAGGGCAGAAAAAGAAGAACAAAAAGAAAGGTGGCAACCCAAAAAAACGAACAGGGTTTCAAACTGGGGCCCCGCACCCACCAGAGACAAAAAAAAATTTAGAAGTTTTGAAACCAAACCGCCGCGCAAAGGGAAACGAAAGAAAAAAGCGAAAAAGAAGGGCTCAAAAAGAAAAAAAAAACCCGAGTTGTGTCGCTCACTCTCCAAAAAAGGGAATAATGCAAGGGGAAAGGGAAGGATCCAAAAAAGGAAGGAAAAAGGCAGAGCGAAAAAAACTTCAAAAAAAGAAAAAATGGGGAAAAGGGGGGCCAGTTACTAGATGCGCCCCGGGGAAAAAAGTTCCATGGGAAAGGGGATCAGGCCTAAGGGGAGTTACGGGGAAATGAGTAGTAGAAATACAGGCTGAATAATATTAAGTAGGAAGGAAGGGGTGGAAAAGCAGAAGAAGGGCAAAGTGCCGGGGTTGGGCGGGGGAAAAGAAGGGGAAGCGGAAACCCACATACAAAATGAAGGGGGAGAAAAAGGAAAATAAAAAGGAAGGGTTTGGATTTGGGGGGGGGGAAAAGGGTTGGTACTGGGGAAGTTTTAGGGGGTTGGAGTTATGAACACGGACCAAAGTGAAATGATAAAAGAAGGGTAAACGACTTGAAGGTGGCATGTCCTAGGGGGGAAAAATCATCGGGAAAAAAGAAAGGGCAACAGAGGGGGGGAAGACCGAAAGACTGGTCCCTTATACCAGTCTTTGAAGAGAAACAGGAAAAAATGGGGAAAGATCAGGTCCGCTTTGGGGAGAAGCTTAGGGGAGTGTTAGACGTACGACTCGCCGATCGAGGGGGGGGCTCCAAAAAACCGTTATGAATAAAGGAGCTAAAGCAATTCTTTCAAAAGGGTCCAGATTATGAGGATTTCCCAAACTTGTCGGTTTGGAAAAAAGACCGCAAGTTTGAAGAAACCTTGAAAAAAAGGAGCTGAAAAAAAAGCAAAAAGAAGGTTTGCACTAGGGGGGGGGGAGGGTTTGGGGACCAGCCAAAAAAAAAAAAAAATCAATTGGGGAAAAAAGGGGGGGGCGCAAAACTGGGGCAAAGGACCGGAATGGGGAGATTAAGAAAAAAAAGGGGTTTCAAACCATGGGGAGAACGGCGGGAAAAAAGCAAAAAAAAAAAAAGGTGTGTAGGGGTGGAAAAAAGCCAGACGGTTGCCTGCACAAGCAGTTCCGAAAGGGGGGGGGGATGGCAAAAAAAGGGTCTAAAGAAAATTAGGGGAAGAGATGCGCCCAAAAGGGACCCAAGAGAGTGGCGAAAAAAAAGTCGAGGGGGGTGGGGGAATCAGCGATCCAAGGGGGTGGGTGGGTTGACCACACAAAACGAAGAGGAACCGACAACCTGAGAGGACCCAAAGGGACACTTTGGGGGAAAAAAAAACACAAAAAACGTTGAAACGTGAAGAACCAAACGAAGGATCAAAGTTCTTGGGGGGAAATCTAAACCTGCATTCGGAGAAAAATGCAGGGAAAAAAAAAAAGGGGGAAAAAGTCCTCGGGAATAGATTGAAAGGAATTCGGGTGGGGGGGGGGGGGGCTGCGGAAGCGGGACTTAACTTTCGGGAACCACATAGGGTATCGAGTAACTTTCAAAGGACAGTCCCTACATAAAGAAAAAAAGTCAAAGGGGGGGGAGGCTGGGAGGCAGTGAAATACCAAAAGAGGGAAAAACTGAGCCCTAATTCAGGGAACGTGGGGGGAGGGTTAGAAAGAAAACCGCCCCGAAGCAGTGAAACTTTTTAAGGAAGTCGGGGAGTTTGATTGGGAGGAGAAAAAACAAGGAGGGGAAAATTCGGGGGTCGGTGGCCCGAAAGGAGCTATTACTTAAACAAGCAAGGTCCTGAGGGAGGGATTCAATGAGAAAAAATGGGGGAAAAGGAAAAAAGAACCGAACCCATCGAGGAAGAAAAAAAAAGTCGGGGGTGAAGGGGCATTAAGGAGAACCAAACCTAAAGAAGGCTCTATCGACAGATAGAAAGGGGATGCAAATACTAAAAGGGCCGAAGGTGAGAGTGTGGGGGAGGCACGGAAACTAGGACCTCAAAAATCCCGTGGGTCTACGAGCAAGGACAAAACCACGTTAGGGGGGTTTTTTGGGGCCACAGGGAATTCAGGTGGGGGCCTTTGACACAAGGGTGGAGACCGGGGGGGGGGGGGGGGGTTGGTAGTACTGGAAAGGAAAAAAAAAACAAGAGAAGAGAAAGCCAAGGAACTGAAAGGAAAAACCTTCTCAAAAGAAAAACAACAGGTCCCCCCACCAAAAGGGAAAGTGACAAAAAACTTGGAGAAACTGGGGAGAAGAAAGAAACGCTCAGGAGGGCACCACAAGTCCCTCCTGCAGAAGGGACGAGGGGGGAACTGCTAAAAAAAACATAAGGGGGACAGGTGTCAGGAGACGCCAAAAAAAAAGAGGGATCGGGGGGAGTCCAGATCGGTGTCAAAAGGAAAGGTGGCTCACACCGCGAATGGTCAAGGAGGTTTTTAAAAAGGGTTAAAGATGGACCGTTATAAGCAGAAGGGGAGGTGACAGAAACCGCGCAAAGGGAAATTTGGGGGGGGGAGAGGAATTCCCAGCTCAAGGAGGGGTGCAAACTAGGTGGGGGGGGGAAAAGGTCAAGAACATCCATCAAGGGACAGAAAAGCTGAGGAGAGGGGGGGGAAGAATCGACAGCCACGTAATCTGGAATGAGGGGGGTCACAGAGGGGAGCAAAAAACTCCATGAAGAGGGTAGGGGGACACAAAAAAGCTGTTGGGGAAAAGCACACGAAAAAAATACAACTAAAACAAACCGCACAAAACAGAGGAAAAGGGAAATCGAGGAAAAGATATCCAAAGAAAGGGTCAAAAAGCTTGAGGGGCATGCATGGAAAAAAAAAACTGGGGGAAAGGGGGATACCAATGGAAAAGTTGAAAATGGGGGGGACCTTAAAAAAGGCAAACAAAAAAGGGAATTTAAAAAAGAGGAAGGCTGGTGGAAAACAATGTTTCAAAAAGAAAGGCAGGACAACCACGAGGAGGGCAGCCGCAGAGGCGCGGGAATGGAAAAGAACAATAAAAAATCTAAGTCCAAAAAAAATTTGGGGGATCCAAATATCGGATCCCGCGAAAAAAAAAAGAAAAGTGATCGTCGTAAAAAGGGCCAAACGAAAAGATTGAAAAACCAAAAAGGAACTCGACTAGGCGAAATTAAGATGGAAAAACTGGTGAGTGCCGGAAAAGGCAAAAGAAAGCGGCGGACCGTGGGGGGAAAACAAACTGAAAGGGCCATCAAGGGATGGAAGGTGAAAGGAAAAGGCGCTAACGGGGACCGAAAACAAGTTTCCGGGGGGAAAGGGATATGAAAGAACTCAAAAAATGTCCAAGAAAAGGGAACTGGAAGAAAAGGGGACGTTGGGTTGGTTCAGAAAAGCCGAGGGAGGGAAATTTAGAAAGGGGGGGGGGGAAAAGAAATGAACGGGAAGGGAAAGGGACCTCTGGGGGGGGGGGGGACAAGTGGGAGACGCAGTAGGAAGGCTCAAAGTGCAAACAAAGAACGGAAAAACGGGCAAAACTGGAAAAGAAGGAAAGCCATGGGGAAGGAGGAGGAATCATTGATGCCCATGGGGGGAGTTCCAGAAAAACAAGTCTGGGAAGAAAGGGTCCCACCACTGGGGGGGAGCCCAAAGAAAAGGAGAAAGTTCTGAAAGTGAGGCACAAGGGCTTTTGAAAAAAGGTGCGGGGGGAAGGCGACATAATGTTTCAAAAAGGGGGGAGGGTGAGAGGGAATTCAGGGGGGGGGTGTGGGTAAGGTCTTTTGGAGAGCAACTGTCTAGGGAAAGGGGGGGAAAAAGAAAAAAAAGTTTGTGGGGGGAACCAGAAGAATAAAGGGGAGAGACTGGAAAAAAATTAACGTGGCTTTGGTTGCAATTGTGGGGGCAGGGAAAAAAAAAAGTAACAGAGTGGGTAGGGGGGTGTCCATAGGAAAATCGCGGAAAAATCTCAGAAAAAAAAGTGGGCCAGTGGAACTTCAAGAAAGACTGACCCAGGTTTAGGGGGGGGGTGAGCACGAAGGGGGGGAGGGAAAGTCAAATGGGGGGAAAAACTGATGCAGGAGTTGGAAAAAACGCCGCTATCACAGGAGAGCCAAAAAAATAAAGGGGGAAAAAGAGGAAGAAGCAGACAAAAATTAGGTCGAAACGTGGACCATGCAGGTTGCAGGAGGGGAAAAAAACCAACCAAAGGAAGTTAAAAAAGGGGGGAATCTCTTAAAAGGAGGGGGAAAAAAAGGGAAGATGGCAGAAAAAGGGAAAAATACTCCACGTTCCAAAAATGGGGACATCCCCGGAGAAAAAAAGAAATGTGGCCAAAGAGTTCTCGAATACAACGAAGCCGTTGGCAGCTGGGAGTCCAACGAAAAAAAGGGACGCTCGGGAAAAGGGCGCGCTATCTCCGTGTGAAAGGAGGGGCTTCAAAGAATCGGTCCGAGAAAGGAAGACGTCCCCGGTTCACAAAAAACCCCCAAGAAAATCTGCGCCAGCAAAAAAAATGAAGGGAAAACAAGAAAAGGAGATGGGGGGACTAAGGAAAAAAGTGGTGGGGGGACCCGATGAAAAGGAGGAAGAAAGCGACAAAAAAGCACCAACCAAATCTAGCCCAAGAAGAAACCGTTTGGCTAAAAGGAAAGAAGAGCGGTGCAGATAAAGGGGACTTCCCACACCATAAAAAAGGGACCTACTCAAAACCGGAAAAAAAAAAGAACAGCAAGTATCAAAAAATAAAAAAGTACCATCAAAAGGGAAAAAGCCGTTAAAAAAAGGTCAGTTGGTGCTATGAAAAATGAGAAAAATCCCCCGGAAAGCAAAAGCCTGGAAGGAAAAAGCAGGAAAAAGGTCAGGACGTAAATTCTTAAGGAAACGTAGAAGAGTTGGAGGGGGAATAAAGTTGTTCTGAGGGGGGGCCAAAGTGGACATGCGGAATCACTTAAGAAGGGACGCTTGGAAATGGGGACGATTTGAGTTTGGGGAAAGAATGGATGGATCCAACAAGGGAAAAAAAGCCGTTACAGGAAGGAGGACCTTAAAAAAGCGGGGCCCCTCAAGACCTAAAGAGGGCTCAAAAAGAAGGCCGAAAGACTATGAAAAAAAGAAAAGGGCAACAAAATCAAGGTCCGAGAGACGCGTTGGAAGTTATGTAGGGGGTTTTATGGTGAAGAGGAGATAGGTGGGGGAAGCAAGCAGAACCGGGAAAGGGGGGCCAGTGAACAAGCCCTTGAAGAAAAAAGACCAATGGAAGATTCGGTTGGAAAAAAAAACTTCTCACAAAAAAAAAATCCGGGGAAAGAACTTGGAGCAGAAAACATTATGAAAAGGGAAGAGCGCGCACGATGAAGGAAAAGAAAAAACTCAAATCTTTGGAAAGTGGGGGAGTTGACCAACATGGGAGGAAATGAAAAAAAAAAAACACGGGGAAGAAACAGTAGACAGGGTGTGGTGTCGGGAAAAGGCACTAAGGGGAGCAAACGGAAAAACTTGCAAGGGGGAGGGGGTGTAGCGATGGCAAAAAAAAAAAAAAAAAAATAGCTACACACCGAGGGAGCAGCCGCAAAAAATCGCACGACGCGGGGGTTAAAAGGGGGGTGGGCGGGGTGCGCAAATATTGTGGGATAAAGACTGGCCCCGCACAAAAAGGTACAGGACACTGAGTGAAAGAAACAGAGGTGTGTGGGAAATTTCCAACGGGACGGGCCCCGTAAAAGAATCGGGAACGGGTTGGGTAGGGGGGGGGGGACATAAGGGAACAAGGACCGGAAAAACCAGGGGAAAACAATTAACATTCCTATATCGAGATGGCGGGGAAAAGTGATCTAAAAGGCCGGGTCCAAAGGATCTCAGAGGGCGTTGGGGGACAGAGAATGTCAAAGGGACGTACTTAGGGTTTTGCGCTGCAAAATCATCCAGAAGAAATTAAAAAAGAGCTCTCGAAAATTCCCGGCTGTTTTGGGGAATCTGAAAAAATTTTAAACAAAAAAGCAACGGGAAACGGCGTTACCAAAGGGGGACCAAAAGCAAAAACTGTCAATCGGAAGACAAAGGGTAGGGTATCCTCGGACAAGGGGGGAAGGGTAAAAAATCGAATCAAGGGGGGAGTCATAAAAAGAAGGGAAAATGGAACAAAAAAAGTAGGAAAAAAGACTCTCAGTTGTCACTTTTTAAAAGTGGAGGAAAAAATGGGGCAAAAAGTGGAATCGTATCGAAATGGGAAGGGGGCCCGAGCCGGAAAAGGGTTTGAAATTTTTGGGGGGGGGGGCGGGTCCTAACAAAAAGCACAAGGAACATAACGGGGGGGAAAAAATCTCAACCGCCCTAAAATGGTTGGGGGTTTGCCCCGGATGGTGCATTGGGGCAGAGACATCCTATAAAGGGAAAAGCCAAAAGCCACAAATACCTGACAAAAAAAGTGGAGAATATTTGGGAAAGAACAAAGAAAAAGTGGAGGCACAGTCCGCATGAAAAAAACTACAAAAGGAAAGGTTAAAGAACAAGTATTCTTTAGGAGAAAAGATGTCGAACGGGAAGTCAAACCCTTGTGGAAGAAGTGCTAGAAAAAACATGGAAGGGGCAAAAAACTTAAAGATATGAACTGCAGGCGGAAAAGCGGGAAGTGATATCTATGGCTTGTGAAGGGTTGAAACGTAACGGGGTGGGGTGTTTAAAAATCCAGGAATACCAAAAAGGGGCATAGTTAGCTCCAGGACCAAGAAAGGGGTTGCAAAGAAAAAACCGTCGCAAAAAAAAAAAAAACATGGTCGCAAACCTTTAAGGAAGAACATTGTGGGGGAAGCGGAAAACACAACAAAAAGCCTGAGACTTGATGCACCATGATATGTGTTAGAAGCCGAACAGAAAGAGAAACTGGGTCGACACCGCCCTTATCCAGCGATAAGACGCAAAAGAAGAGGCGTGACGAAAGACACACAATCAGGAAAAGAGAAGGGGAACGCGGGGTGTCTGAGCGGAGGGGACCAAAGAATAAAACAGGTTCCGAGAACCGAGAAATCGAACGGGGGAAAAACTTCCAAAATCGGCCAAAAAAGGTGTACGGAGAAAGCGGTCGACGGGGGGGGGAAAATATTCCGAACAAAACCAGAGGAATTGGGGACAAAAGGGGGTTCGGGGGTATGAAAAGCTTCCAGAAGTTAAAGTAGTAGCCAAGAAGACAAGACCGCTTGAACACAGGAAAGGGAGTAAGCTGGTCGGGTAATTGATCGGAGAAGTACAAGAATTTTGCCAAAGGAAGGAAAGCGAAGAAAGAGGAGCTACCGAAAAAAAAACTATGTGAAAGATCAACCTGTGCTGGAGGGGGCCGCCAAAGACTCAAAAAAAGGAAAAAAAAACCAAAAAAAACTCAGGGACCTCAGTTAAAGAATGGGGCTGTGGGGAGAAAAGAATACAAAAAAACAGCCCAGGCGAGGGCTGGAAAAATTCCACGAAAGAATGCAGCCACCAACGCGTACAAAGACCCAGAAGATAAATTAAAAGAACTGGAGCAAACGGGGATAAAATGCGCAAAACCTACAAGGGACAGGGACAGATAATTCGGGCGGAGTCAACGAAAAATCAATGGAGAAAAAAGAAAAAAAACTGGGTAGGACCCAAGGACGAAATTGACCTTCCAGGGCATGCCAAAAGTGGAAAAAAGAAAAAGTGCAAATGGTCAGTGGGGGTTAATCTGAGTATTAGGGAACACTGTATTTAGAAGATTACACGAAGTAGTAAGAAACAGGGGTTTTTGCAGGGCGACCAAAAGGAATGGGAAGGGAGCGCCATAAAGGGACCCATGGGTTGCATGTCAGGGGGTTTAAAAAAAGGGTGGTAAAGACCCTTAAAAGATACGGGGTGTTGAGACGGAAAACTGTTGGGGACAAGGCCAAAGGCTGCAAAAAAAAAGACGATTAGGGGGGCAATGACTTTGGGCTTGGAGGAACAGTGGAAAAAAATTTAAAGAAAACAGAGGGAAGTCCATATTCAAAAGGGTAACCATTCCAGGACGGGGAACGGGGGCGAAGACAGGCAAGGGGGGGTTTGAGGGGGGGGGGGGGGATTCCTAGAGACAAGGAAAAAAATTATCGAGAAATTTCACAAAAAAAGAGGTCTGATAGAGGAGGAAGAAAAACAGATACGAGAAAGCTGTGGAAAGCCTTTTCAGGGGCTAGAGGGGGGAACCATCGACGAGGTCGACTCATCGAGAAATAAAAAACCAGAGTAGAGAAAAAGTCCTCCGGACTGCCTGGGCTTTGAAAAAGGGGGAAGGGGTAAAGGCCAAAAAAACGAAAGGAAACGTCAAAGGGATAAAACGCGATCGGGATCCCCGAGGGCCCACCAAAAAAGGGGATTCTTCAAGGTCCCGGAATCTCCCGAATGGGGAAACCCAGGAAAAGAAAAAAACTAAAAAGGGGGGGGGAATCGACGGAATGCCTGCCCTAAGGAAATCTCGAAAAAGTCCCCAACAAAAAAGTTGAAGCAAAAAATATGCCACGAAAGGGAACGAAGGTCCCGGGGCTCCATGACCAGCATGCGAGAAAAAAAAAGAGCAAACAAGGGACGAAAAAGGGTGCGACCCCAGATAGAGCCCATGGAAAATTCCTGTTGGAAAGAAAAGACTCGAAAAATCTCAAATTCGCAAGGGCTGTAATCATGAGGGGAAAAGCTAACCTATCAAACAAGTAATGGCCTAGAGGCCTGAAGGGGCCTAATTGACGGAGAAAAAAAAATGACACGATTTGGGCCAGAAAAAAAATGCGCCAGAACGATCCGGGACAACGACAGGGGAAGGGAACAGCAATCACTAGACAACAGTAGAACCCCAGCGCGGAGTGAATTGAGGGGCACTAAAAGCACGGGGGAAAGTTGAAAAAAAAAAAAAAGGGGCACCAGAAAGGTAAAAGGAATTGTTCCTTGGTGGGAAGGGATTTGAAGGTTGGTGAGACACAAAAAGGTATGGAGTGGGATACCCGGTACCTCCAAGTAAGTGAAGCATGGGGGAAAAGCAATCTTAAGAAAAACAAAGTTTTGCTAGCTGGAATCAGGAAACCTGCGGGTCATTGAAAAAGTTCACTAAAAAGGTCCGGACTAAGAAAGGAAAGGGTGGCAGTCGGTGGGGGGGGGGGAGTGGCCTTTAAGGCAAACTATAATTGTTGAAAAACTGAGTAAATTGCATTTCTCATGGGGGAAGAGGGGAAAGGCGTAAGAAAAGGTTTGGGCGCGAAACACGAAAGCGCGGGGGGAAACCTCACAAGGTCGAAAAATCAAGCAAAGGGGTTGATCTGTGCCGGATGGTGGGGGGCAAAAGGTGCGTGGGGGGGAATTCCAAGAATTGGCGGGCAGTTGGGCGGTAAAGTTTTAGGGGCTAAAACAGCCAAATACGAAAAAAGCTGTGGGGGTGAGAATAGCAAATCTTGGGCTTGGGAGCAAGGAAAGGACTAAAGGACTGGGTAAGAAACTCAGGCGCTCCATAAAAAAAAAGATTGGCCTCTCACGTTATGTGGGGGGGGGTTTGGGGGGGTGGTTTGACGTCGAGATGGAAAGAGAAGAACACAACAACCACCAAAAAAGAAAACGGGGAACAAAAAGCCGAAAAAAAAAAAAAAAAAAGGGGTTGTGGAGGGATCCGGGGGACGTGCGAGACGCGGCCAAAAGCGAACCTACGCTAAGGGGGAGAGGGTTGGGAAAAATATCAGGGGAGACAGACACAGCCCAAGAGAGTTACCCAAAATCCAGGGGGAAGCGAATTTTGTCGGAGGGGGGGGGGGACGTCCCCAGTTTAGTCAAAGAGAAAAAAGAAAAGGCGCACAAGGGAGCAGATACCTTGTTACAAGAAAGCCGGTGTGAAAAGATGGCGCTGGAAAAAAAAGTGACCCCAATCCCGAGGGGAGAAAAAGAAAGCGTTACAAGGGTTCGACGGTGGTTCGACCGGTAAAAACTAAGGGAAAAAAAAAAACCGGGGTGATAAAGGGCGCAAAAAAAAACGCCAAAAAAAAGTGGAAAACCAACAGACGAAAAGGGGAATTACGCGTCAAGGGGTTAACACCAAAGAAGGGCTGGGGGGGAGTAATAAAAAGACGAGGTTACCAAACTGTAAAATCAGTACAAAGGGGGAATTAAAAACATGAAAGTGAAAACTTTCATCAGGGATTAATTCCTAAAAAGTAAAGAAAGTTATGGGGACCAAATCTTGGTCCCAAATGGGGGCTGGGGGGTTGGGGCGAAAAAAGAAAGGGGGAAGGGACTGCAACAGGGAAGAGTCCTCAACGATCTGGGGGAAGGCGCCGAAAGGGTTTGGGGCGGGGGAGGGAAAACGTTGAAAAAAAAACGGACACTGCTGACGTGGGGAAAAAAAAAATGGTACTGCAAAAAAACTCGAACGAGGAGAAAAAAATTAAAAAAAATGGCGTTAAACCTGGGGCACCGCAGGTGGGGAAAGCCAGGGAACAAACCAAGGCGACTGGGAGGGAGGAAGCGGACTAGGGACTGGAGGGGATTTCTATGTTGCAACAGGAAAAAAAATTGAAAAAAAAAGGTCCCAGAAAAAAAAAATATGGAAAGAGATTAGAAAAGGTCCATCTCGGGAAGGGGGGCCAAGGTAGAAGTTTTGCGCCCAAAAACGAAATGGAAAAAATACTGGAAGGGGGTTGCAAAGGAAAAGACCCGAGTATTAGGAAAAAAAGCGAATCGGTTCATAGCTTAGAAAACATGAAAGTTAGAACTTGGCAAAAAAAAAACCGAATCCATGGTTCGAACCTGGCAAAATCAAAAGACGGGGAGAAAAACATTGCTAACGAAAGAAAACCGTTAGGAAAAAAGGAACCGAGAGAGAAAAGAGGGGGATTGGGGGGGGGAAAACCCAGGACCTCCAACGGGGTACAAGGGTAAGGGTGAGGAAGAAAGGTATTCGGTGTGGAAAAAAAAAGTACGCTTTACTCAGGAAAAAAAATCATAGGACAAAAAGGACAGGGGAGCTTTGGAAAGAACTGGGAACATCTGATAAAACAAAAGGAGTTCGAGAATTGAAACCCAGGAGGAGACGTGGGGGGGGGA
>Ga0179593_1615110_pt1 | contig 11976 bp, 14 predicted proteins | sample CZODoug2_1_08_16_FD_185931 | JGI IMG/M metagenome (GOLD analysis project Ga0179593, IMG submission 185931) | Vadose zone soil fungal communities from Angelo Coast Range Reserve, California, USA - CZODoug2_1_08_16fungal (PacBio error correction) | ecosystem: Environmental > Terrestrial > Soil >...
CGCACTTCTGAGGAACCGATTTTTCCATTAAAAGGTGCCAGAAAGAAAAGGGGGAAAGGATACTTCAGAGTTCGCTCAAAAAACCTTGAAGGTGGGAAACAAACCGGGGAAAACTGAGAAGAGAGCGAGGAGGATCGAGACCCAAGTCTTCAAAAGAGAAAGTGCTGATTACTACCTCCCGCTCGGTTGGCGCCGTGTCGAAAACGGGAAAAAAAAATAGAACGTCAGAGGTCGGCTGTGGCTGTCGAAGCGAAGAAGTAATCTCATCTGTGGGGGATATACGCTTGCTTCTGTTGCTCTCTTCCTCTCCGTTTCACTCTCTCTCTTTTTTTTCCCCCCGGATTATAGCATGATAAAATGAGAAGTGAAGGAAAGGAGAAAGAAAGGCTCACGCCTCTCATCGAATGCGGTCAGAAAGTCAGGGAGTTATTCTAATGGGATAAGGAGAGGCGCTTGGTTGGGGGTGTGGTGGGGTCGGCAAGGGAAGGGAAGGGGTGCAGGGGACGCGGCTCTACTAGCGTGCGTCTCCCTTTTCGTGGGTCTTATCTCTGCCGCTCCCCTCCCTTCTCTCCCTAGTGCCGGGCGACCGGGGTGGTCTTAATAAGTACCAATGAAAATCGTCCCAGCTTATCTTATAGGCGCGGGAGACCTGGAGCTGCACGGGCATGAGTTCATTGCGGCTTCCCTGGCGATTGTGACGACCCTCGTGAGGCGGTTAAAAACAGGAATCCAGAGGGATAACGGATAGAGGGACATTGTCTGTTGCGGCATTTTCGTGCCTTATTAGCAGCTTTAAGTTGATGGAGATGTGATCGGGGTCTGTTGGTTCTTTTGTGTGGTTTTAAAGGGTGAGACGGCAGCACAGGTTGGAACCATAGCGGGTGGGAAGTGAGGGTTTAGACACGATTGCTCATTTTCAAAGTCCAAAAACTCTCCTTCCTCCCGAAAAAAAAGCCCTGCCTTAAGCGACGTGATGGTCTTCAATCCCTCCCCCCTCGCGTCAGGTAGGATCTCTTTACTCCGGAATAGGCGTCGTTCTCAAGCGGAGGACTTTCATGCCACCTTTGCGACTCTGTCAAAACCGACTTGTCTCTGATTATTTCGACGAACGAAACCTGCCTCATCGGTCTCTTTTGCTTCTCTCGAAAGCCTGTATTTCGATGAGATTTTCGTACACCCCCACCCGACTCACCCCCTCGTCCTCTGTGAAAACCTGGCTACACTGATACCTGAATCATGACTCATGTGTGCGGAGGGGTGGGAAGGAAGAGGTTGTCTCATATTAGCGGGAAGTCCTGCGCGAGGGCAAAAAAGGGAGCGAGTTATGGAAAGGTTGGCAAACTAGTGATGATGCGAAGTTACAATGTAGCAGCGCCGAGAGGAGTGCGTGCGGGGAGGGAAACCTCACCCACAACGCGTGCAAGGCTGATACTCGTCGAAAAAAGTAAAAAAGGTTTGATCAATAGGTTGAATAGAGAGGAAGACTCAGAAATCGCCTTTCGACTTCTCGTTGGGGAGTAGCGCAAGTCAGCAACTATAGCCATGGAAGAAAGAGCGCTAAAGCACTCAAAGAAAAAAGTGGGCCTAACTATTAGGTGGGCCGTGGATAAAAAGTGGAAAAAATTAGTGGGCTAAATGCCTATACCCAGTGGTGGAAAACAAGCAAAAAAGAACGCCGGTCAGGAATACATAGTCAGGGTTTCAGAGAGGAAATAAAACCTCCGAGGAAAGGGGGAGGGAGAAAATGCAAGGACCGAAAAATCAAAAGATAAAAAAACTATCAATCTGGTTATCGACGACGAGGCAGGCGCGGCCGGAGCATGAGCGTATAAAAAAAAAGTGAACTTATGAAGGGATCCAAACTCAAAGCAATCCAAAAGGGGGTGAATCTGTGTAAATATAACCACCATACTTCCCGAACACAAAACCATAGAAAGAGAAAAAAGGTGCGACCCAGCGCATCATCAGAGCGTGTCGATCGAACCCGATGCGGATTGCACGAACTAGAGAAAAGGAGAATTCCAAACAGCGAGGCCGCTTTATCGAAGAAGGAAAAAGAAGGGTTAGGGAGGCGGGTGAACTGAGATCGTTCCGACACACATCTGCCAGAGGTTAATCTTAGGCTATGAATATAAGCACTTCTCACAAAAAATAGAAAAAATCTCATAAGCGCTCAAAATCCGTGAGGCGTCGGGGTGGGGTGAAAAGGCAGAATAGGAGGCGGGGGAGAACGAACGGACAGATAATGAAGCACAAGCCGACAGGCCACGGACCAGCTCAGCATCAAAGTATGGAACTACGGAAAAGGCAAAAAACTACCTGACTAAAAGAAAAGAGAAGGCAGCAATAAAGAAAGAAGCCAAAGAAATAATGAAGGTCTGTCTCGGAAGAGAAAGCCAGATAGACTCCACCAAAAAACTACATCGTGAACGAGCTGCCGTGGGAGCAAAGGCGGGATAAAAGGCGCAGAAAAAGGGCATGGGAAAGACTTTCTGACCAAGTCAAACGCGCCTCGGAAGAAAGGTTGAGAGGAAGGTGAATCCCCCGTACGTGCAAGAGCTCACGGAAAATAAAAAGGTGAATCAAACTTCAAAAAACATGTCACGAAAGCAAAAAACATTAGGTGGGCAGAGCTGGGGAAACAGGTTAGGAAAAAGCCACAGGGCTCGCCAAAAAGGGAGAGAAACTTGGGAACACGGGGAAAAGGGTAGCGAACAATTGAGCCTGCTCGTTCGCGACAATCCTCATGTGCAACAAAAAGACCTGCGACTCGTGGAAAAAAAAGGAGAAAAAAACTCTCAATCCAAATGATGATTGAAAGGAATGAAAAGGTTAACCAGGCAGGGAAAGGGGGGGGGGCGAAAGGGGGCCTCTCAAAAGCCCCTAGATCAACAAACACCTTATGATAAAGGAATAGGACGGATCCTGGAGGGTTCATGAAACAAGAAACTCGCAGTGCGCTCTCGAAGCCAGGAGAAAAGTCTCTTAAACTTTGATTTTCGCCAACTGCCCTGAAAAGAGGTCGGGAGGGAAAAAAGACAACGGGGGGAGCAGTAAGAGTTGCGTCACCATATCTCGGCACGTCTTCGAAGAAGGTGCAAAGAAAAAAAAGCCCTTAAAGGCCACCTCTCAGCTTTGGAAGGGAAAATAACCAGAGGGGGAAGGGGATTGGGAGAAGGAAAAGGGTTCATCAGCCAGCCAGGAAACGGAAAAAAAAAAGAAAAAAGGTGGCAATGGAAAAATAGTCCACCTTGGGTTTCTGTATCATTGTGCAACAAAGGAACGAAAAAAAGAAGGTAACGGGGGTATACCGAAAGATAAAACCTGGCACGTCGATGGGTCTTGGTGGGCCCGAAAAAAAAAGGAGGGATCAGAGCCTGTCTTTATATACGAAGTTGGGCGAAAAAAGTATATATCCAGATCAAAAAAAATGCGAAAAACTATAATTGAGGAAGGGGGAAAGGGATTTTTTTCCGGAGCCCTATAATCGGCTAACCAAAAGGGGGAAAGGAGGGGCCCGGTACAGGCATGGGATAGGAAAAGAATGTGATTCTACAGTCTAAAGGGGAGGGGAACTCAAAAAAGGGGGAAAAAAGGAAAAAAGTCTGCAGAGTCAGGGGATCACGATAGTTGGCGGAACATATTCTGGTGAGGAGGGGTTAGGAAGAAGGTCTGGGAAAGAGGTGTTTTATTAACGGAAAAGCACTACAGATAGGGGGAGATGAAGAGAGAAAAAAGTCTCTCAGCAGCAGAAAATTATATTTTTGGAAGAGGGGGGAAAAAAATATTGGTCATCAAGGGGTTGGCCGACCCTTTCCGAGGAAAAAACTGGGAGACATACCAAACAACAAGAAGAATAGGAAGTGAGTGAAAAAAAGAAAAAAAAACGTTAAAATCGTTTAAGGCCGTTCCTTTTAAAGTGGAAGGGAAAGAGCAAAAAGAGGGAGGCGGGTCGGTCTGAGAATGACGCAGCTTCACCGGAACAATCTTCTGGCTCAGCGAATCAAAAGGGGGCAAAATCGGTTTACGCAGCTTAAAAGGAAGTCATGCAACCGAATGGTTGACTTGCACAAGCTAGGCCGCATCTACCTGGGAGGGATCAAGGGACTCCCTTTGGGGGGAAAAACAAAGGAAAAAGAGAAATCACGCAAGAAAGGTAAAAGGACCCAGGGGAAAAAAGGGAGGGAAGTCCCATCGACTAGGGACTTTATCACAGACTTCACGCACTCTCAAAGGGAGTATCCTTCAGTTGGAAAGGAAACAACCGCTCATCCGACCACACGCCTCATACCTCAAGAGAGGAAAGTAAAAAAAGGGGGCAGGGGGAAACATTCCCACCTATAAAATAATGAAACTTGGTTGAAAACGCCCAAAAGAAAGGGAAAAAGAAGGGTCTTTGAAAACCGGGGGGAACTAAAAATCCTGCCATTGAGCTAGGGGATAGGGGGGGGAAAACGAGGGGCAAACAAAACGAAAACGCGAGCCTGAGGGCTAGATTCCTCCGAAGCAAGCTCAAACAAGAACATAAAAAACAAAGTTCGTAAAAGGGGGTGGGGCTAGGACCCGGGTTGTTTTGGGGGGGCAAAAAGTCGCATTTGTCGAAAAATCGCGGGGGGTCAGGGTAAGGGAGGATCAATACGCCGCCCCTAAGAAAGGGGGAAAATAGGGGTCCTTTCCAAGACAAAAATTAGCCGTACTAAAACCAAAAATATTGGCTAGAAAAAAGGGCAAGTGGGGGGAAAAAGAACTACTGAGGAAAAGACCTGCGGCCTTCCCAACGAGGGCTTCGGGGTGGAAAGAGGATCTACAACAAGAAAAATAACCACACCGGGAACCCTTTCGAGAGAGAAACGGTGAAAAAAGACTGGAGACCCGTAGCTAAGGTCCGGGGGAGCCCGGCGAGATAGAGGACTTGCCGGAAATCCAGGAGAGAAAAATCAACACACGGGAGGGAATATAATTTGCCATTACAGAAAAAAAGAAGCAATGAAAAGGGAAAAGGAAAGGATGCGGCACGCGGCTCCACTGACACTAACGCGCCACAGAAAGAGGAAAACGGGGGACAATCGGGGAGGCCGGCATCAAAAAAACGAAAACAAGTCATGGCGAAAAAAAAAAGGCGAAGGACGAGAAAAAAAAAAAAAGCGACAAGCTGTAAGTGCGCCTACCGAGACAGGGACAATCCCCATAGAAAGAACAAGGTAAATAGGGAAAAAAAAAAAGAAGGGGTTCAGCAACTATGGAAAAAAATAGGCAAGAAGTTTCAAAAGTAGGAGAGGGGTTACCTTAGTACACCGTCGACAAATACTCAATACAAATGAAAGGTAACGCACCTAAAAAGGTTTTCAACTAGAATCGGGAAAAAAAAAAAGAAACGTAATTTATCCACAAAAGGGGGGAGAGCTGACAAAAGAAGGCAAAACTGCTCTTCGGTATCGCCAGGAGCACCAGCTATCAGGGGGCTCCGAATAAAGAAAATCAAAGGGCAAAGTGGAAAACGCGGGGAGTGGGCGTGCTAACAATGTACAAGAGGGGAGAAAAAGGAGGGGAAAAGAACAAATTGCTCCGAGGCTATGTAATTGACATAGCAAGAGGGGGATTGAGCGTCTGCGGAAAAACATCCAAGGATGCTAAAGCGGGGGGAAAGGGCCCTCTACTAAACAAAGGAAGAAAGCTAGGAGGGGGGAGGGCAGGAAAGTACAGACACGGGCGCGTGAGCATCTAGGGATCGAAAAACAAATTTATCCGGAGACAAGGGGATCACGAGAAAGCAACTACAAGCAAAAGGAGGAATTAAAGGGGGGAAAGGAAAGAGCCAATTCCACTCATAGGACCAGAAGAATTAATTTTAACTCAGGAAAGAAGGAGAACAAGGATAGGAAACGCGATTGCCTCATTAAAATCCACACAGCTGGGTCAAGTAAAGAGGGAGGTTAGCGGTAAAAAAAGGAAGGAGGGCATTGGATGGTACACTTGGAGAAGGGTTCGTCATTGATTGGCAAATAGAGTGTTGAACTAAAAATCCCTCATACGCTAAAGAGAAAGCTTATGAGATCGGAAACCTCCATTGAAATTAACACAACAGTGTGTTTCGCCGTCGGGGTCCGAAGAAAGCATGAACCAGTTATCGAAAGGGGGAAGTAGGAGGTGAGATATTACCGCTGGAGGAAAGAACAGTCGAGAATAAAGACGGAGGACAAACTTGCCTGGGAAACGAAGAGTGCAGCTGATACCAGTGACCTCACGGGTTTGCATGAGTACGCCGTAGGTACCGGACGAAGAAAGGGGGGTTAAGTGGGGGGGGGAAGTCTGACCAAACAGCGGCTCGCGTGAGTGGGGCCCTGAAGAAGAGAATCACAAATGAGCAGTTGAGTCGCCGGGCCGAACATACCATCTAGAGGAAGATGGGGGCAAGGACGGCGCTAGATTCGAAGTGAGAGGAGTACAGGGCAGGGGGACAGAGAGAGTCCCCACATAGGGTTCGAGCAACGGGGTCGGGGCGGGCAGCGGGGCTCCGTTCGTAGGGGAAAGGGAAGGGGGATGAGAACGGTGAAACTTGAGGTGGGGAGCGAAAAAAACACAGGAGGTAGTATAGCAAAGAGGACTTCGGAGAAAGGGGTGGGGACCCGATGTAAACTGAAAACCAGGGGTCAAACAAAATGTGGTAAAGACGGGCAGCGCGACTAGGTGAAAGGGGGGGGGACCCATGAGGGTAAACGCACAGGAAAAGAGGGGGTATGAACGGGCGAGCCGGGGTTATTGGGGCCGAGCGAGCCGGGGGGGGGAAGACGGGGGTGGGTGAGGTGGCTTAGTAACAAAAAGGTGGCAAATGTGTGAGAGAAGTCATTTTCAAAGGCGTCGGTGGGGTCAGGCTCGGATACGTAGGGGAGAGGGGAGGGGAAATGATATCGCCTATATGGACGGTATCAGAGTACAGTTGGTGGAGGTACACAGTGGGGGGAGGAAATGGGGCCTAGAAGGAGTAAAAAGAGTAAGTGGCCAAAGAGACAGATCAGCCCGGATGGGGGGCGCGGATTAAGGCGACAGGTGGGAGAAGGGACGGAAGGGACGCGAAATGGAGATAGGGGAAGTATGGGATGTACGGTGCGGTAGCAGGCTAGGTAGGGGACAAGAGGAGGTGTAGAAAGAAACACAGGAGTGAAAATGAAAGAAGGGAGAGCAATAGGAGGAGACGAGGAAGCAAGAGGTGAGGAACCTGCTCTTAAGCTAATTGATAGAGGAGAGGTTTAGGGTAAAGGAGACTGACACACCAATGGAAGATTTAATAGGGCAATGGGGTGCTGGCGTGGAGGGCCCCCTATAATAGGCCTTGGTTCAATAGGGTGAAACCTCAAGATGAAAAAAGGAAAAGCAGGGGGGTATACGGGGGGAGGAAAAGGGGCGAGGGGGGCAAGGAAGAGGTGTGAGAAAAGAGTGTGAGACTCAGGCAGAAGGATGGTACAGAGGGCATATAAAGGAAAGACTGGACGTGGGAGAGAGGAGAAGTGGGAAGGAGGGATGACAAAGGCAGACACAAAAAAGAGGGAGGGGTTGGTTGAGGGATGGGACAGCCACGGTGGGGGTAGCAAGGCTGTGGGTGGGTGCAGCTCGAGCGATAAAGTCGACGAATCTGATGGTGTACTGGGTCCCAAGCAGGGGCGGAGGGAAGCGGAGGAGTGGCATTTGCCGTGGGGGGGGGTAAAAAGAGGAACAAGAGAAGGCTTTAAGGAAGGGAGATAAGAGGGGGGGAAAGGGACAGGAGGGGGAGGGGGGAAGGGTAGGGAGGGAGGCAGGGTCTGTAGACAGGGAGAGGGAGAAAGGGGGCCCGGGAACCGGGTGGGAGGAGTAGAGGGAAGGAGAGAGGGGGGCAAAGGCGGTACGGGAAGGGTGAATAGGAGCAGCCCTGGGAACGAGCAGTGGGGGTGCGGTTGGAGGGGTGGCTGGCCGATAAAAAACCGTAGAAGAATGGTGGGGGAGAAATTCCTATAGTCGCTTGGAAAAATTTTGGTAGAATGGACGGGGGAGCGGGGAGTGATGAGATCGAAGACGACGGGCGGAGGGTAGCGAAAGGTAGGGGCCAGGGGGAGCGAGTAAGGGAGTCCTGAAAAGAGCGGGGGGGGCAAGGGGGGGGCGGGTCGGGGAGGGGTAGTAGGAGACGTCAGGGAAGAATGCGAAGAATGCAGGGGAGTGGATTGAGCGGGCGTTACGAGCGGGCAGGCACGAACTGAAAGGGGGGTAGGGCCCAGAAGTTGGAGGAAAAGAACACGGAGAAACGAAGGCGGGACCCTGGGGGCGCGGAATAAAAGTTCTTTGCTATGGTAGGGGGGAGAGGGAGGGGGAGCAGGCGGACAGGAAAGCCCCACAGAATCTGAGGAGCAGAGGGGAGTACTGGACATGAGCGGACAGGGAGAGGGGAAGATGGTGACAGCGAACCGGGGGGGAGGGCGAATTCGCGATGCAGCACACTATGAGAATGAATGGAGGCGGTGGTGAGGAAATCAGGAAAGGGGATAGAGGAATGGCAGAATCAAAGCACCGGACGCCTCGGGAGAGGACGGGGGTCTATAGGAGGGAAAAGATGTCCGGCGGGGGTGCTGGGGGAGTGTGGGGCTACATGCATGGTATGGGGGGGAAGGGGGTGATGAAAGCCAAGCTAGGGACAACAAAGATTGGGGTAGAGGGAGGGAACGAGGAGCTGTCTGAGAGGCGCGCGGGACGAACAGGGAGAGTAAAATCTTGTTCGTCCACGCGCCGAACCTGGTGGTACAAACATGAAGTATGGCGGGACGCGAGAGAAGGCTGGTTAAGTGGAAGGCACGTAGACGGGGGGAGGGGTGGTCGGGTGGGGAGGAAGGCGGGGATTAATAAGAGATGCAGGGGGATGAGAGGTGAGCCGGTTGGGACAAGAGGGGGAGCGGAGGTAAGGCGGGAGGGAAGATGGGAGAGGGACGCAATGGCCGCTAGTTAGGGGCCGGAGGCCGCGAGGCAAGAGGAGGGATTGTGAACCACGGGGGCGGTGGAGAGGGTTTGCAAGCTAGGAGGGCAGCGGAAAGCGGGAGTGAGCTGGGGCAGGGCGTCACCTGTGGTTCTAAAAGCTCGGATCCAGGAAGGCGGAGAAATGGGGGGGGTCGTCGGTGGAAGAAGTAGGGGGGGGAACAGAACAGAGAGGGGTAAACTCGCCAGGGGCGAATGGTGCGGGAGGTCAGAGTTCAGATGGAGAGGGGAGGGGGAAGGGGGAGGACGAAGGTAGTTGCTTGTGCCGTGGAGTGGAAGTGTCGGTAATGAGCGTTGTGGGGGAGTAGAAAGGAAGATAGGGTGGGATCTAATCTGATCGGGCGAGGGCACGGGGGCGTGTCATTGGAGAAAGTGGAGAAGGCGTGGAGAACATAGGGGTGGGGTGGATAAGGGGAATGAAGCGATGAGAAAAGGGGGACATAGGGGAGGGGAGAGAAGGAAGAGGAAAGAGGGGAATAAGCGGAAGAGAGAGGGCGAGGAGGGGGAGATAGACGGGGAGGAGTTTGGTGGACGGAAAGGTGCAGGGGGGGGGATGGCAGCGCATATAGAGAAACCTGAGAAAAGGGGCGGAAGGTACAGATACAGAGAATACGGGGGGCGAGAGAGGTAAAAAGAAGCAGAAAGGTGGGCGTAGGAAAGTGAGCGCGGGGGACGGAGGAGGATAGACGAGGCATCACTGAGGGAGGGGGGGGATGGAAACGGCGGAAGAAAAGAAAATGACTAGGTAAGCGTGTAAGAAGATAGGAAGGGAGTCGATGGGTGGGAGGGGAGGGGGAAGGGGAAGGGAGGTGGGGAGGGAAACAAAAAGGGATTTACGAGGTCGAAACTTGGGGGGAAAGGTGTATAATCACGGGAAAAGCGGAACAACTAGCACCGAAAAGAAGGGGGGGGGGGATTGAAGGTGGGGTCGATGAGGGAGGGGAGGGGTGGAGAGAAGGAGCAGGGACAGTTGAGGATGGAGGAGTGAGAGCAAGAGAAAGGTCGGGAGGTGAGAGGGGGTTGAGGCGGGGGGAAAAGAGTACGACAGTGCGAGGGGCAGGATCGGGGGGAGGGGGACAGGAAAAGAGAGTAGCAACGAAAGGGACGGAGAGGAAGTGGTGAAGAATGGATATAGGAAGAACAAAGTGGGGGAGGAAGGAAAAGAGAGAGAAAATGAAGAGGGGGGGTGAGGAGGGGGGAGAGAGGAGGTAGGGAGGGGGTGAAAAGAGGGGCTGTAAGACAAGTAATGGGAGTTCTGGGGGGGGAAGTCGCAATACTTTGGGAGATAAGGGGGGCAATGATTGCCGAAAGAGCAGGGGGAGGGGGGGGGTGAATGAGAAGGGGGAGGGGGAGACTCCCCGAGGAGAAAGGGGTAGAGAGAAGCGACGTGGGGGGAAGAGGGGGAGAGGGGGGAGGTGAAGGAAAGGTGGAAGAACTGGCCTGAAGTGGGGGACGGAGTGAGGGGCGAGGGGAAAGGAAGAGAGGATTGGGGGGGGAGGAACTGGGGGGGAGTGAGGGGGTCTCAGAGGAGATGAGGGACTGAGGGGATGAAGGGGGGAGAGGGACCGGGGGACGGGCGAGAGCGGGCGCGAGAACGAGGAGAAGGGGGTGAACGAGAAGCGAGAGGAAGGGGGGAGGGGAGGAAAAGAGGCAACAGAAGAGCGAGGAATAGGAAGAATGGGGGGGAGGAGGGAGGAAGAGAGGGAGGGAGGGATAAATAGGAGAAGGGGTGTGGAGCGAGATAGAGGGGGAAAGAGGAGATTGCTTAAGAGCGGAAGCGAGGATAGGAGCCACGGAGGAGCGGCGGCGAGAGGATTAGTAGAGGTCACAAAGCAGAAAGGAGGAAGATGGAGAGCTAAAGAGGGAGGGAGGGAGGGAGGGAGTTGGGAGTAAAGGGAGAGGGGGAGTGGGGTGGGGTCGGAGCTAGGGTAGGAGGAGAGAGAGTAAGAAAGTAGGAGGAGGGGGGGGGGGTGGGAATGTAAGGGGACGAGTGTGGTCGGCGAAAGAGGTAGAGGGGGGAGAAGGACGGAGGGGGGAGGAAGGGGTTGAGGGGAGGAGGGGGAGGGATTGGATGGAAATGACTGAAAAAAGAGGGAATAAAGGGAGGGCGAAATACGAGCGAAAATTGGAGATAATGACAAAGAAATTTGTGCTGCGTTGGAAAGGAGGGAAAAAACGACCCTGGGTGATCCTGACAGTATGGCACTTGTGTTAAGAGGGAGGGACGTGCCTTAAAAAACCTATACAAAAAGAAAAAAGGACCAGGAGGGAAGGACCAAGATCCCCGAAAAGCATTTCAGGAAGGGAGGTTGTACAACGAGCCGCTGGGAGTGGGAAAAACACACCGACCGACCCCGGAAAAATGCAAAAACCAGTTTACTGGCCAAGACAGAGAAAAAAAGGTGCACGCCGGGTATTGGCCCCGGAGCACCAGGCCAGAAGGGAGGTGCTGAGGAAAGAGCACTAAGGGCCTTCAAAGATGGCCAATAAACGAAAAAAAAAGTGAAGTGAAGGAAAAATGGAGCGACTGGGGTTGAATAAAAAGGGCGAAGACAGAGAAAATCGATTTAAGTTAGGAGGGACAGGAGGGCAGGGGAGGAAAAGGAAATGAACTAAGAAACTGCTTTCGAGGAGGGGAAGCTCCTGGATAGGGAAAAAAGTTGCGACTCTTTCATTTAAGCCCCATAACAAGAAAAAGGGGGGCTAGAATGAAAGGAAAGTTTGAGGAGGGGCTTTGTCTTGCCGGACTAAAGAGGCTTTAGACGCGCCCCGGAGAAAAAAAATGGGGAAAGAAAGGGAGAGAAAGAAACAAAGAGACGCAATCCAGGGTGGCTGCGTCATACAGAATTTTAAAAGGGGGCCGACCCGGTTCCCGTATGGAAAAAAAAAGAATTCTAGGGGGATTGGGAAAAAAGACCGAAAGAGAGCGGGCTGCCGGCCTTTGTCTAATCGTGAGCGGAGGAAGAAAAAAATCGAGCTGGG
>Ga0179593_1283205_pt1 | contig 11975 bp, 21 predicted proteins | sample CZODoug2_1_08_16_FD_185931 | JGI IMG/M metagenome (GOLD analysis project Ga0179593, IMG submission 185931) | Vadose zone soil fungal communities from Angelo Coast Range Reserve, California, USA - CZODoug2_1_08_16fungal (PacBio error correction) | ecosystem: Environmental > Terrestrial > Soil >...
ACGGGTCAGGGGACGAAACTACATCTCAGCAGAGCTGGAACCCGGGGGCGCCGACGATCATGCGGGAATTTTGATGAACTCGCGCTGTCAGGGGGGAAAGAAAATCCCTGACGCCAGAAAAAGGAGTCGTAGGGGGGAGGAGTAGCAAACTTGTCTATCATAAGTAAGGTAATATGAATCAACAAACTTAGGCAAAAAGTGCCAAGAAAAAAGCCGAAAAGCAATAAAAAGGTACAGGCGGCTACTAAAATCAGAATCTCAGTCTGCATAGGGACAAGAAAAGAACCAAAAATGCCTACCTCAGAGGAAGGACGGACAACGACCGGGAGTGAACAGATGTGGCCGCTCTAGCGACATTTCGTCGTCAGGGGGGAAAGGGGAGGTTCTCATAAAAGAACAGAGAAGTGGGTGACAGCCTTACTACCGCTACAAAGAAGGGTAAGTGGTACCTTACTGAGGCTGGTCACCTCGTAACTTTGGAAGGGTCTTATGAGCCACACGTGTGGGAGGGGGGGAGGGGAGAGGGACACTATTTTGGAAAAAAAGAAGAATAAGAATCTCAGATATACGAGAGTTAGGTCCAGGGAACATATAGGCGGGGGTCCTTGTCTCAGGAAAAAGACTCGCGAGAAAGAAGTAAAACACCTCGAAAGGTCAACATCATTCGGTATAAGAGAGGAGAGGGGGGGTTTGACTCGGCGATTTGGAGCTGGCCCCATAAACCAACTCATGGAGAATCCAGGAAAGGGAGGCGCAAAAAAAATGGCCATTTTTTTCACTTCTATAAGGCGCGTCTAGGGGGGGAAAATCGTAACGGAAAAAAAATTTCAGCAGATCGTCGACACAGTCGCAGGTGGAGGCGACAAAGGGGTAGGGAAACATGCTGGAATCATCCAGAAGGAAGGGAAGAAGTTCGTCTTTCGTCATCAGGACAAGGGGAGGATTTGAAAAAGGGGAAGAGGGGTTGACCGAACAGGGTAGAAAGGGTACGCCAGAAGGCATCCGCCAGCAGGGAAAGTGGGGTGAGCGGAGGTAACACAGGAACAGGGGAGCTGGGACTGTGAACTAAGACGAGTATGGGCAAAAGAGGGGGAAACTACGGGTAGGAATAAAATAAAACGTACGTCCTTTCCTTCGGCGGTTAAGCAACGGGAGAAGACGTCGGTCGAGCAAAAGGTTGGAAAAAAGTGTCTAACAAAGAGAACACTCGAAGTACTAAGGATGGAGGTGGACAGCTCAACGAGGGCAATCGATTCGGTAAGAGGTGGAAGAAGGGACAACATCGGTAGTTCTGGGGTTTCAGAGAAAAGGATCCGCCATGGACAGGGGGATAAAAGAAGAAAGAATAACAGAGGAGGCGACGAAGCGCGGGGACAATATCGGGGCGGAAAACAACAACGAAGTGGGGGGGGGAGTTGAGGGGGGGATCTATCTTGGACCCCGCGGACACGTTTGCGCAAAAGTGCGGATTCATTGAGCATGAAGAGGTTTGGTGGAACCGTGAAAAAAAGGCTCGCTGTTGTCAACGGCGACAAAGCCCAAGAACTAAACCAGCGATGGAGATCTTGTCCCTAGCAAGAAAAAAACGAAAACGTGTGAGACAATCGCGACAAGATGGGTGCGGGATATAACGCATCAAACTTCTAAGCAAGGAAAAGCGGCGTGCCATGAGCGACTCAAAAAGGAAAGAAAGACAACTGGCGGAAGGGAGCAAAGGTCGTGTGACCCCGGCAGGAAGAAATCTGGAAGGCGGGAAGAAACTTGCGAAACAACTCTAAATGAGGGGGAAGAAACCAGTGGACCCCGCAGCCGTGGATTACTAAAGGGTGTTCGTCTGAGAAGATGCAGATGTATCTTCCGGAATCTGAAGGGAAAAAAACTGAACGGGAAGGGAAGAAGAGAAGACTCTTCCTATGCAACAGACGCGCAAGCCAGTCGAAAAAGGGACATTGGGGCGGGATACACGTAAAGAATGGGTGCAACGAGAGTTTCGGAGAGGGGCGTCAAATCGACGAGGGACACAAAAAGGGAGGGGAACGCATAGAAGGGAATGAAAAGAGGAACGGGGATTCACAAGAACGTCTCTTTGAGACGGCTGGAACGAGAAGATGCAACTCCGGAAGTAGGTGTCAACAGGAAAGTGCGGTGTTAGCAGCCTAGGCCGAGGATGTAACAATCCTCCATCAGGAAAGGAGGAAGGATGTAGGAAGGAAGGAAACTGGAAGCGATTACAAGACGTCAACAAGCCTAATTAATTCTCGTGGGCAGGCATTCCGCTGGGTTCATCATAAAGACTAAGGGGGACTCATTTTGGGACAGTATTCGAAGGCGATTCTTCACGTCGCAGAAGGGGAAGTTAGGGGAAGGATTCTTGGAAAGTGCAAAATCAAGTTTGACACTAGGGAGCCAGCGGGAAATAAGGACTGAAGACGCTTCTCCATTTTAGATGATAGGAAAATCGGTCCGCGGATGGTAACGGGTCGACAAATTGTAAACTTCCGCGAGTTGCACCACGGAAAAAAGAAAGGCAGAGGGAGGCGTGGGGGGGGGAAGGGGGCTAGAACGCGGGCGCATGCACCCAGGGGAAGGCGGCGTGGAGGAAGGTTGCCCTCCGAAACTTCTCTTACTCCCATTCGTCATTCCGGCGGGACATCTCAAGACAACAGAGAGTCGATGGGGTAGGAAACAGGAAGGGGATTACTAAAGGGGCGGGGGAGCGGATGTGATCGCGTCTCATAGATCCACGCGAGGGATGATAGAGCTAAAATGCCGACTTCAGCCATGCTTCCAGGTAAAGGGGTACTCCATGGCGCAAGAAAACAAGTTGAACGTGTGGCTAACCCAAGAGGGGAACCCGGCTGAGAGAAAGGAGCGTCACCATTCGGAAGAGAAACGGGGGTTCAAGGGGGGGGGGGGTTCAAGTGAAGATGGGGGGGGAAAAAGGAGGAAGAGGACCTGCAGGAGGTAGTGGCACAACAGGGAAAGGGGGTGATTCTTTTCTTACGTGGATCCCACCATAGGTCTTGGGGAACGGAAGAAAAGGGGGGAAACCGAAAAATAAGGGGTCTCATCTCTCGTTTTGCACGTGGAAAGCCCCGTACAGAAGAGGGACGCCTCTAGATACAAAAAGAGAGGAAAAAAAAAAAACAAGTCGACACATAGGGCGACTTCGGTCATGTGGACATGGAGGGAAGGGGAGGGGGGACTTGGATGAACAGGGGAAAGATGCAAGACTTGGGGATAAAAAGGCCCGGAAGAGGCCCGCTTTCTCCTGTCTTTATTTTTTCATGGAAGGGGGACATCTCATACTACGGGATGAAGGAATGTGTATCAAAAGTGCGTGGGCAGGCTAGCGTAACTGAGCATCCGAAGGGGAGGATCTCCGAGAGGGGAGAAAAAACGACCCGGCGGGCGGGGAGGGAAAGTCACGCAACTCCGCTCGTCATCCGTTCAACCAACTCTAGAAAGGTTGATAAACAGGCTATTTTACCTACGGGGACGGCGATGAACGTGCGCGAAAAGGGAAAAAAAATCAAGGAGAGAGGGGGGTTGGACTCAAATACACGCCTGACTTCAACGCCGGCAGATCAGGTCAAAATCTGGTAGTGACACCTGAAAGGGTGAGAAGGGGGTTGCCGTATCGAATTGGGGATTTCATGTGACAGGGGCAGTGGTGCAAGTCTTCAAGTCCAGCCATGGAGGGGGAAGGAGGAATAATTTCCCGTAGAGAGGGCAAGAAGAAAGGTTTTATGCGACGGAGTTTGCAGGGAAACCTTAACGGGAAAAGTAGAAGCGCACTAGACTAATAAAAAAAACAAGGGGGAGAGGAGGAGGCTTCTTTTTCGGGGACGGGATGTTGGGGGGGGGGGGGGGGAGAAAAGGGGGCCTCAAATGGCGAGAATGGCTACTTCTGAACCACTTAGGCCAGGGAAAGAGTAACGGACTGTGGAAGCATATATTTTCACACTGAGGGCTCACTAGGAATAGCAGCAAATTGACATTCGAGGGGACGAACGTTCTGAAAACGAAAGGGAAAGAGCTTTCCCTCGGGGAAGAAAAGGAGAAACGAGACGCGGCGGAGGAGGACGGTAGCCTGAAGGGAAGAGAACAAGGCCAGTCCTACCTTCTGCATAAGTGCAGATCAGGAAACTGCGAGCGCACACTAAAAGGAGCGCGAGCAGCGTGATAATCGCGGCAGGGAGAGGATCTCTCGGCGAGGGGTCATTCAGTTGGGTTTTAAAGTAATGAGGCCGAGAAAGTTTCCTTTACTGGAAGAAGCACAGAGAGACTTGTTAATAGAGAGTCATGTCGACAAAAAGAAGAGCCCATAAGGATAGAGGAGAGAAGGCCAACTGAGCCGGTAGAGAGAGCAATCCGGTCATAAGGAGAGGAGAAAATCATTCAATCAAGAAAACCGGAAAAAAGGCGGTCAATCGTAGGTCAATGGCCTCTAGCGCGCAAAAAGTCGGGGAGAGGAAGGAAGGGGAAAAGGACCTAAAGAGTACAGAAAAGGGTATTCAAAAATGTAAAAGGGATCTATTGAGAGAGCGATATCAGGGCGGACGTGAGGTGCCTCTCCTACGGTTCACTTGCAAAAATAGAGGGGAAGGAGAAAAGGGGGAAGGGGAGGCACGGTTAGCTGAATTCCAATGAGGGGGTGGGGGAGGACCGAGAAAATCCACACAACCTGTCAATGTGTGGTGGGAAAAACTTAGGAGGAGCAGCCATAGCCCTCGGTGGGATATACCAGTTCCGAAGCGAAACAAGGAAAACGGTGAAACGCAGGGCCTCCTGGGGAACTCGAAAGTATATCGACGAAGGAACGCGTTAGAAAAAGAAGAGTGGACGTGCAAAAACGAGCAAATTGGGAGTGGGGCGCGTGCTGACAAACGAAAATTGTGAACCAAGGGACGCAAGAGGAACAGCCTGTGGGGGGAAAAGGAAAATTCGATAGCGAAGAAATTCCTCTTAGGAAAGATGGAGAGAGAGTCTCCATCTCCTCACCTAAACGGGGGGGACCGAAGCCTCATGTGGAGGAAAAACTGAAAAAAAAGGGAGAGAGGGGAAGCAACATGGCCGAAGTGGAAAAAAGGAAATCGTAATTCCCCGGGCGGAAAATGAGACGCGAAAGGGTGTGTCCGTAGAAGGGTTCTACGGTCAGGGGAGAAGACAACGAAAAGGATAAGAAGAATGTCTCACTTCGGTAGTCAAAGAGGAAGGAGAGCATCTACAAGAGAAGAGGAACGACAGCGCCGCGGAACGGGCTTAGTATAATATTGGGAACTCAAGGCGGGGAGTGCGGGGGGAACGGCAAAAGAAATAAAGAGCAAACATGGGAAGTCTTATCTTAATAAGAGGAAACTGTATGCATCTCGGTCGGGGAACGGTAGGCTCAGCCGAAAAAAGGGGGGGGAAAGAAGGAAAGCCCGTGAAAGAAAAAGGAAAGAAACTTAAACAGCTGAGTTGGCCAAGCTACACAAGGCCGAATTGAGAATGTCCTGTTAAAAAAAAAATGCCCACGGGAGGCGAGCAGCAATGCTGACACCGGCGGTAGAAATCCGATAATCAGAATATCAGGTGAGGGGAGGGTAATCAGATGTGAAGTTGAAACATGGGAGCGGGAAGATCTATCAGTTGGAGCGTACTGGAGCTAGGTAAAGGGGGAGGGAACATGAGTAGAGACTTGGAAAGTTACCTGGGAGGTCTCAGATCCACCCAGGGAAAAGGTTCTGACGATTTACGATAAAGAGGGTGTTAAGCCACAGAAAGGGAATGTGCGGAAGCTCCATGAATGGGGAATCAGCCCATCTAGTGAAGGAGCAAGGGTTCAGATGATCCAGGGACTAGATGATTTCTAACTTAGGAGGAAGGAAAGCGGGAAAAAGCGCATCGGGGGGTATGGAAGTAAAGAGGTCGGCATTTGACGCAACTGTCGCCGAGCAGAACATATTCTGCGAGTGCACAGCTTCAAGACAAGAAAAACAAAAATATAAATTTTGACGGCTTCGATCGCGAAGGCAAAATGTAAGGGGGGGTCATCGAAGAGTGGAGATTGAAGATCAGTGCGTACGGAAGGGGAGGTTGGCTAAGTTCGAAGAACAAGATGAAGGGATATACATTGAAGAGGGTGCTCTAAAAATGAAACGTATGTCAAAAAATTACGTAAGAACTGCCGCAGGGAGATTCACACTTGCGAGGGGGAAGGATCTAAGGATCGGAGAAAACGGGGGGACCGTGAAGTCTTCCCTACTCGAGAAAAGGGGAGGGCGACGGCGTATGTACCGTAACGATAACTGGAAGAGAAACGACGATTGGTGACATCGGGGTTTTGGGAGGGCTCAAAGATCATTGAAAGGAAGGGGGAAAGGTCGCTGTTCGAGAATAAAACTGGGCTAGACAAGGGGGGGAATCGGATCTCGAATCTGGGGGGAGCAGGATGGAGGCCAGGCTTAAAAGTGCAAAATGCTGTGAGGGGGTTCTGCAAGGTGGGAAGGACAACATAGGAGGTGTAAATTTTGCATAAGAATTTCCACCCACTCATGCAGGACATAAGAATCAGCAAACTGAAGAGAGGTACTAAAATAATAAGAACGAAAAAACAACTGAGGTATTAGTAAAAGAGAGGTATGGGGGAAAAGAGTCGAATAAAGGACTTGGGGGAAAGAGGTCATGATGTCCATTTCGATGCCGAAATACAAGCTGCGCTGGTGTCCCATCGGGTCCCCTATGCACTCTTTTCTCTGTTGAGAAAGGGGCAAGGTCAAGGCGATTGTAACCATAAGAGCCGACCAGAGAAGAGATTAACTCCTCATAGGTACGCAGAGGGGGAGGAAGGAGTGGAGAGGAAAAGGGAAAAAACAGCACCTTGCTGTCGTAACAATGAGAAAACGCGGGGGGGAAAACAGCTAGCTTCGCGCTCTGAGGAAGCCCTTCAAAACGCAGGCACATGCATATGCTAAATCTCATCATTGAAACTCACAGGGACTCCGTGAAGGGGAAATGTGGGGGAGGAAGAAAATTCAAAAGTGGAGAGGACTGACGCTTGTAGAGAAAACCGCCGTACTCAGACAGGAGTAGTGGTAATACCATCCGTGAGAATTCAGACGCGGAGTAGCGCCTATCTACTCGAATTTCAGGAGAGGGGGGGGGGAGGAACACAGTCAAAGAAGGGGTTGGAGGGGTCGACAGCGGCGTCAAAGCCGGGAAACAAAGGAGAGAAAGGGAGTCTAGATATTCCGGAGAAAGGAGTAACGGGGGGGCTCGCTTTACTAGAAGGGCGAACGAGATCTCATTTCTCTTAACGACCAAGTTTGGGGGTCTCGATCACCACTAATGGGATGGGCAAGAGACACAAGAGGAGGGGCTCATAGCAGGAAAATAAACGCTCATTTCCCCGAAGAGCCTGATCAGAGTAAAAGGAGAGAAGCTGAGAAGCACATGACTGCCCAAGGAAAGAGAGAAGGGCATGGAGGTTCGGGTAAAAATCTGTCTCGACGGGGATTCATTTTTGGTCCAGGTACATTCCCGCGGCGATGAGGAGGGAAGAAAGGGTTATAGCTCGGAGGGCTTGGCAGAAGGGCCGCACTATGGGGACGCTTAAAGCCTACCTAGTACCTCGCACGACGCCTACCAGGGTAGAAATAGGATTAGAAGGCATTGATTGTTCGGTGAAAACAATTGAACGCCAGCAGTTGAGAAACTGCGCGCACGCGGGAAGAAGGGGGCCGATCAGAAGCGGCGCAGCAGCCCTACGGAAGGGGGAGGGATCGGTGAACACCTGCCTAGAAACGTCAAGGGGAGTCAACATAGGAATTAAAAAAAAGGCATGTACACTGAAATTCAACTGGTCATGTCGAGGGGAGAACGGAGGGGGTACTCATGGAGGGGGGGGGGATGCGTCGAGAGAGCAATGCAAGAGAGGAAATGTGGCATCTCTCAAAGACGTAATCCAGTAAAGAAAATTTTTCAGGAGGAAAGCACAGGGGGAAGGAGAATTTTGGGAGGGGGGGGGAAGGAAAAATGCGTAGGAGGGGAGGAGGGCCTAGAAGGAAGCGTCCAAAAGAACGGATTGTCCTTGGACGAGGAGGGGAAAGGAAATCAGCGGACGAACGGGAGGGAGTCAACCACAAGGTATAGGCTGGCAAGGATCCCCCAAAATCGATCCGGCAATCTTCAAAAAACAGGCGCCAATAAACTCCATGGGCGAGAGGGGGGAAAGGATGCACCGTCGCGTGCGCGTAACGCAAAGAAATCGAGCGGCGAATCTCTAACATTCTTTTCATTGGGAAAGGGGGAGGGCAGTATCTGCATTGGGCCCTTGACCTCATGCACGAACCTTGGTCGAGGGAAGAAAAACGCGGAAAGAGAGAGGGAAAGATCTAGACAGGGAAAAGGTTTCGGTGGGACTAACGGAGTCTCATAATAAGAAGGAAAGGAATCAGGGAGAAGGAGAAGTTGCTATAGATCGCATCCTAAAGGGCGAAGGAAGACCGACGGTATCTGCGGGTTTCTCGCCACATTCTAGCTGTTGAAGAAATACCGCACAAGCTAGAACATCAAGGTGAAAAGGGGAGAGGAGTGTCCCGAGAGAGGGGGGGGGAGGGAACGCATTTTAACGATGATAGAAGAAGGCGGCTGGACTTTGAGTCATTCGCGCCAGTAAAAGCCGGGGCGAAATGCAAGTTACGCTACACAGCCTACGTCGCTCGCAAAAGCGGCTCGTGTGCGCGGTCTTCTAGGAGACAGGCAAAGGGGGAGGGGGGGGGGGGCCTAGGGGAAAAAAGGAGGGGAGGACGAATGCACTTTGGGCTATTGTGTCATGTTAAGCAGGAGTAACGGAAGGTGTGACAAGACTTCTAGGCAGCCGTAACATGCTGCAGGACGGAATAATGGAAAAGGTGAAAAACGCATTTTTGCTAGGTAATATTTGCTTGACAACCTACAGTACCAAGAACAGGGGGGAGAAGATCGCCGCTACACCAAAGGGGGAGGGAAGAAGATATATTGCAGGGGCGGGGCAAAGAAAGGATGTGTTGCATCAAACAGCAACCGCATAAAACCCTTGCGGTGGGTGCCCAAGAACTTGACGTCAAAGGATTACACAGCTACGACAAGCACAGGAAGGCAATGGGGAGAGGGGAAAATGCAGTTCCTGATAAGGCAAGAAAATGCAAATCCCAAAGTGAAGTACGGCTGTCGGACACAAGAAAAAGCCAAAGTTCATACATAAAACCGTTTGTGGGGAGGCAAAAAACGCCTGACTGGAGGAAGGGGAGATGAAATACAACAAACCAAAGCGGCCCCAGCCCACCTATCAAGAAACCGCTGGCATAGAACGCGGCGTCCGCGATCACGACAGAGGGAGGGAAAGGAGTTCAATCGGGGGAAAAAACACTATCGGCAATCTCATTCCCATCGACCGAAAGGGCGAATAAGGAGCGGAATCATTATTTCAGTTCTAAGGGGCCCTGGTGCCTGTGAAGTGCCTTTAACGTTTCATCAAGGAAAAGCTCGAAGCTTGAGCTGGATTCTAACAAAAGGAGACGGGGAGACCGCGCCTGTGAATGGAGTCGACGTGCAGGAAAACCACGAAAGCGGTACGGAAATAGGGGGGAAGAGATCACTCTCGTCTGTACTTATATTTAGAACAGATATGAACATTTCAGGAAAACGGAACCTTATATTCGAACGCTGCAAAATACTGCCGGGAAGAATGACAAAGATTGAAGGAAGAGGAATACTTTTGAGGGCACCAAGGGGGGCCCCGCAAACTGTCTAGGTCTGCACATTAAAAGGGTTCCCCAGTGAATCCAGAACGGGGTGAGCGAGTCGCTCGATCTGCTCTGTAGAACACGCCAGTACTGTCTCAAGGGAACCCCGAAGCGTACTGAGAAAGAGGAGGAGCCCGTTTGGGAGGGGAATGGACAAAAGTAAGAGGAAATATCTGTGGAACGGACACGCAAAGCCAACAGCGTCACCTGGGGGGGAGAACATCTTCGGAGAAAAAAGAAGAGGAAAGTAACCCCAAAACTGGGGGGATAAATCCGCGAGACAAAAAGGAAAAAGAAAGGTCGAGGTCTCAGCGCTACAGGCAGAGAGGGAGAAAACCTTAGAAAACAAGGGAAGGTGGACTTGAGCGCAAAACGAGAGTGGGAAAGTTCAGGTTCTCGTGCCTGAAACCGCCGCCATGGTAAACATGATACCGTGGAACGTATGCGGTCCGGGATCTATAGGGAGAAAAAGCAGGAAGGGACGCGGGCTGCGAGCCGAGCGGAATCCGGCCGCACCGAAACGGGGCTTCTAACGCAGATGGAAAAATCGACAAAAAAAAAAAAAGGGAGCGTCCCTGCAAGAAGCATGCTCGCCATGTCTGCCGACGCGGGAAGGGAAGGGGGTACAGAACACGAAGGATAAGACGCCGGACAAGTCTTGGAACAATTTATGATTGTAGCAACGAGGCAGGAAGCCAAAGGCCGCGCTCGAAAGGTTTGATGAACTCAGGACTGGGTTGGCAAGGTGTAAAAAGCAATACATCCGGGAAAGGAGGAAGCGGTATATAAAAAAAAGAGGGGGTCAGGTAAGAGGTAAAACTTGGCTCAGCATCTTCAAAGGACGGGAAAAGGAAAGGAGGACTACATGCAGGAAAGCTTAGCGCCTAAGGATGAGGGAAGGAGAATTACCAGAAACAAAAAGGGAGGGGAAAAAAGAAGAACATGCTGACCAAAGAAAAAACGCAGGAAATGCCATTAGATACTCAGGACTCGGTGAGGCGGGGAAAGTTGACTTTCAAGACGAATACGAGAAAGAAAGTGGGAACGTACAGACAGACCGCCTATATTCAGGGGGAAATGAGGGTGTGAGGTGCAGAAGGGCGGTCGGTTTCTAACCACCGAATGGTGGTCTGACATGGACGAAATTTTCGGAAGCATCAAATAAGCCGGCGATAGAGGACTTGGATACCGGTTCAGCAAAGCTGAAAAGGGCAAGAAGTGATAACTGTCATAGATTTTACGGAGGGGCAGGGTACGCAAGCGACGTTGTTTTGACATATGAATTGGGGAAGCCAGGGAGGCCTCGCCAAATGAGGGCTTCTGCAAGGGAATGAGTGGGGGGACTCCAAATGGAGACATTTTTTGTTCAGGCTAACTTATCGGAGAAGTCGAGGAAAGGGGGGGAAAGAGGGAACGCAAGGTTCTCTCAAATCTCTGGTGAAGGAAGTCTGAGGACAGGAGAAGAAGCAAGAAGGATATAAATTAAAGTCTGAAAAAGGAAAAAATATTCACGATTCTTCATCAAGGCACTGAGGAGGCAACTGGTGGTTGGAACCGGGGGGAAATAGGCGCAGGCAGGGACCGGAAAGTAAGGCTTCAGCCAAGCGAAGTGGACAAGGAAAGGGGGCTCACGCAAACACTAAAAAGCTAACTGAAAACGATTGGGAAAGGCTAGAGGGGATGTTTCAATCAGAAGTGAAAAACAGGGGGAAACGGATCATGAGAGGAGGGAGAATCTGGGGGGGGGGGGGGGGGGCGGCGGGGGTGGGGGGGGGGGGTATAGGGAGGAGGGGGGGGGGGGGGGTGAGAAAAAGGGTTGGGGGGGGGGGGGGGGGGGGAGGGGGGGGGGGTGTGGAGGGGGGGGGGGGGGTGGGGGGGGGGGGCAGGAAATCAGCGGTGGGGTGGGGGCGGGGGGGGGGGGGGGGGGGGAGGGGGGGGGGGTGGATGGGGGGAGGGGGGGTTGGGGGGGGGGAATAAGTGGGGGGGGGGAGGGGGGGGGTCGTGGGGGGGCGGTGGGGGGGGGGGGGGGGGTGGTGGGTTACTCAATCTAAACATCAAGAGGTGATTTAAGAAAATGGCTCAACTAGGAAAAAAGCGTTCTTTCAATGGGCGGGGCGAGACGTAAAATCGAGTTTTTCATTTGTTAAAAAAGACCAAGACCGATTCATGCACAAAGCAGATGAAAGCGTCGCGGGGAAAAAAGAT
>Ga0179593_1354899_pt1 | contig 11974 bp, 15 predicted proteins | sample CZODoug2_1_08_16_FD_185931 | JGI IMG/M metagenome (GOLD analysis project Ga0179593, IMG submission 185931) | Vadose zone soil fungal communities from Angelo Coast Range Reserve, California, USA - CZODoug2_1_08_16fungal (PacBio error correction) | ecosystem: Environmental > Terrestrial > Soil >...
GAAATTCCCGGGCCGTGCAAGGGAACCGGAAAAATGGGGGAATTGAGAGGGGTAACAGTTCCGAAGTGGGCTATTTCAAAAAAAATGTTGGGCGGGAGAAGAACCGACCGACTAAAAAGATACAAGGAGCGGTCAGGGGAAGGGAAGGATGAAGGCAATAAAGAAGAAAGGTGTGGGAACAAAAAGGCGGTGGGGGGGGGGGTGGGGGGGGGGGGTGGGGGGTTTGATCACAGCCCGAGAAAGACACACAACGGGTAGAGGGAGGGTCACAGGCAGTTGACTGCTGGGCCGAAAGGGGTCCACAGTAAAGAGGATTCCACGAAGCCGAAGGAGGAGATCAAGAAGACACCGGTTCCTTAGAAAGGTGGGGTTTCATTGGTCGAACCCCTCGCTAGGAAGAAAAATCTAGGGAAAAAGAAAGAATGCCAGACGATCTCTTTGCGAAAAATAATCTCTTTAACTGGGGGAGGAGGGGCAGGAACCAAATAAAATCTGCAAGCGAATCGCTGATGGTCAGGAAGAGATGGGCAGAACTTTAACTGGTAGGCAAGCCGATTCGCACTTGGCGGCAGTCGCCGTCACTGCAAAAGAGGAAGGAAAAAAGGGGGGGACAATGAGGCCAATGAGGACTGGCCGTCAATCAGACTCAGCAATCGCACCATCGTCCACAACCGGACCCTCACTACAGGGCGAATTCGTGAATGGTCGGGAAGCCGCAGCGTAGAAACAGGGCGGTCCCCCCAGCAAACATGTCAAAAACTCAAGGGGAAAACAAAAATCGAGATCAGGAGGCCAAAAAAGGGACAAAAACAATAAAGTCGGGGCTGGGGTTCCGAGGTAGCAGAAATCGCCTTGGAAATGGGAAGGCCAGGACATCGAAAAATGGATGAAAGACCCTTCTCGACTCTAGGGCCCGGGGCCCCAGAAGGAAGGCCAGGGGGGCAAGCCAGAAAGAAAATAGGCAGTGAGGTGATCAAAAATGTGAATGAGGGACCATTATCAAGGAACCTCCTTGGGTTACTTGGAGAGAAACATGGGAAAAAGGAAGAACAACTCCCAAAAAAAATACCTCCGTCGGGTAATAAAAAAATTGAAGGTCCACGGCCATTGTTGGAAAAGTGGGGGCGGGCGAAGTCATATCTGCACGAGGGCAAGAGGATTCTGACGGAAAAAGGGAGGGTTTTCAACGAATAAAAAATCGTTGGGATTTTGGAAAAAAAAAAACAAATAAGGGGGGAACATAGACCTCTAAGGCAACCACCTTAGGACCAAAAAAAAAAAAGATCCTCTTGCTTTGCCCAGGTGTTTGACCGGAACCGGGGAAAACTGCTGCCAGGGGGGGAAGGAGAAATTCAACCTTCTGGAAAAAGGGGGCCCTGTAAACGCAGGTTGAGCCGACTTCCGGCCTCACACAAATCCAGAAGATTTCCCAGGAAGGAACATGCACGTCCGCCAAAGACCCAAGGGGGGGAACCTAAGCAGTAGAATCAGGCGCCAGCAGGACGCTCAACAGGCCGAGAGGAACTGAAAAAATCTAAAGGAACAATCATCCAGCACGAACCGCCAGAAGAAGGGCCCTTGCGGGAAAAATAAATCATACTTCAAGGAGATAGACCAAAAAAAAAAAAAAAAGTAAGAGGAGAAGAATTTAAAAGTCAAAAAAGAATTAGGGGTGGAGAACTCCACTAAAATGAATATCCCTCCAAAAAGGGGACCGACTCCGCTTAGGGGAAAGAAGGGAGGAGGCAAACATAAAAACACGGGAGCGCGTCTTTTACTCGAGGAAAAGAAAGAATTCTTAGGGGGGCATTTGGGGGGGTGTGCAGGAAAAGGGCATTTCAAGTCAAAAAAAGTACGTGGAGGTGGGGAGTGGAAAGAGCGACTGTCAAAGACCGGAACCTAAAAAAAAACAATGGGGGGAAGACCCCTACAGACAATTGCCTTCGCCCCAAAAAGTCCCATTGGGAAAGGTGGATAAGTACTCCCTCACGGGGTAATCAAAGAACTATATAAGAGGGCACGTATTTGGAACTTCGCGGAGGGGGTGTGAAAAAACTGAAGGGTGTTTGACCAACAATCAGTGCGTGTAAAAAGGCTTGAAGGGTGGGAAACAGCAGTGGGTTGAAATGAGAAACACTCCTCGGCACTCTAAGAAAACGTGAGAACAGGCCAAAATGTTAAAACAACTCAAAAAAGCGGGACAAAAGGGCCTTTAAAAAAAAAAACGCACGATAGGGGTTCGGGCTGGAGCTATTTGCAGGGGGGAAGACGACCATGAAACACGGAAAGGAATAAAATTTGGGGGAAAAAGATCACAAACCGCGCAAAACGGGAATGTGGGGACGGTCAGCAGAAAAGGGGGAAAAATCTGGGGCCTCAAACAGCAAGGGGGAAAGCAAATCACAAAGAACGGCAAAACCTGAAAAATCCCATTTGGTGGTGGGGGGGGGGGGTCGGATCCCGCCGCCCAAGGAGAAACAGTCGTGCAAACGGAACGGAGGGAAAAAAAGACAAAAGATGGTGCGGGGTGAATTGGGGGCAACGATGACTCATGTTCTGCGAAATGGGGTTGAGAAGACGTTCGGAAAAGAAGAAGAAAAAAAAAAGGGAGAAAAAGAAAACAGTCCCTTAACCCACCTAAAAACCTAACTGTCCGACGACGTCTCACCACCAAGGGGGGAGGGGTGAGCACCGTACTGGTGGGACCTATTGAGGACTTGTAAAAAAGCTCCGTGAGATTTCAAGGGGAAGGTGAAAGGCCTACCGTGGTATTGCCCTAAGTAAGAATCAGGCGAACACAATAGGCACCGGCACGAACCGCAAGAAAGGGTCGCGGGAAAACGCTCAATCAAGGAAAGAAAAAAACCAAAAAAGCCCCTGAGACAAGGGACAAGAGTGACAGAGGTCAGATGGGTCGACGCCAAACAAGCCACACTTTCCAGGGCCAGAAATCGAAAAAAGAGAGGGAAAGAATTCTGGACCTCAACGCTTAGACGGACGTAAGAAAAACCCAAAGGGATCCTCGGGTCAAAAAGACAAGAAAGACCACCCATTTTACGGGAAGCACCAGGATCAAGAAAGAAGAAATTTCGTCTGAGGTTGGGGGAAAAGGATGACGGGGACAAAAACTGGCAGCAAGGACCCGAAAGCAAGGACGGGCCAGACTTGAATCTAAAGAGCGGTTGTGGTTTAAGGGAGGGGAGAGGGGGTCGGGGAGAAGAACACCCTTGGGCTGCAAACAAAACAAAGACGTAGGGGGAGGCCTTCCGCAGAAAAAAGACCTAGGGGACCGCTGAAAGGGTTTCCGCAACGCCTGTCCTTCGGAAAAAAAAAGGTGGTTTGCAAAAAACAAGAGAACAAAACCTTATAAACGGTCCTGAGGTTATCGAAATGTGATGGCGAAGAAAAAGAGGTGGGGGGGGGAACAGGCGCAAAGAACGGGAAAGGGGAATTCACTCCTCTCAAAAAACGTCGAAGGGTAAGTCAGGAGAAAAAACTTCATACGCAAAAACTCAGAGAAAGGAAACCCAAAGTCGGGCCGAAAAAAACTTCGCGGGGAAGGCAGAAAAAGGGGTCCAGGGCGAACTGAGGGCACATGGGGGGGACCGCAAGAATGGCTAAGAGCACACTGTCGGTTTGCGACGGAGCCGAAAAGAGAGATGGAGAACAGGAAGGCCCGCGGGGAATTGTTTTTGGGTTAGGAGAAGGTCCTGATAGGAAAAACCAACACAAAAAAAATCTCGCTCACTGAGGCGCGGGTAGAGGGAAAAAAAAAAAGGGGGAGGAAGGGCTTCCTCTCTGAATCTTCGCTAAGCAGGATTCCAAGGGAGACGCTCACGGTGATGGACTCCGGTGGTGTCTTGGGCTGTAGCGACCGTCCTTCTTGGGAGATGATATTCAGGGGCAAAAGGGGCTTTATCGCAGGGGTGCCGCGGAAAAACGCCCTAATCCCAAGAAAATCGGTCAAAACGGACAGGACCGGGACGGTAGGGAGCAAAAAAAAGAACTTTACAGAAGAAAGGTGTCCAACCTTGGCCCACTTTCTTTTGAAATCCACAGAAATAGAAAAAGAGGGAAAAAGGAAAAGATCACGCAGGCACGAAATGTGGGTTTTCCAGTCACAAAACAAAAAATACGTAGACCAAAGGGGGGGCTTCGGGAAGGGATTGCCGGTAATGAAAACTTCGTTGATCCACATCCCTCCGACAAAAAGCGGGCAAAAGGTAAGGAATTATAGACGACAAAAGAAACACAACAACCGGAAAGCAGAGAGGAATAAAGGAAAATTTCGCTATAGCAGGATGTTCACAAACGAAACAGCCGTCAGGTAAGAAAGGCACCAAGTAACAGGCAGAGAATAGGGGTTATACAGACTGGTCAAAACTAAAAAAGGGGTCAACGAGACAGACGCGTAGAAGAACAGTTCAAACAAACGAATGTCGGGGGGGAAATTCAGCACGGCAAGGAGAAATAAATGGAAAAGAGCTTGAAAAAACAACAACAGGGAACAAGTCCCTGATGAAGGGGGGCCGTAAGGGAAAGGAGAAGCCAGAGTCGAAATCAAAAGAGAGGGGACGCCGAGCAGAGGAAAAAAGAAAAGGGAACTTCTGAATCAGAACGCATCGACACAGCGGAAACAGAAACAACGCGGGAAACGGTAACCCGAGGGAAAAAGCGGCATATCGCCCTTAGGAACGGGGGAAAATGACAAAAACCCCGATGAACTGTCAGGGACGGGACCACTAAAAAACGTCGCGCGCCCGAAAGGGGGGTTTGGGTGGGTGGGACACGAAAAACAGAGGAAGGCAGAAGCGGGGACCTTCCAATTTATAGTACGGAAGTACTCTAATGTCCCTTGGGGGACCAGGATGGAGGGGGGCAGTGTGGGAAAAAAAAAAAAAAAAAGAGAAAAAAAAAAAAAAAAAAAAAAAAAAAAAAAAAAAACAAAAAAAAAACTGAACCAAAACCCCAAAACTAGTTGAGTCCCACAGGCAGTCCAGTCCCTTCACAGGGCCGTTACGAGGTGACTGACGCAGTCACCTTAAAAGAGCAATTTCTTTCGATGCAAAAATAATAATAGGGGGGAAGAGAGGGGAAGGGCGCCTGCAAAGGTCAACCCCCGTCGGGGGGGAGGAGGGACAGAGAAGGTAAAAAAGGTGATTATTCTAAAACATTCAAAAAGAAGGGACAATGCAATAAGAGACCCTGAACATTAAGGAGAAAGAGGGCCGGGTAGGAAGTTATCAATTGTTACGACCAAAAAAAGTTGCGCCGAGACTACCGCTAAGGGCTTCGAGAAATCAGGTGGGGAATTATTAAGGGTGGGGAAGGGCCTCAGGCCAGGGTTAAAGGTTTTTTAAGCCGCAATTACCTTTTTGGGGAAGAAGGAACCGACCTCGAAACTCTCACCAGAAGGAAATAGCTTTCGCGGGTGGAAAGGAAGCCCATGGCGGGGTCAACCGTCCAGAAGGAAACCACGAAGGCCTGAAGCGAAACTTAGAGAGGTTCAAAGTGAACCGGAACAATTTTAGTGGGCGGGGTTTCGAGAAAACCGCGGAGAAGGAATCATCAAAAAAAGGGCAGAAACAAAGAAATCAGATCTCGTTTTCAACAAAAATTAAGAGCTGGAACGTGGCGCCCGTGACAAGGCCCTCACGAAAAGGAGAGCAAATCGCGGGTAACAGGCCTTTTTGTGGGGACCACAAGGAAAGGGAAAGATGAAGCAGGCGATGCTCGGCTAAGAAGGGCGACCACGAAATAACTGCGCCAGAAAAATCCCCCATGGTCCGGGGGAGGAAACCCGTCGGCCTCTAGACAGGAAGGGCCCTGAGAAGATCAGACAACAGAACAGTAAAGAACGCAACGACAGGTCTCATGGTATGGGGGAGGTTGTGTGGAGGGGTCTCCGGGAAGCTAAGAAAGGCAGAAAACTGTCAAAAACTGCGCTTGCCCCAAAAAAACTCCTCGGGCGGGAAAAAACGGCCACCCCACAGACAAATTGAGGGGGGAACTGGGAACAGAAAAAGGGAGCAGGCCCGAGGGATTGTGAGAAAAGGGGCCCTGGCCGGGAAGAAATGGATGAAGCCCTTAAAATCCGTGAAGAAGCGAGGAAAAGAAAGCAAGAAAAAAGAATCTAAAAGCCAAGGAGGGGGGTAAGGACCGAAACGGGACAAAAACACTCGGCGCGGGGACTTTTATCTTGGGGTGGGAAAAGCATGGGGGGAAAAACGGGCCTCCCAAAGCGGTGGCCCTTTGTAGAAGGAACAAGTCCATCATACAAGGAGAAGACCATTCCGCCGTACCTAGTAGGGATGAAAGAAGGACCTGGGGCTTTGGGAAACAAATTTGTCGGCTCAAAGGGGTCGGGGGAAGACGAGGACAAAAGAATACTTGCAAGGTAGCCGTAGAAAAAAGGTGAGGTTCACCCCAAAACTCCAGAGAAAGAAGAAGGTAGGGTGTTTCCAAAAAAGAAAAATGGTGGGTCAAAAATCGAAGAGAAGTACTGGTATTCCAACCTAGGTGCCCCAGACAGCCATCTGGCAGTGGCGTGGTTAGGGGAAAGAACACCTGATGTACACATGGGCCCGGGCAGTTGAATGCCCGACGCGAAGGTGTGGGGGAGGGGAAAATTTGCGGCGGGGGCCTGGATAAACGGGCAAGACACCAAGAAAAAGGGAAAGGTCCCCGCCAGGGAACCTGGTCCGCCATAAAAGAGCCACCGACGGCAACCATCATACGCAGAAAGAGAGGGGCACATAAGAGTAGATATTCTAGGAAAAAAGGAATCTCGGGAAAAAAAAAAAACGCATCGCCGCCAAAACAGGGGCCTTGGACCGTTGCAAGAAGAAAAACAAATAAGGAAAGGGGGATCCAATCAAAAACCAAAGGAAAGTTGATGAGGAAAGAAAAGGACCTTCCAGGAGGTATCTTACGCTCAACACACTAATCAGGCCTATCCAGGGGGGGGAGAGAAAAAGGAAAAAGAAGGAACTGGGGGAAGGGGCCGTCGTCAGGCCTATCGAGGCCAGGGAGGGAGGAAGGGAAAAGCAATACAACTTGTGCTTCAAAGGGGAAAGAGGGAATGTCTCAAGGAAAAAATCGTGGAAAAATGTTCGTCAGGACGGACAATCCCACCACGAATAAAAAGAGGCAATCCCAACATTTGGTAAAAGCCCTCCAGAGGAGGAATTCCTAGCCACCAAAAAACAGTCCTTTGTGGGCCTATTTGGCGGAGTTACTCCTCAAAAAGCCAACGAAAAGGACTCTCTGGGCCTAGTGTAATCCTTGACGGAAGTTCTAGTTGGGGTACAACATTGAATGGGTGGGTTGGGAAGAAAAATCCATGGTGAGGGAAGGAAAAGCTTTCGGTGAAACCTGTGTGAAGGGTGGGGCTACCGACTCAAGGAGATTGATCTGAACACCGGATCCGCCAAAGTAAACACCACTCCCCAAGGAAAGAAAGCCGGCCCCTTCCGCAATAGTAGATGAAGTGTCTTGGATGGGGGGAAGGGGCATAGGGCCCTGTTCCGAGCAATACCACGTCTGTAAGATGCCTTGTGATAGAAAAAAAGGGAATGGCCAAAGAGAAGCCCCCGCTCCTTTTGGGTGTGGGGGTATCTTGGTCAGGGGAGGGGGGGACCAATGGCACTCGTCGAGGGGGAGCGGGAATCAGAGAACTGGGAACAAAGGAAGTTCAATCCCTTTTGTTTCGGATTCACGATACAGACCGGGCCAGGGTGCAAAGGTAGAAGGGCGTGGGCGAAAAGTTCGGACCAGCCAGACTGGGATGTTGATTGTTTTGGGGGGCACTGGGGGGGAAGCCCGAGGCGCTGGGGCGAACGGCGTTTTTTTATGGGGAGCCGTCTAAGTGGAAGGAGGCAGAAAAAATCTTTCCCCAAAAACCGAGAACTATTCCCTACGTCGCCAAAGGGTCAAGTGGCGCGGCTTTTTAAGGAGGGGGGGGCGCGTTGTTCCGCGGAAAAAAAAGGCTCCGACTTGAATACCCCCAAAACGGGGAGGGGGAGGCCAGTTGCGGAGAACAAAAAACTCCCGTCCCGAGCAGCCCGGAAAGGCCCTCACGATCCGGACGGAAAAAAACATTTCCTTACCAGATGGCTGGTCTAAGTGGGGAAGAAGGGGCTTGAAATGTAACACACCCTTGAGAAAGAAAGTTAAAGAAGGAGACCTCACAAACCGGGAGCTCTGTCTAAGGGGGAAAGGGGACCACTCTCATGATAAACGGCACCTATCCTGGGGGTTACTAAAAGGAAGAAACCAGGGTTGCGTAGACCACAGAAGGAAAAACCTCCAGGGAATTGTCCGGCTGGGGGTGGAATGCGGGACCGGGACATAAAAAGGGGGCCAGCAAGTGAAGGAAAAGACCTCTCCCCAGGAGGGAGGAGGGCCCGGCCTGGGGGGGGATTTAGAGGTGCACTGGGGGTGATAAACGCAGGTTTCTTCCAACAAACGAAGGTAAAGGGGGAGGGAATTCAGCCCCGGCAAAAACACCTCTAAGGAAATCTGGGCAGGGGAAGGAGGAAAGGGGATGTCAATCTTACGTCACCTCCAAAAGGGGGGGGGGGGGGGGTAGAACAGGGACCCTACCTTGACGGGAAGGGGGTTGAAACGGAAAATGAAAAAAACTCATCGGTTTGTGCCGGGGGACTACTACGGAAAAGGGAGTTTACTCAAAATCTCCCCAACAACGTGCAGAATGAGTAAGTACAAAAACTTCAGAAGAGGCGGCGCAGATAATAAAGTTCATCGTCACGGAATGAAGGGAAAAATAAAAATCCCTCCTTGGTGGGCCTGCCGGCACGCCGGGGATCCTTCTGTTAGAAAAAAGATAAGTCCGGGAGACAAGAGAGCCTGGTCCGGCGAGTCCCGGGAAAAAGGGACTTGAAGAAGATCTTCTAGGGAAGAAAAAAACCATGAGATGAAGATTACAGTCCCTGAGAGCCAAATCCCATGGCCCCTTAAATATTGGCAAAAAAAAGACCAGATATAGGGGATTCGCCGGGGGGAAACTGCGGTACCTCGGGGCGACCGGGAGAGGGGGGGGAGGAAGCGGGGCAACTCTCCGGGTACGCCAGAGGGGAGTGGTGTAAGTAGAAGAGCCCCTTAGGGAGAAGGTTGTGGGTGCAAAAAACGAGGAAGAGTCACTCCCGACGGCCTTGCAGCAGTGGATCGGTAAGATCAGTTGAGGGGCGTGGAAATCGACAAGAGGGGGGGAGGGGAGGGAAACCGTCCTAAAGAAAAAAAATTCCGTGCCGGCGCCGGTGCGTTTGCAGCTGCTCTGAAAAGAGGAATTACTCCAATGTAAGGAAACGAAGTCCCAAGGGGGAGGGGGGTGGAAACCCCCTACTTCGGGCGAGGGGGGGTGACCTGGAAACGAGCGCCTGCCGGAGAAACGGTTTTTTCGCCAAGCTTGATGGACCGATGCTGCCTGGAAGGAAAGGGGCTGGAAGGAAGAAAAAAAAGCGGCCGCCAGTGTAGTGGGTGAAGAAGAACTACTTAAAAATCGCGCAAAGCTAAACTTATCTCTCTAAAAAAAAAAAAAAGGGGGGGAGTATAGGAAAAAAGCAGTGAAGATCGATGAAGGTAAGGTGAAAAAAAAAAAAAAAAAGGGGGACCGGCGAAAGGGAGCCATCAACCAAAAAGGCCCGACCCCTCAAAAAAAAAAAAGAGACGCTTGAAAAGAGAGAATTCTGCTGATAAGAGAGTCAGTCAATGGGAAAAAAATCCGTAATTGGGAAATCAGCCCAGGCAAGGAGGGGGGGAATACATGGCAGGGAAAGCCTTCACCTCAACCCAAAAAGGAAGGAAGGGAAAAATGTCGGGGAGTAGACGCCTCTCCCGGAGTCTATCAAAAAGGGAGAGTCAAGAAGGGAAAAGAAGGCCGTCTCTTCAGCCTCGATGTCGACCAGGCCTCATGGGAAAGGGCCAGGAAAATTGGAACCCCATAAAGAGCGCACCAGGATAGGGGGACCGGAAGGAAAATCCCCCGCTACGGAGCGAACTCGGACGGAAAAGCTAAACAGGTCTTCCTGAAAAGTGGTTGGTTGTGGGGGGATATAAGAAAATTGTAGGCCGAAATCTGGGAACGGAAAGTTCTCGGGAAAGATAGAGGAAGAAAAACCCTCCGAAAAGTCGGGAAAAAAAGATCCGGGAAAGAAAAGGATCTTTATAAAAAGCACCTGGCTTCGGAAAGAAAACATGAAGAAGGATAGTCAGGGATGAAATAACTTCTACAGGCTTCCATTATCAGGGGATCGAGAATCCGAACTCAAAAAGGGTAGGAAAGGGAGAGAATGACAAGACCTGCTTTTTTGACCGGGAAGGGAACATGCAAGAGGGGGGGGGGGAATGGTAGAAAAAGGGGAAACCCCGAATTCCTCTTGTCAACAAAATTCACAATCAAGAGAGCAGAAGAGATAAGGGGATGCAAGGAATCCTTTGTAGACCCAAGGGGGTTGGCAAAAATAAGACGGACCGATAAAAGAAACTCGAGGAAAAAAGGGGAGGGGGGAGGGGATGGGGCGTAAGGAAAGAAAAGAAACCCGTAGTGGGTTTGAGAAAACAAACATTCTTGGTGGAGAAAAGAAAAAATCATCCCCAAGTCAAAGAAAGAATAGAGGAAAACTGGTGTTTAAGGGGGGGAATCCAAAAGTTCTTCAACGTCTAAAGGAAAAGGAAACCGAACTAGAAACGAAGACGGCCACGGCGAAATTGGGGACGTGCCGGAAAAGGGATGTGATGTCGAACAAAAAGGAAAAGGGAACTAGAAGAGAAAGAAGAAAACTCCAGGCCAGCGATGACTTTTAACAAGAAAGAGGGGAACGGGGGGTCATCAAGGACACCATTCCCGCCTAGCCCGAAGCTCAACCGAGGTGGAAAACATTGTGGGAGGAGAAAACGGATCGAGAAATGAGAAGGGCAACTTAGGGGGGCGTCGAGGTCACGAAAGAAAAACTGAAGCAAAAAGAATAGAAAAGTTCTGTTTCTTCCATTAAGAGATAAAAAAGATCTTGACCCGGAGAGAAGGGAACGCCGCGCACGAACAGGGCGACGTAAAAAGGGGGTTAAAGATGTTCGCAAAAAAAACGAAGGTCACAAAAAGGTTAAAGCAAGCCGCAAGCAACAGCATAAAAGGAAGAAAAACGCACAAAAAAAAATCAAGTGGAACTGAGGGTCCCTGGGAAAAGGGATAGCCAGAGGGGAAAATTTCTCCTTTGTCCTGGACAATCCCAAAATGGGAAAGGGAGAAAGCGGTCCAAAGAAAAGAGAAGGGAGAGAGCCCTACGAAGCGGCCCAATGCAAGAGGACCCTCCCACTCGTCGACAAGGGGGAGGGGGATTAATAGGAAAAGGGGGAAAAGTAACGCCTACCAAACGCCGTTTTTCCGGGGCGAAGGAACCTGCCAGAGAAAAAAAAAAAAACCAGATAAATTGCGGAATGCCGCACCGGCAGGTCGGTGGGAGTGTGAGTAGAAAAACCAAGGGGGGGATATCTCCTATGCGAGGCGGGCAACCCCGCAAGGGGAAAAAAAAAGAAGGGACAAAAGAAAGGAGAAGGAAAGGGGGGATTTGTCCAACCACCAGCAGGGGGGGAACCCTCGCACCCACGAGGCTGTTACAAGACTTTAGGGGACCCATATCTCCAGGCGTGACGTTTGAGAAAAAAAAGGGGACCGGCCCAAACATCTTCGCCTGGCCGGCAGGTAGGGGAGTGCTCTAAGGAAACAGGTGGGAAGGGAAGGGGGTGGAGCGAAACGCCATGTCCTGGACAAAGAAGCACGACAAGGTTAAAAAAAGGGCCCTTTGTCACGCCCAAGCTGACCAAGTAAACAGCAGCGTAAAAAAAGACATACGGAAAAAAACCTCGAGGGGAAAAAAAGACGGACCCCTCAACGCTTCCCACGAATCAAAAAAGAAAAAAGGGTCTCCTGGCCGTGGCGAAAAAAGAAGAAGACGGA
>Ga0179593_1356039_pt1 | contig 11974 bp, 15 predicted proteins | sample CZODoug2_1_08_16_FD_185931 | JGI IMG/M metagenome (GOLD analysis project Ga0179593, IMG submission 185931) | Vadose zone soil fungal communities from Angelo Coast Range Reserve, California, USA - CZODoug2_1_08_16fungal (PacBio error correction) | ecosystem: Environmental > Terrestrial > Soil >...
ACAGGTGGGTGGTGGTTCGGATGAGGGTGGGGAGAAAAAAGAGGACGACTCGTCGCGACTGGTGTTCGAAGAGGGACAAGTTTTTCAAAAGAACGATGGTGAGTCCAAGGAAGGAAAGTCACCGGGGGCTTCCGGGTTCTCCAGAGGATCCTTCATTTGGGGGAAAAGGGGAAAGCAAAAGGGGGTCCAGTAATTCCCATGGGGGTCAGTCGGGACGAAAAATGAATCGAGGAAAGATCATCAAGGTCGGGTGAAAGGTGGAGCTGAGGGGGAGGACACTGGTCGAGACGAGGGGGGCGTTAGGAAAAAGGAGAGTTCTGAGAGATCGGCAGAACCGTGGAGCGAACAACAGGCGATTAAAAAACCCAACCTTTCCGAAAAGATCAAAAACAGAACTGGCGTGGTGAAGAAGGGGGATTAGGTTCGACAGGGGTAAAGAACCGCAGTCATTCCCATAAGCTCGGCCAAGAATATGACGATGGTCCGCTGGTGTCGCAAAAAACCTCCTTTTTAAAACGGCGATAGGGGGAACCTACGAGGCTAAAAGAAGGAAACGGGCGGGATCGTCACCGCGGGGAAGGGTGAAGGGAGAAAAAAGGGCACTATAGGTTACCGTGGAAATAGAGATTCGACATCAGGGAGAAGATGTGGGAATGCACGTAATTCGCTGGGACGGGTAGTGGTGGGGGGGGGGTAATGTTAATTCGAAGGTGTTAACACACGATAGCAAAAAATCGGAAGGAGGAGAAAAAGCAACAATAGAACACGGTGATCAGCTCAAAGGACCAAAAACAGGGGAGAAAAATCTAATTATCTGGCGAGGCGAAGTAATCCCTGGGGGTAGGGGGAACGGAGTATCAATTCGAGAAAATACAAAAAGGAGGTGTTGGAAAGAGAAAAAAATGATGCAAATTCCTGTGGCATCGAATAAGCGGGCACATGAATCAGCAAGGAACAAAAAGAATTGGTCGAGATTGTCCCTGAGAACGAAATTGGTGGGTCCTTGACGGAGTTTAGATTTGAAAGGGGGAAAACCTCTAAAACCTGGCAGGGGAGGGGAGGGTTGTTGAGAAGAGATATTCCAAAATTGGGGGGTCGCATGGTAACAATGAGTCGTCTTTTGGTTTAAAGAAAATATGAGCAATATTGGTGCCACCACTCACTTCACCGGTAGAAAGGAAAAATCCTTGGGGGGGATACTGCCGGGGTAAGTAAGAAAGGTGATACGTTCCTTACTCATTGCCGAAAAGAGGGGGGGAGGAGGGTTATTTTGAAAACGGCAAGGCGGTTGGGAGGACTTTCCAATTCTTTCCAGGGCCTGGAGAAAAGAGGGAAGGGAGCCTGTTTCTTGGTGGAAGCGGAGAGTTCGATAGGGTCCGGGCGGGGGGAGGGAATATGAAAATAAAACGGTTCCTTGCGAGAAAAAAAAACATCAGATTTCATAACAAGTCCCATTGGCGAGAGGCATACACGCATCTCAAAGGGGTTCGTTGGAACCGCGTGGATCGGATACTTGCTCGTAACAAGGGGGGACCGCGCCCGTTAGCATTGGGACTCGCGAGGCGTCTATCTGTACAAAAGATCGGGACCCGGATCGCAGAAAACTCCGCTGGGGAGAAAACGCTGTGGGAAAAAAAAAAAAAACAATTTGTCGAGGGTACACAGCATGCGGAGGAAACCACAGGAAAGGGGGCCAGAGGCACGTGAAAAGGGTAGACGAAAAAGGAGAGGAGGCGCCCCTCTACCGCCATTGGAGTTACCACAAATCCAATTCGAGATCTAGGCGGCGAGACGAAATCTGGGAACAATTGTGGGGGGAGAAGGGGGGAATGGGGGGAAGGCGAAAGAGGATACGTTATAAGTAAAACAGGATGCATAGTATAATTCGTCGGGAAAAAGTATTCGCCGTTGGTAACGCCGAGTCCCAGCCAAACCAATCAAAGAGGGAGAGAAATCACTGTACAAGATAAGAAACATGGAATCATCAATAAATAAAGAGGGACTAGATCGTGGCGACTAACTCGCAAGTAAGGAAAGTGGTTGTGGGAAGTGCCGTACTGGGGGTCGGAGGAGAGGGGAAGATTTGTTTCCCATGTGTTTTGGGCGAAACCATTAAAGCCGAGAGAGGGGGGGGAACCAGTTCGGAATAGGAAGAAAACTAAAGGGGGGGAAGAGATGAAAAATGGGGAAAAAAAAGAATCACTGATCAGATCGAGGGGGCATTGCTTGGGATGGGGGGAGAGGACGAAGAGCAAGGGAGGAGGTTGGTCCGTGGTGCAATAGCTGCAGAGAAAGCTCGCAGCTCGAAAAGACCCGAAACCATCATCATAGGGAGCAGGCACATCGACAAAAAAACTTAGGAGGAGGAAAGATGGTGCGCTCATCTGATTGAAGTTGGGAGGTCTTTCAACAGGAAAAAGGGAGGGGGATCGAATGACGGGCAGCTCCTGCCCCAAAAAAGCAAGACAAACCAGGCCGCAAAAGGGCAATCGTCCGAGCCCACAAAACAGCGAGAAAAGGAATGATCGCATTGAAGAAGAAGGCCAGTAGTTAAACAGCAGGCGACATCCTGAGGCGACAGCAGTCGGACCGAACGGGCCGGAAAAAAAAGGGGCGGGGTCGCTGGAATCATGTGTGACGATACAAAAGTCATTTAAAAAGAAAAGGGACATCAGGCAAAAAGAGACGGGAAATAAAAGTTGGGGGGGAAAAAAAAAGCGGAGTAGAGGAAACGAGTCTAGTGTAATAGGGTTGGTAAAGCCATGAAGAAGGCCATGCTTATCTTATCTTTTGGTGAAAAGGGAGGGGGGGGGGGGACGCCGCCCCAACTTGAGGAGAAGCGGCGTAAACGCCGTAGAGTATGAATCGACGATAGGGAAGAACATTCGGGGGGGGGGGAACGTCTCCCAGGGCTAAGGTGAATCAAGCAACAAGCACAAACGAGGACCCAAATTGAGGAAAAGAGCATATAAGAATTGGAATGGGAACGCAAAAGGGAGAATGGGCGGGCCCGCCGAGTAATGAGGGAAGAAATGCAAAGGAATTGGCATTGGTACTCCGCATGCGTCGAGGTCAGAGGGGACAAAGAGTGAGCGATAGGGGATCTTCCTGCCAAAGCAGAGGAGGGATGTGTGGGAACTCCTCGGGAGCTATAGGAAATGAACATGCGTAGAAACACAAAGGGGATAGGCACCGTGCGACGAGAAAGAAAAATGCGAAAAAAGAAAAGGGAAAAAGGGTGCCTCACAACATACTATGATATGGCTGTATAGGAGAAAAAATCTACAAAAAGGGACTTTTCTAAAGGTGTGGGAAAGACAGGAGGAACCTTTGGTTAACCTTCAGGGAACCGCCGAAAGGAGGAAAAAATCACTCCGCAATCAAAAAGAAACAGGATGGGGAAACAATGACTTGGAAAAAAAACCCTGGAAAAAAAATGAGATCTCTGGGGAACACACGAAACGAAGACTGGGTTGAAAACACCAAAAAAAGCTCTCTCGAGGCGCTACTGACCTGATCACATGACGTAGAAGGGGGAAAAAAACACCGTCGATAAAAGGATTTGTAAGGGACTCAAATCCTCTTGGCAGAAGAACCCTTCAGCTGAGCAGAGATGGGCCCCGGGTTGAAAAGGAACTCACGATGGGAACCGACTACATACTTTTGGGGGGGGGGGGAAAATCGAGCTAGGCCATAACAGGCGGACAGGGGGGTTGGGTACTTGGGGCAAGAAGAAAACAAAAAAGAAGCGTGGACGTCAACGGGGCAAAAGAGGGTCGCGCAGGAAAAACTGACGACAAAGAGGGGGGAAGGATTCCTTAGTTTAACTGTGATGAAATCATGGGGGGGCCAAAGAAAAATCAGGCCAATGTAGAGGGAAAAAAAAAAGGGCACGATGTGATTTTCAGAATTGTAAGAGTCACAACCTTCGATTCGGGGGAAGAGAAAGCAATTATCGATTCATACCAAAAGGTTTGTGGGGTCCCTGAAAGAACTGCTTATAAAGGGGCATAGTTGTCGGGGGGCATCATCCGGCATGTTTGGCGATCTCGGGGTGGGCAAGGGCAACATTCAAATTCAAATTTACCCAATCAAAAACACGTGCAGAACACGACTGCTTTTGTGCATTCATCAAAAAAAAGAAAAAAAAATTTCCACCAAATCGTGGCGCTTGCGAAATGGAGAACCCTGCACAAGGGAAGCCCGTCATGTCCTTTATGGTAGCAGGGGGAAAGATCACGGTAGGGGGTAAGACAAAGACGAAAAAAACGGAAACCGAGGGGGAAAAAGGTAGAAACCGGCGTTATCGAACGGGTGGGCGAAGGGCAAATCCAAAACGCTGAGGAACAATCAGTAGGGGGGGGGGGGGATAGTCTCGGGCAAGGCAAACATGGGGAGAGAAAGCAGGCAAGGATCTAACGCCTCGAAAAGCTCTAATCCCCCGCGAGCGTTCGCAAAAGCCAAAAGAAGCCCTTTGATACGAAGAAGGTACGCACCCCGACAGGCTAACAAACCGAATACTTGGGGAATCTATTTAATCTATCAGACGTCGAAGGAACTAACGAACCAATGTGAATGTACTTTAAAAGTGGCGTTGCCATTTGGGGGATTAAGGGGCAGGAAGGAGAGGAAAGCATAAACGTGGTGAATCGAATTTCAGCGGGAGTAAAAAAGCAGGGGGCTGGGGGGGAAAAGGAAAAAAAATCGGCGACACAGAAGAAACGGAAGAATTCAGCAAAAAATCATCCCTAACACAAAACTGGGGGAAGAGATCAAAAAACAACAACGGAGAGATGTATAGATTAAAAAAGAAAAGGGTGGGGACTGAGGGGGGGATCAAATTCTGAGAGGGGAAAAAGAGGGGGGACGCGACTGGGGGTTTGTCAAGATTGCCAGGGTCCCACGCAAACGCTGTTTTTGGGGAAAAGGAGGAGAAGGACATTTGTCTGAAGGTCTAAGAGAGGAAGGAGACTTTTTGGACAAAGGGGAAAAAAAGGGGGAACAGGAATTCACTTGGGTTGGCGGAGAGATCAGGGCCAGAACTATGGATCAGAGCTGTAGGGAGAAAAGCAAGGCGGTCGGTTGGTGGTTGAGCCTGAGTGTCAACTGGGAGGAGAATTGGAGTTGAGCAGGGGAAAGAGCGGGGAAAAGGGAAGAGATCGGCATAAGATTACGTTAGCGCAACGAGGGCGCTGCCAACCGGGAAAAGGAAGGGACCTAAGGATCCAGAACTTGATTTCCTCCTGGGGTGGAGTGCTTGGACAATCCGGGAACGCCGCGCAGAAAGGGGAAAAAATAAGAAAAGAAGATGCAGAGGGTAAACGCTTCGAGAAAAAAAAGACTTTTCCCGACGAGGAAAGGAGAAGAATCTAAAAAGGCGGGATCGGCAACTAGTAAGTTGGGATCGATTCGCAACGGTCGGTGGAAAAGTGGGAATCAAAGCTAAAACAAGGCAAGTCGATGATGTTCCGGAACTCGGTCAGCAGGATGATTTTTAATTTTGATTCTAGGGGTGAACGGGAAAAAGGGAGGGAAAAAAATTCCGTAAATCCACCGACAAAATAGGAGTTAATCATCAGCAGAAACCAAAGTATAAGAGGTGCAGCAGCGATGCGAAGGAAAGAGTGTTACGTATGAAAAGTCGATGAAAAGACAAGAAAAAGTGGCGAGGGGGGGTCGGGAAAACCTTCATGATAGCGTATATGGGGCACATAATAATCATGAAAAGGGGGGGGAAGGGGCAGCAAGGTGAAAACTTACAGGGGGGGGGGTGAAATTTGTCCTGCTCCTATGGGAAGGGGACGGCTAGTTGAAAAAAAGAAAAAAAAGGAGAAAAAAACTCCGATAACAGTTGATTTCGACTCGATTCCAGGGGGTTCACAGAGGGCAGGTCGTGCGTCATTTTAAGACGAATGAGCACAGAATTGGGATGGATGGCCTCGCCAATGCCAGGGGGGGGAAGGGGAAGGACTACCTAAACCTTTGGCATCGTTTTCAAGGAAGGAGAAGGGAGGGGACAGGAATCTCCTTTCTAAAACGAGAGTTTGACAGGGGGGTAAAAGGAAAGATTGTTAAGTTGTTCCCTGATCTTCCCATGGAGGGGACAGCCCGTCGCCATGTCAGAGCAGAACGGGTTTTGTGCCGTTTCGATACACTTCAGGGAGAAAGAAGGACATAAAGGTTCATATTAGGGAGAAGAAAGCTAGTCGAAAGAAAAGGAAAACAGGAGGATGGGGGAGAAACGATCTCAAGTATGGGGGGGAGGGAAACTTTTCGGCGGATTCGCTGGGGTCTCTAGGAAAGGTGAAGCCCCCTTGATTTGTGTACTCTCTAGAGCGTAGAATACGTAACTCTATTTGGGGGATTCCCGAGGGAAGCTACGCGGTAACACTTCGGGGGCTTCACGGAAAATCAGGGGTACATCGACTCGCGTATGACCACATGCACGGGACCAAGAGGGGACCGGTTTCTACGTAAAATCCCTCCGGCGAAAAACCCACCTTGGACGGCCATTGGAGTTACACCTACACTCTATAATCGGCAGGAAAATAGGTGGTTCTTGGATGGCTGCAGTGGGGAGGGACAGTAGAAAAGGGGGGGGGAGACGGGGTATGGAAAAAAAAGGTTTAAGGCAATAGGATCCAATCTGCGAGCTACTATGAGAAGGGGAGTTCAGTGAGAAATCACAATCCCTTCTGATCCGGGAAACTGCCAATTTAACAAAACCGGAGAGAAAGTGAAACAGAAAGGGGGGGGGAAGGACAATTTTCTGAAAACAGAGAAGAAAACGTTCTTAACCTAGACCGGCCGTACAAGGGAAAAAGGGTAGTGAGCTACGGTTCGGATGGTCTTGGGGAGAAAAGTGCCCAGGTTTAGAACTGAAGCCGCGGCAAAAAAAGGTAGGCGCCTTCGTCCGGGAGCTTGGAAAAGAAAAGATGGCGGACGGGAGGGGATACTGTGAAAAAGAGAGGGAAAGTCGAGAAAAGGGGGACACCGCTTTTTGCACATTGCTGATGTGAAGACTCAAAAAGGGGGCCGGAGGGTTATTAAAGCGGTGGGCAAGAGCGAGGAGGGGTCACAGAGAAGGGAACGTACCAACGCGTGATATTGAGATCAGGAAAGAGCGATAAACAAAAAAAACGGAATTATTATTCCAAGATGAGAAGGGGAAGGAAGAAGATCCTCTGAAAAAGACGGTGTGTCAGGAGTTCAACGTGGAGCGAACGAGCTTAGCAGTCTATCTCTTTCCCACCAGAGGAAAGACAAAAATAAAGGGGGGCTCAGCTTACATAGTACAAGAAAATATGACACAGATATGTATCGGTTGAAAGAGATGAAGAGTCATCACGCAGCCCGAGGGGACAGGACTATCCAGAATCTTACTAACGGCGGGGAACAAGAACTGGAAGGGGGGGGTCTATCGCTGGGGCTGGAAGATCCAACCAATGGGAATAAAAAAGACGGGGAAAGAATTGACCGACCGGAAAAGGCACTTACAATAAAAATTTGTGGAACCGGGGGGAGCCGTGACGAGGATAGTTAAGAAAGGTTGTAAGGGACGATTAACGAAGCCATCTAAATAGGGGGGACGCAAGTGAAGGCGGATAAGACTCCTCTTGGAGGATGGGGGAAAAGCCTTCGGTAACTCGGGGCGTCATAGTAGGCGACTATCTGAGACAGAGGCATTAAGTTTTGCTTATCACCGAGCCAATTGCGCCTGGCAGAAACTCAAAAAAAGCAAATTGACCAGATTGCAAATCAAGAAGAGAAGTAAAGAGTATCGAAATTGTAAGGTAATCCAAAAAGGGAGGAGAGGGGTGACGGGGACCTTCGGCGGGTGCGGAAAGTATGCCTATTTCCCTTGGGGTGGGGATTCCAGAATGCGGTCGATGGTAAATCGACAAAAATCGTTAGCGGAAGAGATGCGGTGTCATCAAACAGCTAAGGGCTCTGAGACATAGGGGAAGGTAAAGACGACTAGGAGCATGCGGAGTACAAACTTTTCCAGAGGTCACCTGGAAAAGAAGTGAGAGCCGCACTACAAAACATAGAAGGAAAGAAAATTTAGGGTACGACCAATAATCGCAGAACACTTGACTTGTTCTAATACAGTGTGGTGAGCTCATAGGAACGTTTAAATGTCCAGGAGCGGAAAAAATCTGGGAAAAGAAAAACAAAAGATGAGTCTTCAATTCCATGGGGAGGCAAAGACCTGGAAAAGCCATTGGAAGCGGGAAAAAGAAGGAAAAAAAGCGTCATTTGGGGGAAAAAACCTGTAACATCAAAGCAGGTGGAAACTTGAAAGGGGGTAAATTCGGAGGGGAGACCACTAGGAGAGTCAAAAAGGAAGGTTGGCAATCTTCTGACAATCAAGCATGGGCATTGAGCCCCAGTAATAATCACTAGGGAGATATTCATAGGTAAAAAACTAGGTGGATGGAGAAGGAGTACTACCTGGTTGGGAAGAGGGGGGAAGTCGAACAAAAAGGAGTCGGAAGGTTGGTCTCTTTGTTACTTTGGTAAAAAATACGAACAACGGGGCCGTCAAGGGACAAACTATCTCATGAAAAAAAAGAGAGAAAAAATCTGCCGGACGGTTCTTCGGGAACAAAATGGTTGAAATGAGGCCGAGGTGGGGCACAGGAGAAGGGGGACTATAAATTCTATAGGGAATAAAACTCTGCACTGTCGTTGAGGTTAAGAGAATGGATCATCTCGCCATCGGCTTCATGATTTCCTCGACCAGGATATCGATTCAGAGATACTTTGTGGTTAATTCAAGGGAGGAGGGGGTCACCGTTGGACTGTTGTGAGGGGGTGGAGCAGACTTCCTTCAATGTGTGGAGATTCTTTACAGCAACAACTTTCAGTGACACATTAAGAAATACCTTCATAAGAATAGTGGAAGGAAACATCACCTCTGCTTTGTAGTAGTGACCCGGGGGAACGGGATTTCAAAGTACAACGGAGAGGGGGTCAAATCGGCTCCCCAGGTCACAAGAGTTTTGCCTCTAGATCAGTATCTTCATTCCCAGAGGAAGAAGGGGAAAAGAAGGAAAATAGGTGGAGTACTAAAGCGGACCAGATGCATGCGTACTGTTCCCTAGTCCAGAGAACGGATCGGACAATATGTCTAGTCATCACAATGAGTAATACATCAGGGAGTGATCTAGGTTAGGAAATGGAAACGCGGCACTTTGTCTGGCCCCGTCGCCCGTTGGCGCGACTGAATAGTCGGACTATATCCCCTGAACTGGGGTCGAAGGAGACAGAGACCGTTCTAATACAAAGTACGAAACCGAAAGGATAACTGGAAAAAAAGGCAGAATTGAAAAATCAAAGGCTCGGATCATAGTCCAGCAATTCCTATACTAAAAGGAAAACAATTGGAATTCATGGAAAAAAGGGGGGGGGGTGCGGGAAAAAGGTTGTCAAGAAAGATCATTAATTCCGGGAGAACGGACAAAAGGGATCGGAGTCATCTACTGGATCAAACCATCGGGTGTTTAAAGGGAAAGCTTAGGTAAAAAAAAGCTAAAACGAGGAAAAAGGACGCACAAATCATCCAGCCCCCAAAACTGGTAGATATCATATACACCAAAACTGATTATTGTATGTAAACAGCAGATATAAAAAGGGGTTTTGGATGAATTTGGAGCGGGTATCTTGCGACTCGTTATGGGGGGTTGTGAGAAGAGGGCAAGAGAAAGGTGTTTGAGACCACAAATATCCGGTTTGTAGTCCTGTCTTACCGAAGGAATGAAATAACTTTGCCAAAAGGGGGACTCAAAAGTTTTCAGGGAAGACCCAAATGGGTTCTGGGGGGAAAGGAAGGGGGGAGAATTGAGGAGAAAGAGATCATGTAGGGTGGGACAAGTTGAAGACAGGAGGGTGTTGCCCGTCGGAACGGAGGATGTCGTGCGAACGGAGAGCGGGGGCTTCTAATCTTCCAGAAAATAGGGTCTCAGAAAACTTCTTCTTCTGGCTGAAAAACGGCGAGGAACCTGTCCCGCAGAAGAGATCCAAAAAGGGGGATGGGGGAATCATTTTTTAATTAGCCAAATAGTGGTCAATCAACAAAGGAGTGTAATATCTCTTACAGTACGGCAAGAGATGGGGGGGGGAACGTTGGAAAGAAAAAAGTAACCTCTTTAAAGGAGGATTATTCCTAATGAAGAAATCTTATCGGAGAGGAAATAGGGTTGCTTTGTTCGATTTCGACCTATTGGAGGTAAAGGTTGATGCAGTTATCTCAATCATTGAGGAAGGGGTGCCTGACCAAGGACTTTTGGGGGGGGGGGGAAGGGAGACTTTTGACTTCACGAGAGAGAAAAAATCTGCGATGAATTGAATCGCCCCAACCAAAATAGGAAAAAGGGGATAAGCCTGCATAAGTGACCACAAACGGTAGAAATCGATACTTGGGGCGCGGGAAGGGGGGGGGAGGGAAAGGCCGAAACGAGTTCAGGCGATGATAAAAGGCTATGAAAATCAAGAAGGAGAGTTTTAAAAGATGACCCGGAATACATGGAAACATCGGGGGGAAAAACTTGCATAAGGGTCATCACTTCAGAGAATTGGGGGGGACGATTTGGCCGGTCGATACTATTTGTCCGTTGAAGGGAGGTGGCTGAGTTTTTAAGTAAAAACCGCAAAACATCCTCTTACCATGTGGAAGGAGAAATATTCGAAAAAGGATGGTAGGTAGGGGATCCAAGAGTGCGTCGTGTGCAACGAAAGATGACAGCATAATTGTGTATAATGGGGCAGCGTCTCACTGCCCAGAGGGATGAGCCGTTGAGAAAAAAATACTGGGGGGAATCCTTTGGGTTGAAGGGGAAACTATGGATCGTCAGGACATTCGAAAAGAATAGGAGTGGGGTGACAGGTGTGGAAAAAAAAGCGCAAGTTTTTCGTGGGGGCCCTATGCTGAAAGGAGTGGCAAGCTTTTGCAGTGAAGAAGGAAAGAAGGGGGATTTTGTGGGGGACGGCGATTGTATGTCAAGGGGAGGGCGCTCCTGTACATAAAAGGGACTATTGCGAACAAGACGCGAGGAACCCCTCCATTGTCCGCGAGAATTATTTCTACCAGAAGACAAAATAGTTTTTTTCTTTACCCTGGAGGAGGAGAGAGAGGGGAGACACGGGGGAATCTGGCCCTCTCATGTGACTCAGCATGCCGTAAGCGTAAGCCAGAAGGAAAATTAAAAAGAACATAGAAGGGCGTTGACGGGACAAAGAAATGACGAGTCTCGAATGTCTATGGGGAACTACGCATGCGAAGTACCAAAATGAGGGGAAAACCGGTAGAAGGAAAAGTCACCGCAAGTAGGAGCACAACAAAGGAAGAAATGGATCACCTCCAAAGGAGGAGACCGTGGCGATGACGGATTGCAAGAAAGAGGGGGATTTGAGGGGTGTTTGCGGCTTTGGTCTGCAGGAAAAAGGGTAAAATTGGTTTTAATAATCCAAAACGGGGGCAGCGAATAAAAGAGTAATGCATACTAAGGTTACTACGGGGGGTAAGATGAGAACATCCGCCACTTAGGGGGGATGGACACCCTCAAGGGGAAACCTATAAGGAATCATGGGGAAGGCAGACTTCTTTAAAACCGACACGTTTGCTAAAGGAGGGGGGACGTAACTAGACAGCCGGGCATGGCAAAGGGGGAATGGGGAAAGAAGTTACTGGCTGATGATCTTGAAGTTAGGTTGCAAGGACCCAGTTTGGAGTCAAACATGACAGAGAGATCGACACATTTCTTTCCATCCGTGGTCGTCCGAGGGGGACACGGGGGGAGGGGGTGAAACGAGGAAATATGAGGGGAAAAGGGCGAAAGAGGCATATCACTGAGGAGGGGTAATCGGAAGGAAAAGCGCTCTGAGACGGTGGGGGAGGTCGTGTTTAATAGACTGAACGATAGGGTAACTCCCTCAGGGAAAAGAAAAAGGAAACACCGGACAAGAAAGGATT
>Ga0179593_1503901_pt1 | contig 11973 bp, 12 predicted proteins | sample CZODoug2_1_08_16_FD_185931 | JGI IMG/M metagenome (GOLD analysis project Ga0179593, IMG submission 185931) | Vadose zone soil fungal communities from Angelo Coast Range Reserve, California, USA - CZODoug2_1_08_16fungal (PacBio error correction) | ecosystem: Environmental > Terrestrial > Soil >...
TTTTTGAGATATGCGAAGCGCTAGAGTCAGGGGAAAATTTTGAACACCAGTTTCCCTGGGCCGTTCTCTGAAAATGGGCGAACAGACCGTAATGGGCGCAGCGAAACTGTAACTCATCTTTAAGAATAACATCAATAACGAAATTATGAGTTCAATGCCGACCTGCGTTCTTGTGTCAAGGACATATCACAAGGAGACTAGAGCTAGTGTGTAGCTAACAAAAACGGTCCTCCAGCGAGAGAAGGGGGATCATTTCGTCTGGAAGGGGGGGGGAATTCGCTCAGGGGAAGCTTGTTGAACAGGCGAGGGGGCTCTATTGACGCCTCTCTTGGAAGTAAAAATTTTTCAATGACCTGTAATCCACCGGAGGTGAAACGTTTTGCGACTTTGCTATCAGAGATAACTGAAGTGAGCAGGGCGTGCAGCTTCCTTGGCAAACGTGCAGTCAACGACATTGGCCGGGTATGTGGGTAGAACGGCTACTTAAAGGGTCGAGCTGGCTCACGTCAGTCCATTATGGGGGATAAACGGTAAGGTTTCAAAGCTTGGGTCAATTGCAGAGGTCTGGGGCGCGCGCGAAGGGACCGAAACCAGCGATCTAAAAGGACTACTTGATGGCGTTGTTGAGCAGAGGTGAAAAAGATCTCATCCAACAAGGAGGAAAATTCGAAAGAGAGAATGGCAAAACCTGATCACACGCCCAAACGGCGGAGATCCTAAGGTTAATGCAGCCTGCAAAAAAAGAGGAAGAGAAAAGAGGGAAGAGAAAACACCAATAGGTAACAACGTTGAAAGGGGTCTAAGGTAAAAGCTCTATCTTAGATGACTTGCTAGTCGTCCGGAATGCAGACAGAGAAAAAAGGAAAGGCCCCAGCCTGGAATAAACAATACAGTTTGAACAATGCGCTATTAAGCTTCTAGTTCTCGGAAAATGCACCAAGGGGGGGGGGGGGGGGGTGGGGAAGGGGGGAAGGGGGCGGGCGCCGTGTGTGGGAGTGGTGGTGTGCAGGCTGGTTAGCGGGGAGGTTGTAGTGGGGTAAGGAGGCTGCCTGGGCCAAAGCTTAAAGACGAGAAGCCGCAGTGAATAATAATATACCTCACATTACAGGGTAGCAAGGAAAATGAGAACTCAAATGGAAGTGCTCTACATGTTGTCATAAACCCGTCATTTCGTTACTGAACGAATAATTGATGGGGATAGTACTCAGAAGCTGGACGACGGGGACCTACGATATCCGAACGAGTTTTCTGAAAGATCATAGTCACGGCAGGAGGAGAAGGGGGGTAAAATTTCTGGGCCTTATATCTTCTCGGGGGGGAACTATCAGAACAAAGCAAAGTACTCTGACGGAGACATGCTGTCCTGGGGGGAGAGCTTCAGGAGAATGCGGAATCCATCGGGGAAAAAAGAACCCAAGAACTGCGAAGGGATAGGGTTGTGTATGTCGGGGTCTCTTGAGGAGGGGGAAAAAGGTTTATGCGCACTTCCAAAGGTCCCTCTATACCTGGGCAAGTGGAAAACGCGGCGTTCAATCCGAAAGGGAAAACTCAGGGCAGAGAGCCTTTAATAGTCTTTTTCTACAACCAGAACACGTCAAGAAAAGGTATACAGTTCACGTGGGCAGACCTAAAAACACTAGGTCCGCCAAAACAGCCGGTCATAAGTGGCAAACAGTTTTGTGAAGTTTGGGTCGTTGGCTCGGGAAAAAAATTATGTCCAGAGGAGATGAGGAGGAACCTCCACTGTACGTTTGACGCTGACAGCACTACCCGGGAGGAGGGAACTGAATAATAAGCAGGCCACATCTCGGGACGTGGTTATCTACAATATCGTAAACGGAACTGGAGAGATTCTTATCCGATACCTCGTTGCAAGTTGATAACTGCAGAAAGACTCTCTGAACCTTAATTAGAAAAGGGGAGGACGTCGGTGGGGGGGAAAAAAAGGGGATCGTAGCGCCCAGAGTCAGCTTGCCACCGAGGGTAAAGGACCAAAATAAAAAAGGCAGACAGATCAGGAGAAGAGACGGATGCGACAAAGAGGCAATCCATCAGAGTGACAAACAGCCCATACTCTGACAGAGAAGAGCAAGTGGAGTGAAGAGATGTCAAGCACGAAGAGGTAGCGAAACGAGAATCACGCATCAGCAGTGGGGCCGGAAATGGGGTGGGGGTTGGGGAAGACAGAAAATAACAACAAACATTAGAAGAAAAAAATGCAGCAGAAAACTTTCATGGGGGGAAGACGATAGTAGAATTGGAAAATTAACTGATCAGGAAGGAAACAGACGGACTCGTTGCAGACAGAGTTAACAGTGATAGAGCGCGAACCGGAGCTTATACCGCAGCGGGGGGGGGGATGAAAAAACGGCGAAATTGACCAGAAGAAAAAAAAGGCATAAACAAATCCTATTCATAAATCACCCGCGGCTGGGTGAGCAGGGAGAAGGTGTTGAAACGCAACAGGAATACGATCAACAACACACAGGGAGGGATGATTGAAAATAAGATAATGGGGTCTGGGGGAACATGAACATGAGTCAGAACCGGTGAAAAACCATAACGGCTTAGCGAGGTATGTGAAGATATGAAGGAGGGCTGGAGTCGGCTAAGGAGGGGGAGAAAACTCGGATGAGGCATGAGACCAACTATTGGCTATGGGAATACCCGGTGACCTATTAGTCAAGATTTGAAAAAGTAGAAATAGGGGAGGGATGCGGAAGGGAAACTTCTGGCCAGTTTCATCACTCCCGAAAGATTCCTGGAAGAGGGCGGCATGAGTAGGGGTTAGTTCTTCCACTGTGGGTGGGGGATTTATTTGACTTCTTGGGGGGGGCAAAAGAACCGGGACGCCAAAAGGCGGAGTAGACAGGTATTCGCCATCCAGGCAGATAAATCGGGATTGGGGACATTTACAGAATGGAACACGGTGCTAAAGTACGAGGCGAATGGGCAGAAATAGGCGAGAAGGCATTAATCACGCTGGGAGGATTGGGCTAAAGATTTTGGGCGTGCCCATGGCAAAGACGAAGGGCAGACGGGCGACTGAGGTCATGAAAGACGGAAGGGGTGGAAACGATGCGCAGCCTTTTGGCAGGTACCTCGCAGGGGATACAACCAGCGCTAAGCTCCAGACACACCCGAACTATGCTAAGACAAAGGTCCGGAAAAATAAGAGGCAGAGGCACTCGGGAGGAAAAACAAGCTGATCTAACTAGTCAAAGAGGGGAAGGATGCAGCTTCGGGAATTCTTTACATAGGATCTTTGGTCGCTAACGATTTTTCGAGGGGGCGTTATGGTTTTAGGGCTTCTTAATTCGAATATCTGCCTACGCCCTGAGGGGGGGGAAGGGGTGAATGAGCCGAACGATTGATTTATTTCGAGACCGAGAGAGAAAAATGTTGGTAAAAATGGTAGAAAATCGTGGGGGCCATCTACAAAAACTTGAAGATAAACAACAGGGAGGAACGATCAAGATGAAAGGAGTTTGGAGTAGGTTAGGGAGGGGCTGCGGGAGGAGAAGGCCCCGGGAAAAAAAAAGAAAAACTGGCTAGTGAAACGGTCTTACGGGGGTAGACAACAACTTGAAGACAGATGCTCTGATAGGCGTTTCGGGAGGCATGGGGGAAAAAGACCCTAATAAAAGATTACCTTCGTAGCTCTGGAAAGGTGTTCCGAGTTCGAAGAAGTTTACCTCTGAAGACTGAAGGAGAACTGACAACGGTCCTAGTGAAGGGGACGGTTCTTTTCGTGGCCTAGGGAGAAGCGGGCAGCAAGAAAAAAAAGGGATTAAGAGGGGAAAGAGTGCAAGCATAGGAGTGCGGGGGGAGGTAGGGGCCAAAGGAACGGGTATTCAGAAGGGATTTGGGTCAACAAGTTCAAAAGAGGGGCCGGGAGATGAGGAGGGCAAGGAAAAGGTACACGGCTTGAGGACTAGAGGAAAACCGGGAGGTAACCGGGGACGATCAGTGAGCGGAAAGCAGGGCAAAAGGCTATTATTCGAAAAATGTCCGCATTAATGGCGTTGGGAAAAGAAAAGTAGCCACCAAACCGAGTCATGGCGGAAAGAAGGTATTGGGGATATACAACGAAACCTTAGACGGGGATTTACCAAAGAGAAGGACTCAGCTTGGAGAGTTAGGGTAATGATATTATGATTAAAGGCTCGAAATTTTCCTAGGGGGAATAACGGGTCGCAGGGGACACTTGGTGAATACAGACTTCTCCTAAGAAAGTGTCCGTACCGGTTAAGCCGGGTAGATTCCTGTGAACGCTTTTATTACTTTTTACTCAAGTTCCGATTCTAGAAATTGCTGACTTCGAAATTGCTTAAAAAAGACTTTGGGACAGATGCAGGCGAGGCAGGGAATTTCAGGGAGCCGTCTAGATGAAGCGATGAAAAGGATATAAAGAGGAGTTCAACTCTCACGGGAAGGAGACCTGGGTTCCTGAAAACGGTGATTTTTTCATTATCTGCTCGAATTTTGGGTACTTGCTCAGGTTCTTGCGGCGGTAGGATAGTTGCCGGAGGTAGAGTGCTCGGTATACCGGGCCTAACTTACTGGGATGTGCGGTGTGGGGGGGGGTTTTGAGATCGTCGTCTCACGCAGCAAACTTCTTCTTAGGAACCGCATCTCTCTTCAAAACCTTCTCCAAAAGGAAGCAGTCGATGGAGAGGAGAGGGGGTTTTCGAAGAAGTGAGCCAGTTCTAGTGGGTCCCATCGCGCCTGGCCTGCACATCGCCTCCCTACACAGGGCACGCTCATCCCCCCTCATTGTGGAATCCGACTTGTAATTTTACGTCTGTTCCCGGGGCTAGTTGACTGCCTGTCTCTGCGAAAATCATAAGTGCTCATTTAGAGAGTGACTGCTCAACTCAACGATCGGAATGCGATTGACAATAGAGGAGGGGGGAAGATACATGGCAGGAGGCAGAGGCCGCACGGAGATGCAGAAATGGGTAATCGGTCAGGTCGCCAGGGAAATTCCCGGGTTTGCCCCGGCCCTGTGCTGCACTGGACTTAAACTTTTAACTAGGGATCACGAGCGAGGTGAAATGTAGGATTTCTCTCCCGAGGCCGACAGAATCGAAATGGAGACTCTAAAGAAGGGGAAGCCGGGGAAAAAACTCCTGCAGAATGTACTCATTTGAGCCATACAAAAGGTACTCTTATTGAGTACACAAAAGAGTGGCGCCGGAGAATGTGGGGATGGCTTAAAAAAAGCATTTCATAAATCAACTGAACTAAATTCTCGGGGATCTTACTTCAAGAGCTTGAACGGGGCAGAAATTTCCCAGAGGGAGAGAAATGGTAAGTCAAAAATCAATACATGAAAAACAATGGCCCGCGGAAACTGGTGTACAAGTTTCGTTAAAAGAACCAGAGCGAATTAGAAAGATCACAAAATAATTCTTCGCCTTCAGGACTTCTGGAACGTTTGACTGATGCGAGATCTAACATCGCGCCAGACCGATCCTGAAAGTGGTAGGGGAGTGGGGGTTTCGGGTGAGTCGGGGCGCGAGACTTTGTCGAAGTCCAATGGCCAGAATCAAATATATTTCCGGCGTGCTACTGCGTGCCCACAGAAACTCCCCAGATCTACCCGAAGAATCCGGTGAAGGAGGAACAGAAGAGCCCGTTCACTCGAACTTCGACGGTGTGAAATTGTGATCACCCGGAATCAGGGAATAGAAAAAAAAAGTTCGGATCGTGACCATCCAATGGTTTGTAGAGTTTTCTGTTAGAGAAAAAAATGTGAAACTGGGGGTTTTAATTCGAGGGCAAGCAGGGAGACAATCCTTTCTAGAGCGAAGGAAAGGGTTCGAGGGAACTCAGCCGGAGGAAGAGACTACTTACCATAACCTAGGTAGATCGCGAACTAACTAGGCAGGGCCAAGGGAAGGGAGCCGATTCCAGACAGGGGGTCATCTGCGTGAGAATGCTCAGAGAAAAGTCCATTCCATGAGGGGAGTTTTCTTAGAGGGGGAACATATCGGGGAGGCGCTTATGGCGCGTCGGTCGCACCTAACCAGAGGGAAGGGAGCACGTCAAGCCAGGAGAAACTTCAAGAAAATATGAACGAGTAGGTTCGCACAACATGATGGGAAATCAAAGGGAGAAGACGTCGTCCCGCCGCTTCCTAGAAGAGGTCAAAATAGTGGATGGGAGAGATGTAAAATAACTATACCATATATAGATCAACATAGGTGGCCGAGTAAGGACGGGGATCTTACATAGAAACAAAAAAAAATCAAAATGCCGAGGCACAAGTTAGAGTCATGTCGATATGAAGGAAAAGAAACTTGAATGAACCGGTGCTAAAGAGAAGCATTTGCCACTTCCCAAAAAAAAAAAAAAAAAACAGGAACATCGCGCGTATGAATAAAAGCGGGGGTCTCCCCCGCTAACGGCGCGCGTCATAGGAATCGATCTCAAAGAAAAGGCTAGACTGTGCGTGGGAAACTCGTCTGTTCACACGAAAGTCTAGCTGGAAGACAAAGAAAAACAAGAAAAGGGGGAAGAAGAATTTATAGAGGGTTGCTAACTAAAATTTCTAACGGAACGGTGACAACGAAACAGAGCAGAGTGAGAGAAGGCTATTGCCCACTATGCCAAATAGTCGCGAAGGGGATGGGAGAAAACCTCATCAGGGGCGGAAAGGAAAGGGGGCGAGGGCTTAGCCCCAAAGGACAACGAATTGGTCCGTTGGGCGACAAGATGGTCGAACGCCGGGGCACGTCTGCCGGGATTCGGCAAGATCTGCCAAGCGGGGGCATAAACAAGGTTTGGTCGTGTCTTTACTTGTTTTAGGGTTAAAGGGAAGGACCAAATCAGATGGGGAGGAAGAGTCTAGGGGGCCTGGGGAAGGAACTAACTAGGGGATCAATCCAAAATGCGAAAGGTCGCTGCTCTCAACGGGGGGGAAAACGGAACTGAAGTCTGGGTTAGGGGGGGGGTGGGGGGGGGAGACTATTGGGTTATCTGCCAGCCTTGTTATCTGCTACTTGAAATCGGGTGGATACGAAGGGTGCGGGTCGCTGGTGGTGTTCAGGGGTAAACAGAGTCAAAAATCCGTCTGAAAACTACGAGACAAGCACCACCCCTCTTCAATAAAAAAGGTGGGCTTTTCGAGCATCTCGGCTCGGCATCGGCCCTTCCCAGTTTCTCAAGGGCTCTGAATATAAAAAGGTAGGGAAAGTAGTCTCGGGGGGGGGGTTCAAGACCCTGAGGTTTAAAACGGTCGAGGGCGTGGTAAGGCGATAGGGTTCGCATGATCCGTGAACCTCACCCGTGAGAAAGTCTGAGGAGCACGCAAGAACGGTTCTTTCCCGACCAGGAATAAGGGGACATCGAAAGACTAAAACTGGTATCCCGATGGAAAAGGACCGAGGTTGGGGTAGGAGTTGTAGAAGGGATTCGGGATGGGGGGAAACGTGAAAAAAGTCGAAAGGGTGAACGACGTGAAGTCAGGTGTAGCACATCTCTCATCAGAGGAGGATCTTTCGGATTGGGACAATGAAGGAACAGCCAGGAATCGAGGATGAATCTGGGAAAAAGTTGGGATTGGGGAAGCGCCGGTTTCATCTGACAAAATACGCAAAACAAAAGAAGTTGCAGTTCGGAGATGTTCTTTAGGAGAAAGTCAGGGAGGGCAGGCGCTCTCAAGGAGGGGCCAGCATTCAAGCTAAAGGGCTTTTTAGAATTCGTTTTAACTAGCTCATTCGCGAAACGTTGGTGAAACATTGAAAGCGTGCATTTACAGGTGGCATTAAACGGATCTGGTTCGGGATCGGGCGGTGAAGTCTTCCAACGCCTTATGCAGGAGCAGCATCGAATGAAAGGGTATGTCAGCCACTGACGATGGACAGAAATCCACACCGTCCAAGTATGTTTAGCATACGAAACTGAGAAAAGGTCTAAAAAAGGAAAGGAGAGGGATTCGTAGTTAAGACCTTGGAATGGATGAGACGGCGGGGGCAGTTTTCAGTCGCTGGTCTCGTAAAAGCCGGGCCGAAAACATAGGTCTACTTCCCTGGGGGGGTTCCACCGTAGAGTGGATCCACACGGGGAACAAATGTGAAACTCTACGGTTGGGACGTAGGTTACTCGCCAGGGGATTACTTACAGGAGGGCAGCTTAAACCCTCCGTCAGGATTAGGTTCCCTCATCAGTTGAACGAGGACGGTAGAAGGGGGGGGGGGGGATAAGGGGGGGTCAAAAGGGGAGGAGGGGGGAGAGGCGGGGCAGGGGGGTTATACGGCCAGGAGAGGCGGAAAGCGGGTAGAGGGGGAGTAGGGGGGGAGGTTGAAAAGAGATATAGCCCGGGGGAATATCCTTCGAGTCTAGAAAAGTTGGGTGCTCGAATAAATCTTTAGTCCGGGCTCGGGACAGAGGAGGTGCCCGTCGGGCACGATCCCTTAAGGGTGAGCACGATCTTTGTGCTTAAAAGACTGGGGGGGAGGGCATCTTGCTCGGCCAAATCAACCCCCATTACTTGATGGCGGGGGGGGCATTTTGATCAGAACAACTGAGGGGGAAGGAAAGGATGGGGAAAAAATTATCACAAAGCATCAACAGGGGAGAAACGATGCGGCATGAGGTCGCGCAAAAGAAGAGAAAACCCCGACAAAAATTAAAGGACGGTAAGGGGGGAAGGAGGGGTAGTTCGAGTGGAGCTCTATGAGATCAACTTTGCAAGCTACTGGGCTCATCGACAAAGGACTTCACCCCTATACAATAAAAAAGAACCTTCATTGTGCAGCACTGATCTCTAAGTAATCGGAAAAAAAGGCCCCTGGGCAGAAGGGAAGCGAAAGTTTACTTAAGTAACAGTGTAATCGAAAAGATCGCGTCAACTAGACGCGCGGGCACACAAGAAGGTTGGTGGGGGGGGGGGGGGGTGGGGGGTTTGGGTGGGGGTTTTTGGGGAATTAAAGCATCACTCCATACATTGACTAAGTAACGACCATGGTAAAAGTGAAGGAGGAGGATACAACACTATATTTCCAAGTAAGTGGTGGGTCTGGCGAACGACAAACAGGAATTTTGATGCGGATCAAAGGACGTTACTACGGGGGGTCAAACGAAAAAAAGAGAAGCACTTCATTGAAGGGCCAATAAGAGATCCCTCGGGAAAAAGGGAATGAGGGGTGAAGATCGGGAGGAAAAGGACAACTATCGACAAACACAAGTAGGAAGATGTCACTCGGCCCGGAGGGTTAATCTCATGACAAGGGCCCTTGGGGCAAGCCCACAGATCAAACGGGGGGACGTTATGGGGGTTTCCGTTGGATGCGAGGGGAGGTTTCTCTCAAAGGAAATTTTAACGCTTGAAGACCGCGGTGTGAAAGGAGGGGTTAAGCAGACATCTGGGAAAGCCTAAAACAAGAGACACGAAAAGCTACAAAAGCCTCACGAATGGACGTGAAAAGAAAGGGGGCTATTGTAAAATTGGGGCAAGGAACTAACGCCAGAAATATATCCGACGAACAAAAAAGAGGTAAGTCCTCTGGGAAACCGAAAACGTTTATAGGGGTGTCGGTTATGCTCGGTGGTACACCCAGTAAGAGAGGAATAGTCCGCATGAGCAGGAAAAAGGAATTCAGAAAAATCGGACGCACTAGGGCGGGAGAAACGGCGGGAACTGCGAATCCTCCTAACGCGTCAAAAAATATCTCCACACTTAGGGGAAGGAGACACAGGTAACCTCGCATGTTCGAGCGGAAGAAACAAGCCGACAGGAAAGACTTCGGGGGCAATGGGGGGAGGGTGGGATTTGGAAGAGGAGAGAACTATCTTGAAAATCCAAGAGGGAAAAAGGGTACCAGAAACACATTCGAGCATGAAGTAACAGGAAGGAGCAAAGGGGCTCCAAATCGAGAAGCAACTTGAAATCACTTTAGACAGGCTCTTGACCGGAAAGGAAGAATCACGGAAACAGTAGGGTTTCATTAGGGAGGGAACGAGAAGGAATCCCGGAAAGTCCAAATCAGCAGCAATGTTGCCGAGATGGCAAATAGACAACAAACAGAAAAAGAATCTATAAAACGCTATGAAGCTTCTAAGGAGGAATCCCGGGGACAACCAAAAAAAACTGGGGGGGGGCTTTATAAGGGCACCACCATGTTAACCGGCAGAGAGTCTACCCTGGGGGGGATCCGGATAATGATTCCGCGAGGGGGGCTCCCCAGAAGGTCTAACACAAAGCGCTACGAAGTGGCAAAGGCGGAGAACATATCTTGGTGTCCGAACGCACCGCAAGGATACCTCAAAAAAAAAAAAGGATTAGAAGATCCGGGCGTTTTAACCTGAAAAGCGACCGGGGTCAAAAAGAAAAAAAGGAGAGAATCTCTATTTGCCAATGGTCATCGCGCCTGGAGAGAAGGAGGGTAGGGAAAAACCCTCGAGAGGGGCATATCCTCCGAGCGAAAGAGAAGATTATAGGCAACATGGGGGGAAAACGTGGCATATGGCGCATCGCCGTTTTACAACGCCCATGCCTGTAATCGCTGCATGCGAGGGGGAAGGGCTTTCCTTTTTTGGGGGGGATGGGTTTTCTTGGAGCCACATCGTCGAAGGCCAAAGAAAAACTAGAGGGTCGGAGAATGTACTCCAGATCCTCCAAGGGGAAGGAAGAAGGGAAGAGGGCGCAAGTTTCTCAGAGTGTGCAAGGGTAGATCCATCCGTGGGAAGGAAAAGACTGGTCCCGGGATGCTTGTGCGACAGAATTGGGGGGGGGGAACATGGAAATCGCCTTAAAGCGAAAGCTACAAGAAACAACAAGACTAGAAGAAAAAATAGTTCCGTCGGCATCTTCCGCAGAGAAGCCCGGTATCGGCTGATGCTAGACGGTACGGAAGAGGGTGTTGGGGGGACTAACACGGGGTGGAGCGTTGGGGGGGGGGGCGTATTCGCAGGAGCCACGAACCTAACTCGCTTATTAAGCGGGAGGCGAAGGCTTAACAAGAGATTACCTGAAAAGTAAAAGGGGGGAAACCAAGGGGGGGGGGGAGATCGAAACCTACAAACTGGGTCCAAAAAACGGTGAAACGAAAAAGAACCGGCGTGTTGGACGGGGGGGGGTTTCTTGCAGGACGACAAATTACGTACGAATGTAGGAGGGGAGCCAAAAAAGAAGCGACTCGAGGAAGAGTGTTCTGAGGTTGGAACGGTACTTAAAAGCCAGCTCGCGAAGATTGGCGTGGCGGGCGAAACCGGGGGGAAAGCGCGAAGAAGCCTACTCCAAAGCAGAAATTCCTTTCGGTTATCGTAGAAAGCATGAACTCGGACGCAAACACGATTCAAAATGGTGAACACTGGAGGTGTGAGGTCGTCCGTCAGATCTTCAGAACCAGTTCACATTGAAGAAAGGGCAATGAGGGGGAAGGACAGCCGGCTTGGGGCGTGATCCTGAACAAAGGAGGAACAGGGATGAGTAAGGGCATCATCGGGGGAGAAATGAGAGGTTCTTTCCAAACCGCATGGGAGGTTCAAAAAGGACGTAAAGGACGGGGCGTGTCTCAAAAGACGAGAAACCTGAGACGGCATCCTCTCAATCCTCGGTCTTCTTCAAATAGAGGAAGGCTTGGGGCCCAATGTCAACTTTGTGTTCCGAGAGGGTATCATATGTACTAACTACGCTTGAAACAGTCAGGACATAAAACAACGCATCCACCTTATAGGGCGGTGAACCTGGCTGTTTTGAAGATCACTCGACTCCCTTAGTATACATCGAAAGGGAAGGAAAATCAGATAAGTTCACAGGCAGATAAAAGGAGTTGGGGAAGCATTTAGCCAAAGAGGGGACTTCAATAGAAGGGAGAGGGGGGACTTCAACTAGCATGGTTCCATCCAGGGGGGTCTGCAAAAACGGGGGGGGGGGAGGTTCGTCGGTCTGGATTTTTTCGGGGAGGGGCGAGACTACCAAGCTTCGGCTATAAGCAGGAAATGAAGTTTGGGAGCTGTTTTGCA
>Ga0179593_1659122_pt1 | contig 11973 bp, 16 predicted proteins | sample CZODoug2_1_08_16_FD_185931 | JGI IMG/M metagenome (GOLD analysis project Ga0179593, IMG submission 185931) | Vadose zone soil fungal communities from Angelo Coast Range Reserve, California, USA - CZODoug2_1_08_16fungal (PacBio error correction) | ecosystem: Environmental > Terrestrial > Soil >...
TTTCACATCTAGGGGGTTTACTGGGAAATGAAATCGAGGGAAAGACATGACATGGGGAGAACAAGTGTGCCTTAAAAGGGGAAAATAGTTTTGGGAGAAGAAAGGAATCTTTAAAATAGAAAGAAAAGAAACGTGAGGGAAGTAGTATGATGGAGTATAAAAGGGAAAGAACGGGTGAGAAAGTAGTTATACGGGCATAAGTGTTGGGTACATGGTGGACTACTTATAAACGGTCCTCTGTTGTGGCGTGGGGAATTTTCCAAGGATAGGGGGGAAAGGGGTTGAGGAAGAAAAAAATGATTTGAAAAAAACGCGTTGTAGCACATTATAACAAAAAAGGGAACAAAAAAACAGCCACACAAACAGCAGACAATTATGGAAAGGGAGGTCTGAAGGGAGGGGATCCTGGAGAAATTAAAAAAGAACTAGGGGTAAGAATTTTATTGGAATTAGGAGGGTTCCGGACTTTTCGGAGAGGGGAGAGGGGTTTTACGCGAGGGGGGGGGGGGGGGGAAAATAGAAGGAGAAGGACCGCTTGGTGCTGGGGGGAATGGATCTTTGCCACTATGGCCGAAACAGCTACCATGAAGAGAAGGGAAAATCTTACGAGGGGAAATAAGAAAACTGAAGAACGGACAACAAAAAGTTCGAGAAAAAAAGAGGAACTGCCGGCAAGAAAATGAATACTATTACACTGATGTCTTCATCATGCCCTGGTTACACTAAAAGAAGAACGAAAGGAAAACAGAGAAAATTAACTTCAAGGATGCCGTAAGGGTGTAGGGCAATGCAAAAAAATTATTGAAGGGTTAACATAAAAGAGTTCTATTTACACCGGAGAGAAACAGGTTACATCCATACCACCAAAATCATGGAACTTTTTACAGCGTTAAGGACATTCTTCACGCTGGGAAGGAAATCACTAATAAAAGTTGAACATGAAATAACGACCCAAAGGGGTTGGCAAAGTTCTTGGGTTCGGCGAAAATCATAACCAAGGTCAATGGTTTATTTGAGTTTGCGGGAGAGAATACTTATGGGAAAAACCCACTTTGAAAAAGAGAAAACCAAAAAGAAAAAGTGGGCGAAACAACCCCCAGTACAGCTGATGCAGGGAGAGGTAAGTTCTTTATGGTGAGTAGTGGAGGGAAATCTTGACTAGGGGGGGGTCAGAGCACGCAGGTACTCACAGCTCAAAAGGAAAAAAATTATCAAGGGAAGAAGAGTACGAGATGTTGTTAATGGTGAAGAGGAGCCCGGGAAAAGAAGTATTTACTCAAGTACTACTTTGGGTTTATGTATCCAGAAGAGATCTAAACAAGAAGAAAACACTTTGGGGAAAAAAGAGAAAGAAAAAGGGGGGGGACGTAAAGTCCAAATGCGGGCATGACATCAAATTGCAGAGCAAGATCTCCGGACCTGTTAAAATTGTGAAAAAGGGGGGGGCCAGAATAGAAAATCCGTCAGAGGAGGAAGGAAAGGCGAAGGAGAAAGCCATAGGGAAAGGAGATGGCTTTCAGAAGCAAGAAAAGTTTATGAAAAGTGATGGGGGGGATTAATCAAGGAAAAGGCCGCCTTGAGGGGGGGAGTAAGATGACTAAAGAAAGGCCAAAGCATACAGCAAAGGGGGAAAAGGCGCCCAACGGGTTGAAAAAATACCGGTAATTACTGTTTAGTGAGTCTTCTGCGATACTAGAGATATAAAGGGGGGGGGAAAAAATTCGGAAAAGGGAAAAATCATACCTGGGAAAACTAAAAGAATATAGGATTCAAAAGGTAAGGATACAGAGATTTGGAAAAAAAAGAGGCAAAAAGCGATGTGAGTGAGTGGGGGGTTGCCCAGGCCATTTGTAAAGACGCAGAAAACCGTTGGAGAAAGGAACGAAAATTCATAGAAAGAAGAACTGAAACTTCTACAGGAGGGAAAAGATTCGGGAGTGTTCTTCAAAACGTCAAAAATAACGTTTCGAGTAAATAGGGGACAGAGACTTTCAAAATACTAAAAGGCGCTTTAGGAGGTGTCCAGTTTGGCAAAAGGGAAAGGGCTTCCAGAAAATCGGATTGGAGATTTTTGGGGGGTGTGTGGGTTTTTGGTGTTCGCTTTTTGTTTTGGTTTTTGGGTGGGGGGGGGGGGTGTTTTAAGATTCAAGGGGATGCGTCAGTTCGATTGGGGAAGCAAAATTTCTTGAGAGCGTTAAGAGTAAAGAGGGAAATACAACCCTTAAACAAGAGGAAAAAGCGATGGTAAGGGAGGGAAGCTTGGAAGAATAAAGGTAAGGAGAGGGGGGTCAGAAGGGACGAGAAAAACAGTTACGGCATGAAATGTAAGTAAAAAAAAAATGGGCGTTAGTTGGGGAAGGATTAAAACCCCTCAGGAGAAGTAAACCGAAAAAGGGAATATTTGAAAAAAATAGCTTTCCCTGAAGCCTTTTTAATGGAAGGCCGTAAAAGGCTAAAGGTCCAAGGAAAAAAAGAGGGAACCCGCCCGAAAACAGGTATCATCTCGAAAAAAAAATTTGGGGGGGGAGCGAGCCATGAAAAACCAGGGGGGGAAAGAGGGGGGGGCTGTGGAAGAAAATAATGAACAATGAGAAAATTTTGAAACAAAGGCGGATAAGCAGGGGGGAGAATTACGCTCAATAAAACGTCGTCCAAAGGGAAAAAACATCGGGGGAACACTGTCAGCAGCATCATGAGACCTTGTGTCCCAAATAAAGGAAAGACTACTGAAAAAAGGGGTTCGACAGAGAGGGAATGATCAAGTGTGAACTTACCATAAGGGAAGGGGCAAGAGGAAATTCACCAAAGAAAAAAAAATAAAAGCACCAGACAATGTGGGGGGCGCCGCTACGCACCTGGAGAGAGGGAGAAAAAAAGAAGTTGGACAAGTTTGAGGAGGGAATGGGGGAGAAGCTCAAAGAAGAGTGCCTTTTGAGGATTTTCGCCTCCGAAAAAGAAATGTTTATCAAAAGGGGGGAAGAGGGGGGGGCAGGGAAGGGGAGGTGTATACAGGTGGGGAGAAAAAAGACAAACACTAGGGGAAAAATCTTTACTCTGTAAACTAGACATTCTTGTGTGGTACTGGCTTTGAGGGGTGTGGAAGAGTCCAAAAAAAGGAAAACCAAGGTGTCCTGAGCGAGTACAGCGCCGAAAGGAAAGATCAATATTTTTTTAAACGGGTTCAGAATAAGTTTTAATGGGGAAGGGTTTCAAAAGAATGCTGAAGGAAGAGACTATGAAGGGGGGAAGTCAAGGAAAATGGGCTCTGATCACACGTTGGCGGGTGAAGGTTTTGCAGAAATCGCACTGGGGGACACGAAAAAAAGAAGAACAGAAGGGGGGGATAGGAGAAAAAAGTCTAAAAAAGGTCTAGAAGGGTGTCTTCGCCAGTGGAAAAAAGGGGGACCATATCACTGGCATAGACAACCCCAAATCAAAAAACAATCCGGCAGAGGGGGGGTTAAGGGGGGAGAGAAAAATCGCGAGGGAAAAAGGCAAAAAACGAAAGGGTGGAAATAAAATTGTTTATTGGGGGATAAGTCATTAGGGGTCCTGGCGCAGATCATAAAAAAACCTCCCTTTCCATGTAATACTTTTTATAGGGGTTGAATAATAGGGGGACACCAGGAGTTCAGGGGGAAGAAAAAGTACTTTAAGGTCGATAGAAAAAAAAAGAAGGAAATGAGTCGGTTAGTATAATTAAACCCTCATAAAAAATAGAGGGAAATTCAAAAGGACCATAAAGAAAAAAGAACGCCCGAATGAGGGGGGGGAAAGAAATGTCAATTTAAAAGAGCTGTATTTCTGGACGTATGGCAGAAAAATTAATTTTGGGGGGAAACAAGCATCCAATGAAAGAGAAAGATTTCTCTTTTGGGGCAGGGGACCAAACATTCTCTCGGAGAACCGGTGACCGGGAAGGGCAACCATTGTTTTGCCTGACGAGTCCAACACCAGAGGGTTGTCCGACTGGAAAGGGGGGCAATGGAGGGGGGGGAGATTTGAAAAGAGCCTGGAAAAAGCAATAGAATATCAGGAAAACAACAGTGAGGTCGCTATTGCACAAATAATTCGTTTGAAGTTACAGGAAAGAATGATTTAAGAGAAAAAAAAGCCAGAAAATTCAATGACGAAAGAAAAAAAAAAAATTTAAAGAACATATTTGGGAGTACCGAGAAATGAGCTGGTATCGGCAAAAAAGAGAAAAGGAAAGAAAGTTTTAGAAGAGTAGGAAAAAGGGGGCTAAAAAAGTATGCCACTCAAAAAAAAAATGAGAAGAAATATTTTAACTAAGCATTGTTGGCTAATTTAAGGTGCGACTGATGGGAGGGCAGGTGTGATTATACGGGAATTGGACACTTAGTTGGGGAGATGGGGATATACTAAAAAAAGTCTGAAAGGATCGAACGCGCTGTATAGTGGGCTTCACCCCTTGCGGGAATAAACCTGGACATAGCTTTTTCTATCCATGAAAAATCGACAAAAAAAAAAGGAGAGGGTTCAAACCAGGGAGTCGAGGAACAGGGATGTTCAAATCGGATCAAAAAGGAAAAGTAGAACTCTTGGGGCTGGGTACAAGAAAAGGTTAAGGAGGTTGAAAATTTATAGGGAAAGAGATAAATTAAAAGTCACTATGCCCATGATTCGAGGTTTGCCTTGGGGGGGAGGGCCATTGATACGACTACGGAAAAAGAGGAAATGTCTGGGGAAAGACGGAGAAATAAAGCAGCTTTATCATAGAAAAGGGCGGAAAAACCTCGCCAACGAAAAATATCGCGCCCACGGCGAGGCGCCTGAAACTTACCTCAAGCGTGGGGGACAAACGAATAGGAAAGAAAGAATTCCCGGTTGAAACCTGAAAGGTCCTTCTCTTGATTGGAGAAGAAAACACGCCGAAGTGGTGCCTGCGCAAACCAATAATTACATTGGTTCAGAATTGAGAGGGAGTGGAGATGTGCCGAAAAGGAAGGAGAACACTTTTACGAAAAAATCCGGGAAGGGAGGACCAGCTAACAAAGGTAACACCTACCATTTGCCGCCAGGTTGGGTGGGGTGGGGGAGGGGGGGGGGGGGGGGGGTTGGGGGGGGGTTTGTGGGGTTTGTGGTTTGTGGGTTTTGGGGGTTGGTGGTGGGGTGTGGTTTTTGTGTTTTGGGTGTGGTGTTGGAGCTGGGGTGGTTATTTGGGTTGTGTTTTTTTTTTTTTTGGTGGAAGTCAAACAGGCTGCAGATGGGGAGGGGGGGGAAAGGGGAGGTTTATTTTGAAGTTTTAGGGTAAAAACAATAACATACGGGTTATGTGCAACACAAGTGACCGAAGAAAAACAAATGGTAAAAGTTGACGCCGGCAAAGTGGCTAATGCGAGGGAGGCGAGTGGGCTATTGAGGGGGAGGAGGATGGTGAAAAATCTTAGGGAAAGAATCTTCGAAACACCTGAGCCCCATACACCCCTTGAGAGGGGGGATAAAACGAAAAAGTGGGGGGCACCAGCTAGATGGACGCATACCAGAAACCGAGTTTTTTGAGGGATCCGCGCGTAGTGATATAAACCCGGGAGAGACGAGCACTTGGGGGAAAAGGGTCCTAACCACAAAAAAGAGAGAAAAAATAGACGGCGACGAAAAGAGTGAAAAGTACGACTCCAGGACCGGGGGATGGGTTTACCGTTGCCGAAGGGCGCGATCAAAGAAAAAGTGAGTTCGCATGAAATCAGTGGAAAAAGTTAAACCCCTGCAAGGCAAAAGCTCGGTTCTGAAAAAGGGTTTGATAAGGCAAGGAAAAAAAACGCCCATTAGGTTTGAATTCATTGAATGATACGACTGAAGAAGTTTTTCCAGAGTAGAAACAGACGGCAAGAAACTGGCCAGGGGAGGAAGAAAATGGACCATGTACTGTTTAGGGGGTTGAAGATTCTATTAAAAGAAAAAAGAAGTGCGAGCGAAGGGAATCAGACCAAGAAGAGCCCCGAAGGGTTTTCAAGGTGGCAATACCAGCGAGAAGCCCAAGAAGCAAAAGCGCCTGTGAATTTTTGCAAGGGGCAAGGGGGGTGCCTCTAACCGTTTAGGAAGGAAAAAAATAAGGCGAAAGAAGACAGAAGTGGCGTTTAACCTGTGAGAAAAAATCACACCAAAAAAGGGGGGGGATTTCCCTCCAAGGGCGCAGGAATTCTGCGATTCTTCGGTTAAGGAAAGAAAAATTCGGGGCAGGGGAAGGAAAAAAAAAAGCTGGCAAAATAATAAAAGGAAGGGGGGAATATTTTGCCCGGGAGCTGGGAATGCACACCAAGGCAAGAGGTTTCAAGAAGAGGAAAAACAAATGGTATATGGGTCCTTAAGGTTTGGCGATTAGGGGGGGAAGGAAGATGGGGCAAAGACAAAGGGAGGGATAAGGGGAAATGGACAGGCCCTAAGGGGGTATCCAGCGGCGGGAAAGTCCGCTGCGGCCCAAGCCGTTAAAGCAATCAAATAATCGGAGGGTGGATAGTAGGTAGGTTTTGCCGTAGTGGCAGATTGGCGGATCAGATCTTTTTAAGGAGCAACTAAATGGGAGGGGGGGGGAAGTTACATCAACCCATCAACTTGGGGAATAAACCGGCCAGTCAAAAAAGCCGAATCATAGTGGGGAACCGGGATGTTCAACTAAGAAAAGGGAAGGAAAAATGGTGAAGGGAGGGGGAAAGGCTTTGGGAAGGACAACGGTAACGGTGAGCACTTCGCTGCAACTTTCATGACAACAAAAGCGAGCCGGAAGAAGAGCAAAAATATTGTGGTAGAGAGGGAGGGGTCGGGCTTGAGGAGGATTCTTTTGGAAAAGGAACGGGTGTAGGGGATTCCAAACTCGTAAAGAGGCGTACATCTTTAGTTGTTTCATGGCGAGAGGGGTGTAAAATTACTATAAAAAGCCGTTTTTTGAGACATAGTATTTGAAAGAAAGGGTATAAATTGGGAAGGGGCTGTGAAAAAAAAAGGCAATCCGGAAACATCAAACGCGCAGACCTTCCCTCCGCATGACACATGGGTTGCGCCGGCTACGCCAAAAGGAGAGCAAAATGTGTTTGGCCAGTACAAGGGGGGGAATAATAAGTGGGGTTACTCAAAAGCGGGGGATTGTCATACATTTTATCAAAGTTACAATTTGGCAGTTCCTGGACAGGTTGGAGACGGACGGATATCGTTGAGGAAAGCCATCCATCGTTTGGAAGACCTTGAAAGAAAATGTCTTTTAGAAGTGTTAGGGGGAAGCGACATTATTCCAACTCTGTCCTGGAAAACACAATTGCCAAGTTGTTTGTAACGTGACATAACCACTTCAAAAGGGAGTTCGGGGGGAAGAGTTGGAAGCATCAGAAAGTGGAGGAGGATGTAGTTTTAACACCACGGCATGATGCATCTATAAGAATTATCGCCAAAAACGAGGCGAGAACAGGCTCACCGGGGGGGCGAGGGAGAAGGTCGTTTTGGGATATGTGCGCTCAAAAAGTCACTTCATTCATCGTTATGGCCACATGGGCCCAGGCAATACTCTGTCACTACGAGGGCGGCCATGCAAGGATATACCCACCAAAGAGAAAGAAGGGAGAAGTAAAAGGGGAAGATCTAACAAAAAAGTACTAGAAGTATTCGAAAAGTCCGAAAGAAGTAAAATGTTTATTGTAGTTCAAGTCGAAGTTGAGGGAAGGCCCTGTCTGCAAAAGAAGGAAAATCAGAAAACCCTGCAGTGTATGTTGGGTGTGGATAGAAAAGCTATGGTCCCGGGGGCGTTTTGAAAATCATACGTAAAGAGACACGGAGTTAAGGGAGGAGGAGTAAAAAAAAAAAAATATAAGTGGAAAAATTCAAAGCCTATCAAAGAACAAAGACTATAAGGGAGAGAAGAATGTAAATGAGAACCCGGTATTGGGCTTTAGAGGATACCACGTAAGGGGGGAAATGAGTTTACCAGCCAAGCATATGGGCAATAAAAAAGCACGTTTAGGTTTGCCGAGGACCAGCTTCAGATCGGGGACAACGAGGAGTGTGGAGGAAAGATGGGGGGAAGATACTGCAGGGAAAACTGAGTTCCGAATGCTGTGGCAAAGGAAATTTAAAGAGACTGACCGGAGAAAAGGAAGCACTAGACAAGAAGACAACAGGGAGGAAAGATTATTTCAACCTATAGGATTTTTAAAATGGGGAGATTAAGTCTTTATGTATCCGTTAGTTCCCCAGTGCAAGAAAAAAAAGAGGACATCCTGTTGGAGTATAAGGTTCAATTACCAATAAGAGGATAATGGGGGTCTGGTAAATCGAAAAGAATAACTGTTAGGAGGAGGGGGAACAAGATAGGGGCTGTAACAGAGGGAAGTCCAGAAAGTGGTCAAAGATGCAAAAATATTTACCTACAGCAAGGGTTGTGATAATTTAAGAGTTTGCTACTTATAGGCGGCCTATGGGGGGGGGGAAAGGATGCACTTGAGAAAGAAACACTAGAGGGTTTAGGAAACACCTGGGCCGATCAGAACGCGGTTGTAGGGCTGCTGGAAACCCCTGGCAAGGATAACCTGGAAATAGCTTTTCGATCGCCAGAAAAAACATCCTCAAAAAGGGAAATGGGAAGATTTTCAAAAAGGTGATGATAATTAGGTCGAACTAATTGACTGGATAACAATAAAACAAGAGGCGTACCGTGCGGACTTTGGGGACTCTACTGGATAATTTTGGAGAAGAAAGGGAGTAAGAAGGGACCAGGAAAAGGTGGGGTTAGAGGAGGCCGAAGAAAACTGGCCGAAAAATACCTGATTGCCTTGAAAGGTATTGTGGCAGAAAGAAGGAAGGAACGCTGGTTTGGGGGAGTGAGGATGAAAGAAAAAAGAAAAGAGGTCCTACAGAAATCTTAAAAAAAAAAAATGAGAACTGATAGATCAAACATCAGAGGGTTGTGTTAACTAAAACATTAAACTGAAGCGATTCAACGACCCATTTTAAAAAGCCCGAGGGGAAAAAAACACCAGAGGCCGGCATTGCCGATTGGATAATGAAAAGGCCACATAATATCGCCGGGGTACAGAAGACGGTGACAACGGAGACAGAGAGCAAATTGGAAACAATTTGAAAAAAAAAAAGACGGGACGAACCAAAAGTGATAAATTGTCTTTGTTTAAAATCCTCAACGGCAAGGTTGAGTTGAAGTTGAGGAAAAAGAGGAATTTGATGAAGAAAAAGAAACACCATGTGTCAAAGAAGAGTCGTAAAGTGCATAAGCAGGGCGTATGGTAGGAGTGGTGAAGTGAGATCGGTAGCTTCTTAAGAAGGAACTCAAAATGAAACCTATTTTGAGCAAAGAAGAGAAATCTCACATGGAGGTGGGGGGGGGTACAGAGTACTCAAGTAGCGAGGTGGAATATAACAACTGTATCGCGCAGCAGGTGGTTAAAAGCGAGAATCATCCTTCCCGAACAAAAAAAAACACGAGGGGATAAAAAAAAACTGCTGACAGCAAAAGCAATCTGTACCGTCGTTTAGTGAGGACAGGTTGAAACTGCCAGCTCAATCCGGTAGAAGGGATTCTGCATTAAAAGAGAGAGTTTAGATCGCGTTCAAAAGGAGGGGCCATCGTTTAGATGGTTTTATAATTCAATGAAACTACTCCGCCCATGGAGTTGGGGGTTCATTGCATGAAAAGAATGATCGAAAAGTTGGAACTAACGGCAAAAAAAAATTAAGGTTCACGGAAAGAAGAAAAAAAGACATACCGGGGTTAGGGCATGCTGCGATATTTAACGAAAGAATGTTGCGAGTCGGCAAAAAAAGCTCATACAAGCAAAAAGAAAGGGAATATCCCCGAGAAGAGGGGGAAAAACACGATTATAAAGGAAACGCGAAAGGGGGAGGAAGAGGCCCAAGAAGGCAAAAACGCCCTGTTAGTAACCGGCTTTGGGGAAAGGACCAACCTTTGTGTGAAACGCAATACGAATTCCGCGCACTTGGGCGGGGGACGGAAATTCGAGAGAGCTGAGGAAATTGTAATGTTCCAAATAAAACCGGAGGAGTCATTACTTCAAAAAAGGGAACAATCGCCACAACTGCGGGAAAAGACTAACAGGAACGGACTTGGGATTGGTGCCAGTTTGGGGCGCACTTCTCTGTAAACACGGTATCGGGAGAAGGGTAGATTGTATATTCATTTTTGGCTCATTAGTTGGTTATGCGATTGTCCGAATCCATTATTGGATATCGTTAATGTAGTCACATAGCCCAAAAACCCGACCTGTAGGGGGGAATGCCGAAGTGAATAAGAATAAAGAAGAGATGTTGCTATTCGGTATGGGGGGTCCGTTATTGGCAAGTCGAAATCAGACAGTAATCATGAAGAAGATTAAAAAAAGAAAGGGGGGGACTTCTTAGGGTTTAAAAGGAAACTTTTAAAGGGCGACTTGGGGGGAACCCGTATCTTCAACTAAGAAAGTTCTGCCTTGGGGTATGCCGAACAAGTGAGGAATTTGATATCAGAAAGGGCCCAAACTGAAGAACGTCCTTTTAACTTAAAAACACAAGGGAGACGCAAAAACCCCAGTTTTTTATATAGGGTGAGCTTCAAGGCGCACATGAAAAACCAAAGGCAGGAAGAAAGGGTTTATAAGGTCAAAAACGAGAAATACATCTTTGGGGGGATATCGGGGAAGGGGACGTTGAGATAGTGGAGGATCAAAATAGGATAAATTGGGTGAGCGGTGCTAAGAAGATACAAAACCCTCTCACTATTAACAAATCCACGAATAAAACACCCTCAATAAAGGAAAAAAAAAGCAGGGACACCTCCTTCATGGACCACATGGGGGGGGGGGCCCCCTGGGAAAAGAGGGCAAAATTGAACGAAAGAAGTGATTGGGATTGTGTGGTAAGACAAACTTCCATAAAAACGAAAAACGTTGGTAGATGTTCGCACAACAGAAACAATAAAAAAGGAGAGGGAGGTTGACCAATGGAAGGGTCGCTACCGAAAAAAGGGGGAAAACAAAAAATACCCGGGACAGGGGGTACCTTTACGCTGTTTCCATGCTTTGTGGGGGTCTGTAAAGGGTGAGAGGGGAACCGAAAAATTAAAAAGTAGAAGGAAACCCGAATGAAGAAGGGGGGGGACTCAGGCCTCGGCTGTCCTGCTTGACAAAGGAAGTGGTCGTTCAGAATCGAAGGAAAAGTTTTACTGAGTGATGGGTAACACAAGAGAGAATGGAATATATAGGGGAGAAGGAGAGCAAAAAGGAGATCAGCGCAAAGGAAAAAAAAGGGAACTTGTGGGGGTTTTACAGAATCGGCATGGTGTGGAAAAGATATCAGCCAGCCAGGGGCTTTTAAGGGAGTTCACAAGCATCGTTTATGCCAATGCCCTTTCAATAAGTCGGCAGAAAAAGGGAAAAAGTTTCGGATACCACAAAGCAAAGGCCCGATCAAAGTTTCGACTAGTGAAGTTGAGGATCGCCGAAGGGACAAAAGTAGAAAAAAAGGCGCGTAAAGGGGGAAATTCAGAGAAAGGGTGGAAGGTAAGAAGTCAATAGTGGAAAGAAATAATTTAGGAAACAAAATCGAAAGCCAGGTATAAAAAGCCGAAAGACAAGTCGAAGACGAACCTCAAAGTTTGAGATGTTGAGAAAGCGGTCAGAGAGGAGGGGGGGGCGTGCAAGGGGTGTCACAGTACATTAGAAGCTTCTGATCGCCATAAGGGAAGGCGGGTTAGTAGGTCATAAAAAATAAGTGGAAAAGAGATTCCAGAAAAATCCATAGGGGATAACACCCGAAGGATTTGGTCGCAGGGGGAATCCACGTAAGTGGGGGTGTTTTACAGCCAATTAGAAGGAGGTGGTCGTTTGCAGTTCATTATCGGAAAAGAGGTGTACGCCTGCCATTGGGTTGGGAAGTGTATACTGCGAGTAAAAATGAATTGAGTCTTGCAAGGCTGAAAGTTAACGAGAAACCTTAACTGTAAAGGGGGATGGGTGG
>Ga0179593_1661514_pt1 | contig 11973 bp, 13 predicted proteins | sample CZODoug2_1_08_16_FD_185931 | JGI IMG/M metagenome (GOLD analysis project Ga0179593, IMG submission 185931) | Vadose zone soil fungal communities from Angelo Coast Range Reserve, California, USA - CZODoug2_1_08_16fungal (PacBio error correction) | ecosystem: Environmental > Terrestrial > Soil >...
ATAATTGCTTCGTTTCCTCGGATCAGCGTCGCAATAGATGCCGTTTCGTAAACGTCGCAGCCTTCGCGGTGGACCCTCGCCGTTTTTCAAGCTTCTCCGATGCCGCACCATCGCTGTCACCACGTTGCCCTGGTCGGCGGCCTCCTTAAGCAAGTGCTGAGCCCACAAAACCTGTGGCGCCTAACAGGGCTACCTTCATTGTACGTCCTTGTGTATCGCGGCCGGCGCATCGCCGATACAACAAACGTTATCGATTCTCGGGACTCCAAGACATAATCCGCGGCCCCAGTTGCGCGCTACGACGCTGCGCGGCCAGATTCAGCCACGCTTTCCGGATCTGCGAGCCTTCCGGTTCCTGGTCTCTCCTCCTTTTCAATCCTCTTCTTTGTAATGCCGATCTATCGAAAATGGAATCACGGTTACATTATTCAGCACCAGCCCCCGGCGAGTGTCCATGACGAGTCCGATTTCACGCAATAGGGCCTGCAGGCGTGTGAGTCGCGACGGCAAGATATTCTGCCAGATAGCAGCATTCGGCTCCGACACCGAACAAAATTCCCGATCTTCGGTGGTACGACCAGGCAGCCTAGAAGTACAAGCCTGTATCTCAGGGGGTGACTCCACCACGCTTCTTCGGGATGGGATATCCGTCGGCGAACGAACTGGCAACTTCACAAGGTTGAAATCAAAAGCGTATCCCGTTGCCCACACAACAGTGGAAATTCCCCCCCCTTGCAGGTCCAGTTCTTTCACCTCTTCCTCCTATAACCTCAAGCAATGCGGGATGTTTCTCGGTCCGGAGCGGCCAACCCTACCCGGCTGATGTAATACGTCGACTTCCCTTTCACCTTAGGTAAACCTTTATTTAGTGGCGTCAATCTCGACTGATCGACTGCGGCGGCTAGCGTTTTCCCCTCCTTTAATGTCAGGGCGCAGGATGAGTTGTCCCTCGTGAGCATTGTGCACGATGCCACCCCGAGCGAGACGACACCGTCGCGGGCGAACATCTGGTGTCAAATTCAGGCTCTGTCCACCGTTCTTTCTTCTTTGGCTCCAAGAAAACTGCGGGTGTGGATGGAATTTATCTGCTGTCCGATTTCCAGTTCTTTCGACCTTGATGTCGAATAATCCCGATCCGGGTGAACGCAATCATTGATATCCTTGCCGCGATAATCGTGTGGCACACTTCCGGCACTGCCGATCAGAGATAGAACTTTCCTTCCAATCTGATAGAGTTTTCTGGGCAACTGCGCTCCCCCCCGAATGCTGCCCCGTCCCCAACACTATAACCGCTCCTGGGCAAACCGAAGGATTGCGGTATTGCATTGAATGCAAACTGAAGAATGTCCGCGGGGTCCATAGCTGGGCCGCAAAGGCCGGGATCTTTGCAGACTGATAAGACCCGGTCGCTATTACGACATCTTCGCTTCGGTAGTCGCGAAATCCGGAGTTTGTTCGCACTGGACAACAACCGCTTCGCGCGTTGTCTTCGACTCCCTGCACTTTCGACACAAAGCGCAAAATAGAGGCGAAATCGCAGCCAGACAGGATGGTGACAGCGGAAAGACAAAACCATGGCGACGCCAAAGGGCCAACGCATTTGGCACCACTTCCGGGTATATCGTTGGAGACATAGTCTCGAAGTATTTCACGAAAAACCTCCACAACGACATGAAACCGTAAGGATCTTTCTCCGTCCGTATTCGGCTCCCCGGATCCCGCACCTGGAAGTTCGGTATTCGCCCATGTGAATGAATCCCTCGCTGATTGCGCCAGGCATTGTGCAATGGCAAGCGCAATCGCTGAGGACCGTGTTCGCGCCTGCCTGCTTGAGGTATAGCGGAATGGCCTATCCCACCTGGGCCCCCCCCGAGATGACTTTTCTATCTTCTATCAATTAACCGTCAAATCCGTTCTTTAGGACAAGTTCTCAACGTTTCGCCGCCGTGCGTCAGAGTAAGCGGCTCTTTCGCCCTGACGCTCGTTCACTCGCGACGCTGCTTCATTCGCCTCCCATCTTTGACGAAAGTGCCTGGCGATTATGTGTGCGAGTCGATGTTCGCCCTTGAACTGAATGTCATAGGTGTCCTTGTAGATCGCCACACCAAAAAACCTGCCGATTTGCCGTACACGCTCACTCTTGAGTTCAGAAAGTTTCTCGCTGTTTTTCTTGAAGTCCTTTGCGGTCGTCGGCCCATAAGTTTCATGACTTCGTTTCGGTCGGCTTTGGGTGAAAAGTTCCGTCGCGAAACTCGGCGCCCCTGGTCCAGTCCTCAGCCAGAGCGTCTGGTAAAAGGCTGTGTCCCGCCATGCCAATCGGCTTTGACTACCAATCATGTTCCAAGTGGGGGAGGGGATATCGCCACGACATCATATCTTGGTCCCAGTTGCGCTCGGGTCGCGCCCGCCCTTCGAAGAGGCGATAAACACAAGGAAATCCACCACTGGGTTTGCTTTCATTCATAGTGCTCCTGTCTGTTTCCGATGAAGTAACTTCATGAGAGTCCTTGTTGACCAGTGCTCAATACCTGTGCCACCTATTCAACAATGAGATGCACTTGGCCGGTTTGGGATACAACTTTTTGGATGTATTGGGTTGACTAACGTCCGTCAAGGCTGTTCGCCTCGCGCGAGTGTTCCAGCCAACGAATCAGCTCTTCAATCTCGGATTCATTCAGCGAATGCAACAGAACACTGTTGTCCCTGCTTCCACGGGGCTGTCGAGTTCCCAGCAAGAGATCGACCCAACTTGGTGATGTATCAAAGAACCTGTCGTCGGTTATCGGAGGGGCGTTCCCGTCGCACGAAACTTCTTTCCCTTCTCCAAGCTGATCCAGCACTTTTTATACCCGGTGCCTGTCTTCGATCATCCCCTCTCTCTGCGATGTCCAGTGCGGAACCCCCCCAGTGCCTTCGCTCGCAGATGCGCATGACCTATTGTAAGTGTGTCTTCGGCCGTGTCGATTCCATGTTTTAGGAACCCTGTAGCGGTCCGGGGGCGGGCATCGATGTCGCTGCGATAAGCGCTCTGGAAGCGATAACCCCGCTGCGGGCGTGACCCCGCTGGGCTGGGCGGCGCCGTCGTACTGTTTATTGTAAATATCGCCCTTCCGACGTCATTGCGGTGGCTGTTATTCATCAGGCTGCTTCTCTTGCATACCTCAGTGCCGGTTTTGATTTAGCAACCTGCTGCGTCGTGACGCGAGGGCGGGCAAGAGCGCTTTGCTGTGGCAACAACCTCTATGGCCAGCTCGGGACGGGACGACCACATTCGGACGGCTCTCGGTGTCCGTCTCCTTCGGCCTCGGCTTCGGTGCCCTTAACTCAGCCGTGTCGCACTCCTTTTTTGTTTACTTCTTACGTCGCGGCGTATTTCTGGGTTCTCTCAACTTTCGCCGGGAGTTGGTGACCGGTACCGGGAATACCCGCCTCTGGCTGGAGCCCTGACGCAGAAGAACTGAATAGTGTTGTTAATCCTGGGTTCTCTTTTGTGTCGATCGCCTCTGTTCTCTACATTTATTTTACTACCTCTTGCTCCACTGCTCCCCCGTGGTACTTTATTGTCTCTCGCTGCTGACGATGTCTGGCGCATTACTTTTTTTGTCACCGCCCGTGGGTATCCGCACTATCAACTTTTCGCCTGTCCTCCTGTCCTCCCTCACTCCGCCGGTCCACTCGCCTCCTGGTTAGGCCTTGGGGTTTTGGCTCCTCTATCTATTCCTACCATTCCCAAGCCTCAAAACGGAATACGACACACGTGCTGTGTTACGCCAGCGTCGCGGCCTATTTCTGGGGCAAACAACAGTAGGCCAGCTGGGCGTGGAACCCCAATCGGAGCGGACCTAGAGTCCGGTACTGGTCACAGGCGGGGGCTTAGCTTTGCCCGGTCAACTGTCGGAGCCCGGCATACCTGCGGGCGTGACTACCAGCAACATGTGTAATTGCTGGGGTAACACTCCAATGGGCAGCTCGCAAACGGCAGACGTCTCGTAGCCAGACTGCGGTTCGGTTGTGCCGATGATCTAGGTCTAAGCGCTTGTCACTTCTCAGAAAAGAGTAACGTCATTTCCGCCCGCCTATCGAGCGGTAGTGGGGGGGGGGGGGGGTTCGGGGGGGCCGGATTGCGTACGCTGCCTCTTGCCGCAACGTTCACCGCACGCTCCCCGCCTCCGGACGCTTCCAAATGATCCACCTTCGTTCTTTCAGCGGTGGTCACCGCCGCTCATGCGCCGGGAATTATGCCTTCCGGATTCCCTTTTCCTTTGCTGTTCTTGTCTCTTCGCACCTTTCTTCCTTCTTCCCGTGATGGATTATGTGTGTCCCTGATGAATCGCTTTCATGCTGCCCTGCTCGGGCTGTTCCACCGCCTATCTTGCAGTCACTTTCCCTCACACGGGGAAGCGATCGCTCCCTCTTTTTTTTTTTTTTCTCATTTTCTCTCCCAATGGCACCAGGCCTCCTCTCCCCAAATCGCCATTCTGTTTCTTCGAATGTGCCGACCCCGTGCGACTCGGCCGCTGTCCATGATCGTCCTTCTTGATCCGCGGCCCTGGCCCCCCCTTGACCGTCCGGCGAACACGAAGGGTGGCGTGAAGGTCTCCTCCTCCAGCGCTGCGGGCCCGATACGGGCCGTGTAAGCGTCCCACCCCTTTTGTCGAGCAGCCACACGTTGCGAGGCGAGGCGCACGTCGGTCCGGTACCCCGCGGCTGCCGGGTCTGTCGATGGTTTCCCGTGAGCACCGCGTACTGTACTTCGCCTCGTCTCGGGTGAGCGCGCGGTCGTACAACTCCACCAGCGACCGGTCATGGCTGGGTTTGCACTATCAGGCGGTGGCCGCATCGACAACGGAACACCGCGTGCTTCGCGCGGCGGATCACTTCCTCGATGGGTATTGTGCCGGATGGGGTGCGGAGCAGGCGCGGCTTCGACACGCGACTCAACACGTCCAGGTTTTTGGCCAGGCGGGCGCGCGCGATCCGGTAGCTGCCCCTCGAGCCGCGGGGCCAGTTCTCCGGACGATCTCTCAACCTCTGGCAGCTCCGGCACGCCCTTCTCCCTGGCTCCCGCCACCCCCCGTGTCGCGCCGGTACTTTTCCCCGGGAACGTGACACTCGCAACGCGTCGGCGCTGCGTGGGGCGCCCTCGCCCACCGTCTCACCACCCAGTCCGTTGTACTGTTAGCACGCGCCGCCATGCACTCCGCAGCCCGCCGGCCGCGTCGTTCGCCGGCCGATGTCCCCCCTCCCCCCCCGCAGCCCCACCCCGCCCATGTGCGGGAATATTGAGGGTGTGGTGATGTGTACGTATGAGAGGCGGTTTACAGGTAGAATTAGGTCAGAAATGAGGTCTAGGAAGATAGAGTATATAACGAGGGTGAGTGAGGTCCTTAGTCCGTGAAACGGGTGCAAGTAGGGAAGGTTCCGCGCGGAACAAGGAAGCGTTGAGGAAAAAATAGATTGGGCCTGAGGTGGATTAAAGTTAATAAGAAGCAAGGAGCATATTGGTAAAATACCGGATTCGCATGAATTGGGAGCTAAATCACATTGAGCGTTCGTTGAATGGTGAGAAAAGTAGGGGGTAGGCACATAAAAAGGGGGTGAGGTGAGAGAAAATAATAGTGGGGAGTGAAGGGGGCATACTGCAAAGAGCAGGAATGGTTAGAGATCTCCCCCGACACGTTAGTGAGAGGTAAAATTAAATATATGGGGAGGGTTAAGGTATGAGGGTGGTCGGGGACTGTGTTTCCCGGGCGGGAATCACCCCCCCCACACCCGCCCCCGAAGGTTGAATCGTGGGGCGAAGCAAGAAAGCAAGTGTGATAAACACATGGAAGGATAGAAGGTATGGTGGAGGGGTTGAAAGGTAGTGGTGAAAAAGTTCCGCCGTAGGATGGATGAAGAGGAGGTGAAAATGCGGGAGAAGGGGGCGGGACAATTGGAGTTCTAAGTGAGGTAATAGTTGTAGGATGACGTAGGCGGTTTAAGTAGCTAACACGCGGGGAGGGTCAAAAGCGCGTAATGAAGGGATGAGGAGATTGTGTCGTGAATGTAGGAAAGTGCAGTGGGAGATTAAAAACAGAATTGATAGACGAGATCAACTGTTGTGTGGGGGGATACGCGAGGGGGAGCGGAGAGATCTCCGCGGGCACCGGAAAGGAGAGGCAGCCCGCCCCGTGATCCGCGAAAACGTCGCGCAGGCCGTCCTATCCGCCCCTCACGGCGCCCCGGACCGTCCAGGCGACGAGAGGAAGCAAATCAACAGATTTGGTTGCAAAGAAGACTCGGCGAGGCCGACTCCGACCAGTTCGAGCACTTCAGAAGGTAGCGCGCAGGCTGAACCTGCCCTCCCCCGCGAACCGCGAAACCGGCGAAACGCCGGCAGCCTATACAGATGGGACGTAAGGGACCGTCAAAGGGAAAGCGAAAAAAAGAGGTTACATCCACTTGTTAGAGACCGATAAGCACGCCATAAGTAGATCAACATCGGACGCAGGACACCCGCCGTCCAAGTCGACCTCCCCCCCGTCCCCCCCTGCACCACGACCCGGCATGCCACCCCGATTTCCACTAACCACCCCGTAGCTAACGAATGAAAATGAGGATAGGGTGGAGGACGAAAGAGCTCGAGGATGAGCGTAGAAAGGGGGAGGCAATCCCCCCCAGCTGCCTCCGGCCGGGAAGCGAGGCATCCAAAGAACGAAGCGTCGCTCTACGTCCCGAGACGAGGGGTTTGGGAGGGCAGGAAAGGGGTCTCCTTGATCCATTAGGAAGGCTATTCGGGCGTGGCCACCTAGCGTATCGGGGTAAAGAGCCTAGACTCCGACGGGGCTGGACGCCGATTTGCGGGAGAAGGGCTTGTTAAAGGACCCGCAGAGCGCGAGGGGGAGAACAAAGAGAGTAGGAGCAAGGAAATGGAGGAAAGGTCGAGAAAAAATTAGCATGATGTCAAAGGTCTCGTCATTCAGGCCATAAGCCCGAAAAGGCTACAAAAGAGAAGGGGATAGAAGGGGGAGTTCCCTCCCCTTGGTAACCCGATGCAGCCCTGCCCGCACCACCCAGCGAAAAAGCGCGGATGAGAATGAGGGTAGAGTGATAAAATGTGGGTCGGCCCCACCCGCCCCCCCCGTGTACGACCGCACCATATTATCCCCTGCTACCGGAGCCCGCACCAGCCCGCGTCCGCGCGTAAAGGGAGGGGAAAAAGGAGCCGGGAGGAAGACACTAACAACCGCTGATACCGTTGCAGAGAACAGGAACTGGCCCGAGTGAGAAAAAAAAGAGGAGGCAGGAGAGGGACTACCACGAGCCCGCTAATGCGAGGGAAGGAAGGGGAGATATGAGGGTCGCCATAAGCTCAGCATTTCCCTTTTCCCTCCCGTTCTGCGCTGCGTTCTCTTGTGCATGCGGCCGCCGTGCTCACGTCACCGCCTTTTGAGACGGTGGGCGAGGCGGCGCGCCGCAGGCCGACGCGTCGAGCTGATCACGTTCCCGGGGAAAACGTACCGGCGCGACATCGGGTGGCGTGAGACCAGGGAGGCGCGTTGCCGTAGCTGCCAGAGGTTGAGACGATCGTCCGGGAACTGCCCCGCGGCTCGAGGCTACCGATCGCGCGCGCCCGCCTGTCAAGAACGACGTGTTTGCCGTCGCGTGTCGAAGGTCCGGCCTGCTCCTGCACCCTCCGGGGCAACACCATCGAGGAAGTGATCCGCCGCGCGAAGCACGCGTGTTCCGCTTGTCGAGCGCCACCGCCTGATCGTGCACCCCGCATTACCGGCTGCGCTGTGGTGACGACCGCGCGCTCACCCGCGACGAGGCGAAGTACTCGGTGCTCACGTGCACCATCGACGACGGCCGCCTGCTGTTACCGCGACGTGCGCCGCCTCGGCACCGTTTGGCTGCTCGACCAAAAGTGGGTGGGACGCTTACCACGGTCCTATGGGCCGATCCGCTGGAGGAGACCTTCACGCCCTTCGTGTTCGCCGACGGCTCAAGGGGACCCGGCCGCGATCAAGAAGACGATCATGGACCAGCGCCGAGTCCGCCGGTCGGCAACATCTAGCCAACGAGGCCTGTTCTAGCGGGGGTCGATCCCTCGACACCCACCAACAAGCTTTCGCTCGACGAGTTCGCCGGCTGCCCTCTTGGCGTTGACCGTCGTGCCGAGCGGCCGTGCGTCCTCATGCACGACCGTGCTCGACTACCCTCACGGGGGCGGCACCGGCGAGGAAGTCCGGTTCCATTCCTGCTGAAGGTGTAGCTGCCGCGGCGCGAGCCTTGCGTGACTTCGGCAAGAAGCTCGTCCACTACCACACGAATCGATCGCGGGCGACGACGTTTCTGTCCGAATTGCCAGCGCTAGCCCTCTCTACGGCACCACCCGCCCGGCGTCTGGCTCGAGACCCTTCGTGCCGTGCCGAGCTCCCATTGGAGTTGTAGCCCCAGCACTACACATCGTTGTGGTCGTCACGCCGCGGTAGCCAGGCTCCGACGTGACCCGGCAAAGTCAAGCCCGCCTGTGGACATTACCGCTATCCGTCTCCCGATTGGGGGTTCCATCGCCAGACTGGCCCCGGGACTGGTTTGTTGCCCCAGGCATATGCCGCGCGCTGGGCGTAACACCGCACGTGGTGTCGTATCCCGGCGCTGACCTGGACGAAGCTGAGTCCCCCCCTGTCACGGGCGTAGGGCGTTTCTGCTGCTTCCATGGTCCCGTCGCCAAGTTTGGCGTCGGAGTTGCAACCCAAGCAGTACGCCGCGCCGCTGCCGCCACAACCGCAGGTGTATATGCGCCCGCCTGCTCACCATCGCGAAGCTGAGCCCACCCCGACCGGCGTCGGGCTCGTCCGCTGCGTCGTGTACCGTCACCCAACTCCCCGGCGAAGTTGCGGCCCAGCAATCGCCGCGCCGTCCGCCGACACACCACAGAGTGCGACCCGTCGCTGACGGCACAGATCCAGAATGCCGCCGGCTACGGACGACCGGATCCGTCCGATCTGTGTTCTCCCGTCCCCGGCTGTGTCCATAGTAGGTTGCTTCCCCATCACAAGCGCTTCGCCGCTCAGCGTCACGCCGCAGGTGAATCAAAACCGGCACTGATCGAAGCGAAGCGTGCTCCCCCGCGGACGAGGCCGGGCTATTTCCCCAACCGTACCGCTGCGGCCGCTGGGCGTCACGCGCAGCGGTGATCGCTTCCAGCGCTTATTCGCAGCGAACTCAGCCCGCCCCGGACCGCTACCCGGTTTCGCTAACTGGCATCACCTGGCACAATACAACGTCCCTTCGCATCCTGCGAGGCGCAGGCCTGGGGGGGCTTCCGACACTGCCAGCGCAGAGAGGAGTGATCGACAGGCACCGGGTATAACACGGCCTCTGGATCGCTTGGAAGGGAAAGAATTCGTGCGCCTGGACGCCCCTCGATAACCGCCTGACAGGGTTCTTTGCTACATCACCAAGCTTGGGCTCGATCTCTTGCGGGAACTCGACAGTCCCCGTTAGAAGCAGGACAACCAAGTGTTGCATCGACTGAATTAATCCGAGATTGAAGAGCTGATTTCGTTTGCTGGACTCGCGCAGTCGAACAGCCTTCGACGACGTAGTCACCCAATAATCCAAAAAGTTTGTATCCAAAACCGGCCAAGTGCATCTCCTTAGTTGACTATTGAACAGTTAAGGACCACTGGTCAAAAGGACTCTCAAAAGTTACTTCATCGGAACAGACCCCCAGGAGGCACAGGAATGCAAAGAACCCGTGTTGTGGATTTCACTTTTGTTATCGCCCTCTTCGCAGGTCTGGGCGCGACCCGAGCGCAACTGTGGAGCCAAGAAACTGATGTCGTTGCGATCATCACCAACTTGGAAAGAGGCGTCAAAGCCGATTTGGCCGGCGACACAGCCTTTTACCAGAAAGCTCTGCCTAGACTGGACGCGAGGGGCGGATAGCGACGGAACCTTTTACCCCAAAGCCGAAGTCGATGAAACTATGGCCCCGCCGCAAAGGACTTCACGACAAACAGCGAGAACTTTCTGAACTCAAGTGGGCCGCGTGTACGGCAAACGGCGTGGCGATCTACAAGGACACCTATGACATTCAGTTCAAGGCGAACATCGCTCGCACACCATCATCGCCACGGACCCTTGCGTCAAGATGGCGCGAATGGAAGCAGGCGCGATTCACGGCGCGTCAGTGCGACTTAGCCTGCTTACTCTGACGCACGGAGGCGACCGTTTGCGACCTTGTCCTAAAGAAAGGATTTTCCTGACGTGCCTGATTATAGAAACGATCATCGTCGGTGGTGCCATTCGGGGCTAGCCATCAGCTATTACCTCCAGCAGGCAGGCGCGACACCTGGTCCTCGAGCGAGCGCCTGCCGATTGCAATGCTGGCGCAATCAGCGGTTTGGACTTCAATTCACACTGGTGACCCGCACTTCCAGGTGCGGATGCCGGGAGCCGAATACGACTTAAACGAATCCTTACGGTTTCATGTCCTTGCGCTTATTTCGTGAAATACTTCGACGACTAGGTCCAACGATATCGCCTGCTGTCCGTTGCGGGGAAAGAGGAGTGTCGAAGTGCAGGGCGTCGAGAAGCGCGAATCGGTTTTCCAATTCGAACAACCGATCGCGACTACGAAGCGACGAATGTCGTAATAGCGACCGGGCTGTATCAGTTCTGCACAGATCCGGCCTTTGCGGCGCTATTCCCGCGGCACATTCTTCAGTTGCATTCCATGCAATACCCGCAATCCTTCTGTTCTGCCCAGGCAGCGTTCTAGTGATTGGTACGGGGCAGTCGGTGAGCGCAATGCCCAAGAACTCATCAGATTGGAAGAAAGTCCTATCTCTCGAATCGGCAGTGCCGGACGTGTGCCCCCAACGATTCGCCGGCAAGGAATCAATTATTGGGTCACCCGGATTCGGGATATTTCGACGAATCAAGGTCGAAGAACTGAATCGGCATCAATAAATTCCATCCACAGCCCGCCGTTTTTGGCAAGAAACGGTGACAGAGCCTGAATTTGCACCATTCGCCCGCGACGGTGTGGGGTGGTGGGGGGGGCGTCCTGCTCGTGCATGCGTGCCCAATGCTCACGAGGGAGCACGCATCCTTGCGCCTGACCTATGAAACGCTCCGCCGCAGTCGATAAGTTTCGAGATTGACGCCTAAAGAAGATCGACGATTACGACAGCCGTGTCGGTTGTCGCTCCGACCGAGAACTCCCGCCATTGCTGATGGTTTATAAGGATGAAGAGTGACAAACTGGACCTGCAAGGGTGGGAATTTCCACTGTTGTGTGGGCAACGGATACCTTTTGATTTCAACCTTTGTTGAAGTTGCCAGTCGTCGATCCAACGGATATCCCATCCAGAAGCGTGAGTCCACCAGATATCCAGGCTTGTACTTCTAGATTGCCTGGTTTGTACAACCGAAGATCGGGAATTCTGTTCGTGTCGGAGCCGATGCTGCTTATCTGTCAGCATATATTGCCCTCGCAGACCACACCGCCTCCGCCTATGCGAACTCGGACTCGTCCGGACACTAGCCGTGGCTATATGAAACCGTGCATTCCATTTTTAGATCGGGCCTAAGAAGAGGATGAAAACGTCGGAGACCAGGAACCGGCAGGCCTCGCAATCGGAACAGCGTGCTGAGCTGTGCCGCGCATGTCGTATCGCTCAACTGGGGCGCGGATTATTTGTCGTTGGGAGTCCCCGCGAATCGATAACGTTTGTTTTTATCGGCCGATGCGCCGCGATACACAAGGCGTAGCAATGAAGGTAGCCCTGTTAGGCGCCACATGTTTCGTGGGCTCAGCCTTGCTTAATGGAGCGCTCGCCAGGCAGTGGTGACAGCGATTTGTGCGGCATCCGTATAAAGCGTGAAAAACGCGAGGGTCTCCCGCGAAGGCTGGCGACGTTTACGACACGGCCTCGGATTGCGACGCTGATCCGAGGAACCCCCCTAAGCCATTAT
>Ga0179593_1236802_pt1 | contig 11972 bp, 12 predicted proteins | sample CZODoug2_1_08_16_FD_185931 | JGI IMG/M metagenome (GOLD analysis project Ga0179593, IMG submission 185931) | Vadose zone soil fungal communities from Angelo Coast Range Reserve, California, USA - CZODoug2_1_08_16fungal (PacBio error correction) | ecosystem: Environmental > Terrestrial > Soil >...
AGCCGTACGGAAGGAGATCCGTAGAAAAAGGGGGGAAAAGGGGGGGCGAGAGGAAAAAAGAAAAAAGTGCCTCTAGGCGACGGACTCGAAAGGGGCTCCGTCAAAACCAAACTCTGACCATGGGAAAAAAGGGCAGCGGAAGTCGAGCTACCAAGGCCGGGGTAGGGAGAGCGGCGAATGTAAAAAAGCCCGCACGGGCGCACTCAGGCAGTGGGAAGGGCTCAGCACGTTACTAAACCGAGGCGAAGTCGGGACAAAATTCTCCAACGGTGCTCGAGAGGGGGAGAGCACCCTGCCAAAGCAGGAGGGAAAATTTCCTCGGCCCTACAAAAATAGGAGAGCTGAACGTCCAGAAGGGGGACCCAAATACCAAAAGGAGCCGAAGGACGGTAAAAACCAGGAGGGGTCGGACTGGAATCGCGGGGTCGTCCGAACCACAAAGGAACAAAGAACTTTAAACGGCGGGGCAGCTTTGGGATAAACAAGTATTCACTGGGGTGACGCATAGCTAGAGCTGGGCTGCGACCGGCCCGGTTCTGGCCGAATTCCAAGGTATATAGTGGGTTCAACGAGCGAGCAAACTAGCTCGGGATAATACACGAGAAAATCAACGAATCTGCCCCGAAGAAGCGAAGAAGCCTTCAGAAGCTCAGAGTCGACTGTTTTTGGGGGAGGGGAAAGGGTTCGGGACGATAATGCTGAAGCGTCGTAAGACAAGGTCAGGGCAGGATATCTAAATAAGACCGAACATTTGGAACAAAAAAATCTCGGCTAGGGAGAAATTAATCTGTAAATACTCGCAGGAACGGGCAAAAAAATTGGTTGGACCCCACTGAAAAATTTTTTTGCCTCTTCGAATACTATTTAAGGGTTTAACTTCCGAGGGTTCAATAAGCAATCTCCAGAGTCAAATAAACGATGCGACTAGGGGAACACCATGCAAGCGGCTCGACAAGGGGGGACTCTTGTGAAACCGGGTAAAAAGTCAACTGGTACTATTCGGTGGGATCCTCAGACTCGGGGGGAGAAAAGCTAGTCCCTAAGGGTGTCTATGGACCGACGCCACCCTAAGGCGCCCGGAATCCAACGCCATGACAGGCCAAGAGCCCGTCATCCGCAAACAAAGAGCACTGCAGATAGGAGATCTTGGGTAAAATAACCAGGGGAGCCATTGACTCGGGGAGGGGGCTCCGCGACTTGACGGGGAGGCAAGGATGTCGGCTGGCCTGGCCAAGCACGGTCACAATAACCTGGAAAAGGCGGGTCGTCAAACTGATCAGATTCGGGGAAAGCGAAAAACGATAGGGGTGTGGTTCTAGAACCATGCAAACTAGAAAGAGTACTAAACGCGACGCATCTCGCCAAGGATCGGGCTTTTGAACGAAGCGGAGCGTGATTGCCGAAGAAAAGCGCCAATTCTCTAGAGTAGAGGGGGAAGTTCCTTAATTCACGAGAGAAGCAATAAAGCGCGCCCGGGAAGCCAATAGGAGGAAATCCGTTCGGCCGGGAAAGAAAACTTTTGAGGAACGGCAGCTTCCATGCAGGCCGCGAGGGAAGACGAGGGCCGTCACGGGAAGTTCCTATCTGGTGGCGTGCGTACCCGTAAGGTCTGGAGGAAGACAAAAAGATGGAAGTTGGGGGGAAAACGCAATGGACGCTGGAGCTATAGAGAGAAAAAAATGGGGGAATAGGGGGAGAAGACTGAGAAGCCAGAGGGAGCTTCCAGAATAAAGAAGTACGAAGACCCCTGATTCGTAGACACAAGCGGCCGAAACAACGAGACTCTCGCCCAAAAGGGAATGCAGGAATCCTGCGGAAGACTTCTACCCAACGACGGGACAGACTTCATGGAAGAGGGGATCAAAAAAACGGAGGGCTGAATAACTTAGGAGAGAAAAGACCTAAAACTAGAATGACACGTCGTACGGCATCAAAAGGACCGCGGCAACCGGAAAAGTTAGGGGATGCGTCGAGACCGAGCTTTTCGTCCGGAAAATGACGAGGTCGGCTGGCAAAAGTAAAAACCCCAAAAAAGAGCTAAAAACCGGGGATACTCATAAGGGAAACCAAAGTCCAGGAAACGCATGCCGTGGACGGCGGAATCAACTAACCTCAGACAAGGGGAACCTAAAAGATCAACGGCGAAAAGAAAAACTCCAGATCCCACCTGGCAAGACACGGGGATCCTAAGAAAGGCTGGGAGCGCGATCTAGGCTCTCTTAGGACGAGCATTCGGGCTAGGGAGTCGTCATAAAAGGCGGCGTCGCATAAGGTACAAACACGTAGCCAAATTCCTCGGTTAAAGGGACTGCAATCAGAGACAAAAAACCCACTTCTACTCGATCATCGAGAAGTCTTCTCCCAACGGACATATGTAGGAAGATGCCCCAGGCCTCCAGGGAACGGAAAGCTCCGCAGAAAGAACAGAAGGTAATAGGCGCAAACCACATCGTACAAAAAATCCACCAATCACGCAAAGAGGGTGACTAAAGTGCTCCAACGGGTGTCAGCCGCCTTCCAACCTTTATATCCTCATGCGAGATAGGAAACGGTCTCAAAAAATCAGAGTATAGGCTCAAAAAAACAAAACTCCCAAGCTTCCTCTGGACCGACAGGGGGACGAAGCGAGGAAGAACTAAGGAGGGTAGTTTGAAGGCACTTAAAGAGTAGCCTGGGGGTATCTCTCGTTTAAATGGGGAACTAAAAAAAAAAAAAAAAGAAAAAAAAAAAAAAAAAAAAAAAAAAAAAAAAAAAAAAAAAAGAATATGGTATGAGAAAAAACCCAACAAACAAAAAAAGAAGAAAAAAAAAAAAAAAAACAAAAAAAAAAAACACACAGACACAAAAAAAAAAAAAAAAAAAAAACACACACAGAACACAAAAAACAAAAAAAGAAAAAAAACACACAAAAAAAAAAAAAAAAAAACAGAAAAACGGAAAAAAAACCAAAAACACCCAAAAAACCAACCACACACACAAGAGAAGGAAAAAAAAAAAACAAGAAAAACCAAAAAAGACAAACGCTAAAAAAGAAAAGAAAAAACACCCACCCCAAAAAGCCACCAAAAAGAAAAAAAAAAACCACAAACAAAACCAACAAACAAAAAAAAAAAAACTAACACCAAATAACCAGAACTTTTGTGGGTATTAACGTTGTTTTAGGGTCTGTTGGTCAAGGAAGAAAAGCGGATCTCAAATGAAGGCGTCTAAGTGAAAAAACTGGGGTAAAAAACGTAAACACCGGACCTCAACCGTCCGTCCACTAGGAAACAAATTGGCATGGTACAAAACCAGAGACTAACTAGACAGGTCATTCGCGGCATCGTCGTAAGTAGGGGGGCAAAAGGACCAGCGCCGGCTACCTAACTCAGGTTCTTCACTGCTGGGGGAAAAAGGAAAAAACTCTGACTACGCCTATCATAAGTCGGGAGCTACCTGAGGACATGTCCGCCCCCCCTGGGGGGACGTCCGGCCACGCGAGGGGACCGCTAGCAACTTTTTTCAGAATGGAAAAACCGACATAAAGGCTTTAAAGGAATCATCGAAACGTGGGAGGGGGGGAGGGATGCAAATTCGACAAAGGTCATGCAGAGACATCCCGAAGGGAGCCCCTGCCCGCTATTCTCCGATGAGAAAGGGACCCTAGAAACGGGAAACTCAGAAACGCAGTGGCGTCTTACCACTCGCAAGTGCGGATCCGAGCAAGGACAAACGATATCCAATCACAAGTCAAAACGATTTCCGGTACGTCGGAGAGAAAAAACAAGGCGTAGGAAAAGTAGGATATCTACCGGGCAATTCTGACCGGGGGGGTCGGATCAGTGTCAAACAGCAAACGGCGGGTGGGCAAAGATAGCGCGTGCGCGGGTCCGGGAAAAGGGCTCCGCCCGTACCTCCAATAAGGACTAGAGAGTGAACACCAATGGCATGATGGGCTCGGGGTAAACCTGCTCAATAAAACGTCCCAACCGGGGGAGTCGTGGGCGCAGAAACCAAAACGCGATGGCTCGGAGGAGGCCCCTCGAGTCTGCAGGGTGAGAAAAGCACCGCCCGCCGTTGGATCATAAATACCTCAAAATGGCTATGCGACCAAAACCGCGCAAATACACCCAGTTTAAAGCAAAGGAACTGCGATGACCAAAAAAAGGTGACCACGATGCGAATGCAGCGTCCTCTCGAGGGGGGCGCTGCCAAGGCCGCAAAAGGGGTGGTCAAGTGGAACGTCGGGGGGCGGGGGGTCGCGAACGAAAAGTAAAAAGAGCGGAGGCCTGCAATAGCAGGTCATCAAGTAACCGGTGAAAAATGCCAGTCACAGAACAGAAAAAATAGGGACAGGGGGTGGGACATCACGCAGACTTCACCACGGGCGTCGAGGACAACCGAGAAAATACTCAACGCATCAGTCGGGTCGAGAAATACGAAGGCAATGAAGAAAAGACAGATCACGAGGAGTGGGGCACAGGAGGGTAGGATCGGGAGATGGTCGTAAGCGGCGATAGCCAAGTGCGGTCGCTATAGGCGCCTATAACTCAAAAGATGCAAGGAGAGACGGCGGGTGAGAAAAAAGAAACGCCTGGACAAGGCAAAGGGTGCCGGCCGGGACGGAGGGGGTTTGCGGGGACGCTACTATGGAAATGAAGCGCGGTGTGGCGGGCGCGCCGGGTCTCACCAAGCAAAAGAAGAAGATGGCGAAGCGTAAAAACCGACAAGGGATGGCAGCGAAGCGAGGCGTGGAGGGGGCCGGTCCAAGTGCAAACGTTGGCGACCGCATGTAGCGGGGAATGAAATGGCGACCGTAAGGTGAGCTAGAGGACTACACTAAACGGAAAAAACATCATACAAAAAATAAAACAAAACACCCCTCGGGGAGAAAAGGGGGGTCAGGGTGAGGGACCGTGGGCCTTGTGGAAAGGGGGATCTCGCACAAACTTAGGACGGGATGGGGGCTTAATCTCAACCCGGCCTAAAAAAAGATCCACGAAAAGGCACTTCGGACGTCAAGGGAGTCTGCGGGGGGGCAGAGCGGCGGAGAGTGTGTGTTCACCAAAAGAAACGATCCAAGACGCGAGAACGAGAGCAAAGCAGCTCGTCGGTATGCTCGAGGTTTTGGGAGCGGGCGTGATCGAATAAGGGGCGAGCCCACTGTCGGTCTCAGAGCAAGGGTTACGTAAATGAAGGAAGCAAGGATTCAAAAAAGCGAAAAAAAAAAAGAGAGGCCATGAAGGGGGAAGGACGTCGGGTCGAACTGTAGCGGACAAGGATTAATTCCTGCCCCGTAAGGTAAAGTAAAGTCTGTCGCCAAGTTGAAGATCTTCAGGAAGAGGGGAGTTAGTAACTATTGGGATCTGACAAAAGGACGATGTGGCTGCAAAGAACAAGGAATGTAACCAAGAATCTGAGAGAGAGATCACAGCGCAGTCGGAGCGCTAAAGGGCTCCATAAAGTGAGAACAGCGTAAAGATAAACCCTATTCTGAAGAACCGAGCTGGGGTGGTGTGTGTTGGGGGGTGGGGTCCTTGTGGGTTTTGGTTTTTGGGGGTGGAAAAAACCCGGGGGGGGTGTTGATTTTTGGTTTGGTTGTTTTGTTTTTGTTGTTGTTGTTTTGTTTTGGTTGAGTGCCTAAAACTTATCTAAAAAACCACAAAGTCGCTTAATGGAGACTGCGTAAGGGGCTACCGGCTACCACAAGCTAGTGCGAGGTAAGTGAGGGTACGGGACTAGGTCCCTTCAAAAATCTTAGTGGCCCGCCCTAAACAAGATCACGCCCTCAGACGGGGGGGGATCGAATTAAAAGAAGGAAAAAAAAAAGCTTGCTAAACCGCGATGGCTCAAGGGTAACATTTATAAAAACACTGGATAGCGCATTGCCACACCGAATAAAATCAAGTAAAACCGCCGTACAGACAGACTGTGGACAAACCGGAAACTATAGTCACGACATCTGCCAGAATTTCGGCATGGAAACCTCCCGCCCACGAACGGGACACAACACTGTAATTCGGCTCCGCGAACGGTCGCTGGGAAGGAACCCGCGGGGCGCAAAAGTGGAGCCAGGTAAACGGACGGTAACGTCGCCGTCAGATGACGGCCAAGTGTTCAGGTGTGAGACCCTGAGAAACTGCGGAGCATGTAAATCGTACGGTGAAACGGGTTGGGACCGGCTCCCGCCCCGCGCCTACGGCTCGCAGGGGAAGGGGGGGAGGTGAAAGTGAAGAGCCATCTGATAAGGGCGACGGGAGGGGGGGGGGGGGGGGGGGGGGGGGGGTCATAATTCGAAGGAAACTAAAAACCTCCTCCCTCAAAAAACGTTTAAATAGGAGACTCTCGAATGAAACAAAACTCTTCAAGGAATCTACACCGAGACGCAGTAAACAATCTCGGGTTTTTCCTCAAATGAGCTCCTTCGCCGTCCTGCAACGATTTCCGCGTATAAGTCAGGGGACCCAAAAAGAACTAGATCCCGAAGCGAAACCGATACCCCGGCCACCAAAGCCCCTGAATCTCTCACAGGAGCTCTACCTGGGGGAAGAAAAAAAGAAAATCTCCGTCATGAATGACTGTGGGAATAGACGAGATCCTTGGAACTGCAGGGGTGAAAAGACGGTTTTGGGGCCGGGAGGGGCCGACGACGGCAAAGAACGGACATCAGCAGGGCGCGTTCCCAAGAATGTAACTTGCGAATAAGACGAAAAAAAGAAAAAAAGCCAAACCCGTTGGGCGAAAAATTGGGGCGAACCCCGACACCGAAGTGCAGGGGGAGAAATCGACTGCGGTGCAGGGAAAAGAAGAGCCGGATCGCCCTCCGGCGGAAAAAAGATACTAAAAAACCGTGCAGTGGACAGGAAGGCATAAGGGCGGCTGACGCGCGAAGGACGCACGGTCGGAAAGGGGGAAGCTCACCAAAAGCAACGAAAACACCTGTTGGACGCACAGGAAAACATGCCCGACATCGCGGTCACAAGGGTGGAAGAAACGCGGAAGACGCCCGGTGAGAGGGAAAGACAGGGTACCGATCCAATACAGAAGGGAGCTCGAAACATGACGCGTAAATGGGGGGAGAGGGGGACCGGCAGCAAACGGCCAAAAGCGCACGCGACACCTACGTTTGCAACATCGCAAGTGGACGATCCGACAGGAAAAACGAAGGTAACGATCTTGCCGGTACGGAATCAAGGAAGGCAACACAACACGGAGGATGAGAAGAGTCCTTACCGGCAAGACGGAAAGATCAGTGGGACGAGGTGTCGGCGTGGATCAAACGCACAGAGCGCGGGCAAAAAAGAAAGGCAGAAGGGGAGGGGAGGGCCGGCTCACTCCCTTGGGAGGGCGGGCCTCGGGGGGGGGCCCCCCTCGACGAACCCATTTAGAGGGCGTTATCCCAGAAGAACGGGGTACCGACGCAACAGCGTCGAATGACCTCCCTTCAGAGAAGGGGGACAGAGGCCACGTTTCAGGAACCAAAGAGAAAAAAGAGAGCAAAGGCACTATTAGAACTTAGGGGCGAGTTCAGCAGATCCAGATAGAGCCACAAACAGAGTCGCGCGAAAAAAAAGAAGTACGAGGATGGGCGATCTGAGCTGAAGAAAAACTGCGCAAATGCTCGAAGGCCGTAAAACGGGTAAAACAGTTCGGGAAAAAAGGGTTGTCGAAGGCGTGACCGTTGTGCTAAAAAGTGGGAGGAAAATAAGCGCACGAATGCAGTCACGAACTGAGGCGAGCGGAAAAGGGACCAAAACAACACGGGGGGGGGAAAAATCCGTCGAATGGGACTACGTCCAACCATCGGATACTAACCTCCACGGCGAAGTGCCTGAAGAGCACCTGGGCAATCGAGCTCACAAGAGAGAGCGGTGGTGGATCAATAATCGAGACAGTTGCGCGCGATAGCAGAGCGGCTGAACAGAGAAACTAGTGCCAGCTGAACCGAAGGCGGGAGCAGTGGGAACAAAATGCGGCACCTTGGTGGAGCAAACTGAGGATTTGCTCTGGTCAGGCGGGAAAGGAATGATGCTCGGCGTTACCGCTGGCGGAGCCGGTCTGACCGGAAACAGATAGATTGGCAGAGAAAACGTGTAGGAAACCGGAAAAGCGAATTCTAAACGAGCCGAGGGCCGAGTCCGGTACAAAAGTCACCACGGAGGCCGTACGGAGTGTCTCAGTGAGGGGGACCGCATCTGAAAACGTCTCTAGGAAGAAAAAGGCCCCCAGAAGAAAGTCAACGCACCAGCAATGGGTACTGCTTCTCCGAAAACGTCCGGAGGAAGATTCACATGCTGAAAAAAGGTGTGACATGGGGTGAATCGGCTAAGTGCTCCCGCGAAATGGGGGTCGGGATGGGCTGGGTGAAGGAAAAGGCCAAACGGGGATCCACGAATCGGGCCTGGAACGCGGTCAACTTATCTCTCCAGGTTCTGACGGGCAAGAGCGGGGGTTGTTCTCAAAATGGCGCTCTCAGCATCGGAAAAAAATTCCGGCGGGAGACGACGCGGATCTCCGACAAAAACTCGTGGTACCGTGAAAGTACTGCGATCCTCCAAGTCTCGAAAAGCTCGGCAAGCAACCTGGGGGTATGAAGTTGGGGAACTGCGCTAAACAGGATATGGAAGAAAGTCGCAATCGGGGTCGACGGCTCCATGCAAGGGAACGGGGGGGAAAAAAAGGTGAAGGCCGCTTAACGGGTCTGGATCTGGGTAAAGGTTAAAGGGAGAACAAGAAACCGACAAAAGAAAAATACGCGGGAGCAAAAGCTCACAACAACAACGGGGGGGAGGAGGTCGTCGGAGTCGGTCAAGAGGCAGGCAGAAGGGCATCGACAGAGAACGAAAGAGTCTGATAAAAAAGCAGGTCGGACCTACTAAAGATCAGAGCCCAAACCGGCATGAGGACGGAATACCAGTCCAAAAAACCTCGTACATCCTCTGGGGAATAGAGTAGTAGAACTTCTGCGAAGGCAGCAGGGGGAGACCGATCTCTGAAGTCGAAGCTAGAATACGGCAGGAGAAGCCGCGGCAAACGATCCGGTATCATGAGCGAGACTCAGTCAGGAGAAAACAAAAATGAGAGGGAATGCACCAATCGACGCCGTAACAAAAAGAGAACTATAACCCAGGGGAACAAAGGCAGGCTGGCGCGTGGCGAAAAGAACCACATGCCCTATCAGTGAGAAACTCGGATTCAACCCCAATGTTCCCACATGAACACATGAATCGGTGCTCCGAGAAACGGGAACCTGGGGGGAAAAAAAGGAGTCTAGATTAGGATCAAAGGTCGTAGAGAAAAAGACCGGTCAAAAAAATGACTTCGCACGTGTCATCGACGACAGCGCCGAGTTGACGAAAACCGAAAATGCACAAACCATGCACCCGACTCCTCTCTGAGAAAGGGTCTTCTCAAAAACATCGAACACTGGAAATTTATTCTGCTTACGCGGACCGCGAAAGCGCCAAGCCCCACCGAAGATAAAGGAACAGAAAGGTCTTCACTGCAAAAAAAACCACAAAGAACTTCCACGGAAAGAGTAATCACAAAAAAGAGAGACTGCAGCGTTGGGAGGGACAAGACGCAAAAGAAAAACACGCCTGGCACGATCTGCTCCGGGATAAGTACCGTCGAATTGGAGGAGATATCAGCAGTCTACGGAAAAAAAACTTACTTAACAAAAAGAAGGACCAACAAGCAAAATGGATCTCTAGAACGACTCGCGGGTAAAGAAAACCTTACAGACTAAAGTTTTCACATCGGAAACTCGGCTCAAAAGTGGGGCAGAAGAGTGGGGGGGGGGGGGGGGTTCCCCCGATCGGGGGGGCCTGTGGGAAGGAACGAACCGGTAGGCTCGCCGAGCGCAAAAAGTCAGAGAAGTTAACGGTCCTACACACACCCCACGTCACAAACAACACGGAACTACAGACTAACCCGCGTCGACGACCGAACGGCAGGGAAGAGAGGGGAAACTGCGGTCCGACAGCAAAAGCGCACCATTCCTCTGCTATAAAGGGCGGGTAACGCACGCTTACCTATCGCCGAAAGCGGCGGAAAAGCAATCACGGTCGGGCCGGGAAAAAGAAACACCGCCTCCCAAAACATGGTAACGTCCAAACATGGCACAGAGCCATAGAAAGGACGAAAAGGGTGCATGCGCACGCGGACATGAAAAATGGAGAAAAAAAAAGGAGGGGAAGCCTCGCCAGACAACTGCCCTGTGTAGCTCGAAAACAAGGAGAAACGCTAAGAAAAAAAACCCACTTAAGGGACCGGCTTAGACAAGTCCCCCGTCAGAGCAAAAAAAAACGCAACGCCTAGATGGCGGCAAACCTCAAAGCAGGCGGATAAAGGACTAACGACCCTCGGGTAAAAGAAAAACCCCCGAGAGGGGCCGGGACAACAAGGGGAGATAAAGATAGAGAGAAAAAAGAAATCGGTGACGGCGACCGGGGAGCAAAGGAAGTAAAACTCAGCTTGGGAAGGACGAACCCGCCCATCTAAGAGCGTGCAAGGAATGGACCGGCTTCAGCGGTCCTCAGACAAGTACGAAAAAGGGCAAAGCAAGGGGGGATAAGCTCCCCGAAGATTGGGATCACGGCGTCCCCTGAAAAGAAAGGGTGGGATACTGACCACCGGGGGAATGCGAAAAAGCACAGCACATGGATCAAGAATGAGGGAAGATCGTGAAACCAGGCTCACGAAATGAAGGGAGGAAAGAACGATCGGAAGATAATTCACGGTCGCCGCTCCTCGATACGATCTGTAACCCAGACGGCCCCCACAGAAAAGGAGCCGAGGAGGGCTGTCCTCTGGAACACAGCAGACAAGGAAAGCACGGGGCCTTCGGAACGAAGGTGGCTACCCAGAAAGGTTGTCCGATCGGCAGGCTGTTTCGAGTACAGAAAGCATGGACACTAACCATGGTCCGGGGCGAGCAATCAAAAAGGAAAAAAAGAAAGAAGAACGTCTTCTGGGTGAGAAGCGCATAAGCAAATCGATAAGGGGACAACGAAAGAATCAACGAGAAAAAAAAGCGAGCGCCGGGGACCGAGCGCTAAAGCAAGTTGAGCCCCGTAAAAAGGAAGGGAGTGCGCTGAGGATCCGAGTGGAATAATACGCAAACAGAGGAAAGTGCGCGGACAATGGGCAAGAAACCGATCAAAAACTTTTGCCGCCGGAAAGGGCGAGGTCTCAGGAAAATGACCGCCCTTACGCTGGCGTGTGGCCGGGGCAGAAAGAAGCGCCTAAAAGAAGACGACACAACCTATTGTAATGCTCGAAGACTGAATAACAACTGACAAGGCGCTAAAAAACGTAGCCGGGCGTCGAAACAAGGGAACCATAATTGGGAAAAAAGGGGCGTTTGCGAAGGAGTGAGGGGGGTCTATTACACTATTGAGCATCAGAACTCACAGGAAGAAAATCGGCAGAGTACTGACCAGCAGACGTCGAATCAAAAAGGAACACAGACTGAGAACGTAAGGAGAGAAAGTAGGAGAAAAAAGTGGGAGCTTTGGGCTCGGTTTGGGCTAAAAAAAAGCCTACGAGAGAAAATGTGGTCAAGGGCCGGTATGGGTCCGACGCGACAAGGGGGATCCACGCTGTCAAAATGATGGGGGAGGCCGTGATCGGAGGAAAAAAATGTTCAAAACGAGCGGGGTGTTGGGGATCCATGAGGATCACACACAGGAACGGAGGGAAAACGCGGATCCGCGCATGAGCAGAACTCGAAAAGGGGTGAAAAGCCGTGGCGTAATGCAGAAACTGAAAAGAGAGTCGCAAGGGGAGCCTTCGCAGTTCTTAGAATCTAGATGCAAGAGGATGTTAAATAGGTGGTCGCGTAGAATGGAGATGAAACACGTCCAAAAGGCCTTGGGAAGGGTCGGCGAAAAGAGATAGTGGGCGAAAGGGGCCGACTTCCCGACTCTGTGGGAGAACCTGTAGGTCGGCAAAAAAAAGAAGGTCGCATGAACCGCATCCAAAGGGCGCGA
>Ga0179593_1362751_pt1 | contig 11972 bp, 14 predicted proteins | sample CZODoug2_1_08_16_FD_185931 | JGI IMG/M metagenome (GOLD analysis project Ga0179593, IMG submission 185931) | Vadose zone soil fungal communities from Angelo Coast Range Reserve, California, USA - CZODoug2_1_08_16fungal (PacBio error correction) | ecosystem: Environmental > Terrestrial > Soil >...
AAGAGAACAATGCTGATAGGCTACGCAGTGGTGAAGGCTCTCCAGGAGGAACAAGATCAAAAGCGCTCGGGAAATAAAGCAAGGGGAACGTTCGATTCCACCGGGAGGACCGCTGCCGGAAGGCGACGGACCCAATCGGCAAAATCAATCACGCTCAACAAACTCTGGGATAGTCTCTGCCGCGTTTCACAGAAGCAGGTTCCTCATCTGGCCGCCCTGAGGAAAGGGGACTGAACACACCAGAGGGGACGGCCACGTTCGATAGAAGAGTAAAGGAAAATAGAGACCCAGCTGTGGTGAAGATCCCAGAACATGTCATTAGATTGCCGAAAAGCTGGATCAAGGAAGGAAAGCGGCATCAAGGGGGGGCATGGGGAGCAATGACACATGAAAGCGCTTACCTTTCATGTAGAGATAAAAAAGTGATCGGTTCATGTTGGAAACCCCTGTATCAAAAATAAAGAAAACACATCTTTTACTCAAGGGGCGTGCCGGCAATGAGGAAAAGAATGGGGCCAGGGCCGGTGGTGGATTCAGGAAACATCTGCAAAATGAAGGATATTTTAGACATCCCAAAAAATGTAGAAAAACTTACGGGGGCAGGAGAAAAGCGATAAGCAGGGCGGGGAGAGATCTGCGGGGGGGGAAAAACAAACAGAACATATGTCTGTGTAGTAACAACCAGTGCAGGAAAAAATACAATAGAATGAGGCCAGGCCGGTCTGAGGGTACGCTCTGAGGGTGCTCGAAGGGAAAGGGCGGTCAGAACGAGAGCCGAGAGCTACCAGACACCTTCATGAGAATCACACAAGTCCAGTAATTTTAGGTCGTACGACAAACGTGCTAAGAAAAATAGGTAAGCGCGCCGAATCAATGGCGCCCCGAGAGAGGCTGGGGACGAAAAGCCAATAGGCGCAGTTTCGCGGAATACTTTCTTTAGGAGCAGAACTCGACAAAGAAAAGAGGCACCCCGAACGGTTAAAATGTGTTACGTCACAAATGCCGCATGAAGGGGCGCGCAACCGCGTCGCCGAAACAGAAGCATTGTAGGTCCTAAGGAAAAGGGCTACATAGTGGGGGGAAAACAAGTAATAGAGGGAAGCACAAAGTTGCCGAAAAAAAGACAACGCGATGGGGCAAAGTAGGGGGACTAGGTTACGGGAAAAATGGGATATCAGCGGCACTTGAAGGCTCGGAAGGGACCGGTGCATCGAAAGGTGAGATGACTCTCCCAGCGACAGGGGGGGGGAGCTGCAGCCTCCTTGGAATAGGTGGATTACAGAGAGAAAAGCAGTCCAAACGTCACGAAGAATGACAAACCGAAAGAAGGAAACAACGATCATAATCGAGTGCAAGATAAAAAACACAATCCTCCTAGCGAGCGGCCTCCGGAAAAGGGTAGAGATCCGCGTCCGGGGGATTAGGAGGCGCTGGCACTTGGACGGCTCACACACAAAACGGGTTAACTAGACACACACGCGCGATCTCCAGCCGAAATAAAAATAGACACCCACACCAGCCAGGTCTGAGTGGAGCGGGAAATCGGGACACTGGATGAGAAATGAAGCAACAAAAAAAAGCAAACAAGGTCAAGTAGCGGAAGATGCACAAACAGGCGTGTGCTGGTGTTGACACACAATAGAGCAGTCACCCCACCGGGAGGCGGCCTAAACGCAATACTTCCGGTCGGAAAAGAGGCTGTCGTACAGCGAAACAGGTTGCAGAGGTTCACAGAACGAACACGGTGCCCTGGGTGGATAGGTCTGGGAGGGAAAGGTAAGCGGGCGGCAAAGATGTACAAGAAATATCACAGAAAAACAAAAAAAGGAAAGTAAGCGGCCAAAGGACCAAAATCCGCGTGGCAGACGTAGACGCACACAGGAACACGGAAGTACGCGTAGTGGGAAGAACAGAGGCCCTGTACAAAGATAAAAAACAGGGTGTCCACACGCGAACCCTGAAAAAAACCGTGCTGGAGCGTGGAAGCATTCGTTCACACACTAACGGGGCGTGGTGGGGAGGGGAAGACCAAGACAAAACACGGCAATGCGGCATGGGAGAAAGGGAGAAAGTAGGAGTTGACAAAACTGATCGGAAAAAAAAACTGAAGGGACACATTTACGGCAATGAGAAAACAGAAACGAAAAGGCAAATTCTCAGTACGCAAACCATGCGGAGTATCGAGAGAAAATGAAGAAACACAAAAAGACGTTGGTTAGGCACGGGTGCCACAGAATCAAAAATTCTGGAGAAATCAACAAGGAGTTCACGGTCACAAAAAAAAAGTAGGACAAAAGAGTGAGTGAACGTGGTGTGTCAGGGGTGGTATGGGGGGGGGGGGGGGGCTACACACCAGAGGGAGCCACAAAAGAGCGATACGATGTTTGTCTGAAAAAACACTAAAAAAAGAAAATTCGCAGTTTTGGTCAGGGGTCGGGTAGGAAGAAATCAACAGGATTGGCGGTGGTGTCGAGCTAGGTGCTTGGAGGCTGCCCAAGCATATCCTGTGGGGAAAACTGATGGCTCACAAGTTGTCTTAGGTCAGTTGGGAGAAAGGGGGACGGCCCACAAGGGACAAGGCTGGGAAGACCAGCGATCGAAAATGGTCGATGACCAGAATGGCTTTACTCTGGGCAGAGTGAGCATCAGGTAACTACTGGGAGAAGGGAAGGCGGAAGGCAGGGAGACCTCCGCACTGCTAGAGAAGAAGGAATGCAAGCTGCGACACACCCAGTCAGGCACTGTCGCTCAAACTGAAAATAGTTCCACACCCGCTCGCACATAGAATCACCACTTTCCAGATGTTAAAAAAAAGAGTTCGAGGGGGGGGATTAAGATTGATATGTAAGACCCAGGTGTCCCTGGAATACAAGGATAAACGGTGAGGGATAACAGCATCCGGTGTGGAAAAAAGTGGAGATGACGGAGGAGGGGCGGAAGCCATGGCTAACACACTGGGGGGAGTCATACAACAAGGGAAAGTAAGGAGAATTGGGAAAAGGACTTGCGCCAAAAGAAAAAGGTCAGTAGAAACCCGAGACGTAAAAGTACTAGGCGGAAGGCAGAATAGCAATCCGACCAAGGCTCTCGGCGGCTGCGGAACGACCGAATCGTAATGCGAAAGAAAGGGCTTGGATAATTCTGGGGGGAACGAAACGGGGGGACTTTGAAGAGGGGCAGCGGCAGTCCACGCCACGGCAAACAAAAAAACCAACAACTATCAAGTGGGGGTAAAAAGGTGCACATTTCGACAAAATCCTGAAGCATACGAGATCAAACAATCAGAGTCACACACACAAGACTGTATGACCACGGCGGTGGGGACGACAATGTCAAATTTGAAAAGGGACAAATGCATGTTCAACAGAGAGGAACGAAGATGCAAATAAAAAGTCAAGGCAGAAGTACAGAACTAAGAAACTGAGGAAAAGAACATATAGGACATCAAAAGGTATGATATTACGCCGTTCGCGTAGCCTCTCATGAAAGAAAGTCCGAGTGGCAGTGGTCTGTCAAACGGACGGAAGGTACTTATAGGGGGGCCGGGGGGAACTGCTGAAGGACCATCAACGGTCCTTTCACAACACAGCGAAGCCCCCAAAATCTGACGGAGAGGAATCACATACACCCCACGAAGGGAAGAAGACTAGCTCCCAACCGCCTCAGAATAGCCGACAACCGGAACTGACAAGGGAGGCGGGCACAGAAACGGGAACTTGGGGGGAGGGATCTCAAAAGGGGAGAATGACTGGAATGAAGCGAAGCCAGCGTACGAAAGCCCTGGGGGAGGAAACGACTGGAAAAATGGTCGTATGCGGGAAAGAAAAATGGGGGAAGGGAAACTAATCATGCTACCGCAAAGAGGCCCCACGGAGAGGGGACGAAAATAGAGGGTAACCCTACCTAAAATGCAGAGTTACGGTCGGAAACGATGCCAGGATTAATGGACAGGAGGAAGAAAGACCAGGTGAAAACGGAAAGGGCGGCGGCACAAAACAAGGAATTATGAGCCACGTTAAGAAAAGTAAGCAACGGGCGGAAAGAAGGGGGAGCGGGGATGACGCCAAAGCACCAGCTCACGGCAATTGAAACGTGTTTTGAGAGAGCTCATACCCCTGAAAAAAAGGCAATGGACAAATCACACAATAGGGTTCATCAGAAGCAATTCACAAAGACACCAGCGCTAGGAGGAAAAAAGCGTGATAAAGCACGCAACGCAGAGGGGACTAGGGCAAGATTGAACACGACGTATCGACAAAAAAGACGAAAAAAAGAGACCCCCGGCAACAGCTTCGCAGGCAGACAAAGAAGGAACACTAAGTCTTCTAATGGCCCGCTCATTGAGGTGGGTCTAGATATGCCCACATTGGGGGAGAGGAGGGCAGCCGGACCCGCGGCGGGCCAGAAAGAGTGAACCACACAAACCAGGCTCATCAGGGACAAATACACATTGGGGGAGAGGAGGCCGCCTGACACCGGTCGAGAAAGGTACAAGGAGAAAGACAAGACCGGGTGTAAAGGAGGCAACAGCCTAAAGAACAGAGTCACTCAGCCGGCACCCGTCGTGAAAACAGGCAAAGCACAGCAAATGCAAAGAAGCAGATCAGAAAGAAAAGAGGGGAGAGAAGAGGGAAGTCGCTAACGATCTGATTTTGCGAAGGTCATCAAACTGGCCCAGGTAGCACGAAAAAACAAGAAGGGGAATCTGAGGGGTTGGCAGTGAACAGTAGGAAAAATTGTTTCGGAACGTGATCTCCCACAATGGGAAAGGGGGAAGTAGGCCGCCAAAGGCACACAAAAAGCCATGTCATGACGATGTGGAAAGACATTGAAAGCCATCGAGACTAAATCGAAAACGCTCGGTTGAAAAACTACTATAACGCCATAACAATCGGGGGAGAAAACGACATGAAAAACGGTTATATGGGAGGGGTGGAAAGAAGATACAAAAAAAAAAAAGGTACCACGCCACTTCGCAGGACCCTTCCAAACGCCAGACGGAGAGAATAATAAAAAGGAGCGTAGTGCGGCGGAAAAACTTTCTTAGCGGGGTCCGCGCGACCAAAAGGAGTAGGCGGTTGTTAATCTATTCAAGGGCGACCGTCGTGGCGTGGCAATAATTCTTGATGGAAGTCTGTCGCGGGAATCTTTAGGCGGGGCAGGTCTCAACACCTAGTCGCAAGCCAAAAGGAAGTCACCACCTGGGGTCAGAAAGGGAGGAACGAAATCCAAAGTTGCACGGACGAAAGAAAAAAAAAGCCGCTCACACAAATACACCGGGGACCCCACGAAAGCATAACACAACAGAAAAGCCGAACTCGGTAGAGATCTTCCGCCGTTTGGGGTTCCGGGAAGAAAAAAGATTATGCACTGGTAAGGGAGAAACGGTGCTCTGGGGGCCTTAGGGGTGAACACAGACGAGGTGCGGGGACAAACAGCATTGTCTGGGTGGGGGCAGGAGTCTAGCACAAATGACCTTCGTAATTGAAGAGTGGAACGTGCGGCTCTGGTGGGGGAAGGGCGCGAATCACCAACAGCGGGCTGGGGCCAAACGCGACGATTACAAGGTGTGTGCACAGTAAGAAAAACCACGGTTTTGACTGTCAAAAGCAGACAACAGCATAGCAACGTGGGCACAAAAATACGGAGGGATCTGGGAACGACGATCTCTGAACCTAAGAATCAAAAAAAACACGCGCAGGCAAGGCGTACACTTTATGGCATTAGCCACACACAAAAAAAAAAAAAAACGCCGGAGTCCGAAGCGACACGCACACACACGACATAGAAAAGGAGGAGAGAAGCATGCTCGAGGGAGAAAACGGAATATAGATCCTCGGTGGTCTCTACATCTAAAAGAGGAGGGGGAAGGGGGAAAAGCGCGCTCAAAAACAGACCCTCGAGAGCACTCACTAGCCTAAACGCACTTGTGAAGGGGGCTAGGAAGAGGTTGCGGGGGGACATAGGGCAACAACACAAACGCCAAGGGAACTTTTAAGTAAAAAAAAAGAAAAAAAATGGCAATCGACAAGCGCGGCGAAGGGTAGGTGCGAAAATGGGAGAATAGAGCTACATAAGTAGCACGGCCAAGGTGAATGAGCGCTCCCCGCAGTGGCGCCGCTGGAACAAAAACTAAAACGAGGCCCATTGAAGAGAAAAAACGCAACAGGAGGGATAAAATAGAAAAAAGGATAGATCGAGTGAAGAAACAAGCATACGCCGGAACCCGGCGGAAAGGGGTACCCAGAAAAAAGGAATCTGTAGAAGGATATAGAAGCACGAGCTAATCCGGGGGGAAAAAAAAGGGAAATGAAGATGGGAGGAAGCATTGAAAAGGGGGGCCTACAACGCGGAGACCACCCACGGGAACAACTCCTAGGGATAGGGGAGTCTGTCGTCGCGACACACACGGAAAAACTTGGAAGGCACGAGGGGGACAGAGGGGCGGAATTCGCCCAAGCCCATATTAGAAACAACAACACGGCTAGGGAAGACAGGTAGGGGGGCGAAAAGTCGAAAAAAGGAAGAACAAAAGGAGAAGGGGGAAGGAGGGAGTTCAGGAGGGAAGGAATCCAAGTAAGTGAAGAGGAATCTGTCCACTAAGGAAATAACAATGGGGGTGTATTAACCTGCGGAGGGCCAAGACAGAGGCAAAAACAAACACAGATGAATCGGACTCAAGAAAAGAAAAATAAACTAAAAGGGTTCAACGCTCACTCTGGGACGGCGTTCCACGGGTAAGCCTGGGCAATGGCGGACAGAGAGCAACGCAGACCCAGGGATGCGGAAAGAAATACTGGGTGACCCGTACAATGGGCAAAAAATAAGGGAAACGGGGCCAGCTGGAAAGATTCGCGTCGACTTCGAGCAGGGGGGGGGGTGGGGGCACCGCTCAACCGCCGCCCTGGAAAGTGTGGGGTGCGCGAGTAGAAAAATAACACGGAAAAAGGGTTGACATGGTGTAATATGGGGTGTCAAGCCAGTTAAAAATAGCTCTTGACCAAAAGAGAGGTGCATCAAGGTGAAGAGAGGGAAAATTCGCGGTTGGGACACATGCCGACCCGCATAACGTAATATGGGGAAATAAGAAAAGGTCTGAGTGGGCACAACGGCACACCAGGAAGGAAAGCGATACATAAAGAATGAAGGTGGCTTGCGCGAGAAAAAGGTTCACTGTGAGGAGAGGTGGGAGGAGGTCACAAAGCGAGCGAGTTACGGGATAAGTTCAAAAGGAGTTGAAAAGAGGAACCAAATAACAGGGATACCGAGATAAACACGTGGAGTGCGACACACCGTCGTAAAGGGGGGGGGTAAGGTTTGGGGGGAAAAAAAAAAAAACCATAAATGTAAGGCGTCAGAGGCGGAGAAGCGCGCAAGGGGGAGCGCCTAACGGCGCGCTTCATTCAGCCTATCGGGGAATTAACACAAGGGAGCCCCCAAAAAACCGGCAGGCGAGGCAAAAAAGGGAAGGTAAAGTCGTGCACTAAAAAGTGAGAGGGGAGCCACACGCCGCCGAAACAGGTCACACGGTAGTCTTGTTTCACACGTACCCAGAACGTGAAGCAAGGGAAAATAAGGCACAGAAGAGGAAGGGATATATCGGGAATACGGACTAGGGGGGCGCGGCGGAGACGAGGGAAATTGACAGCAACGTGGATTCCTGGGTACGACGGTTACGGAAACAAGGGGGTTGAGCTACAGACTTGAAGCATGGATGGAGGGACACGGGGGCGCAGCAGGATCGTCAAACGTCCGAGGATGAAGAAAAGCACGAAGCCCCCACACCACGAACGGAGCGACCGGGGTAAGAAAAATAGCTAAGAGAGAGAAGACGCTAGAAAGTATAGGCAGAGGTTTATGGGAAGAGGGAGGGGAGGGACGGTGACAGACTAGCATGGGGAGACAACAGAAGAAAGACCGGAGAGGAAGGGAAAAGGCCAGGATACGAAAGGAAAATGCGGGGGGGGGGGGGGTGGCGGGGGAGATACAGATGGGGTGCAGGGGAGGGAGGGGATCGATGCAAAAAAAAAAAAGAGTGGGAAGAAAGTCGGTTTTGGAAACAAGGCCCTGCTAAGAAAAGAGTCCTGATAGAAACTTTTAAGTTCAGCGAGAGTCTGGTCGTACCGGGGAAAAAGGGACAAAAGAAAAGCAAAAGAAGAGAAGGGGCGGAACCCAGGGGGAAACGGAAGAGATGACAAGACACCCGGAGGCAGGGCGGAGGGTCAAAAGATAAAGTTAACTAGCGGAACCTTCTCAGGTGAAGGAGGGCAATTGGCACGCGGCAGAGCCTGACAAAGGGAGAATGGGCCGGGACCGGCTGCGCCTAAGGAAACTGCAGGATGCCGGCAGGCAGTCATAGGGAGAACGAGGGGCAGGGATAAGAAAGGAAGGGAGAGGAAAGATCGGCGTGGCGAAAACAGCGAAAAACAGAAGAAGCTCATAATCCAAGACAAATAGGCAAGAAGACTGATGCGGAGAGTAGGAGAAGAGAGAAGAGGTGAATTTGCTCACCGCAAGGCGGGAGTACCACGGCCTCGAGATGTGGGGACTTCGCCGTTCAAAAGGGGGGATAAAGATGGTGCTGCAGAATAAGCGTCCGTCAGAGGGCATGGGGGAACAACGAAGAGGGGGAGGAAAGAAGGGGCAATGAGTGAGGGGGGCAGGGGGCGTCGCGTTCAGCGTAAAAACCAAAGAGGAGTAAAATAGGTTGCATTTGTGAGAAAAAAAAATAAAAAAAAGACCGTGTGGCACAATGGGCGACTTGAAGGCTGGAGATAGTGGGGGAGGCAAATAACTACACGGACGCAAAACAAAAGGGTGGAGGGCCTGTGTATACTCACAATAACGTGGGACTAGGGAAAGGGGATGACAGAGGGGGAAGACGGCCAATAAAAAAGGAAAAAAAAGGATAAGGAAAGATGAGGGAGACATTGGTAGAACGGAACTGTGGCAATCGGAAGAGGAAATGAAAGGCAGGACTAGGAGGCGAAGGATCTCGTCACCACCAGTTGAGTAAAGAGCCAGCATATCAAAAAGAGGGCCTCTGGAATGAAAAGGCGTCAGACCACCGGATTGGACAGCACACCCACCCGAATATATCACAAATCATCCACACTTCTAAAGGGGACTGAACAAGTTGCCGAAGTGGAATTTGCACGTGAGAGATGGGCTGAGGCGGGGAAAAGAGGGGGGATGTAGTCTGAAACAACTCTCTGGCACGACGGGGAGGGCAGGCGAGAAGGTGCCAGCCTCGAAATCATAAAAACCGTAAGATGGGAAATTCAAAATAGAACAGTGAGTTCTCAACGGCGGGACGTATCGGATGAGGAGTACGCAGGGTGCTCCTTTGGGGATATCTACTATTAGTTTCTGAGAAGAGGGTGGGAGGGGGGAGTGGGGACAAACAGGAAACGAGCTTTAACAAGGAGGGTGAGTGTGGACACGGGGCAGCAAAAAAAGCTGAAGAATCTCTCTAAAAAAAAAAGAGCGTGCAAAAGGGGGGAGAAAGGGCTGCAATTGGAAAAGTGACACACAAAGGGCGGATAAAGAGAACAGAATATGCCCGCATAAACAACCGGCAAAAAAAGGAGAAATCAAGTGGTAACTGTTGGGTTTTGGAGGGGGGGTGGGTTGTCTGAGGAGAAAGAAAGGGGGCTCACGATTAAAACATGGATTGAAAAAGGGGGGGTGCGGGCAGCACACCCGACAGGCACGGGGTTACCACGGTTGGAGCGATACGCCCGGACGGTTAGTTCCATCAAGATTAACATTGATAGAAACAGCCAAAAGCACATGACACACAACGGCACACGTCATCGGAAAAACAAGAACCGGCGCTGGAGGATGGTCAAAAAAACAAGGCGCCCCCCACCTCCAAAAAGAGCCAAAAATCTAACCAGGAAAAAAGGAGAAAATAAACACGGGGAACCTTGAGTTGAGATCGCAACGGATTCTATCGAACAGAGAACAAGGGTCCAAAAAGATCGGGGGGGATGAATGGCACTCTGGGCAAAGAGAGCACGTGCTGATGGGGGGAGGGTCAGTCCACTTGTCTGTCCAGTCTAATAAAGAAGACGCCGGCTTAAAACAAGAATATGCTTGTCTACACACAAGAAATGGAAGGAATGTCTACTTAATGTACCAGGAAGGAGCCAAGTATTCCGGGGTGCCAAGGGGGCTGCCAGCGTCACAAGCCATATAAACCGCGAGGACACGGCGCGTCGAACACAAACCAGTAGCACAGGTTAAAGGTAAGCACCAGACACTGTAAAAAAGGGTAATGAAGAAAAACCCACCACTATAGACGATTGTCACAAAGGGGGTAAGGAGTTGGGAAAAACACCCCTAAAAAAGTAAGAAGGATTGTCGAGCGATAAGAAAGCAAAAAGGGATGCATCAGGGAAGCAGGGAATCGAAAGCGAGGGATTCTCACACATAAGACAGTACGAGACAAAAAAGAGAAACGAAAGCATCCATCATGGAACAGGGAAATCTTACACAAACAAGAGGAAAACAAAGACCTACCACGAAAGGCACGGGCGAAGGAGGGACAAATAAAAGGTCATATTGGCACAGACTGGAAAAATAGTCTGGGTAATCGGGTGCTGGAAAGAAGAAAAGGAAAAAGTCAGGCCGATAGAAGAACAAGGCGAGATGTGTGGTGCGGCAGAGTGCAGGAGAAAGAAAATATACACCCACAACACAATCCGCGGCGGCATGAGAAATAACAGACAGGTCAAGAAGGACGGCACAATCTGCCCAAGGAAATGTGAGCTGCCTGCCCCGGCGTTCCAAAAGCTGAACATTGGACGCTACCTGGGGGGGAGAAAGAAGACGGAAGGAAGAAAAAAAATCAGGGGGGCAAGGGAAGGGGGCATAAAGGATCTGAAGGGGGCACCAGGGGGGAAGAAAGGTACGCCAGAATAACAAGATTAAAGACAAACGAAAAAAGTTTCAAAGAGCGAAGAAGTGCTCCGAAAGGGGGAGCAGGGAGGCGGAGGGGGAAAAAAAAAAAGAGACCATAGGAGAAAGACGAACAGATTGCTGAACAAGATACTCGAGAAAGAAACAACTCCAGAAAAGGGTCATCCGAAATAAGTTGATAGGCAGGCGCAGGGGAAAACAGACACACACAGCGTGAAGGAGAGGAGCAGCATTAGCGACGCCACGAAAGCGCGCAAAAATAATTCGGAACGGAAAGGAGAAAGGGTTGCGGGAGCCAGGCGGAGTCTGGGGTACATAATATGAAACGTGGGACAGCACGCAGGAAGTGCGAGTGTGGAGGTGGGTCTGGGGGGAGGAGCGAAAAACAAAAAAAAAGGAAGGGGGGGCGACAGTCAAAGAATCTGAGCGCAAAGGAAAAAGTCAGGTAAGTCATAAATCTAGCCGACGGAGCAAACCGTAAAGGTCGTAGCCCAGTCTTGGACAAAGATACAAATATCCCGCGGGACAAACACGCTTGGGAGGAAAATGGAGGCCAGAAAAAAGGGGAAAACACAACACAGAACGAAAAACACACATACCGAGGTAAGCCAAGAAAAAAGTATTTTTCGGGAGAAGAGCTTGCGCTGGGGCAACACAACATAACCGGGGTTCAGGTGGGCACACCCGGGGGCTTGTTTGAAAAAGGGGGGGAAAGAAAACACCCACTACATTCGCGAAAAATAATAATGGGGACGACTAGAAAGCAGATGGGGCGCAAGAGGAGCTCGACAGTTTGGAAAAAAACCCTAGTATTGGAAAAGACAACATATCATAACGAGTATCCGGGACACATAATACAGGGATCGGGGTCGGGGGAACAGGAGCGGCTGGCACATAAAAAAAGCAGGACCACCGAGGAAGACAACATCGAAAAACAGACAGCAGAGTGACGGACAGACCGAAAAGGAGACCCACGGAAAGGTAGCGGGAAAAGAGAAAGGCTGCCATCAGAAGGAGCAGAAGAAAGGAAATAGCACGATAGAAGGGAG
>Ga0179593_1378575_pt1 | contig 11972 bp, 10 predicted proteins | sample CZODoug2_1_08_16_FD_185931 | JGI IMG/M metagenome (GOLD analysis project Ga0179593, IMG submission 185931) | Vadose zone soil fungal communities from Angelo Coast Range Reserve, California, USA - CZODoug2_1_08_16fungal (PacBio error correction) | ecosystem: Environmental > Terrestrial > Soil >...
GAACGAAGGAGAAAGAAGAGATGGAAGCTTTCCGGAAACATAAGGGCATATCGTGAGGACGCAGGAATAAACCTACGACTAAGAGATCGCACCAAAAATAAAACAGGAGCCCACGAGGAACCTATGCCTGACGAGGAAGGAGCGTCTCACGTACCGCGCCCAAGAAGGCGAGAAGGGAAAAGGAGGAGTTTTTCACTACGAGACCCACTAACGAACGGTTTGCCCTCGCCCATATGAAATTAAGCGCCCCAAAGGGGTTAATATTCTAGGAAAACTTGCGGGGGAGTGCCGAAGAAAATCCCGTAAAATGCTAAAGGAGAAAGGAACCCTACTGTCGGAGGGAGGGGGTTCCAACCGGAGGGAAGGGGGAAGAAAGGATCCTCAAAAACCTTCGTCAAAGAGGGCTAGAGACGCGGAGACCCGTTCGGTTAGAAGAGCGAATTCTAAACGTCCGACGGGAAAGGTATGAGAAAGACGAAACAAAAAAGACTCTCAGACGTGCATCAAACGGTCCGGCTAACTCGAAGGCCCAGAGGGAAAGGCGAAAATCCAATTCCGCCAAGCTCGGAGAAAGGAAAAACGTGTTCGCTGTTGGGGTCGGAGGATCCCTCTGACCTGCAAAAGCCAGCGGTGGAGCTCCACGCGCCAGATCACGGATAGAAGGGTACAAAAGAAGAAGAAGGCGAGGCTGAACGGCTCGACTCGACAGGTGAGTGGGGCAATTCGAAAATGGGAGAGATCGATGAAGCATTTTCTCAGAGGGGGTCAACTAAAAGATTCTTCGTCCCAAGAGCCGTCCCATCCGGTAGGGAGGAGAGTTGCCGGCGTCAGGAGGGTTAAAAGTCGCGGTTCCATGTCCCGGAGGGCGAGTATCAAGCACACTCCTAGCCTAAGCAAAGGATCTAGAAAGGAGAGGAGAGAAGAGGGAAACTGAAAACTGCCTTGTTAAGGAAAAATAGAGCGCCCGTAGAAGTCGTGTTTGCAGCTAGTAAAAAAGTAAAGAGACTTCCTCAAAATAGAAAAAAGGAAAACCAATAAAAATCTTCTAGCCTTTCTGGAAGGGGGCTTTGCTAGACAAGACCAGAACAAGGGAAGTCGGAAAAAGGAAAGGGATCTTTAGCAAAAAAAGTTAAACAGGCCGGAGAGACTTGAAGAAGGAAATATTCGGGATCTAAAGGTCGAAGTCAGACAAAGCAAGAGCCAGGCTGCACTTTCGAAGAAGCGAGGGCGAACTCCTTTAAGGGTACAACGGTTTGCGTAGGTCAGGAGCAAAAGAACGGACTGATGAGAAGACGGATTTTGAGAGTAAGGAGTAGTCAAGAGGCGGTCGAAGGCTGCGAAGGCTCCTTCTTCCTCCCGGGGGCTATGGGAAGAAACATTATGCTTAGCGACGTCGAGGACTTCTTCCGAGAAAAGCAAGGGTTACAACGCGGGGGCATCGAGGGATCAAAAGAAGGGCCGGAAGAAGGGCACCCCGGGTAAGGTGTAATGTCAAGAGTGAGAACGGCACCGAGTTCCAAGGTCCTATCGATCCAGTATCTAGACACGACCTTGTAAAACGAGGGGGAAAAGGAAAGGGGAATTGTCAATCTGCAAGCAGGCACAGGAAGGATAAGAGAAGGGCATAGGCCCTTCGGAGGTGAGTCAACCGTGCCAAAAAAAGCGGGTATTCACGCCCACGACGGAGACGGGGATCTGAAAGCAACATGGGCATTGCCATCATCAATTTGGAAGTTCGTCGGCTGGGAGACTAAGGACTGGGGGGAAGGAGGGAGGAGCAATAGGGGCGATCTCTAAAGTGAAGTGAGAACAACCAAGGAATCCTTTAACGACGAAGGGGGTGGAACCGACGGGGGACATGACGTCTTCGACGCAAGTGGCGTCGACAAACTATCGCATCCGTCACCAATACAGGAGGAAACCGCTCGGACAGTGCTGGGGGTTCCGGGAGTGCTGATCAGCATCCAAAGGTATACTCGCAGGAAACACAGAGAGGAAGAATAAAGGGCGCACCGCCTACAACAAGTGGAGCTCTTGCGCAGCGCCACGAGACGCCTTCGCTTCCCACACTGCTAAAGGAGGAGGGAAGGAACCCAAGAATTTAAGCCCTCCTCGCGGTAGAAAAAAAAGCCGATGGAGGGACGGGCCGTTCAAAACATCAGCAAAAAGATGCGTGAAAGGTCCAAAGCTTCTTAAAGACAGAGGGAACGTTTAACAAAAAGGAGGAAAGAGAGAGATCACGCAGGGGTTCTAAGAAAAGAAAATTCGCGCCACCGGCACTACACTAGGGGAGGGGAGGGTGGGGGAGACCTGCAACAGCCGCACCTTTCTAAAGGAAGCCTTCAACGTCCGATGGGGGGATACAATCAGTAAAAATTTTTGTAAAGAGAGAGGAGGAGGATCTTGAGACACGCTAGAGGGAGGGAGATCAATCCCGGGACCGAGCTTCTAAAAAGGCAGCTGTTTCCCTGTTCTTGACTCACCTGAGGAAAGGAAGAGACCCTCATTTCTCGCAACACACGGGAGAGTCCGAAACTCCGGGACTTGTGTGAAGTTCCGATAGGGACCTCGGATCGGAACATCGTCGAGAAAGGGTACGAACTCAGCAGAGGCTGAAGGGTCGGGGACAATGTCTCTGCAGAATAGAGTTTCCAGGAGGATTCAGTGAAGCCCGCAGACCCAATAATATGACCGCCTCCGGGGGGGCCCGGTCGCGACGCAGTCCTCTACGCGCCAAGATTGGATGACAAGCGGTGTTTGACCAGGTCGATAGAAGACTATCGACAAAGCTGGGGGAAAGGCCTGTACTACATCGACGGAAGGACTGTGTCGGCAAGAACCGAAGCGCGGCCACAGCTCCTTCAGGGTCATGACGGGCCGCGGCAAAAAGGACCACTTACAAGGAGTGGAAAACTGGCCGGTTAGGAAACGAATGGACGAGAGAGCGGTGTGAAGGGCACGGCCCTAGAGGACGGAACTCGAACTGTTAAAGCTAAAATCGCGACAGGGCGATAGGACCTCCGCCTCAAAGATTTATCCCCGCGAAGGCGTCCTATTTCCAACAAGGAAAAAAAAAAAGAAAGACTCCACGGAATAGATCCTACCGGGACTTGACGGAAATCTTTCGGGCACTGAGGCAGGAAAGAGGGTAGGGCAACTTCCAAAAAAAACTCAGAAACGAGCCCTTTCTATCGGGGGAAACCCCGAAGTTTGGTGTGGGGGGGGGTCCGCGGGGAGCGGAAGTCGGTCGCATTTCGATGGACCGGCGACCATTATCCGTTTTTCGGACGGCGGGCGCGAGGACGAAAGGATCTCCTCTGCCTTCTTTTGTCCCCCCTAAAGGAAGGAAATCAGATCAAGCACCAGGACAGTTTCGACCTCCGCAGGGAAACCTGCCGGAGAACCAGACAGAAAGCAAAGCATGACTCTTCCCTACGCAAGGAGGAGGAAGAACGGCGTGCAACTCCAAGCCAGCTGCAATAAGCTCGCCGAGGGGGTCGACGGGATTCTACTTAGGTCTTAGAAAACGCGGACTCCAGGGACACGCAAGGAGAAACCACAGGCCGAAGGATCGGAAGGAAAGGGAAAGATGCCAGTGCCATAAAAAAGTCTACGACGCGTGAAAGGAATATGGGAATGGCGAGGAGCGAGAAGGAGCGGAATCCTCGGCAACGTACATGGCACAACCGGAAAAAGTGTTAACTCCAAAAAAAAAAAAAATGATTGCATCTAAATCAGCGGACAAGTAAGGATCCTTGGCAAGCAGAAGGAGGAGGGAAAACGACAGGGGAAGGAACAATGCTAGGCCTTTTCGCAACAAACGGACGACCCTAAGTCGAGGCGATCCGAGCACAGAAAGGAAGTCCTTCAAGATATATACTCTGCGTGAGGAAAAACGGCAGTTGTAAGAAGAGGCTCGAAGGCGATGACAGGATCCAAAAAAACGCAAGATACCGGCGTGACGGGATCGGAACAAGATACGGATTGTAACGCGAACTAAAGCTGGGTGCGAGTTAGCGGGGTGTGCGAGGGAATCGATAATTAATGGGCGTATCCTGCGCTTTCCGACAGCCGACGAAAGTTGGTCTCCCTGAGGGGGGGAGGGGTAAAGGATCCCTATAGAAAGAGACCACGGGGGAGGGAGCTTGACGGGAGACATGTCGGCCCGGGTGTACCCCCCAGGAACACCCTACTTGAATCGAAAGTCAGATTACAGGGGAGCTTAAGGGAGAAAAAACCTTTAATTACGGAGCAGCAACCGCACGGCACCAAGCCCATGAAGAAAAAGACCTGTGGCGGCACAGTGAAGCTGTGTCGCGGGAACACGGGTCCCACGGGGGGAAGGGAGCGGCTAATCGTGACAACCGGAAATCTTGAACCCTCGGTCACCTCGATGCGTGATTGAAGGCCCGTTAAGGGCGCGAGGTCGAGACCAGCCTCGCGGTAGACGCCGTTGCCGGCAAAGGGGGTTGCAGGAATCTCGTAAATCCATCTCCGAAGCCGAGACCGGGGAACTACTGCCCAGGTATGGCTCGGGGAGCCAATTCCTCCTAACGCCTTTATCCATCGAAGCAAAGAAAGGAGAAAACAAAAAAAAGAAAGGAAGAGCTCGATCAAGGAGGTATCAGGAGGAAACGGTACTCGATAACAGAAAGGGATTCCGGCGCCTCAGGGAGGCGGCAACGACGAAAAGAACGAGTCCCCATTCCACCTCCAGGAAAGCAAAAAATCAGGAAGCGAGAGGGAAGAGCCTCAACGAGGCCGCTCCAGCGAGAGGAGTGGCGAGCAGCGGGCCTGTCGGGCCGTTAACGACGTAGAAAAACGAGACCAGGAAGTGGCCTCCAAACGCTCAATAAGTCAAAGGAAAGAAGGTGGTTTTCTCATGGGGAAAAGAGGAAAGGGCGGGGTCCAACTCCTCTACTCACCTGGAGAGAGAAAAAAAATGACAGATTCGGGATCAGCGGGTCAAGGGGGGGGCGAATCTCAGGTGAAGATTTGGAGCAAGAACATCCCTCCCCTTGGAGGTACAGAGGGGGAGAACAAAGGAACAGTAAACCCCTTCAAATCCCGTTTGGGCTAGATCTCACAACGGATCGAAAAAGATAGGGGTCGCGAAAGAGAAGAAGGGGACTAAATTATCCGCCGGATGACGACGAACACACGGTCTTCCGGCGAATAGCCCAGGCCAAAAGGGAAAGACGAGGATCTTCTCCGCCAGGTCTGGATGCCAGGACAGCCGGGTAGTGGTTCGCCTCAGGTGGCTGCGGACTCAAATGCGAGGCGAGCACCGGGAATCACAGCACAGTATCAATGGGGACAAAGAAAGAGGGCGAGCTGCTCTCTCGACTCGATTAAGGGGGACGGGGCATGAAATGTCGAGCTCGCTTGGAGGGTGCTCCCCAAGAGGTCCGGTCATGGAGGACTGCCGTCGCGGGCCCAAAGAGCTCCAGCCGGTTCAGCTTAAGGGAGGCAAAAGGAAATCAAATTATAACCATTCGATTTGGCCATGTCGACGGGGACCCGAGGATCGCAAAGACGCCGAGCTCCGCGGGCCGGCTCAAAAAAGAGCGCGCACGCCATGAATATAATATTTGGAAAGCTGGGAAAAAAAAGACAAGAGACCATCGCGAGCGCCAGGTAAAGTCGTGTGACGGCCGAGTCCAACGTCGGACCGTCCAGGGAGCGAACGTAGAGCCAGACGGCCACAGCTAACAAGGGACGGCGAGAAAAGGGCATCAGCTGTAGGGTGTATGGTCCTACCCCCACCACACATGACGAACGCCGACGACTCGAACGTACGAAGGGCCCGTCCTGTCAAACTGGGGGGCTCCCCAGCTCGAGGGTCAACGGAAGCGAGGGGAAAATTCCATAAGGAGTGGGGAGGTCGCTTCTACCACGCATGCCCGAGCAGCTCGCCAAAAAAATGGGGGTGGCCAAGAGTGACCAGCCCTTGACGTACCACGGCACTCTTCGGAAAAAAGGAAAAAATAAAGTGAGCTCCAAAATGGAAGCACTCAGGGGTCATCAGCCCGATCGCCGGAGAGTCGCGAAGGGGAGAACAAGACAAATTCATAACCCGAGGGCGAATGAGCCGCACCGTTAGAGTACGGAAGGCGTCCGGCATATGGTTAAAGGGTCTCGAGCCGGTATCACTTGAACGATCTGGACTAAAACCGGGCGATCTGGACCTGCGAAGAGCGATGTAGCAAAACCATGTACCCTTCGGTAACTGGAAAAGCGGGGGAAGACCAGCTGACCCAGCTGATCCAGGCGGGGGCGAAGAGACAGGCGCACGCGTGGGATTACGGTCATTACTACGGCCGGCATCCTCCTGGAAAATGGGACGGAAGGAGGAAGGGCAGAGTGCACTTACCGAGCAATCGGGCCTATCCAGCCCGGTGACGTCGTCGGCTAATCTGAACGCCCTCAGATTGCATTGCCAACCCCTGGTGAACTTCCGATGCTTCTTAAGGAAAAAGGGGACTGGAGAGAACAAGGCACACTTTCAGAGAGAGAGATGGTCGTCGAAACGCGAGCGCCACGACGAGCCGTAACCCCACTCGGAGGCCATACAGAACACACACGAGGTTCAGCCTCGTGCTCACTCCATTCGAAAGTCTTCGGAAGGGGGTCAGATAATCCTAAGTGAATCCATCAAGGCCCTCAGCACCCAGCGTGCGTCTGACGCCACTGGTGGGGGGTTTGCGAGAACAGGCGGTCTCAATCACGAGCAGGTTAGACTCAGACAAAACGCGGCCCCTATAAGAATCGGGAGCACAGAGGAAAAAAGAAGGACAAAAAATCACGTCAGCTTCTAAACTACCGCAAACGCCCAACCCTGCTTCACGGGGGACCAGGTCGAAGGGTAAAGACCGATTTTGAAGCCCGCCTCGCGGTAGTAAAAGGGTGCGGTATGTCCTTGCGCCGGGGGAAAAAACAGCGAAAAAAAGGAGTGACGGTTGTCGTGACAGGTTCCAACTTCGGGTCAGAGCGAAAAGGGAAAAAACAACAACAAAGGGAAGGTAGAAAATATCAACAAAGGGCCGCTGAAGAGAAGCTGGTTCTCCAGACAACTCGTTTCGGCGGGGCGGGTGTTTTTCCTACAGGCGGTCGAAGCCAGGGATTCTACGAGAGCGGGCGTTCAATTACGTCTGGGATAACACGGAGTACGGTATCCGTGTGGGCCGAGCTTTCGAGCGGGAAGTTAAGAAGCACTACGAGTCGATACAAATGAGGGGGAATTCGGTGAAAAACCCGGAAATAAGAAGCGTTGGTATCCAGTGTAACTGCTAACCTGCGATGCTTCGAGGACCACATGGGTCAAAAAACCAGGTCCGGCGCGAAAAACGAAACGATTCTATACAGGGATGGAAAAGAGGATGAGCGGAACAACGGCTATTGGGGAGGCTAGCAAGAGAGAAAGAAGGTTGAAAGGAGGGGCGGGGGATACTCAGAAAATGCGACGGAAGTGGCGATCGGGACGGAATCCTACCCCGACGAATGATCGACAGCTGTAAATCCCAATCTCTCATGAAAGGCGGTCGGTACGGCACTAAGGCAAAGGGAATTGGGAAGGCCCAACCTGAACCACTATCGGACAGGCCTTGTTTGTCGTACTAAGACGTGAGAAGGCCTAAAAACGAGTTACATCAAGCGAATCGACGAAAGAAGTTACAAAGGGGCCCCTGACGGCCAAGCTCAGAGTCAAGCCGTCGAAACTCGTGCTTACCCGGACGTCGGGCGAGCGACAAATTAGATATATGATCGTCAGACCCCGGGAAGTTGCCGGCAGACGACCAGGGGCGAAGTGCTACAAACGGACCAACGCAATCTCCCCAAGATAGGTCCGGGAATCCCGCAGGCGCCCGGCTTCACAACCACGCAGAGACACTAAGGATGCCACGGATCAGAGAAAACCATCCCCCGACGACGGGAGGGAAAATAAAAACAACGACTAAAATTTCTTGGGAATCAACCAAATAGGTCGGAAAGGGGGGGGAGGCCGAGCGTAGGCTCAACGGAAAATCTGCGACGCGCACCGGGCCGAGGACGCACCTGAGATTCGGACGAGAGGCTATTCGTGCCGGGCAAATTTAATGGGGGACTAAGGTTTGCCGTTACCGGGCGGGGATAGTAAGTACTGACGGGCGCACTAGTGCGGGCGCAGGAGCGTTCTCGAACTGCGGGTAAGAAAGGAGGAAAAGAGAACCCGGGTCAAAGAAGTGTCGGGTCGGTAAAACGCGCCAAAAAAAGGGACCAATATTGAAACCAGACAGACCGAAAACGTACTTACGAAAACGGGGGAGTCCTCGGGGCGAGTGCTGATGCAACTAGCTTGCCGGGAAAACGCACAAAGTCTCTGTTGCAGGAGTGCTACTGCGTCTGCCGACAATGGGAAGCCTACTGCGGGGGACTCTCGTAAGTCAAACGAAATAGTGCGCCCCAGCGCATCTTGGGGGGGGGAAAAAGAGGACAAAGACTACAGCACTCTTGAAACCCTTCTCAGAGCATATACTCTTGCAGTGTCAGCAACTTCAAAAAAATAAGAACATTGGCACAAAGAGAATTGGTCTTCGAAACCTGATCATCGGAGGATCCGCGAACGGGAATCATGGGGCCCAGACGGGCAGTCGGCGACCTTACAGGTGGGGGAAGGAAGAAAAGAAAAATCTTTCGACATGGTGATCACTGTAGAACTGATAGAGGAGATCCTGAGCAGACGCGGACGATGAGTGGAGTGGAAAGGAATTAGATATCCGGGATCTGGCGCGTTATGAAACAGCTTTCTCTCCTAGCAGTAGAAAGGGAAGATCCAAGACACCTTACCGGGGGCAACAATCTCATCAAATGCGGGGCCCTGAAATACAGGGAGGAAGATGGTCGAGACCTTGGCCACTCCGCAGCGAGAGCCGGGAAGGGGTTCTATTCCTTCTAAAAGGGAAGGGCGAAAAAAAACCTCTTTGACGAGCCGTAAAAAATAGTCGAGATGAGACTAGCCCCGAACGGGTTGTAAGACGAGTGAGAGACCTCTCGGAAAAAATAAAAAGGAAAAAGTCGTGGCTCAAGAGGAATTGCTCAGCAAACAGGGGAATTGCGAGAAAAAAAATACACCTACGATCAAGTCAGAAGTCAAACTTGAAAGATACAGGGCGCGCGAAAGGGAAATGTATGGCAGCAGGCACGAAAGGGGAAAACAAAACAGAACCAAATCTTTGTCAACTGCGAACTCATGAAGCATTTACGGGCAAACCGTGGGAGTGGGAAGACAAGAAGGACAGATTCCCCTAAGGCCTCAAGAAACCTAGTTCGGAGCCAAAATTCGAGGATGGCGAACTAACTCGTCAACAACAGCCCCGGGGCACCTCGGATTACGGGGGTCCGGGAAAGAAAAAAGGGATAGTCTTCCTCTCTCAGAAGATTACGACGCACGAAGCTGCCAACTTCAAGTTCAAATGAATATCTAGAAGGTAGTCCAATCTTGCGAAAGCATCTCCAGCAAAACAATATTATAGGGAAAGAAAGATTCTCGAGACCGCTCCAGGCGAGATAGGAAAGAGAGAAACAATGTCGCGCAGTGCAAAGGTCCAAAGAAGGACGACGAAGGAAAAGGGAAAGTACCAATTGAAATTCCAGCAAACTCAAAAAACTCTATCAGAAGAACGGCGGCGAGACAGAAAGAAGGGGACTCCCGCAAAAAGGAAGGGACCGTCCTTTTGCAGACGGAGAAGGAGAGAAGACACGGGGTGGGCCCGAAAAAAGAGCCAAGGACATACGCCACAGGGACTTGTGTGCTATGGGATCATGGGTAAAGGGCGTGAGACGCGAACAGAACGTTCTCTCTAAAAATTCTGACATTGGAAACAGCGAAGAGACTTGTAGCATAGGGGGATGGGTCGAAAGCCTGTCTCATGACAATCGTAAAAGAAGGCCCCTCACGGTCGGTCAACGTGGAACAGTTGGTCCGACCCCCGACTAAAAAACGGTTCGGTGGGAGAGACGAACAAATCTCGAAGTCCTAGGGTTGGACGAGAAAGAGCCGAAGGACACTCAAAAAAGGCCCTTCGTTCTCCATGTATCGAACAGAAAAAATTAGCAGGGCCATAGACAGCGGGCCTGTAATACGAATAATTCTCCGCCACAGGATCTCGGACGACAAAAGCCTTGTAGGGGAGCACCGGTGGATCCGTCGGGGTCGGCGAGATCCCGACGAGGCGAGCAGGCGTTGGCTAAACTCACGCGGAAATCGAGAAAGGGGTCCCAAATCCGATCATCGATGAGGAGCAGGGATCAGAGAGGAAAGAAAAGATTCCTGTGGTGTAATGCACAAAGGGAGCTAGCATGGTCATGGGCAAAAAAAATAGTCCGGGGGGATCGCGCGGAACAATGACTTCCCTTCTGCACAAAAGAGAGAAACAAGGGACCTAGCATCAGTTGCTAAACGTGTCGGAAACATTCGCGTTGGGGAACAAAAAATAGAAGGATAAGGATGAGAACCCTATCTCAGAGAAAGAGAGGGGGAAACAGAATCAAGCGAAAGCGGTAATATCTTTACGAAGTAGAAAAGCGGGACAGGGCGGATAAAAACCGGGAAAATGGTGGGACGTTCCAGGTCAATGCTGGACCAAAAATTCAACACTTCGAGAAAAGAAGAATCGAAAAAAGAAAAACAACCACTCGTCCGATAGCCCATTTTGAAACTGCTGGGAAAGCTTTTCAAGCGCAGCGCCCCGAGAATCCCCGGAGAAAAAGTGTCACGGAGGGGGAAAATCTATTTTTTCCCGCAGCGAGAGGGGGGAAAAAGGCAATACAAAGAAAGGGGCGTCGGAACTGAGTTTAGGCTGACCACCCCTATCAGGAGGCCCCTGGCGCGCCGAGAGACCGAAACAACTGCTCTGGAAGGTCTAAGGCAAAGAAAAGACGACAACGAAAGACCAAAGAAAAGGGACTCTCGTGTACGATACCCAAAATAGAAAGCGGTCAAAAACTTTGAGAACGACGCGGACGCCGTCGGAAAAAGAAGATGCGCCAGAAACCGTTATAAACGAACCTTCGTAGGCGAAGGGACAGGGATGGGATATTCGAGCCGTGGAGCAAGATGCAACTCACGGGGGAAAGAAAAGGAAGCGTGGATTCCGAGAGACTGACGTATCTGAGTGGGCTGAAAGGACTCTGTATCAGACATTTTAAGGCAATTCCCTAGTACGAACCGCACCATGCGTCGAGCCAGACGAAGGGGAGAAAGCTTAACAGGGATTATGCAAAAGGGGTGTCACGCCTTCATTCCGCCGGGAGACGCTCCGGGAAGACGCATTAGGGAGTGAAGGAACCTAACCGCAGGCGGCCGTCTACTACGGTACCGGACAAGAAAGGGGCAGGAAGAGGTCGCTGATGGACCTTAACCTACTAGTAATTCAAAAGATCAGGGGCTGGTCGTAAGTGGAACACGACAGGGAAGGAGCGGATATTAAAAAAAGAAAGAGAAAAGAGAGGGGGAAGGCAAGAAGACCACGACGCAGCAGTGACTAAGTCTGATTCATCCATCACATCCAGGTCCCCAAGAAAGTCTTGGTCAGAAAGGGAACGATCACAGAGTAGACAAATGAAACGACTGTTCAGTTGATAGGTCAATAAAAGTCGCATCCATTCAAACATTAAAGGGCTTTGAATGACGCAAAAAGGGGGTTTGTATCAAAAGCTGAATCGAAATAAGAAGCCAATGTGAGAAGAGACCGTGCACGCAGAAACAGAAGGGCAGAACAAAGGACACAGGTGAAGAGAGCCCCGCCCAGTATTCGGTCAGCACCTATCCTCTCAAACTCTGCAAAATGAAAGGTTACCGTCAGACGTGGATAACCAGCCGCAAACCTCCTGCGGTAGAAGGGTGCGGGGATTTTGGATCCTTCCTGGGTTAGAACAAAAATAGAAAAGAAAAGTAGGGAGCGTGAATTCAACATTTGTCTTCCAAAGGGAAA
>Ga0179593_1431368_pt1 | contig 11972 bp, 8 predicted proteins | sample CZODoug2_1_08_16_FD_185931 | JGI IMG/M metagenome (GOLD analysis project Ga0179593, IMG submission 185931) | Vadose zone soil fungal communities from Angelo Coast Range Reserve, California, USA - CZODoug2_1_08_16fungal (PacBio error correction) | ecosystem: Environmental > Terrestrial > Soil >...
GAATGAATCCAGGAAACAACAATGCCGGCGGCGTGAGGGGAATCCGAAGAGCACAACGCTTTTTCTCAAGTACTAAGTTGGGAACAACTCCAGGGAAGAGAGATGGGAAAGGTCGGGTGGACTAAAAACACAACCCGACTTCCAAATAGAAACCGCTTCCCGCTCTCCCGCTACTAAGCTGAGGGGGGGGGGACAAAGGAGAACCGGAAAACGTTAGAGGCGGTGGTTCAGCCTGGGATTGGAAAAAAACAACAAAAACACCGCTGACGAAGAGGTGAGCATGGGAAAGGGCGTAACAAGACTAATCAAAGAAAGAGTCGCAGAGGGAAGAAGGCGTGAACCTACTCAGGTGCTGGCTTCAAAAAATGGGGGTCGTAGATGGAGATAGGAACCGGCTGTATAAAGCGGGAGTGCAATGAAAAGAGGAGCTGGGGGACGGATCATCTATCCATCTCTCGCTGCAACACCCTAAAAAACCACGGACATCGAAGTGGGAGAGAAGAAAAGGAAAAGGACTAAGGAAGAGGGAGCCTGAACGAGGAGGGAGGCCGTAGAGCTACGGATATTGGGGATGACCGACGACGTGGACCTTTGTAAAAGGCCGCTACGTCTAGGGTTGAGCGTGGCTTGGGAAAAAAAGCATTTTCTCTCTAATACAAGAAGGTCAGGGGAAAAGTGAGCTGGAACAAGAAACGAGAAGGGGAGGGAATAGGTATCAAGGGTTCATCTCTGCAGCACGGCAGTCACGTAGCAAAAAACGAGTCTCCCATGATTCGCGGGAGGGGGAAAGTGCCGAAAAGGAAAGGGAGAGATGCTAAATCAAGAGGGGAGGAAGTCAGGCCCACGGGGAAAAAAGGACGGGCTGATGCGGTTCCACAACACAACCCACGTCAGTTTTCGGTAAAGAGGGGAGAGAGAAAAGGCGGGCTCTGCAGGGACTATCAAAAAATGTGCACTAAAGGAGGGAGAAGGAGTCGAGACACCTAACTCGGCGGAACTGTAACCTTAAGTACTTCTGGAACCTCCTGTGCAAACCAAAAAAACAAACCGAAGGAAGTCATCAAGGGTGGGGGGAGGGAGGCCGGAGCCAAGGGGTTAGACAGGGAAAAAAAAGGGAAGGAACTCCTTTCGATCGGGTTCGCCATTGAACATGTCGTGAGGGACGGGGATCTCTAGCAAATTTGAACGCAACAGGGAAGCCCAAAGGAAGAAAAGCGGAGGACGGAGGCCTCAGGAGTCAAAAAGGGGAAATGTGAACGAAGCCTGTATCCATGAAGAAGTCTCGCTCTCCGATGAATGTAGGGCAGGCACTGGTAGAAACAGACGCCAGGAAGGAAGGGGAGAGGCTGAGAAAAATGACTAGAAAGAGGCCTGGGAGCCATGGAATGGGGGCTTTTGGTCCCCCGTAGCCAGGGAAAGTCGTGAAACTGGGAGACGAGATCGACTCGGGGGGGGGCGAAGAAGTCCGCTCAACTCACATGTTCCTCTTACATTTTCGCTGTCGGTCAGCTACGGCAAGGGCCAAAGGGGAGAGCGGGGCAGGACAAAATAGGACGGGGGAGCAGGAAAGCTAAATCGGGCTCAGCGAAGTTATAGACTTAGAGGCGGTCCCTAGGGCCCTTGACCTAGAGAAATGAGAAGTAAGGAGGGAGTCGACGGCGAGATATCGGCCGAGGCAGGGAGCGCGAAGAGGAAAGGGCACTGGAAAAGGGCGTAAATGGGCGGAGGAACTTGAGAGTTCCGAGGAATTTGCATGGCTCGCCGACCATTTTCAAGGCGCTGGGGGAACATCAACTGGAAAGGAAAAAGGGGGAGGGTCGGGGAAAGGCACTCATCGCACCTTAAAAAGGGAGAGATAGAGAGAGCGTAAAGAAAGGGACATTCGGAAGTGTGCGAGACGCCAAGTTTCTTCACTCCTCCTCGGTTTTGACGGCAGGGCAGACAAGGGAAGTGCTGTCGATGTCGCCGCGAACCTGTTCGTCGAAAAAAAAAATCGCGGGAGGGGGGCGGAAGAAGGAGTGAGTGAGAAAGAGTAGACTCTCAGGGGAAGCAACGCAGACGTGGTCAGGCCGAGGTCCACCTGTTTAGGTCAGAGATGTTCGGTCTATCGCTTTCGAACTCTATAAAAGGAAAGTGTGGAGAGGAAAACAGAAAGGGGTGGACTAAGGAAATTAGGGGCTCGGGGGTGGGAGGGAAATCAAGAGGAGCGTCTGGACGTTTCAAGGATTATCGTTTTCCTGTCGGTCACACCGAGGGGCAGGGTGAGAATCGGAAAAAAAAGGGAAAAACAGAGGGGATGCTAATAGAAGACTCCAATGGCCGCGTCGAAGGAAAGATTGCGAAGCGCGTGAAAAAATCGCGTTGGACGAAGTATCGTCGCGACGGAGATGACTTGCACGAAAAAGCGGGGGGAGAATAGGGGAAAACGTGATGGACGAGGGGCGGGGGGTTGGGGGGAAATGGGGGGGAGCCGTCCGAAGAGGAAAGGGGATAAAAAGACTGATCGTGATGGGCTCAGAGTTTTCTTTTCCTGCGTGACCTAAAGGGAGAGGGAACTGAAAAAAAAAATTAAGACATAAAGGGGAAAGGACACTGGCCGGAGATAGGGGGGGGACGACATCAAAAGAAGAAACCTGTCAAAATCTACCGGGAAATTAAGCACGGAGGCCTTTTCTCTTCTCTGAAACATCACACCGCCTTCACTGCGACGTAGTTCGAGTGGACAGATGGAGGAAATGAAGGGAGTAAACAAAGAGAGAGTGGACGAAGGGCTCAACAGCATTCCAGACGAATTCGATCGGAAAAAGCTCGCGTAGTCACTCTACATAGTTTGCTCCGTGCGGTAACCATGTGGCTCTGTCTTCGGGCCATGGAGGACCGCCGGAAAGAAAAAAAAAGGATGAAGCTGCAGGGAGTCGACGACGCGCGGTTGATCTAACTCAGCGGTTTGGGAGAGATACTCAACAAAAAGGAAAATATATCCCAGCCCTGCATCTTGCGCGAAACCAGATCTTCAAAAACCACCTGCATCTTCAGAGAAGTAATCTGAGACAAAAGAGAAAATAGAGCCACAAAAGCGGCACGAAACCATTCAGTCGTTCAAGACATTAGAGAGCGCCCCATAGAAAAAAGGAAAGAGCTGGGAAGCGGCTGGAACTGGAAATTAGCAAATATCAGCGTTACCGTCATCCCCGTCGGCCTAAGAAGGCGGCCGAGAAAGGATCCGTGAGGGAGGGGAAAAGCTTTACGAGCTGCAACGGCGCATGGAACTGGATGGGACCGGTAGCGGAAAAAAACCGTGAGAGAGCGGATGTTTAGCATCCGACTGCCCTTTCTGTTAAACCTCACGGGGCGAGCTCACCATGAGGAGGGCACACAAAAGCGAGGAGAAAGGCGGAACGCACACGATGAGGGGTCATCAAAAAGAAGCCGGGGAGAGGGCGAAACAGAAAGGAAGACGACACGCCACGACGACCGGGGCCCCATCACTTCCCAACTAACCAATACAGAAAAAGAAATGGCTGAGAGGGGGGAGCGCGAAATGAAAATCCTTGCTCAACGAGCTCTGCAAGGCGAGGATCTCAGGGGGGGAAAAAGGGAAGCCATTCCGTCGCCGTCACAATGAAGTCGCTCATCGGACCTCAAATGGGGACTCAGGGTCCACCAGAGTGAGAGGAAAAAGAGTGAAAAAAAAAAAAAAAAGTCAGCCATCCACTAAAGCGAAAAAAAGACCAACGCGCTATAGAAGAGGAAAACACACCACAAGACCTAGACGAAGGTCGGAAAAGGAAGACTGGTTAGCTCTATCTACCCCCAACTTGCTCATGAAGGATTTCCGAATATAAAACCTGAACATCTCATCAGGAAGGAACCAGGGGGAACGAAAGAAAGCGAACGAACCACTGATTCGTGAGTAACATTCGTTAGAGGAAAGAGTCTAAGAATCCCTCCTTTCGACGACAAGGGAATCCAATACTCTTTCCTTTCATTGGGGAAACAGGAGGTAACTATCAGGGAGTAAAAGTCCCAGGTAATGCCCTGCGGCAACACGACAACAAGGTCATACAAACGGAGGCGAAGACGCAACAACTCAAAATAAGGGCTCTGACGCGTCCTGTGGACGCGCTCCTCGACGGCCAGGCGGGGTGCTTGCGTCGAATCCCGAAGACAAATCACATTGGACTTGATGTAAAAAGACTCACTCCTTTTTCGGGCTCTCAAAAAACAACCAAAAAACGGCCAGAGAAAGGACGACGAGAAACCATACGCTTAGAAGAGAGCAGCGACAGGCAGAAAAGGAAGAAATAGAGCGCGATGAGAACGTCATGGACCGATCGTGGTTTCAGAGCCGAGGCCAGGAGAAGACGAAAACAGCTAGGGGATGGGAAACTGCTCCTGCTTTATAAGCTCCGGGGAGAAGGAAAAGAAAAGGGGAGGAGTCACCCGATAGACCCATCTTCACGCGGCCGTAGAGATCCGAAATCCGGGGAACCCCAAGGCAAATCCAAAAAAATTGACGGAATGAATCAGGGAAAACCACGAGAATAAAAAAGCCTCAAGGAGGGGGGTAAGCCACGACTGACCGTATGCATCTTTTTGGGAAAACGTAGAGGGCCCTGGCGGGAAAAGGATCGAGAGCATAAGGCAGGAGAGAAACCCGCGTCGGCGGAGAGTAGTCCTAGACAAGCCGAAACCGCGCATCGGCAGCTGAAGGTCGAATATTCCCATAGGGATACAGGGGATCGCGGGACCATCTAAAAAAACGCGGCACCTCGGGTCCACCGGCCTTTAGGTAGGGGGCCAAGGCGTCTTAGGAGCAAGGGTCTACTAGCGAACCGGCCAAAAACAAAAAAAGGGGGGGGCCGGCACGCCGGGGGGGATACGCGAGGGGGAATGCGGGGAAAACGTTTTCGGGACCCTTTCCTAGTCAAGCTGAACTATTACGTATTAGGGGGGGTACGGGTAGGCTGACAGGGGAACAGAAGAGAAAACGTCAGTCCCGAAGAAACTGGATGAGCCTGCACATTAAATGGGGAAACATCCATCTTCAATGATAGGGAACCATGTCAAGCACGCAAACCGGCGGATCGAAGAAGAGGGTGAAATGCCGAGAGGGGGATGTCGAATCCGCACTGAGTGTCACAACAGACTTTCCCAAACTATAATCGCGGACCATGTGAAATAGAGTAAAAGCGTAACAATTCCCTCTCAAAGAGGAGGGGCAGAGCTGGGAATAAAAAGGAAACCCATCGGACCAACACTGACGGGAAGCAAAAAGCTTGATCAAAAGGGGACTCAGGTAGCAGCTAAGTTCTCACCTGGTTATGAGAAGCTTGAGGTCCCGGGAGAACTGAGGCAAGAATCTGAAAAAACCGAGAGAGACTAAAAAAAAACGAGTTTAACTCTAAAGACTCGAAAAACACGCTTAAAACAAACTTATTGTACTCCGTAAGAGAGACAAGAGCTCCACTAAATCTGAGGAGAAGAAGATTAGATGGTGGTGACGGATGTGCCGAACCCAGCATCTATAATGGAAGGGTGGCGCCCGTGGTTTTCCAAGGGAACTGGTGAGAGTCTAGAGGAAGAACGGAAATGTCAGATCGGCAGGGGAAGGAGCTGTAAGATCTCAGGGGGCAAGAACATACACATTAGCTCAGAAAAAAAAAGTTAGTAGGGGAAACGGGGACGCTTCCCGCCGTCCCGAAGGAGAAGGGAGCAGTTTTCGTATACGGACGACGGACACTTGCAAACTTCGAACACGACGGAACGAAGGGGGGAACCAAGAAAGAAACTCAATGGACTACACTCCGTCCCAAAGACGGTTCACGGATACTCAAAAAAGAAGATAGTAGAGCTGGGCAGGCGGCGTCAATAGACCAAGGTCAAGGGGGGAAAAAAGGCAACTACGTCATCAGGAACATCACGGGGAGATCAAAGGTCGATCAGCCCAGCAGTCGGTCGAGGAAAAACGACGTGAACTCAAGCCGAAGCAAAAGGTTGGGGCACAGGGAAGAAGTTGCTAGACAACAAAAAACACTTGAGGAATTATTGAAAGAGAGAGTCAAGAGTCAATGACGCCCAACGGCTGCCAAGAGACGGAAAGCCTTAGACTCAGGAGACTCCAGACAGGCTGGGGATGTTAACAGTTACCTCAGGAATTAGCTATGAACGTCTAGCAAAAAACGTGAAAATCTACGAGGCGGCAACCTCTCAAAAGAGAGGAGTGGGTGAAATCCCGTTAACCTCCTGGTCGACGAGTGGTTTCGCCAGGGGAGGTATTGGGGAGGCCTGACGAGTTGCTCGGGGAATGAAGTCTACTATAAAAATGACATACTTCAGCATACGTCCGGGAAGGCGGGCAACGGAGAACCTGCGAGAAAGTGTTCGTCATAGGTTTCGGAAGCGAGGGGACGGATCACCGTCTTAGTAGGTCCAATTCAGCAGGAGCGCTGGCCATAGAAATCAGAGGGTCTAGGCGTGTCGAAAACCCACCAGTGTTCGCAACACTGGCCATAGAAGGAGGTCGAGAAACCACCGCCAAAGCTTAATCTCGATGAGAACTTCACGATGTCGGGCGATCCGGGGAACGAAGTACGGTTTGAACCAGAAGGTGGCGAGACTGGTAAAGGGTCCCGCTCCGGAAAAAGTTCTCGAATTTTTCTTGGAGGAGCACAGGAAAAATCATTTCTCTGACCGGGAAGGACGGCCGCAGTAGGGGTAGCCTGCGCCTGACCGACGGGAACTATAAGAGGCTCGGCGCTGCCGACAAGAAAGAGAGAAGCGGCTTCTCACCGCGCTGCGAGGGAAAATGGGGGGGAAAGGGGGGAGGAGAGTACATTCTTTCAAGAACTCAGCCGACAGTGAACGCGGGGAGCGAGATTCATTCTAGGGGGGATCGGCTACTTCAAATATGCTGAATATCCAGAAAAGCGGCCGTGCCATGGGGTCCAGAGAAAAGAACGATTGGCATCTGCTTATGGCATGAGGCTCATCACTGTGAGGAGGAAACGACCTGAACCGTAAGCTTCTACACGCCTTGGGGGGACGACCAGCACGAACGAAGGAATGAAAGAGAGTGGGAAGATCCGTCGTAAAATAAAGGGGCTACGAACAAGGGACAAAAAGACCTTATCTTCAGACTTCTACTCCCTGCTTGAGTTAAGAGAAGGAACGTTTGAAAAAAGACAGAAGATGGGAAGACAAAGGAAAGGATTCCGAGGATACGCGGCAACGGGTACGAGGAAGATCTGTATAAAGAAGAAGTATTACGAATCTCTGCCGATTCCTTGGGGTAAAGAACTTATGGACGAAGCGCGAAGAAAAAGAAGGGTTCTTCGGAAGAAATAGATCGATCTGTCCGGGGGGTGGGAAACCTGATTGGCAAGTGAAAGGTAATGGGGGGTCAGACTGGGCGGCTATAGAGAGAAAAGAGGGGGGCCTATTCCATGCTAAACATTACACGGTGGAATAGTAAGCATGCCCTTTCAGGGATTACTTAGCAGAAAGTTTCGGGGGCACTCAAAGGAAGGGGAGGAGGTCCGTGGCTCAGTCGGCAGAAAAAGGGAAAAGAGAGGAGAGCGTGTCCTGGATCATTCCTCGGAGACAGGTAGGCAGCATCTTCATGACGATAAAAGGGAGGAGATTCGACTCTCGAAGAAAAGTTCCCTACTTCTCAAGGCTTCCGGGCCTGAGTCCTTTTCTTGAAGGTGCAAAGGTTTCGTCTTCGAGCAAAGTGTACTTGGAGCGTGGTGTTCTAATAAACTGCCAAAGGAGTAGGGATGGGGTCAACCCAGCTGGGGAACGGCGAGGAGAGAGCCTCGAAGACGAACAGGAGAGGAGGGAGGGACTCTTCGCCGCCGTCGTGTTGGACATCAGAAGGTGTCTGGGGGAAAGTCATTGCAACCGGGACGTTGGAAGCAATTAGGAAGGGAGAAGAGGAAAAGGGTCGGAGAGGCCCCTCGCTGGCGTCAGGGGTAGGAACGGAGCTGGGTAAAAAGAGGCCGCACCTACGTTCATCACCTTCTTGGTCAAAAAGGAAGCATTCTTCACAGGGGGATGTCCGAGGAGAGGAGGTGGAGGGATAGCTCTTTCGTCAAATGAATGCTCCGGGGGGGTAGCTCGTCGACCCAGAATGAGAAGGGCTCACACAGCCCTTCGTGATAGGGGGGGGGGGGTGTCATCATTCGCTCGCAAGAGGGTCGTGAGGGAGGAGAGTCCAGTGTCCCTTATTGCGTCGCAAGCTGCTAAAAGAAAGAAGGAATAGGTGGGAAACGAGACAGCACTAGGGTGGAACGAAAAATACGGGGGACCGGGGGAGGGGGAAAATTAGAAGGCCTGACTTTCCTATAAAACTCTCTCCTTTCCTAGCGACGGTACAATTTATCGGAGTGAATACGGGGGGCGAAGGAGATGAAGGAAGGAGGACGTGGGTTCGTGGACGGGGTTTAATGGGGGGAATTACGTTCTACTTGCACGGGAATAGGGGGTGCGGGGAAAAGCTAAAGTAGGGTCCTTCAGGGAATGTGAAGAAGATGTTGAGGGGGCGTTCGACCTGAAAGGCAGGACCTGGTGCCTCAAAGTGCGCGGAGCGCGCACCGTGAACCTTGACGGTTTGAAACCCCGGTCCATTCTAGTTGAGGGCCGACGGAACCAAAATAAAAAAAACTGGAAAAATCTACCGGCCCTGCCAGAAAAGGCGTCAGTTGAGAGGAGAGAAAACAGGAAAAACATCAAAAGTCAGGGGGCGAAGGGAAGAAAGAGGGGAAATAACGATGCAGGAGTCACTCTCTTGCCTACGTTTATGGAAAAGCCATCATTCTCATAACGAAGGCGAGGGACCGCGGCAGCGGGGGACTCGCTTACCGGGATAGGGGAAGAGGGAGGCGGGACGAGGGGGGGTGTCGCGGAGGCCAGCCTGAAGAACTCCTTCTAAGAAGTTGCTGGAGCCCGACGCGAGGTTGCGGAAAGAGAGGCTAGGTATCTCAAAAAAAAAGATATTGAAAAGAGAGATCCCATCGCCCTTAATGGGCGCAAACGAGGGGGGGGCAAGCAGAACAGACACCGGAAAGCGAGAAAAAGAAGGGGAGAGTAAGAGGGCCGAAAAAGAAACTCGAAAATACCACGGAAAGCAATGGGGTTCCATATCCCCGTTCAGACGAGACATCACCCAGAGGTCATATCGCAAAAAAGAGAAAGATGGGGACCAACTGGCGTCAAACGAGCAGCGGTGGGAAGACGGGAATAGGAAATATAGGAAAAGCTCCGCATTAAGGATCCGTTTGAGGGCTGTAAAAGAGTTCGAGCAGAGCACGGCCTCCAGGAAAGTTAGTTAAGGGTACTTTTCCAGTTCGAGCAAAAGAGGAAAAAGAATCACGAGAAGCCTGCCCGGGGAGGTGCCCAAGAAGGGAGGGACGTCTCACGCGAACGGCAAGTCGCACAATTAAGGGCCGAGGCAGACCGCGCCAACATACTATACAAGGGGAATCGCCAGCCATCAAGCCCGGCGGAAATCTCAAAAAAATCACTCGTAAAATCAAAAAAAGGAAACAGAGCTCCACAACGGCGAAGAGTTGCGGATCGGGGACGATAGTGCGATAGATTCAAAACGTTCCAAACTAGTAATTCCTGCGATGAGCAGAAAAAGGAAAAAGGGTAAAGGAAAGTAACGCAAGGGCCAAAACGCGCATAGCCTAACCCGTTCTGGATGCCACCATGAAGGAGAACTCCAGAGGGGAAGCTAAAGAAACCTCCAGGACCAGGCCCAGAAGGAAAAAAAAAAAAAGAGAGACGATAGCGAGACAAACAAAAAAAAAGAGACGAGTGATCACTAAATCCCCATGGGGACAGAAGCTACACTTTCATCGGGAAAGAAATAGTCTCAACATAAAAAAAGAGAACACGGACATGAAACCGGGGAAGAAAGGGCGACCCGGTGGCTAAAGTCTGAGTGAACTATGACACCAATTTCTACTACATGAACATCTAGGGCCTTCAGCTAGAAAAGCGAGGATAAGAAAAGGGGGGGGGGGGGGGGGGGGGGGGGGGGGGTGCTGCAAAAACGTACCGTAGCACTGAACAAACCTAGGAAGTAAGACACCCATCTTCTACTAGCAAACTGATATTCCGCTTAAATAAAGGGAGACCGGACGCCGCCTCGCCGGAAAATAAGGGTCTGAGTTCCAACCAAAAAACAAACAACAAAAAAAAGACCCAAAAAAAAGAAATCGACCCGAAGGAAGGGGGGGTTATAACAAAAACGACGCCAACGACAAGTGGTTGATGAGAACAAGAAGGAGCCCTATCAAGGACTCGAGGCTACTCCTATAAGGGTCCCTTGATCAGGGGGCGCTCCGACCTCTCTATTCCGAATATCTCTCCGATGATCTCACACGTAAGGATAGGGGAATACTCGAAGAGGAGGAGAAAACGAAAAGAGAAAGTTCAGTTTCTGCAGATGAGCCAGGAGGAACTTCAGAACAGGAAAGATGGTGAGGTAAAACAAGTCTCAAGAGCGAGGTACGAGATCCGACAAAGGCAAAAAAGAGGCAGAGGTTCAACCGTGGACGTAAAAGAATGGAGAAAAAACCTAGTAAGACCCGCCCAGAGGACGACTACTTTCAGGCTGCGTGTCCGAAAAAACGGAGAAAAGGGGGAGAAAATGGAATAAGCGGACTGATGAAAAAAAAAACGGGCGGGAGAGCGTTACTTCACATCAGTGGCAACCCTAAAAATCAACCAACGGCAGAGCTCGCGATCAAGAAGGGATAAAGGCTCGGTAAACTCGGGGACCCACGTAAAGGAGGAAAGACGAACTCTGAATTCTGGTAACATGCACGAAAATGCGCCAACGGGGAGACTACGCGAAAAAAAACCAAGGTCAGAGTAACACGCACGCCGAAGACAGTCGAAGGATAGATGCGCCTTTTTCGGCCCCACGGTTCAAAAAGGGGGCATAAACCTGCCAAAGAAGAAGAAGGAAGGAGGGGTGTGGTAGGTCTGTCACCAAGGGGGCGACAGAAAGGGTCAAGTTCCCCGCAGAAGGTCGTCTGGGGAGTATCTCAGGAAGGAAGCTAATAGGACGAAGGACCGCCCGACGGCGGAATCAGGGGATTAAATCCAACCATAAGAGAAAGGAAGTTAAGAAAGGCCAGGCCAACGCAAAACTTAGCGCCGCGCCCGAGAATCGTCCGTAAGGGAAAAGTCGAGTCCATTCCAAGACCGGCGGGGGGCCGCTATGGTCTGCGTTGTCGGCTGACGAAAAAAGAGAGGATCGCTGCAACGAACGTCGAAGAATGGGGAGAGGGCGACCTCAAGGGGCGAATGTCCGTTTGGCGGTCTCTAAATGCATGGTCCGGAGGGTAACAAAGAGGAAAAGGGCCAGAGACACGGACGGCGCGGGGAACGGTGAACGTCGGCGGAAAAAAGAATCAGAAAAAAAAGCGCCTTGCTTCTATCAGGAGAAACAATTGAACGAACGAGTCGATTCAAGGCATGAGGGGTGATGGGAAAGACCAGCAATCGAGGGGGAAAAGGGGAAGTGGGTCTCAAAGCATTAATGCTCGATAGGCCCAGCGGAAGATCGTTCAAAGGGCACACCTTTAAGCCGGGAGATCTAAGAGGGGGAAGAACGAGACGCTCTCATCACTGTCGGTCAAGAGGGGGAGGACAGAAGATATATACCGAGGATGCGAAGGATAATGTCGATACGGGAGCGACCCTTAAATCGCAACATCGTCCGTCTCACGTTCCAAAGCATACCACGCCCCTTCTTAAACATCCTGGTCTCCCCAATAACGGGAAAGAGAATCCCCAGAGAGAGGAATAGAGAAGTTTCAAACGTAGACGGGTTTTATAACTACGTCATCTCAGCGCAGGGCAAAGTGGTAAAGTAAGACGAAAGCAACAAAGAGAGGGGGGGAAAGGGTGTCTCCTATCGCAAATTAAGAATAACCTACGGATTTGTCAGGGGAATC
>Ga0179593_1445259_pt1 | contig 11972 bp, 13 predicted proteins | sample CZODoug2_1_08_16_FD_185931 | JGI IMG/M metagenome (GOLD analysis project Ga0179593, IMG submission 185931) | Vadose zone soil fungal communities from Angelo Coast Range Reserve, California, USA - CZODoug2_1_08_16fungal (PacBio error correction) | ecosystem: Environmental > Terrestrial > Soil >...
TCGAAACTGGGTACAGCAGGAATGAACCCAGCCAAAAGGGGGAAAGGAGCCTCTAACAAGACTCCAATCAAACTTGGAATTAACCTCCAACTGGGGCATCGAAAGTGGGTCAGGGGGTCAACGGAAAAAAGAAACTATAGACATGGGGGGGAGAGAAAACTCAGGATTACCTCCGGTGGCTGGAGCTGAAAAGAAGTCATAAGGGGGATTTAACCCGGGGGGTCCCAGGGAAAAAAAAGGGCATCTGGATGATCTCACAGGGGGGGGTCAGAAGGGGGTCAGGGAAAACCGGGGGGTAAGAGACAGGAAGGAAGAAATCACCGCAAGTTTGAATCTTGAGGAAAAAAGCCCTCGCCAAGGGGTTTGAGGGGGGGGAACACGGTCGAGCAAACAACATAACGAAAGGGAGGGACTTGCCAATTGAAAAAGGTCAAGTTCATCTAGGACCTCGGGGAAAGGGTGGGTTACCTAGTGGTCACTCTAAAGGGAGGCAGCAAAAAAGGGAGGACCCGCAAAAATCAGGCCCCGATGGAAAGATAGAGGCTATCAAAGGGGGATGGCAAGTGTCCAAAAGGAGGTCATTGAACTTTTGGAGTAGGGCTCTTTTCTGGGGACCGAAAAGAGAAGGTGGGGGGGAAGAAAAAGATTAGCGGCAGGGTCATGCAACGACCGGCCGACGACGTGCACCTCCAAATGCGGGGAGGGCACCACACTCCTTGGGGGGGCAAAAAAAGGGAAACGAGTCTACGAAGGAAGGAAAAAAGGACAGAACAGTATGCGTCTTTCCAAAAACGGGGGGGGGGGGGGGGCCAGTGGGTCGGGGACCCCGGGGGACCTCGGTGCAACGCCCGGGGACAACAACCTCGGGGAATACGAAGGATCAAATCACAGCGCCTTGTCGGGGCCAAAAAAAAAAAAGGGTTCAGGCAAGCCCAAAGACGGACAAAGAAGGACTTAACGAGGAGGAAGGTGACGCAAGACCCCCTGAAAGGAAGAGTCAAAACGTATGTTCTCCACCGTCAAGGGAGGGAGTTTTGAGGATACGCTGGGAAAAAAGGGGGGTTCGAGAGCTCAAGACCAACAAACAACCAAAAAAGGAAAGGAAGGGGAGGAAAAAAAAAGAAGAGTGCCCAGTAAAAACAGAAAAACTGTAAGGAACCAGAATCGCAAAATCCCAGGTTACCCCAGGGGGACTAAAGGGGGGGGGGCAGAAATCCGTCCTAGGCGTTCCATACCGGAAGGAGGGGGGGGAAAGCAAGGGGAGGGCCAATAGGTGGTAAAAGAAAAGTGGCCCTCACAGCTTCTATGAAAAAAAGCGAAAGGGTCATTCCCCCCGAGGGATGATCGAAGGGGGATCTTCTCCTTGTTGGGGGGGTGAAATCAGAAGTCCCAAAGAAAGGGGAAAGTCTACTCACCTAGGGGGTTCCCAACTATAACGAAGCAGGGGGGGGGGGGATGGACATAAGCCAAGGGGTCGAAACGGCGACGAAAATCATCCAAACCCATGGGGGCTGGGGGGGAAGGATTCAGAAAGGAATTTGGAAAGATAACAGGGAAACTTCTCTAAACTGGATCGTAAAAAAGGAGGGGACCATCGGGTCCACCAAAAAACTGGGAGATTGTAAGATAAAGGAAGACCTCAAACCGGCAATGGACCGAAATGTGGCCACAAAATGTCCGACCATTAAAAAGCGCACTCTATCGCATAAAAGGGGGGGGGTCAGATACCATTCAAGGGAAGAGTAATGAACAGCACCATTGATGAGGCACTTACTAGCTAGGGGAGGGGGGATCTGGGGCCAGACTTTTTAAATTGAATGGCAAAACTCCGGAAAACTGAAGACGTTATGAGGAGAGTAGGGTGGTAAAAAAGGGAAAAACGTGGTGTCTCCCGTCCCAAGGGCATCTGGGAACCACGATAATCAAATGCACGGGTGCGCCGTGTCCCAGGCAAATGCAAGAAAAAGAAGAAACGCAGCCTGAAAAACAATGAAAAAAAAGTGGCTCTGTCCTGGACACGGGGAAACGAGGGCAGAAATCGGTTCATGAGGGAAAGACAATGCGCAGGGGGCACGATCCATTCCTGCTCTTTGAGTTTTCCCTTAAAAAACGGAACCATTCTCCCAGCGCCAGCCGGAAGGAGGACTTCCTTTCTGCTCGTAAGAGAGGGGGAAACGGGAGCCACTGCGGGGGGAAATTCTGCCTCTTAAGGAAGAATCCAGGGGAGGTTCGATTGGTATGGAATGGCCTCCGGGTTACCGATTAATAAAATCAAAAACGGGAAAAAAGGAGGGGGGGAGTGATGGGGTCCGGAACTGGAAAAGAGGAGGGGGAGGAACGGAAAACTTCTCTAAAGGAGGCACCGCAGCAATAAGGGTGACTAAAGCTGAAAAGCTGTTCTCCAGGACTAGAAAAAACACAAGCCCCGCAAAAACCGAGCAAAGAAAAATTGGGGCTTAAGACCCCAATTGTATATAAAATCTGGCAACCTCTCCGAGGGAAGAACAGCTGCCTTTTCAGAACGCTCACCAGCACATCACTCTTTCCTACAACACGTAATGGGAAAGAGGCGAGAACTTAGGTGGTTTTATGTAGATGGGAACCCGCGAGGGCTGTTGTGGCCGGCCCGATCTCGTTCGGGGGAAAACCAACTCCTGCAGGAGGGGAACAAAGGGAAGAAATAAAAGGGCCGGGGGGGTTAGAAGGAACGCAAAAGTCACGCGGGCCGGGGGGAACCAAAGGCAAAGTCCTCCTTCAGGGGTAAGTTGAAAGGAAAAAAAAAAAAGAAAGAACAAAATATCAAAAAAAGAAACTGACGCCCCCGACACTCTAACGGGGTCCTTGCATGGCAGACCCGGGGGGGGGGGGGGGGAAAAAGTGTGGGGCCCATCATACGCTCGTGGGCAATTGACTCAAACCAGAAGAAGTCCGGAAGGAGGTTAACGACCGGAAGGTGGAAACGAACCTGGTCCCCCCAACGGGGACTAAGGGAGGCCAAACAACGACCGGGAACAAGGGGGCAGGATCCGGGTACCCCTTGGACCCGTACGAGGTAACCTTTTATTATAAAGCGCCCCCCGATCAAGAAGACCAACAAGGGCCAACAGCTGAACCCTTTCCGGGGTAACCAGGATGGACCGACCTTTCAAGGGACCTAAAGTTGAGTCGGGCGTCCATACCCGCCGCGTTTACCGGGGGAGGATGTGAAGCCGGCAGGCTGAAAGATACATTTGGACGAAGAAAAGACTCAGCCGTCGATCAGTATCCGGCAACTCAACCCAGGATAACGAGGAAGGCCAAAAAAGAACAATGTAACACGAACATGAAAACGAGACCCAAGGACCCTAGGGGTCGTCATTTAGGCACAGAACGTATACGGGGACACGGGGGGTGGGACCAAACCCGGGCCGACGAAGGCCACACCAGACTATTTGCAAAAGTCCCTAAGGGGGGTAGCAAGAAAAAAAAACCACGGGCCTAACCCTTACGGTTTAGGAGGGAAAGAACGAGGAGAAAGAAACTGTACACGTTTAGGGGGGTCTTTGGAGGACGGCTGGCATCAATACGTCAAAGGAATTCACATTCCTGGGGTTGAGAAGAAAGGGGGGGGATCGGAAATCACTATCTCTGGCGTCGAAAAAGTGGGAAACCGAAAGGGAAAAAAGCGGTGATTGAAACAGGAGGGGTTAGTCAAAACGACCCAGCGAAAGTGTGGCCACACGCAGCGAGGCCGGTCCCAAATGAACGGAAGAACCTCCCCGTTCGGAAGGACTCTTGAAACCCCGGGGTCAAAGTAGGGACCAAGGGGGACACCGTAACCTCCCGAATTTGGTTAAAAAAAGAAGACCTATAAAAGGCAGGGATGGCTCAAAAAACAACGGATTATAGGGGGGGAAAGAAGAGAAAAGTCGGGTTTACATAACCTCGGGGGGGCGGACAAACAAAGGCACCGGTGGGGGAAAAGGCAATTACCGGGGGTTCAGAAGAAGGTCAACCCAGAAAGTTGGGGAGGGGCTTCCTAACGCTTTTCGTAGTCACGATAGGGACTGTCCCTCGCGTCCGGGAAAAAACGCTCGTCCCCAAAAAAGAGACATAGACTAACGGGGGAGAGGGGGGGGGGAAACAACTGAGAAACGACCAGGCTCAGGGGCTGTGCAGGGGGACTCCCTAACCTGGGGGAGCGACTATTGAGACCAAAGATAAAGGGAGGAGGGGGATAGGCCCCGAAGTAAGGGGGAGGACCTAGACAGTACCAGAGAAAAAAAAAAGGGAAGGAAATCTTTCGGGACGGTTTCATTGAGTGGAACCCGGCAGGTTCCAGGACAACAACGGAAACGTACTGGGGAAACTGAAATCAATTAGAAGAGGAGGGACAGGGGGGGTAAGGGGCGGGCCCCTAGGGCCGGCTTTGTAGGAGGGGGCTTGTCCAAGGGGGGCGCAGATACTTGGAGGCACGTCAAGGGGGACGTCCGAAGGGGGCTGTAGATAATAAAGATGCAACTTCAAAAAAGGAGTCTTAACCTCACCGGGGGAGGGGGGGACGCGACCAGACCGGAGAAAAAAGGGGGGGACACTAACAGTCCAAGAAACTGGGGTCGAGCACCGTGTGGGGGGGGAACGGGGAAGGACTATTTCCTTGATTCAACGGGAGAGGGGGGGGAAGCTGGAACCTCAATGTGGGGTCAGCGTCGGAAAGTTGAAAGGGGAAAAAGAGGGGGAAAGGGTCAGATGTTGGGGGGGATCCGAAAGTTGGGGGGCTTTCCGGGACACTGGGGACGGAAGCCTTCTCTACAAAAAAACGCCAGGGGGGGGAGGAAAGGGGGTTTAAGCCAGGGAACGGAGGTGATGGCGGAAAAAGAAAAGGTTTAAAAAAATCCCAGGGAAGACACAAAAGTCAAATGGCCCGGAAGGGGGTGCTGTAGACAGAGAGTACCAGATTCAATGCAAATAACAAAGAGACGAAGGGGAAAAACCCTCTTGGTGCTCAACAATCCTTTTGAGCGGAGGGTTGGGAGACCTGTCCTCAACATTTCTTACGGATGGGACCGACGGGGAGAGGTCAGAAGATGCCCAGGACAAACAGGAAAAAACTAAGGCTGATCATCCACTCTAAAACCCTAAAGGGGGTCCCAAAACCAAACGGTCAGGAAAGAAAAGTGGGATCCCCGAAAAGGTCGTGCATGGGCTCGTTAGGTCCCCTACCCGCACTTTGGACTCCCCTATTTTAAGAGGGTCGCGTAGAGCACACTTGGGAAATACAATAAATGGATTAGGTTTGGCGGAGGCCCGGGAAGGGGAACGTTGAGGTACCCCCGCTGAGGGAGGGGGGAGGGTCACAGGGGCTCTGGAAAGCCAAAGAATAAAGTCTTAGGGACAGGCCAAGTACTATCTGAAGACGGCAACCCGAAGCAGGTGCCCCAGGGGGGGGGGGGGGGGGGCGTGGTTCATTCCGACCGAATGGAAGAAAATAGTGATCGACTCAACAATTAGAAGGTAAAGATGAACCATTAAAGAGGGGGACCGACATTCCCGGAGCTACGCAGATTCCCAGGAAATGTACCTTCATGAAAAGAGGGACATAAGGGGTGCTGTTAACTACGACGGGAAAAGGGGGCCTTGGCAAGATAGGACACATTGCAGGGATGGAACGGAAAGCCGCGTGGGTTAACCCTTGGCGAAGCCGACGCCCAGTGGGCAGGGGACAGGGGCCACGTCTGACGTTTTCTGCGAAGGAAAGCAGGCACGAGAAAAGTGGCTCCGGCAGACAAAAGGGGAACCGGCTCCTTTGGACTGGGCTAAAAGAGAAGGAGGGCGAAAGAGGTGCCATTCATTGCAAGAAGGGGGAGTAGGGATGCCTCAGGAGTTCAAGACGGGAAAGGAAAAAAAGGTCTTCCTACGATACACGGACGCTCGCCACAAATGTGCCTGATCGGCGCTAAAAAGGATGGGGCAGGTGGTGTGGCCCGGGTCTTTCATTCGTGGGAAAAGGCGGGGGAAGGACACGAATCGAAAATTTGGGGGGGAAAACAAGGAAAAACAAATTTGTGGAAAAGGTCCCTTTTTAGGGAGGAGAAGGGCCGCGAAGGCCAACGTCATGGCCCAAGGCCCTTGTAAAACCACGCAATGGGGGGGGGGGGGAAGACTGGGTCAGTCTATTCACGAAGAGGCAACAATGCCCTCCCTATAGGGCCTTCAGTGGGGACAAAAACCGATCATGGTGGGCCAGGGTAACGTGGAACATCTTTACCGCGGAACGGGGAACCAACGGCGAAAGGGGGGAAGAAAAAGAAGATCAAAAAAATCCCGCGGGGGGGCCCGAACTTCAGGGGGGAAAAGGGGAGCCCGCGCCATTAGGGGACACGCAGAAGAGGGAGAAAAGGTCAGGGCAAGAAAAAAAAAGGGAAACGAGTTGGAAAAGCCAGCCACACTTCTCGGAAACCAACTATCGCCGGAAACTGGAGGGTGCTGGAGGAGAAGGGGGGGAGGGAATTTTGAAGGAACGTCAATCCCAGCTCAAACAAGACAACTTGCAAAAAAGGAGAAAAAGAAAAAAAAAAAAAAGGGGCAAAAAAAGTAAGGGGGAGAAACTTGAGCTCAACAGACAGGACATTAAAGGGGCGGCAAAAGCAGGGGGGCTACCATACTTATAAAAGGACTCGGGGACGTACCGGACTGACGTACCAAAGCCAAAGGGGGAGACTTTTTCAAGGGCCGAGGGGGAGAAAGGAGGGAGGAGGTTGCAGGGCGCGGACTTCAAACACAGCGAGGGGAGGGGGCCCAATTAAGCTTAACGTCATCAACGTCCGAAAGGTCTTGAGTAGAGGGGAGGGGGGAAACAGAAAGGGACCTCTCTAACCACATTCTCGGGGTCCAGAAAGACGGAGCATGTGATGACCCAAATGCGGGTGGAACGTCCAGTGACGAAAAAGACTCAGGGAGACGCAAAACAAACACAGCGTGGGCGCTTCCTTCAGAGGTGCACACGGTAACAGCAGGGGTGAAGGGTCAAAAACTCACAGAGTGGGCTTTCAACAACCAGAAATGTGGGTCACCTCGAAAAATAAAAGAAATTCCCTCCAAAACGGGGCATGAACCGAGGGGCCAGACCCTTGGGGGGGGGGGCTCGAATCGATTCCGAATGCCGGGGGCAGGAAGCCCATGACCCAGGACTAGGGGGGAGAGCCTCGCAGGGCCCATGAACCTCTCGAATGGTCGGGGCCAGAGTTTGCCCTTCGTGGAATGGTCCAATGGGGGGCACTCGGAAATCAAAATTACCTCAAGTATTTTTCTGTAAAACTTCATTTTGAAAAAAGGCCAGGGCAGGACAGGACTTTACCTCAACGACTCTTCTGGCGATGCCCACCGGAACAACTCAGCAATACCTTCACAATAACAACTCGGGGGAAACCACTGGAGTTCGGACTGGACGATGGGGGGGGAGTTCAAGTAACATCTCCAAGTAAACTCAGCGAAACAGCTTATTTTTGGGGAAAACGGCGCCATACACTAAGAAGGGAATGCAGACGTGCCGAGCAAAAGGAATGATCGGGAGTGACTTTAAAAGAAACATCAGAAAAGATGAAGAAGGTGGCAAAAAAAAAAAGTTTTCTGGGGAAGGTAACTGACTAGCTCCACGGGAAAATCTTGGGGGGAAGCCGGCGGGTAAAGGTCCTCCCAACAGACGGCCGAAGAAAGGGAGTGTATTGGATTGATATGGGAAAAAAACTAAGGATGACGAAATGAACCCGCCCCAAAGCACAGACAAAAAAAGTATGTCGGCGACGATCAACAAAGCGGCAAGCCCCAAACTCGAAACGAACAGACCCCCACGGCGCCCACACAAAAATAAATTAAAGAAGGTGGCCCTCGCATTGCTCAGTCGTGTACAAAATGACAAAGGACGACCTCGGAGTCAACACGGAAAAGCCCCAAATTTGCTGGTCCATTTGATTCGGGAACCTGACGACGCGTCCACAACCTCTAACTAGCACCGGTGAACACTGTTACAAACAAGGAAATCACTATAAACCTAGGTTGGTCTAGAAACGGTGTGAAACAGATGTGGGATAATTCGGGGGGTGGGGAGAAAATCGACCACGGGGGGGAGGTTCGTCAGACTCTCTGCCTCTCCCTTCCGGGTGACACGGACCGAAGAACGGGAAGGGTGGCGCCAACACAAATTCCCTCCACGGGCAGAGCTTACCACTAAGGAATCCGTCTTCGGGGTAGGTTAACAAAATTCGAAAGAATGTACCAGACACCGCTCTACCGAAAGGAGAAAAATGCAGGCCAAAATTTGTCGGTGGGGGGGAAGAAGGGTTAACCGAATCATGAACGACCCCATGACTAATGGTGAAGCCAACCCCGCATACTGTGGGGGGGTCGTCGCCTGATCCCTGCCCAAAAAGTGGGGTCCGCGCCCGTCAGCGGGCGTGAAAAAAAAGAAAACGCAACCAACAAACGTCTGTTGGCCCGATCCTGGGACCCGTGGGGGGGGGTGTGTCCCCATAAAAAAAGATAGAGGGGCACAAAGAATACCTAGAGCCGAATCGTGTCGAGGAAACACCCATGGACATCTCAACGGGGGGGGACGTGACCACATGGCGCTAACTGAAAGGTTGCGAAAAAGGCATTCCAGCACCCCGGACAGTTCGGTTTCCGTATTGCGTTTTAAGGTAGAAATTAGCGATCAGGTGGAAACCTTGGGGGTTGGGGGGGCACGAAGGAAACTCTCCCTTAACCCGATAGTGATACGCAAAGAAAAACATAGGAACAAGCACAAAGGACAAGGAAGGGTCCTGTGCGCACAAAAATAACGCTACCCAGAATCGAAACATTGAAGGGGTCATCACACGTAATAGTCACTGGGGGGTACATTACCAGTCCCGTTTGACAAGGAAGCATCCACGAATGAGACATAGCGTAATGCAAAGGGATACAGTCTTTATAAGTTTCACCGGGCCGGTCACAAAAAGCAGCCCGAGGGGCCCAACAACCGTGAGTGTAGGAGTTTAGAAAATGTACGGAGGTCACAACAGCCCGGGGAAGGAAACGAGTATCGCTCCATAACGAAGACCGGGCCCGCGAAGTGGGGGCAACAGAGAAGAAAAGTACTATTCTAGTGGGGGTGTTATTACGGGGGTTAAAAATTGACTTAAGCCCTACTGGAAGGGATCAATATCCGTCGGTACATATTGAAAGGGGCATCCCACCAAGGTATGTAACTCGGAGAAAACCGGGTTGGTAAACCTGGGGGTGTACACGTAACGCCCAAGGAGGGGAAAAATACGAATATATCAAACCAAGAGGACTTAAAAGAGGAAGATGGCGGTATACCTAATCAGGCCAGGGGGGAAAATGAACCGTTGGTCCTAAGGGAAAAAAGTGAGTCCAAAACCCTAACCTTTAGGGTGCTGTCAAGAAAAAAAAAAAAAAAAAGGTCGCTTACCGGGAGAAAAAGAGCCATGGTCACGGGCCCTCGAGTGGGGGGGGTGCGAATAACCTGAGTACATGCAGGGACCCAAGAAGCGCGAATGGGCAATCGGGGAACTGAATCAGGCTGGGCGAGAAGAATGCTAGAAACAGGAATGTTAGAAGACGAAATGTGGCGCCCTGAAAAGTGTAAAAGGGGGGTCGTGCTGTAGAGGCGACGAAGGACGTCCGGGTCTGAAACAAAAGGAGGAGAAAAAAGTATGCGGGGAAGGACAGCCTTCCATTTGAAGGAGCGAAAGGGGGGGGGAAACCATGGGCATGTGAAATGGAAACAACGTGAAAGGGGAAGATAAAAAGTGGAAACTTCATGTGAGAAATTCTGTCAGTCGGAACGTGGGAACTACTCTTTCCAGGGGGCCGAGAGTGGACAGGGGGGCAGTGGGGCTGGATTAACGATCGTCCTGCCGCGGGTGGGGCGTTCGTACCTCTTGCGAAGAGGGGCCGGCAGAAGGAAACCGAAGAAAAGACCAGGACTTTTACCTCAGACAGGGACCAAGAGGGGGAAGGGATGCAGGAAACTTGCCAAAGTTTCCAGTCCCGGTCCAGGGTGGGTAGCGCAGGGGAACGGTGGGGGGGTGGGAGGAGAGATGGAAAAGGATCAAAAGGGAGGGGGGAAAATGAGCATCTTGGAAACGAGGAGAGAAAAAAAAGGGTTGCCCGGGATCAGGAAACTGTTACTCAGGTTTTTAACAGGGGGTCAAATGGAAGGGGGAACAATGGGGATAAATCCCTGAGCGACCAGAGCAAGGAAGGGGGGTGAGCCATGTGATTCTTCTGACTGGCGACGAACTTTGGAACCAGAGCAACACATGTCCATTCAGAGACCGGGGGAGAAAGCCGGGGTGTGTCTGGTATAAGATCTGTTAAACGGGGAAGGGAAGAAATCTTATTCCCCTGGAGGGGGTCACACTTCGCGGGCCCGGTGGGGGAGGAACTTTCTAAGGACACGTGACTTCAAGGGGGAATGGGGTTAAACGGCAAGGAGGGCAGAGAGAGGCCGCAAAAACAAAAACTGAAAAAACCAGGATCATCCAACAAACCGGGAAAAACAGAAGGGTACAGTGAAAAAAAGGTGCGAGGCCCAACTGTGTCCGGGGCAAAACTGTCAAGACTCTGTGGAAGTACGTTCTCCAGGGACAAAAAAGGGGGAAGATCCAAACCATGGACAGAAAAGTGAGGGATAGGGTCTCGGGTCCTTCGTCCGGGGGATTTAACCGTGCGGGAGAGGGGAGACATCGGTGGGAGGGAAGCCCCCTGGAGAAGTGAGGAAAAAGACACCGCCCAGGAGGAAGAGATAAGGCAATCAAGAAAAGGCAGGGGTGGGGGAGGGTTGGAGAGGCACGGCCCGGGATAATCCACGGAAAAATAGGGATGAGCAGTGTCCGAGGAGAACAAGTTAACAGCAAGAAAAATGCACCAGCACAGTTTACACGAGCAGAAAAAAGGAAAACAAAGGACCAACTCAAGGAACAATGGCAGCGAATGTGAGGGGGTGGGAAGGACAAAACTAGCATTACGGGGCCCGTTCAGAAATGCCGAGAAGGAAACCATTGGGGCTGGGGGGGGGGACTGAAAGACGGGGGGAAAGAACGCGTTGGACGTGCACGAAAGACTAAAAAGACGTGTTCCATCAGGGGAGGAGGAACCCGGGGGGGACTACTTTCGAAGGTTCACTTGAGGACGACGCCGCAAAGACAAGAGAAAGGGTGTTGAAGCGGTGTCGACCACCATCTCCCCGGGTCCTTTTAACGATTCCTAAAAGTACGAATGATGCCAAAAAAAACAAAGTGGAAAAAGTTCAAAAATAGGTCATCTATTTCCACGACACTAGAGCGGGAAGACGTCAGTGAACCGACGGAAGCGTCTCAGAATCCGGGGGGGACAAGGAGAGGGGACACTGTTTACCATATCTATGACGCAGCAGTGTCTGTCAAGGGCCCAGTCGGGGGGGGAAGGCCCGGGGGGACCTCTCTGCAGGTCTAGGAAAAAAAGATATTTGGTGGGCAAAAAACAAAAACGAAACGTGTCGACACCTCGGTGTTTCCGGAGAGGAAGGAACCAGCGAAGGACAACCGACAAGGCCGGCCAACTGCTGACCAAAACATGGGCGCTGGCTCAGTCGAAAGGGCGACGACCGAATGGGGCCAACCATGAACCTACATGCTCGGTCTACTGGGGGGGACCCGAGTGGGGGTGGAAAAAAGACTTGACATATGGCCCGCGGAAAATAACGACCATCTACTTGAGACAAAGGGGGGGGGGGGAGAAGACAAGCGGGAAGAAAAACTCTCTTCGTTTTGAGCCCACAGCCGCCAGGGGCGGGTTCACGAGGACCGCAGGGGAAGGAAAAGGCAAAAAAAAAAACAGGGCCGGGGACGAAAAACCAATCAAAAAACCTAAGCCCCGTCTACAGGGATTGTCGAGGCAAGAAGGAATTGGGGGGCGGGAGTATACCGTCAGGAAGTGGGTGCCCTGACGGG
>Ga0179593_1580525_pt1 | contig 11972 bp, 11 predicted proteins | sample CZODoug2_1_08_16_FD_185931 | JGI IMG/M metagenome (GOLD analysis project Ga0179593, IMG submission 185931) | Vadose zone soil fungal communities from Angelo Coast Range Reserve, California, USA - CZODoug2_1_08_16fungal (PacBio error correction) | ecosystem: Environmental > Terrestrial > Soil >...
AGAAATATTTATCTTGCGCGAGGAAAGGGGATTGAAGGACGGAAAACCTGTCGACAGGGCCGACACTCGCGGGACGTCAGTGCTGTGTTGAGGAAGCGGGACAACTGCATCCTGACCGGGGGACATTGCGGTAAAAGTTTCCTGGGAGACTGGCCGGGATTGTTGCGTTTGTATGTAATCGAGATCAGGTCTACAGAAGAAGGGGCGGACGCCAAGAGGGAGGGGGGAAATTCCCTTTATGTTTGGCTGCGCTCGTGGTCCCGGGAGGGGAAGGGGGGGGAAAAAGTTTCTTGACGGGCCGGACCAATGAATTGGAAAGAGACCTTTTTGTTCAAATTGACGGGGGAAGGCGCCAATCAGCTCCCGCAGATTAAAGGAGGGGCAAGGGGAGAGAAATTCCCCGGCCAGTGCAGGGGAAGCGCGATTTCCCTAAAAGAGAAAGGTGCGGAGGAAAGGGGAGCACACCCCCGGCTTCTCACAGAGCGGTCGCCTTCAAGACTGGAAGGTTGGCCGTACTTAAGTAAGGATGGGGTATCGGGGGAAACCATTGCCGGAAGGAGGGGAAAAGCCGTTTTTACTTCAAAATCCAGCGAACCAGGAATTCGGGGGGAGGAAAAGAGGGCGCCTAGCTGTAAAAAAAAAGGAACAAAGAGCCAGCCGGGAGGAGAAACCTCCCATGGAGGACATTTTCATCGAGGCCCGGGAAGAATGGGGAATCCTCTTCATGGAGGATTTCGTGGGAGGGCGGGCGGGGAAAATGCCGCCCCTACCAACGGGCCTTGCGTGAAACGAAACGTTTATCCAAAGGGGAAAATGCTTGGAACCTATCTTTCGGTGCTCGGCAAGGGAGTAAGCCTCGTCTGGGGGAAGATACGGAAGAACAGAACTCTGCTGTCCCTAAAGAACACGGATTCTGGAGCTCAAGGGGGAAGTGTACGCGTCATCCTCATAAACGCGCCTGATGATTCCGGGAAATCCACATCTAAAGCATAGTGAATTAGATAGGGAACGCTGACCAATGGCGGGTGTCAAGGAAAGGCTGCTTGCCACGGAACAAGGGGCAGCACCAGCTGGCGCGGCAAGTAAGGCGTCACATAAAAAAGGGATCATTGCGGGGGAAAACTTTACTACTGATGGGAAACCTGACTGGACGAAGAACTTCAAAGAAAAATCTTACTTCCAAAAGGGGGGGGCCAGAAACGGCATTCTCGACCTCACAGCCTAGCCTCTTCTAGGAATACATGGGGGGAAAACCTGCTCAAAAACCAGGGAGGACCTGTCCAAAGGCCCCACGTTCCAGGGAAAGACCGAGGAAACCCTATCCACTTACCGCCTAAGAGCGTGTAGAGAAAACGCGCTGTAAGTGTACACAGGACTGTACAAAAAGGGACGATTTTTCTTCCCAATCGGCCAATCCGCCAGTCTCACCTCATAAATACGGTTGACAGCCTTTGGGAAAAAAAAGAGCCTAAAAAAACCTAAGGAAGGGATATTCACGCTTCATGACAGAAAAGTACACGAGGGGGAATGCGCTCCCAAATCGCGGTTGCCGAGAGCCCCAGTGGCTTCACCCCACCAGAAACAGCATACAACCAGCTACTAAGGGAAAAAAACATCGCGCCTAAAAAAGGTACTCCATCCCCTGCGGGCCTGAGTTCAAAAAGAAAGAGACCGCCCTAAGGGAGGGGGAACGCTTGATAAAAAGGGACAACGCCGATAGCGACCGGGCTCACGTAAGAAAAAAAAAACCTGACAGGAAACGGCCAAAAAAAGCCAGGCTCATCCCTGGAGACATCCGGCCGGATCTAAACAATAACTAACGAGAACCAGTGACCCGATCACCTTAGGCCGAAAGGACCATCATTTGTCTCCCGTTACCGCATCGCTCACGGGGAGGAAACGCAGCAGCTGGCCGCAGGGCCAAAAAAAAATCTCGCACAAAACGGAGAGGAGGAAAAGGGGGGGGGAGTCTTCCAACACCGCATAATGCGTGAAAAAGAACGGACGTGGGGAGAGGAAAAGGGGGAGGAAAGGGTTGACCTGGTAAACGGGGGGCACGTCCAGAATAGCGGGGATAAAGGTACTTGTTGAGAGGGCAGCAGAAAAAAAAAGGCCGTATGTCTCCAAGGCTTAGCCTTTCGGGAGTTCGCAGGTGGGGGGGTGACTGTGAGCCGGACTGCGGAGATCGGGATCGGAAAACGGTGAGAAGGCGTCAGAGTCGGTGCGGAGGGAGCAGAAGAGCGTGACTATCCCTCAAGTAAAGTGCATCCTCTGGCCGGGGGAGAAGGGACTGTTAGGGAAAGGGGGGCTCGTGGGCGGAGAAACAGGAAAAAAGGGGGTCATAAGGGACTTGAAACCGTGCGAGGAGGACCTCTGTACTAGCTTAAAGGAAAGCCTTTTTTGTATGGAAGGAGAAGGGGGAGTTAAAGGGGCTAATAAGGAACAAAAAGGTGGATGAGGTGAAAGGGGGGGAATCTACAACAAGCCGGTACATCGAAGATGTTCGTCCAGTGTGAAATAAAGAAGATGTGAGATACCTAGGAAAAGGGACGGGGGTGCTCGGGTTGCCAAGAAAAACAGTAGCTCGAAAGACCTTTTCCCCGGCCTAGGAAAGACCATGGGCTTTTTTCCAAACAAAAAACGATTACAGACTGTGATGCCCTATTCCTCAAGGCCCACCTTGTAAGGGCGGGAAAGGAGGCGGGAGAACTGGGGACCGATAAAAGAGTGTCCGGAAGTTTCGGAAAAGAAAAAGGGGTGGCCCTCGATCCGGTCAGGAGTGGAACAAAAAGAAAAAAGGGGGGCTGTATGGGGAAATGAACTGTGGAGGGCCTAGGTGATGCCCGGGGGAACCTTGAAAGGGGGGGGGAACCGGAGGACCGCATTGTTAAGAGAAACCCTTCGCTCGGTGTCATGGCACTATGGCGTTAGAGGGGGGCCCGGAATCACGACGAAAAAACGAGTTCGCGCGTTATGAAAAGGACGTCGTGAAAGCCAAAAAGGCCGTGCTGTCCGAAGGGCAGGATGGCAGGAAAAACTTCTGCAAAACGGACACGACTATTATCAAAAGGATGAAAGTACGCGAACAAGGAGGGGGAGGAAATCGAAAAGGTTCCTCTTGTAAAACGTTCCATAAAACGAAAAACTTGCCCCGGAAGGGCTGTAGAGGGGTAGAGTCGGGCCCATCGGTCACTGAAAGAAAGAAAAAAGCCCTCTCGGCGTCTGAAAAGCTGGTTCTCATTCTTGAATTGAGGTCTGAGCCCAAGGTAGCCAAGGTAAAAGTACGTACTACTGAGGGCTCTTGACGACAAGGATAAATACCCCGTGAATGCATCAGGCAGAAGGGGAGAGGTATGCTTGAGAAAAAGATTTGCTATCTAAGAATAAATACTTGAGGGTAGGGTGTTGTCGGGGGTACTCCCCCAGGGGGAATTGGGGAACAGGAAAGGGAAGGACCCCTTTCTTACAGGGAAAGGGTTTACGTGATACTGGTCAAGTTCTTTTAATCTCGGGGGGGTGGGGGGATTCCCCCCGCTACTCGAAGGAGCATGAAGGAGAGGTAACTGAGAGGCCAGGGCAGAAAGGTCATCACCGGAAAGGGTCCTCGCATCATGGATGGAGGGCTCTTGAAGGATAGGGGACCCGTTGAAAGCATTACCGGGGGACTGAACACCCGGCCCTGGTACGGGAACCCCTGGAAGGGCCCCGTACTTCACCGGAAAAAAACAAAAAACGCGGGACAACGTAGCACTAATCTAGGAATCCATGGAAGTTACTCCACCAAAATGCTTGAAGGGTTTACAAGAAGGTCCTCCCTTATCTTTTCAGACAAAAGCGAAAGGAGGCCTCTTATACATCAAGGCCAAAGGTCGTCGAGGGAGCACCATCAATGATCGTCCCAGCCGAGGGCCCGTAGAAACTTTCCCCCTACGAGAAGCCAAGGGATCTAGAACAATATAAATAGCCTCTCTCAAAAAAAAAAAGAGATATATTAGGGGGAAGAGGGTTCTCTAGGAAGGTTTCGGCCGAAAAATTCATAAGGATCTCGGGAGGAAAATGACTGGAAATCAAAAAAAAGAAGACCGCAGACCTGGGGGCCTTTTCTTTAGGAGCCTTTCACTGGAGGGGGAGGTTGTGGGCCTCTCAGGGAAATTGCTACCGAAGTTCGTTGAGGGGGAAGTCCCGTACTCCTCAGGGGGCTGAAGGTTTGTGCGGAGATCGTTCCCGACCTTGACTGGTGGGTCGGCTTTCTGAAGGTGGGGAAAAGCAGGAAATTGGGCAGTCAATCTGAGACCCTGTTTGAAGCTTTCATTTCGACGGTATTTGAAATCATCAGAAAGCATCATGTACGGACGTTGTGAAGAAAAGACATGCCCGGCCAGGCAATACTCGCTCATTTCCCAAGGCAAGACGCCGCCCTGAGAGGGGTGGAAGAAAAAACGGCTCTCACAGGACACAACGTGAAAAGTCTCCCGTAAAAACATCCGGGTGACGGCCAAGGTTTGGCCTTCCCTGGAAAAAAGAAGAAGGGGGAGGGGAAAATCCCAAAAAAAAAACCAGGGCTTTTCTTCTACGTCGCACCGTTTGGACGCATCCAAGCGCCCAGGTGGGGATGACTGTCATGAAGAGCACTCCGAGGGAAAGGACCCGTCGAAAAGAAAAGGCGACCTTGGGATGACGAAAGCCGCGGATCCTTTCCAGGTAGAAGCAGCCGCCAGATAGGGGAAAGGAAGCTGATCCTCTTCAAATAGGGAGGATGAAGGGGGAACAAGAAAGCCCCTGAAAACGTGCCCGTAACGTGTACCCCACGTGACCTGCGTGAGAGGATCAGGCAGGTCGGCGGAAGGTAGGGAAAGAGGAGCTTGTCCGTGGGACGACCCGTACGGGGGGCCATCTGCATCCAGCGCGGCCAAGCAAGCAGTAATGATTGAGAGGGGGAAAAAGTCTGTAAGCAAAAAATTCGAAACTATCCAGAACGGATGATTCGGAAAAAGGCTGCACTTTTCAGAAAAAGGGGCTACCTCTGACCCTTCAGGTAAATGCTAAGTCCGGAAGGGGCCAGGATGCGCGGATCCACCTTTCAAGGAAACCCACAAAGGGGAAATTTTGGTGGGGGGCTGCTGGACAGATGAGGGTTCAAAAAGAAAACGCTGTCGAAGAAAGGCAAGACGCCAGTCGTAAGTCCAGGGCATCTCCGAAAAAGAGAAAGGAAGGGGCAGGGGACCTGGTACCCGGAGGAACGGGTTGGAAACACAGGCGACAAGAAAAACAGATGCCGTTCGGGAAAAGGGGAAAGGGGGCGATACTGTCGCCTACCGCAGGAAAGAAAACAAGGGGAAAAATTAAGAGAAATTCGGAAAAAGCTTTTCAACCCGGCGGCGTGGATACAGACGACATAACCGAATATTGTTCTTCACAGTCGCCCCTAACGCAGAAGAAAGGCCCTGAAAGGAGAAGAAATAACTCCTCCCATACCTCAGGGACTCAACGGCTTCCCTGACGGCGGGGAAAGCGGTTCCTCAAGCCTCGCGTTGCCCGGAAAAGAAGGGAGGTTGCGAAAAACACAGCAGGTACAGAAAATACTGGCCGTGACGAAAGGATCCGTACTCAGGAAAGGGCGCGTCCCCTCTCTGGGGGATCACAATCCGCCCCAGGGAAAAGAAGGGAAAAAAAACGCCAGCGAAAGGGAGAGAGCTGCAGTACCGGCTCACGGCCCGTAAGCAGGGAAAATAACTGCACCCCAAGGCTCATCAAGAAGGATAACCTCTGTCCTTCTTGGGGGAAAGACAGATAAACCATTAAGTAAAAAAAATTGAGAACGAAACGACTGCGCAAAGGAATCCCTTTCAAACCTGACGCATAATAGTCCGCATCGGATAAACTACTTTCGGGAAAACGCAGCATTCGGGCAAAAAGGACCCTCAGGGCTTACTCCGCAACAACAACAACGGTGAGCCCCTGCGGGGGGGGTCTGAAAAACAAACACAGGGCTGGAGGGACCGTCGTGGTGATAGATGGCTGGGCGCACGATAGAAAAGGGGAATACGGTGCGTCACCCGTTATATCTGGTGGGCGGGGGTTGAAGCGTCGTAATTGGGGGGGGGGCCGTGGGAAGGGGGGAAAGAAGCCTGGCGGGTTCCCCGTTAATAGTTGTCCGGCGTGTAGGGGAAACCTCCTCGCGCGGAAAAGGAAAAAGTCTTTTCCTGGAAAAAGGCCCCTTGGGGGGAGGGGGCAATGAAAGAAGAAACGGCAATTGACTGAGTCCAAAGGCAGGCGAGAAAGATTATCGTGGGATGGGGGAACCCCCCCCCCCTGAGGGAGGAGGGTTTTTGCGGAAAGAAGGGCGTGTGGGAAAAACCGTCTAAGGAGTGGACCGCGTGGGAAGAAAAAGCTTGGGCAGGGAAACCTTTGATATCTCCATGCAGTAGGTAGGAGGCGTGAGCCTTATTTAAAGAGAGAAAGGGTATGAGGTGGAATGTTCGTTTGCTATCGAAAACATCTGTACAAAAAAGGGAACCTATGGTCGTCAGGCTTACTTCCCGCCTCAAAAAGGGAGGGAGATAGAGACGTAGGGGCTCGTTGGCCACTGGGCGGAACAGGATCGCCAGAACCGGGAACCTTTAAGAAAGGGGGTTTTCAAAGGAATTGAAGGACATGAGCGCTTGATGCGGGGAGCTGGCTGCGAGGGGGGACGACTGGTCAGCTAGAAAATTGAACAGGAAGTTTGAAAAAAAAAAATCGGTTGAAAGACTCATCGTCAGCACCCACTGGAGGGATGTGGTGCGTGAGGGGCGTGGGGCTTGACAAGAGCTCGACGGGCGGCCATCATCGGGACCAGCCTCAGGGAAAAAAGGGTCATGCGCCCTTAAAACGAAACCTTTCAGCAAGAAAAAGCGGTGGCCTGGCCGGAATCAATCAAGAGGCTCGAGCGTGACGAAAAGGGGACGGAGGGTTAGAACCGAAAGGACGGGCTGGGGAAGACTGAGGCAGGATGAGGGTCTCCGTCTGCACCGAAGAAGAAAAAAAGGGAGACTGCAAGACGCGAAAAAAAAAGCGAACATGCCATCACGTTAATCGGGAACCCTTGCACGCACGGAAAAAAAGGGCATTGGAGAAAGCGTGAAGAGGGAAAAAAACAGACTCCATCCACAGGAAAGCCCGCATAGGAGGGGTAATCTCTTTGCACACCTCGGGGGGGGTACAGAGAGACGGTTAAAGGTCAAAGACAGGGGCATTGCTTATACGGGGCGTTTTAAACTCTGCTTCCAGAAAACGGAGAAATTCAGAAAGGGGCTCTTGAGATGCGGCGAAGGAACGCTGCTAGCACGTTTTGCGGGAGCCGGGGAAAAGAATACCGAAAGGTCCCAAGGGCGGCCAACCCCTGGCGCATGACCACCAGAAATGTCACGACGGGATAAAGAAAACCTGTTGTTTATTCCGGAGAAGAGGAAAAACCGAGCGGGAGTGAACTGAACACCAACCACCTGAAGGGAGAACCGGAGAGGATTTCAAAAGGCAGACTTCAGGGAAAGAAGCTGGGGGCATGACCTGTCAATATGACACCCGGCCTTACGGCGCAAATGGGTGGATGACTTTTCGTCCGTCCCCGTCCATACGATCCACCAGAGTTTGAAGGGAGAGGAGCTCCTCCAAAAAAGACTGCATGATTTGCATTGCCCCCCAGAAGGCTTCTTCCGGGAAGAAACGCACGGAAGTCAGGTCCGCCCTGATCGAGCGGTACAAAACACCCACCTTCCTCAAGGCAGGGGAAAAAAGGCCCCGCGGGAAAAGAAGAAAGAACTTCCACGGGAGGAACCTGGTTGGATCACCACCTTTAAGAGAGAAAAAGACCCCGTCGCAACTTTCCGTCTACTGTTACTCCCCTGGTCTACTCCCAAGAGACCAATTGTCATCTCTCCCAAAAAAAAGGTCCCCGAGAAAGAGGATCTTTTTCTCGATCCAAGGGCTGGCGGAGGGCTCCTTTTCCTGCAAGGGGTCCCTGCTGGTTGGAAGACGCGAAAAAATGAAGTGTCCCTCGGCTTTCCTTAGGAAGGCGGTGGATGAAGCGAGGGGTCATGCTGAAAAAAAGGCTTGAACCGGGAAAAAAGACTCATTCGTGGGCGTCCAGTGAACCTGATGGGGCTGCGCGAAAGGGGAGTGGAAGTCATTGGACTAGGTTCCTACGGGACGTACGAAACTCCAGGAAAAACCCCAGGGGCCCGGAAGGCCCTGGTGTTTGAAAAGGTCATAGGCCATCCAGAACACCAGATGAAAGAAGCAGAAAAAAGGGTTTCCCGGCAAGCGACGGGAGACATTCCGGGAAAGGGGAGGGGGAAGACGCTCCATGGAGAAAAAAAAGCGCGGAAGAATCGAGTATTCCGGTGAAAACACACCCCCGGCCAGAAAAGAGGAACCTGCGTGATTCAGACATAACCAAAATCCTGTAGACTTTTCAAAGTCCACTCCAGAACAATTCATAAAGGAAATTGAGGGAAAAACGTGTGCCAAAGGCTTCTTTTCTATAATCGCAGCCGTTTTTACTGCGAATGGCGTTGATGCGGTCTGAGGGGGTAGATGCGCCGAGCTTTAAACGGAAAATAGGAAACATCAAAAGAAAAGGGGGGGAGAGAAAGAAAAAGGTCCAGTTGGCATGCGACCCAGCGGTAAAATACTGGGCAAGACGTACTTCCGCGAGAAAAAAAGGCAAGGGCCTGCTTAGGTATGGCTTCGGGCCGAAAACCTGCCCGAATGCGTTGCCGTAACGTGTACCGTACGTAACCGTGTTGCGCGGAAAAAAAAAAAAAGTGTCGCGAAAAAAAGGCCTTAGACTGACGAGGGGGAGGGGGTACGACGCCCCCAAGGGAAAAGCGGCCATCCTAAGGCCCTTCCAAAAAAAAAACACGGCCCAGGGGAGGCTGGAGGCTTCAGGGGAACCCGTCAGAAAAGAAAAGATCGGCCTCCAGTGAGTCCGGAACCACAGATCTACTCATAGGGACACTGGGAGAGGAACGGTGGGCTCGCGGAAAAAGGCGGGGGAAAAACTCTGCTCACTCTTTCGTTCCGCACACAAAGCTCAATCCACCCGAAAACCATAAAAAGCACACCAAGTGTGTGTCCAGGTTGCCATTGGGAGATGGAAAAGAACTTCAAAGGACATCAAGAGATCTCCCATTGGGAGGAAACAGCAAAGCGCCGCCGTGGAATCATCCAGAAAAGTGCGGTCCGGGCCCTAGGATCAGGGGGGGGAAAAAAGCCCCCCGGGAGTACAGATTTCCTTTCTTCCAGGAAGGGGGGGGGGGGGGGGACGGATCAGGAAGGGGCAGCCAAAAACCTCCTCTGCCTTGCGAATCTCCACAGCCTTTTCACGGCGGGCAGAGGGGGAATCCTTACTACATAAGGGACAATCCTTTTAAAGGATCGCCCCGAAATAAACCGGATCATCCACTTCCCAAAGTGCGCCCTTATGGGGATACGCCTCCCCAGACACTCCTGCCTGAGAAAGCTTCCCTAAGCTTCAGCTCGGAGAGAGGTGGAAAAAAGAAAAGTTGCAAGGGACCCAGTCACCTTGTCTCAGGCAAAACCGGAAAGACAGCTACTACGGGAAGGAAAAGACACACGCGCCTGGCCCCGAAGAAAGTGCAGAGAAAAAAAAGGATGCTCCCAAAAAAAAAACATTGTCTCGGGAAAGTCCGGGTCTCACGTGTTCCGGCGAGGGGCAACCATTTCTCACTTAAAAGATACACCACAGGAGAAAACCTCAAGGGATCTGACCGTAGACATCGTCCAAAAGTGCGAAGGGGCCATCTAAACAAAAGAGACGCCTTCAACCCAAGAAAATCCCCGAGAAAAAAGGGGGGACTGCTCCAAGTAAGGGGAAAAAAAAATGACGGCAGGGGGAGGAACCTTTTTCCGTCATCGCTCAACACGGACGGTAGACACACATTCGGTGGTTTGGGAAGAATACCCCCCTCATTGCAGAGATAAACAAAAAACAACTGAGGAAGGAGGAAAAAAAGGTTGAGGCAGAACGCGTTGCTTAAGCCTTCTTGTTGGTCAAGAGGAAAAGGCTCACATGGGGGACCGGAAGACGGTTCACGCCCCGTGATAGCGGGGGAACTGGGTCTTCGTAATGTGGATAGGAAGAACCGTGGAAGATCAGGCCCTTTATTATCCTGGAAAGGGGGCAAAGGGTAACTGAGGGTTTCCTGCTAGGTTCGTGAGCCCGGGGAAAAAAGAAGATCTCGGAACCGGAGAAGTTGAATACAGAAAACCTGGTTCGTTCGAAGGGAATCAAAAAAAGATACGGGGAAGAAAAGTTAGTAACAGGTGAAGCTGTGCGGACCGGCCTAGTAGAGGGGGTGACCCTGCTGGGAGGGAGTGCAGGGACCAACGGGTCAATCCGTTATGTGTGGACGGGCAACCGAGGCTTGGAGAGCTGAAGCTCCGGGGGGGTTATAGCATAAGAAAATTCCTGTTGGAGTCTTGAGGGGAGTCCTAAATGTCGCAACGCGGGAGGGTATGATGGGAAAGCGGAGGGGGGCCTATCTTCCATAATAGGTACAAGATCTTGGGGAGTTCGTCAGGGGAAGGAATCCCTCCTAGGGGCCAGCGTCATCCCGAGAAACTTATTGGTACGGAGAGTGGGTGCAGGGAAGAAGCTAAACCTGACGTGGCAGCCCGTCATCTGGGGATCAACTGGGAGCCGGGGTTAACAAACCAGGAGGGTACCGGAAAGTCCGCGCAAAAGGGAAGGCCTGGAGAAAGGGGGCTGCGGAAGACGACTTGGCTATAGAAGAGGGATTTAAAGAGTGGGCGAAGCGTTAAAACAAAAAACACTCATCGTGGAAAGTCCTTTTACCACAAAGGAAAGGAAAAAAAGGTGGGGGGAAGGGAATCGGTGGGGCGCCGCGCCGCGGCTAACCCGCCTTGACCTTGCGGCGCGGAGGGGACAAAAAAGGGACACTGTCACCCCGTCCTAACGGACAGGTTCAGAAAAGGAGAAAGATCTTTTTCTGGCCCCTGAAGCAGCCGGAACGAGTTCTAGCTTTCTTCTTATGACAGGAGAAATGCAGGAGCCTCAAGAAGGGGAAACGCTTGGGAGAGGATTTCGGCCAAGCCTGTCTGCAAAAGAAAAGGATCCGTACTAATAGACGTCTAACCTGAGTAGGGGGACTACGCGAACACGCAGTGGAAAGAGGGGTCCGGGCAACGCAAGAGGGGGGTGGCGTCAAGCTGTTCGAGGGGGGAAAAACCCTCCATCAGCAAAAAAGGGGGCCTTAAAGGGAGAGAACGAGGGAAGGTCGCTGAAGGGGGGAAAAACAACTGCAAGGGGGCTTTCGCAATCACCAATCGCCGGCTTGCAGGGGAAGGGCGTTTTACCGCTCCGCGCTTGAACTTTCCTGCAGGATAAAAAAAAACGAAAAGGGTGACGGGGAAGGGAACGGGCTGCGATCGAAAAGAACCCTGGACACGTGGGGAGGGGGAACAGTTTGCCTTGCGCCCCTGGAAGAAAAAAACTGGGAGGGGGAAAAGGTACGGGGGCACTCGGGATCTGTGAGGAAGCCTGGGTTTGGGACCCCCTGCTACTCAGACAGACTGCGTAACTGAGCAAACGTACATGAAAGAGAAACGGCCGGGCCATCACCGTCACGATGCCGGCAAACAACCTCGCTCATGCTTCTTTCAATCTGAGGGGGGGAGACACTACGTCATAAGACCCCAGGAAGCGCGAATTGACTGCCCTACTGCGTCGTCCCAGAGAACACCAGGGCCCGGGCTTAAGCAAGAAAAAATCCAAGACACAGAACTGCCGGGCCCGGGTTCCACCGCCCGGAGCTGATAGACGGTACATCACACAAAGCCACGGCCGCTGACAAAGAACCCGGTCGGGATGGAAAAAATGCGCTGTATCACCATCAAGGAACGCCCGAACCGTCCGGCAGTACTGGTCCTCCTCACACTAGCGCGAACAT
>Ga0179593_1612502_pt1 | contig 11972 bp, 15 predicted proteins | sample CZODoug2_1_08_16_FD_185931 | JGI IMG/M metagenome (GOLD analysis project Ga0179593, IMG submission 185931) | Vadose zone soil fungal communities from Angelo Coast Range Reserve, California, USA - CZODoug2_1_08_16fungal (PacBio error correction) | ecosystem: Environmental > Terrestrial > Soil >...
AAAAAACCCTAAAGAAAACAACGCCACCGCTCCGGCCGTCAGAGGATAAAAAGGCCAGCGGTACGGGAGGATAGTACAAGAAAACGTACTTGGGGAGGAGGAAGCATTAGGTTGTTCGACAGGAGGCATTTTACTCCGCCATACATAAAGGGGGACGCAGGCTGCGGGACCCGAAGGCAAGCCGTGAGTATGGGAAAGGGGGGGGGAGAGCTATCTTGCCGAGCTGAACCGGAGAAAGCTCTAATGGAAAGCCCGTACCTCACCGAGTCGTGAGTAGGGCTCTCCCACTTCAACCTAGGGGAAAAAAAAGTAACAAAGAAAGGGTGAGGCTAGAAGAAAACATTCACGTATTAAACCCCCGAATGTGGAAAGAGGAGTCCGAAAGAGGAGCGCAACCCTATTTTCTGATCCAAGTTTGCGGCTCATGAGAAGAGGGGGGATTGGGCCGTAGGATTGTCGCAACAGGGAAAATAGAGATATAATCCCCTCGAAGCGGGGGAAAAAGAAACTGCATTGAAAAAATGAAATAGGGGGGGGGACGGGGGGATTTCTCTTCGTCCTATCAGGGGGGGGGGCGTCATCCGGGGGGGGAAAAAAAGGCAAGACTGAAATCGAAGAAAAGCGCCTTTAACGATGTTGAAAAAGAAGAAACGCCGGAGGGGGGGTCAGAGAAAGGAGCCTGAATCTTACAGAGAATCAATCGGCAAGAAAATAAAGAGGAGGACGCCAACTGCCTGCGCGAAAAAAAGGAAGAACACTGGTCTATGGGTCCCAATGCCTTCAAGGTTTCTAACAAAAAAGAGAACCCTGCAGTAAGCTGGAGGGGGGGGAGCGAGGTCCATCGCGGAAAGGTATCCGAAAGCGGTTCGTGAAAGCAGGGAAAGGGTGTTGCTGATGTTATCAAAGACGATGCCGAGGAAAAAATGAGATCAGAAAAGGAAAAACGGCTAGCGCAGGCGGCCCCAAAAAAAAGGAAAAGAAAGGGCGGAGAAGTTCGTCAGATGATGCAAAGAAGTTTCCCCATTGAAAAAGAGAAATGGCACAGGAATGGGGGAACACCGGAAAAGAAGAGACGCGCCATCGTAAAAAAAACTTTAAAAGCGAGAGATCGATGTCGACGAAGAAAAAAAACAAGGGTTCGATGAGGGAAGAAGAAGACAGGGGTCGAAAATCCTTTGCTGAGATCCAACGCGAGTGTGGGACTATTTATTTAAGAGAAGCCCTCAGAAAAAATTATCGACCTATTTTGACCCTGCGGGGGAATAGGTGGTCCAATCTGGAAAAAGAAAGTATTGTCGGCACCCCTCGGGTTAAGGACACAAGGGGCGAAGGGGCGCCAGGGTTTCGTTTAATTGGCCTCGAGGGAGGAGGCCGTGAAAAAGGAGGAGAACCTTGAGAGAAAAGAGTCCACCGTGTGGGGGGCGCCGGGCATCACGGTGGCAGGGACGTAAGGTCGGGTAATGGTCTCTCATACCATCTGCGGAGCAAAAGGGGACGTCACATGACCGAAAAAATTTTTGTCAAAGCTTAGCGCAGTTGCAACTATGTTCCGAGACGAGAGGATTGAAAAAGTAATACTGAAAAAGGAAACGGAAGCGACAGGAGGACCTCCGCTGGAGGAAAAGACCGGATCGACCGCGCGGAAAGAAAACCGTGTACCCTGCTAGGATTGGAAAATCCAGGGGGGAAAAAAAATCAAAAAAACAGATCAAAAACCCCGCTCCTGCGAAGGAAAAAGTACTCATGGGAGAGAAGGTGATACGACGCCACTGGAGCGGTCAATGCGAACATAGTCGGCCGGCCAGCATCATAATTAAAAAAAAAGTAAATACGGCAGGGATTAAACGAGAAGACAGGCGCCTGTCTCTGAAAAGAAAAAAGGACACCTTCGTCCAGAGGGAAAGTCTCCAGCGAGTCGCTCGAACTACCACGCTAAACTCGCCCACGGATTGACGCAAAGGGGAGAGGGTTAAAGCTTCCGGCGAGGGAACAAAATGTGTCACAAAGCACGATATTGCGAAAAAAAGGGGTGGCGGCTCAAGCAAAAGAAGGGAAGAAACGCTTTCGCAGTCATGCACAAGAAAGTCGATGGGGGGATGACTCCAAAAATAGTCACCACGCGGCTTTAAAAAAAATCTCCCTTGAGAAAAAGGCCGCAAGAACAGAGCGAAGGATTCTGCCATACTTTTAGAAAAAAAGGGGGGAGGATCGACAGGGCGGGAAAAGATTGCAAAGATCGTCCACGAGGGCAAACGCGGTGAAACGCTGAAAGTATCAGAAGGAAAAAAAGCCAGCTCCGCGTTCCAATGTACAAGAAAAACAGCAACGCATAATGGAAGGGACAGGCAGAAGACAAGACGCCTTCCAAAAAAAGACTTTGAGAAAAAAAAAAACGCGCGGGGCGCCACCAAAATGGTCCCGAGCGCGGAAAAAAGAACAGCGGGGACAGGGAAAAAAAAAGAAGAACCTACGGACAAGTAGAAAGCGCAACAAAGTCGCGGCAAAATAGGGCAAGGAAGAGTCGTTCAAAGAGAAAAAGCGGTGGCATCAGCATGACGCCCTCCCCGCGGAAGCATAAAAAAAAAACCGAGGGGCGAGAAGGAAGAGAGAGAAAAAAACGGACACGAAAAAAAAAAAAAAAAAACCCCAAAACAAACGCATACCAAGTTGCTATCAAAACATGAAGCCACGCCCGAAAGGCAACAAGAGGCCAAAAAACGCTAAGAAAAAAAAAGGGGCCACTCCCGAGGGCCCCCGGGAGAAAGAGGGAGGGACCGCAAAACGACCGCCCTTTTGGGAAGGGCCGCACTCGAAGGGGCCAAAACCCGGGGAAAAAAGGAAAAAAGAGCACAAAATCCTAGATAGGACTGGAAGCAAAATGAGGGAGAAAGCCTCGAGAAAAAGGAACCTCCTCGTAGAGGTCTAACTAGAAAAAACACAACGCGCATGAGAGCGAGCGACAACAAGCGGGGGAGAAGAATGTAAGGCACGTCAGAGACAAGGGAGAGCGTCGTGGCGCAAAAGACTTCCGAAAACGGAGGAAGGGGGCGGCCACTAATTTATCAGTGTCGATGTCAGGAGTCACCGTGGCGAACTCGGGGTCATGCGAAAAAAAAGGATCCTTCAAGGGGGGAGGGAGAAAAAGATTTAAAAAAACCGGGAGACCGAAAAAGAAAAGGAAAAGAGAGAGATCGCGCGGGAACTCTTCGACTGGAGGAGGGGAAGGCTCTCGATGATCTAGAAAGACTGACAACGATTTTCGAACGGATAAAAAAGAACACGCTAAGGAGGGGAAGAACAACTCCGGGGAAAGAAAAGACCAAATGGGAACGCCGATCAAAAAACGTCGTCATCGGCCACAAGGAAACGCAAAAAGTGGGAAACTATACTGGGTGGGAGAAAAAACCCTCGAAGAATCAAAACTCAAAAAAAAACAGAGGGGGGGGGGTCGTTTCAAAGAGGGAGTCCCGAAGGGGAGGAGAGGAAGGGAAACGCCTACCGATTTGTGAGAACTAGAGCTCCTCTAAGGAGGGGTGCCCAGCTTTTGTCAGCAAGGGAGAGTTGGGCCACTACTAAGGGGAAAAACAGGCGGTCCTTTGGGTCGCAAAAGCAAGAACGGGGGAACGGATGCCGGGCGGAGAGCGGGTTAAAAGCTGCTGAAAAGAGAACTTTCGGGGGTGCCGTTGTTCTGGCAAGAGTGGCGGAAGGGCTTTTGATCTGAAAGGAGGACGGCTCGGTGAAAGGAAAAAAGGGGTGATAGAATCAAGGTGCTGGGCGAAAAGTTGTCATCATGCAGGGAGTGCGGGTGAGGCCGTCAGAAAACCGGATCCACCGCTTTAAAGTGAACGGAAGGGGGGGTTGCAACACTGAAACAAGTGGGCCTCTCCGGCATGGGGAGGGACGGTAGGCTTTGTCCTTTTTCAGGGAGGTCACCCGCTGGTGAGAAAGCTCATCGAAGAAAAAAGTTGTGGGAAAGGGGGGCTAAGTTGTGGGAAGGGCTTGAAGAGAAGCGGAGGCTGTCTTTTGGTGAGGGGGGGGGTTGGGGGGTGTTGGGTGGGTTGGGTGGGTTTTGGGGGGGTTTTTTTGTTAGAGTTGGGGGGTGGTTTTTAAAGTTTTTAGGGGGTTAATTGGGTGTTGGGTGTCCCTTGTCAGGCGGGGTTTCTTTCCCAAATTATGGCAACCTCGGGAGAGGAGGGAGTCTGAAATGGATCGCAGCAGGAAAAGGGTCAGGTAAAAAAGAGAACAAAAATTCATCAGGAGGGGATTTTTGGAGACAATAGGCGGAAATTTTCGGGTGACCCCGAACGAGCGAACCGCGTGGGACCTTCTGGCTCATCACTAAAAACTGTGGGGGAGGAACGGTTAGCGAAAGTCACGAAAGGGAGAGGCATGTAGAGGGAGAAAAGGACAGGACAGAAGCAGAAGGGGAGGACGCAGGAGGGGAAGGAAAATGCGAAAGACGGAAGCCCTGTGAAAACTTCAGAGCGGAGCTTGAGCCGCACCCTCAGAAAAAGGAAATTAGCGGAGCTGAATTGGGTGGGAAAAAGGAGCAGTCAAACCTGCTCGACGGGAAAAAAGAATCTTCCACCTGAAGCCGTGGGAGAGGAAAGAAATCTGCGGGAGAAGCTCCTGACTGAGGGAAACAAAAAAGGGTAAACTGGGGAGAAACTCGTCAATCCTCAGGGGAAAAAGAGAAATCGAAAACAAGAGGGGGTCGAGGCGGTCCTGAAAGAACTGATGAAGCCGTCGAAAAGGTGGGTAGCAGGAAGTCTTGGACATGGAGGGAAAGACCAGAAAAAATAGTCAAGAAGTAAGGGAAAAAAGCGCGGAAGAGGTTGTGCCTGGCGAGAGGGGGAATCTGCTCGGAAAATGGGGAGGGGGGAGATCCAGCTTTTTTGCTTGGGGGTTGTCAGAGGGGTCGGAATTGCCGGAAAAGCCTGTTCAAGGGGGGAAATGCTGATTCTCGTGAGAGAGAAAGGGTAACCGGCGAGAGAATTGAGGAGAAAAAAAAGTGCAACGGAGTACTGGAAGCTTTGCCAAATGGGGAACGGATGGCTAGGGTGAGAAAGGAGGGAAAAGGGGGTTAGGAGGGCGTGCCGCCCTGGAACAGGAACGGAAAAAAACGTGATGACCGTCGACAACCAGAGGGAGGGGGAAAAAACGCAATGTGTCGAGGGGAACTTGATTCAAAAACCTTGGAAGCCGAAAAGAGGGGAAGGGGGAGGGCCATTAACGAAGGAACTTCTGAAGCGGCAGGTGGCGGCAAGAAGTGAAGACCGCTTCCCACTAGGAACGGGGCCTTTACCAAGTGACAGATAGCTGGCGCCCCCATCAAAATAGTCGAAGTCCAATTAGGGGGAAACCAGAAAGAAAGGCTTCCTTGGGGCGAGAAGGCAAAAGGGGTCCAAGCCGGGCGACCAAAAAAAAAAACCATAGAACCGGAACGGGGATCGGGAGAAGTGCGTCAAAGGCGTTGGCCCGGGGCCGGGGGGCCAGAAAATGGGAGGACGGCTCTCAACTGGCTGACCCTGACGCGACAACCGGGGGGCCGCAGAAAAGGGGGGGGGAAAAGTCCCGGTCAGAAAGGCCCTGATCGGGCCTCCATGCTTGGCTAGAAAAGAGAGAAGCTCGCGTGTGTCTATCTGGATGGCTCTCTTCGGACCGGCATCGGCGGCCTCAAGATCCATCAAAAAAAGGCGGCAAAGGAGACGGCCGTAACGGCGGAAAAAAAAAAACGCGTCATGGTCCTCTCTCTATGAGGTTTTGGCAGGGAGCGGGCAGGTGAGGAGCAAAAGGTACGCAAAAAAGAAATTGTCTCAGGTTGGCTGGGACCAGAAGAAAATGGACCTTCAAGCTAAGGATGCAGAGGTCAGAGTTGAAAAAAAAAAAAAACGATTTCAGCATGCGCAAGACTCCTTTCTCTGCTTGGAAAGGGAGTCTTTGGATTAGCAAAGGAAAACTCTTAAAGAGGAAAAGCAGAGAAGACGCGATTCACGATGAAAAAGGATGCCGCCAAGCTCAGAGAGACGGCATTCCGAAAAAGGGGTTCTCAAGTGGCTGGGAGAGGGAAGCGGCGGGGGGGAAGGCGGTCGAAGAAGGGGGAATTATCTCTCTCAAAAAAAAAGGGGAAAGAGAGGAACGCCGCGAGAAGGACAAATAGCTGAGGAAGAAAGCAACAAAGAGGCCGGAAAGGCAAGGAATCTGTCCCTTGGCGTCATCCGGGGGAGGAGTTGAATGTCTTTTAGCGCAGCGGGGCAGGAAAAAATCTTTCGCGGCCTTTTTTCGAGGACAGGCTACGAAAAGAAGACCTCCGGCGATTACGGGAAGAAAGAACGTCTAGCCTTATCGGGAATAGGGGCTCGACGGCAAGATCCAATACAGTGGGGGCAGAGCGGCCGCCCGGGGCAAAAATGCTCCACGGTCCCTCATGAGTCCGATTCCTGCCTCCGTTCCAGAAAGAGCTCTCAACCTAAGAAAACCCGCCTCGCATTCCCGATCCCTAAAACGAGAAAACGCCTTGAAGGAAGAAAAACCCGTTCCGTAGGGTTGATGTGTGAGGCGAAGCCGATGCCCTTCCAGAAAAAAAGAGTCGGAAGAACAGCCACAAAAAAAAAGCCGCTTGCTGACAACCACGCCTTGGCTTAGGAGACGTAGTGAAAGGGTCGGAAAAAAGTGCCCCAGGAAAAAAAAAAAGATGTCAATTTCCATGCCAGGCGCGTCATTGTTGCCGAAAAAACCGCCTCGACACAAAGGACGAGGCCACGGCAAACGGGGGGAAACGGGATAAAAAGTCGATGGGAACTACAAATTCAGGTAGGTGCTGTCCTACTAACGCAAGGCTGCTTAAAGAACTTCTAGCAACGGAGGAAAGTGACAGGGGTTATGTGAAAAAGGAAGAGAAAGTCATACATAATAACCATGGAAGGGCTACCCTACTTTTAAAGGGGCCAGCGGTAAAAGTCTGACAGGGGTACCCGGCCGTGGGGAGAAAGAGTGGGAAGAAAACCGGACAAAAGGGAGAGCACTCGCCAGGTTCGTTAAGGTCCTCTAAAGGCTTTCCCGAAGTGTGGGAAAGGCTGATCAATACAGAGAAAAAAATCACAAAGGGCTATATTTTCAAAAAAAGAAAGGGTTGGGAAAAGGGCGGCACGCACGACCGGGGAGGGATCCATCTGGCGAGCCACTAAGGGGAGTCACACATTCGACTACGGAACGGCCCTGCGAGCAATCTTCCGGAGGGGAACAGGGGGTGCAGATGTTATCTCGGAGTGAAGGACTGATCTCTATCGCACGGGGACTCGTCCTCGATCACGAGAAAGGGAGAATGAAAAGCACCGGCAGGAGCGTTCCGGCAAAAAAAGGTGAGCCAGAAAAAAAGTGGAAAGAAAAAAAGACCTTTATTGAATCGCGGCCAGACCCCTTTGATCCAGTAGAGAGGGCCGCGTCCTATCACAAATCCGCCCCGCTATGAGCCGCCAAACGGATAGGGGGGCGGGATCGTGAAGGAGACTGACTCCACGGGGGAATTCAATGCTAACATGGAAAGAACAAAACATCCAAGCATAGGTATCGGACAGAATTAAGCAGTGAAAGCATTAGAAAAAAGAAGGGAAATGACTATCTCGGAAAGGAGCACAGTCTGAGCCCATCGAAAACCGGGACGCAAGAAGACTCGAAGAAAAAAAGGGAGAGAGCGCCCACGGAGACCTAATTACTGTTCACGTCGAGCAGAAGGGGGGTTGCAAGGAGTTTCCAGTGGGATTGTACCATTCAAGGAGGAAGATTGAAAGATGATGGGGGGACAAAAAAAGAAGCCTGCAGAAGGTTCAGGGTTTGCAAAGGAAGATGTAGGAAAAGAAAAAAGCTCGATTTGGGGGAAGAGGAAAATTACGAACGCGGAAGGGTGAAGCCTCCTCCTCAAGGGACCAAGGGGAAGAAAGCCTAAACAGTTCCGAATAACCAGGAGGAAGCAGAAAGGGATCCCCCATCACACGAAGATCTACCTTTTAGAAACGAAAGGAAAGTATAATTCTCCAACTAGTGATGAACTTTGCAGAAGGGAAGCTTAACTAATTCGGAAGGAGTGCAGAGCAGAAGTGGGCAGAAGGGAGAGCAACGCAAAGGGTCAAGAAGGGAAAACCAACAAAAGAAAAGGAAGGACCACAGCAGCGCCAAGGAAGGGTCCGCGTCTCGCGCCAGACGGTAGGCAAAAAAATCGCGAGGGGAACGCAAAAAAATGGGAAAGAGAGAGAAGAAAATGCAAAAGAAAAAACGGGACCGGCCGACCCCAGTACAACGCCTACCGAAGGCCGGCGAGGCCAAGGGTCGCGGCAAAGTAGTCCAAAAAACTGTCGCAGTTCGTTCACAAGAAAAACAAAGCGGTGGAAAGAGACCCTCAAAAAAAAAAGGCGAGAACAGAGGACAAAAGGGGAAAAGACTATCGCAAGCAAATTGCGAGTCGCCAACTACCCCCCCTCACCACGACAAGAAACCGATCAAAAAACAAGAAAAAGGGCCAAACACTGCAACACAGCACAGAGTCAAAAAAACGGAGGAGACGAGGCCATACCAACTAGAGGGAAAAATACTTTTACCCCGCTTGCAAGGGGTTGGCGACCCAACACTACCTCCTGAGTAAACTTCGAAGAAGGAAAAAATTACCTGACGCAAAGCGGGGAAAAAAAACGCCATAGGGGCTGAGAGGATCAGGGAAAAACGGATTGCGGCCCCAAAAGGAGGAAAAGGGGAGGAGTGACCTCCTCAGTAGAGGTCATGGAAACACAACACTCTAAAGAGGGAAAAGAAGGGGTCTCGAAGCATGTGAAAGTCAGCGCTGACACAACTAGAGGGAAAAGGACACGAAGAAACGATGACGACGGGAGAGGGGGAAGAAAAATCATATCTTGCGTTCCATGGAAACCGGGCTTCCAGAGCACCATCGAGTAAAAACGAATTTACATTGTCAAAGAACACGCGCTTCACCGTTTTCGAAACGAGGTCGACTAGCAAAGCAAGAAGCGGCAATAAGCAGTCGTTGAACCAGCCCAAAGGAAGGGGGAGGAGAGAAAACACAAAACAACGAGGAGGAGGAAATAAGAGACGGCGGGGTCACCGAAGAAGGAAAAAAGAGGCCGAGGCGCTGCTCTATGAGCTGAGAAGGAAAACGAGGTTTCGAGGGGAAAGCTCCGAAAAGTGGCCGGGGGAAAGGAAGAAGAGGACTTCTAAGCCCTGTTTCCCGAGGAACGCAATATCATAAAAAACATCGGAAACAAAGTCCGTGGACCCATATCCTGGTATTAGGGATTGCAAAGGCTTCGAAAAGCACATGAGGGGGGTGGGGGGAAAAAGAAACCCTCATCCTGAGGAGGTCACGAAGTGGAAAGGAATCGAGATGGGCCGCAATAACCCGGGAGGAAGAAATAGCTGCCGAATGGCAAGTCAGTGTGCTGTCAGGAGGGTGACGGAGGAGTAAGGAAAAAGTCTGTCAGTGGGGGGAAAACCCGCTCGAAAAGGTAAACGTTATTTCTAAAAAGAAGAGGGGGGGTCTCCAGAGGACGTTGATGCCTTTCGATTTGTTGGACTTGATGGAAGGGGGGGGGAGTGCGTAGGAATGGTGTTCTAAGAGGGGGGGATGGGTGGTCGGTTTGGAGAAAGATAGCAGCCAATTTGTGCTTTCAGATCCTCTGCTGAGGGTGAGGCGTCAAGCGTAGAAGGACCTATCCAAAACGGGGGGGGCTCTAAAAAGAGGGGAGGGGGGAAGGGTTGCCCTCGACCGTGTTGGAACGATCCTCCTCCGGCTGGGGGGGAGGGGGAAGTTTTCAAGGGATGGCTGCACTGGTTCTCATCTTAACTTGAAAATGGGTGGTGTCTACAACATCGTCGTGGGGGGAAAAGCCGCGGCTCGAGATGCGGGATTTGTCTCTTTCTGTGGGAGGGAGGAGGGTGGGAGGGACAATGGACCGCGGAGAGGGGAATTGGCACGCTAAAAAATTATTGAGATGACTGTTTTCCGCGACAGAGGGGAAACGTTCTCATTGCGAAAAAGAAAGGGCTGGCACAATCTACGGAAAGGGGGACCCGCACATGGAAGAGAAACGAGTGGGAGGGGGGCCCAAGAATCACTAGGACATCGGGGGGACTGTTTTAGCGAGCGATCACGAAAGGTCGAAGAGGAGGGCCCGCTGGGGGGGGGAAATCAGCAAATTGGGGAAGATCGAGCAAAAATCGCGATGCAGAAAGCTCCCAGAAGTTGGGGAAAAAAAAAAAGTCGTTCAGGCCGTGCTGCAACCGCAACCATCATAGAGGTTAGATATAGAGGAGGGGAATGAAAGGAGCAGCATCCTAGGAGAGCCAGGATCGACGGGCAGCAATAAGAAGCCACCTTGGGAAAGAAAAGCGAAATTGCGAGCCGCTCTGAACTTCGTCGCTCCTGGGAAGAAAGGAGCCCGAAGGGAGAAGGGAAGGAGCTCGGCAGCTCAGAGGAAATCCTCAACAAGGGAAGGAGGGACCGATCACTGACCGGGGACGAAAAAGCTTTGGATGCCTGAAAAAAAAAGGGGAGCAGTGAAGAGGAAAAAAAAACCTAAGACCAGCTCCCCCTAGTCCAAGGAACTATAATGGGAACGAAAAGGGGTTTGGCCAGGGGGAAAAGAAAGGGGGGGGGGAATCGTCTCGGAGAAATCCTGAGGGGCGAAGGTGCGCCTCAAGAAGACAAGGTTGGTTCCGTCGCGTGTCGAGCGAAAGGAAGGGGACGCAAAAGATTCCTTCCGGAAAGGGGGGATCGTGAAAAAGAGGACGAGGCGCCTTTCTCTAAGGAGAGTTTTTCAAAGGAAGGGGTTGAAGGTAACCCGTGCAGGGGCGAAGGAAGAGAAGGCCTGTGAAAGGAAATACGGTTTGACGACAAACTTCGTGGCTCTCAAGAAGGAGAAAAGGAAAGCACCGGAACGTACCTGCCACAGTATGCATAACCACCAGAATCTATTTCGCGAGGAAACTGGCTGATCAGCCGGACCGGAACTAAAAAAAGCTTTCTAGGGCAAGAAGCTGGCGAGTGAGATGACAAAGAAGTCCGGTTTCCGATTCCCACATAGGGGAGACCTACGGGCCGGTACCAAGAAATTTGAACCACCTATCTGCGCAAATAAGGGGAGCTAAGGGGGGAAAAGGGGGGGGAGGGAGGCAGAGAAGGACAAAATCTAGACGAAAACTCAGTGAAAAAACGGCAACCGCGTGGGAAAAAAAGGCTGACCAATGGCTGCGGGCCCGCACCATAAGAAAAAAAGGGAAGGGCGTCGAAAAGAGGGGGGGGCGTTCCTCGATGCGTGTGGGCAACGGGACAAGCGGGAGAAAGGAGCTCGTCGAGGCGGTGGCGACGCGGAGGCCCCCTTACAGAAACTTCAGGGAAGCAGGGACCTTTGTAACGGCCCGTGTAAAGAAGGGGTAGGGCATCGATCGGACATGGCGTAAAAGAGGCGGGGGGAGGGAAAGCTCGTCCGGGTGGCTAACTGGATGGGAAAAGCCGGAAAATCTCGTCCTTCATCCTGCTTCGCGCGGGAGAAATGCAACAACGGGCGCCACGCAAAGCGCAACGGATTAACGGCGATAACGATCTATGGCCTCGGGGAAATCGCGTAATGCGAGAGGGGTTTGGCCGAAGAGAAGAGGCGTCATTCATTGGACGCCAATGCAGAAAGTGGATACCCGCAGAAGGGAAAAAAGACGTCTTATGGTCACCGTGGCAGGATCTTGCCGTATCGGGAATCAGGAGAGGCCTTCTCCCTTAACGCCTAAAGGTCGGGAGAAAGCAAAAGAAAAAGAGGAAAAAAGGCCGCGCAAGAATGCCCTTATGAAGATGCGACTCGTGATAAACGACCGAAAAAACGCCATGAAAAGAAAGAAAAAAAGGACGGCTCCAACCCGAGTTAATTCGTTTGGGAGGACATAAGGAAGAGACTCGGGGAGGGATGAAATTT
>Ga0179593_1695161_pt1 | contig 11972 bp, 12 predicted proteins | sample CZODoug2_1_08_16_FD_185931 | JGI IMG/M metagenome (GOLD analysis project Ga0179593, IMG submission 185931) | Vadose zone soil fungal communities from Angelo Coast Range Reserve, California, USA - CZODoug2_1_08_16fungal (PacBio error correction) | ecosystem: Environmental > Terrestrial > Soil >...
TTTGGGAAAAGGGAGGTTCGACCGTGGAGGGACGTCCAGCAATGCCAGGCGGAGAAGCTGAGTCGGTCACTTCTCGGCCCCCAGGATTGCCATGAAAAGGGCGGGGGGATGACGCTCTTGGCACTGGGCTTCGGTTTAAAAAAGGGGCAGTCACGCACAAAAAGGGGCTGACGTTCGAAGGGTTTGAAAGGGGGCCCGGTGCGACGGGGAGGGTGCCGCTCCACGAGACTTAAGGACGAGTAAGATGACACTGGGGACATAAAGCCAGGCCTGGTGGGCGCACGGGGAGGAGGGGCAAAGTGGACGCACAGCATGTAAAAAGGAAAAATCTTTCTAAAGGGAAAAAAAAAAGAAAATAAGAGAGGCGTCAATACTCCAGACACCACAGGGCGGTCGTGATACGGTTTCGATACAAGAACATTGCATTGCGACTTGCGAAAAAGATGCGACCCAACGTCCGCGGGAGGGTGGCAAAGCCCTTTTGTCAGGACTGGGGAGGAAAGGAAAAAACAGGCAGCCCATTCACAAGAGGGGAACTGCTGGGGGAGCCACTGTAAAGGGGGGGGGAGAAGTAACCTTTGATTTCGGGGAACAGACCTCCGGTGAGACGGTGGACTCGGCGTGAAATGAACCATGAGTGGGTCAGACACCAGAAAGTGTCTCCACGGGGGGCGGACCGGGGTTACTAGGAGAGGGCAAAAGCCTAAAGGGAAAAAGTTAAAAAAAGAAAAGGCACTAAAAGGTTCTACCGGGTTAAGCGGAGCCTTATAGTAGGGTTCTAAAAACTCGACTGGTATTGGAAAAGAGGGGAACCACCAACCACACCAAATAAAAAACGAACAGTGTGGTGGACGTGTCAAGATCCGCCGCACAGGGTTGAAAAATAGGGAAAAAAAGGGGTACAAAAATTCAAGTTCAGCACAGGTGCAGGAAGGGGCGAGAACTCTGGCAAAGAAGGGGCGGGGGGAAGAAAGTCAAGTGGACAGAAAAAACCCGGCACGTTAACGGGGGATGTTGGCAATCGTAAGACAGGGTTGTCCGTTACTCCACTCGTCGTCCTTAGCTGCGAGAGACCCCTCCAACCCAAATAAACAGGACTTAATTGGGGGGCGGAGCGACGGTCTTAACGGGAGGGGGGTGGAGCTCCTGCCATCGAGGGTTGGGGGGGGGGAACGATTCTGCTCAGGGGTAAAACCAAAACCAAAGAAGAAAAAGACTCTTCACCAAACCGGGGGTTGGAGAAAAAACGAAAACAGGTGCGTGCAGGGAACAAACGACCATAAAAAAAGGGTAAAGGGATTACCTGATAAAGGAGTCTCGTTTCAAGTCAAAAGGGGACCATTAAGGAGGACCTGAGGCCGGGAACTAGTAATCGAATCAAAAAAAAACTAGGAACCTTTTGCAACTAGTTGGAAGAAAAAAGGGCGGTCGGAGAAAGTGTCAGGAACACGAGGGGAACAGTTTTTGGTTAAAGGAACGTAGGGCATTCGACAGGGGAAAAGGGACCCATTGGGAAGGGTGAACGAAGTAAATAAGGTGCAACGGCAAGGCCTGAGGGGAAAAAAAGACGGCTATGGGATGTGCTGGGGTATTTTGGGAACAAAAGTTATCGCCGAAGGATTGGGAGGGGAATCTCATGGCCTTGCAGATGGGAAGACGAAAAGACAAACAGAAGCTCGAATTGGGGGGGGGTTGGGTCGAGACTGGCTCATGAAGGGGGCATGAAAAACGAAAAAAAAAGGAAGACAATTCCTGGGGTTGGAAGGGCATTCTACTTCCGAAAACCCAGGGGGGGGGGGTCAGCGGTGTCGCCCCGTCAAAAAGAGCCGCAAACCTGTAGGTTCAACGGAGGCGAGAAACCTTGCGGGAATAGAGTTGTCCGGGTGGGTGCGGGGAGGGGGAATGGGTCGCTTCCAAGGTGATCCGGAGGGGAAAAACAAAGCAGACGGGGTTTCGGGAGTGCAAAAGGGGACAGGGGAGGCTTAGTTGGGGGCTAGGACTAAAATTATGCCCAAGAGGTGACAACCGGGGTTTTGGGCGAAAGGGCAAGGGGGACTTAGGACGAGGAGGGAACTTCACTCAGAGGGGCAGTTTCCGGCCGACATGGGGGGATTTCACGCATCCGGTGGAATTTATTAAAAAGGGGTAATCGCTGGATCCGACAGACGGTCCGTAAAAGTGGGGGGGGTCTGTGACTTCGACGAACGGGCCTTGAAACTGATTCTCAGGAGAAAAAGCGGGCTTGATAGGACAAAAAACACCTCAGAAGCACGGGCTTTTGACAGTGGACAAAAGACAGGGGGGGGAATGAAAGTCTTCCCCTCGTATCTGTAAAAAGAACGAGGTGAGGGGGACGCGCAAATGCCTCCCACTCACTCAGGGGGGAACTCCACTAGGGGACCAGGAGGGTTCACTCCCGTTCAGGAGGAGAGGAAGTGGCCTTTGAGTTAGTTAGTTTATTAGACCGAAAGAGTGTGAGAAATGAGGATTGCCTCTTGGGGTGGAAAGGGTCAAATATTCCCCTGCGCCACACACAAAAGGGAAATAGAGACGGGAAATTTTCTCCCTCGTGGGCCAAAACACGGGGGGAAGGGATCGGGGAGACGGGTTCGTCTTGTCAGAGGGTACGACCCGGCATGTCACAGAAAAAAAGAGGTGGGGGCTAGGGGTGGGGCGACAATGGGTGGAAGGGGGGACAACCACTGGAATGGGCTTCGCAACTTTGCCAAAAAATGGAGACTTTGCACCGAATGACTACTAGGCTGGTTGTTTACCTATGGCAGTAGGCACTGTGGGGACTCAAACAAGGTTAAAACTCCCAGAAAACCTCAAGAGTGGTGAAAAGGAAGAAACTGGAAATCTCTTTAGCTGCTCTCGAGTTAATCTCCATAAACAACAACTGCTAGGATTAGGTACAAAGGAAAAAAAGAGAAAAAAAAAGAAAAAAAAAAATAAAAGGTCATACAGGCTAAGAGAGGAAAGATATTTCAAGGGAGGGCACAAACATGAACTTGCCGATTTGTGGGCGGTGTCTTTCTGTGGCGTGGGTCCAAGGAACCAAAAACCGCGACACATGGGACCACGCCCAGCGGGACAGGCAACACGCATGGGCAAACGCCAGGAGGAGGGTACGAAGTGGGGAACCCCGGGAAACCAAAGGAGCAAACAGAACAAAAACGTTCCATATTAGGGAGAGGACGCAGCAAAAGGGAAAAGAATAGGTAAACGCCTTCTCACCAGGGGTGGGGGGGGGTTCCGAGCGGAAGAAAGGGTGCCGAGGAGCGTACTGGAGCGGTGGGGTGGGCAATTTGGAAAGGAGTTGGACTTCAGCACAGCCGGGGGTCCCACCAACCGGAAGAGGAAGCTTGCGATGTCTAGAAAAAAAAACTTCATTTGGGGGCCTCAGACCAGAAACGCCTGAAGTGCACGGAGTAGGCTGGCCTGACTCTTTGAAATTGGAACCGCGCAGAGAAGGGGTAACAAGGCGGGGAAAAAGCTGCGGGGGGGGGTGAAAAGTCCAACAATTGACCTCCACCGAGGGGTAAGAAAGGACCGGGGTAGGCCTGACCCCCCGGGGCAGTTTGGTCCCTTCTCCGAGCAAAAAAAGAGAGGTCCGAGTTGGGTAAGCCAAAACGTAATCGAATGGAACTAAAAGGCCCCCCGTCCCAGCATCAGGAACACGGGGGCACCCAATTCGAAACAGGGATTCCAGCCGGGGTAGAAGAACGTCCATCGTCGGAAGGAAAAAAAAAAAAATACCAAAAAAGGGGGAAGGCTTCCCAGGGAAGTTGGCCAAAAACAAAGGGGGGAGACAAGACGCAAGGGGTGGGTACCGGACGGGGAACCACAGGGCACCGATTGTCCACAAAAGTGTGTAAGAAAGGGGGGGCAGACAATACATCATCTTAGGGTCTTCAGAAAGAATCAAAGTTCGAATAAGGGAAATGAACGCAGGAAGGCGAAAAGGCAAGGGTTCCCCAAAGGCGAAATGACAAGGGTTATGGGGGGCAGCGCAAAAACAGCCGGAGCCCGCCCTAAACAAACGGAACTCTTTGGACAGGGAGGAAAAAAAGAGGACACTCGTGGGGAACGCGACCTTTTGAGGCGGCTCCAAGGAAGAGGGGGGCCAGGACTCCCGTTTTCCATTGGAACCCATGCAGGACCGGGGGAGAAGATCCTTTGGGGGAAAGGGATTCAAAAAGAGGGAAAAAATTGGAGGTTATGCTCCTCCCCCTCTGGGGGTGAAGGAGGTTCAGGGCCTCCGCTGTAAAAGCGAGATCAGTCAAAAAAAGGGGGATAAATGAGATAACGTTTCACAGAATCAAAAAAGGAGAAGCACGAGAGCCTGATTGTACCACCCCTCTGACCCAATGAAAGTTTAGAGCCCGTCCAGCAGCCTCTCGTAAAACTCAAAAACTTTCATGAGGGGAAGGCAAATTCACCAGAAGAAATGAATAGGGAGTTACAGTCCGGGGGGTGTACCCAACTGAGATCCTACCCGGGTAGAGATAGATTAAGACACGCAGCCGAAGCAGTCGGTGAGGGGAGAGGAGAGGTGGGGATAACTATACTGGGTTAAAGATGGAAGGGAAAAATCGAAAAATCGGGAAGTCAAGAGGCCACGGGGGAAGGAACACATCCAAAAAAACTAGGGGGAAAACAAAGGGGGGGGGAAAAAAATGGAGGGTTGGTCAGCATCGGGGGGGAGGAAAGCTAGCGGCAAACCAATACCCATAAGGGGAGGAATCAAGTATCTCACAAGGGAGCCTACTCAGGGACATCACCTTCCAAACCCTGCGCTGGGGAGGGAACGATGACACGAGAAAGAATCTGATGAGAAACTAATTGACAACAAGCAGCCAAGTCCGTCCAAAGTTGGAGTGTTAAAAAGGGAAAAAAGGAAAAAGTACTTTTGGACAAGCAAAAGGACAAGGTCAAGACGCCAGGTCCCATGGGGTGGCCAAACGGATGAAAAGGGGGAAAAGAATCAGTCCCCGTTGCAACCGGGAACAAGGGACAACAACAAAGCCGGAAAAAACCCGCGGGGAACAACTGCGAAGAAACAAAAAAGGTCCTTGGACTCCAAGACTATCCCAGCATCCGCTTCGAAAAACCTTTCGCTCAGTTCTTACAATCTTTTGCACTGCAAGAAGGTAAATTCGACTATTTAAATCAGTTCCCCGATACTGGCTTTAAAGAGGTGAACACACTGTCTTGCTTACGAGGAGAACAGCCGCCCCATGCTTTCCAACCCCAGCTTGAATGTTGGACAACAACAATTCAGGACAGATAACAAACGTGGGGGAATGAGAAAAGAGAATAAGAACTAAAAAGAAAGAACAAAATTCCCCGCAGTCGAAGACCGGGTAATACTGAAAACAAAAGGGACCCCGGTTACCCACTTAAACTTTGAAACCAAAGAATGTAAGGGGAAGTTGTAAAAGCAAAGGGAGGGGAAGTTGCCATTTGGAACAGGAAACTCCATTGTAAACTTTGGTCTGGCCGAAGTCGTCAGTAAATCTTAAACCCCAAACCTTTCAGTCCAGCTCGGAGAAAAGTTCCTCGAGAGCAACACTCTAAATCCGAAAAGGGGCAATAGCAAGAGGATGGGCTGGCCATTGGCAGGCTGGCGTGGCAAAGGGAGCCAAACGGAGAACGCTATGTCCAGGGGGGCCCGGGACGACCACAAACCTGGAGAAAATAGACCCAATAGAAAAAGGGGTACGTTAACTGATCCCGGGAGGAAGGGGCAAAGAAGAAAAAAAGGAACGAAAATAAAGGAAAAGAGGATGAGAGTCTGTTCGTTCTTCAGACACAAAAATCCTTCACAGGGCCGGACAAGAGAAAGAAGGCCACCTTCAAGGAAACGCAGGAAATTGTCATAAAAAGCTCAGACCCTTGATCCTCAGAAGCAGGGTGGGGACAAGGGAACTGTAGAAGGGGGAGCCACCCCTAGACAAAGGACCCACAGGGAGTCATTCAGAGAGGCCGAAAGGACTCTCGAAGAAAAAAAAAAAAAAGAATAGAAAAAAGAAAGAAGCATTCTACTTAAGGGAGGGGTAAGGTCAACCTTTTGTACGAGTAAGAAGGGATACCTTCCAGAGCACAGGGGGGGGGACCAGAAGGGGGGGGGATAGACGGGGAAGAAGGACAGGGGGGTGAGAGGTTGCCTATGTGGTCAGAACGCTTTCCAGGAGATGGCCAGAGTTTGCAGCCAGACTCGGTAAAAATGGGGCACTTGGTGGGAAAAAAGGGGCGAACCGGCTTGAAAATTTGACCCAAGGCCCGATGTAGAACGGGACGGCGGGACGGGGGTCATCGCGAGGAGGAACTGGGGAAAAGGGGGGGTGACAGTGGACTCCCAGCATAAGGGGGTTAGACTACTTGGGCGGGAGAATCTCTTTAGGGGCAATCGCAAGGGACGCAGGGAAGCGTTAGTGAATAAAAGAGAATCAACGTCCCTTTCAGTCGGTGGAAAAAAACAAAACTTAACTAGGAACACGGGACCTCTGACGGGGGGGGTGGGGGGCACCAAATTGGCGGGGGGGGGGGCCCACCTTCCACGGGAAGGGAAGGACATTCTGAGAGAAGGGCAGAAGAGAGGAAAAGGGTGAACGGGGGGACAAAGGGACCTTGAAATGAAAAAAAGGGGAACATGACCCCAACCTTACTGTGAAATTGGGAGTGATTGTCTCCAGGGGGACGAGAACGGGGGAAGAAAAAACTCATGAATCATGAAAAATGGGGAGAGTGGGCACCAACTTGCACCACTATCAGTCAAAAAGGAAGGAGAAAACGGTCAGTACCGGGGCAGGCCGAGGGAAGCAAAGCCCTCTGCCTTAAGCGACTGGGGTTAAGAGGGGGAGGGGGGGTGAAAAAAGTCATCCAAAGTATGGGGCGGGGCAGAAAAAAGGGACGTCCGGGAAGTGCGGGAGGAAAAAAAAATGCTTACAGGGGTCCGAGGAGGCAAACAAATCAACTCAACCAGCAAGGTTGGTAAGACGGTTTAAAAACGGAAAGGACGTGCAAACTCTGGGAACTCGTCCGCAAATCGTTCGAAGGGGAACAATCGGTAACCGACACAACGCGGCCGGGGGGTCAGGGGAGCGGATCGAGAAAAGTGGATCGAAGTGCTCTTCCTCCCAGGATGGGTTCAGGGGGAAAAAAGCAAGGGAACCACCACCTACAAAGCTGACCAAAAAGGAAAAAAAAAAGAAAAAGGCGACTTTTCATCGTAAACATTCAACCGGTGATTTCCCGTGATATTAGGAATCGAAAGGGAAAAAAACTTACGGTTGGAAGAACACGAAGGTCCCAGGGGTAGGTGCTCTAGTCTAAACGAAGGAAAGAGACGAATAAAAGCCAGAGAACGTGCACGATTGTCTAAAGGAGGAAACTGCGTCCGTGACCCACTGCGTGTTCCAGTTGGGGGGAGAGGGAAACAGAAGAAATCCAGTCGGGGGGACAGGGGAGCAGAAGTGGGCCAAAACGAAAAAAAAAAAAAGAAGAGGGGAACCGACACATATTTATTGGCCAGGGGGGAAGTAAAAACAGTAAATAAGAGGAAGAAAAAAAAAAACGGGAAAAAACTGGCGGAGCTCAGACGACCTTTTGTACCAACAACATTGAGACTGAGCTACAATCAAGAACAAACCGCAAAAGAGTGGGTGGGTGGGGTCGCTGACGAGAAAAAGCAAGGGTGGCCGACTGTGCAAAAAATCACTGAAAAAACATTGCAGACGCGGGGGGGCTGACACTCAGAAGACGGCACCGTTCCGTCAAGTGAATTCCAAACTGGGGGCTCCAGTAACTCAAAGAAAAAGAAAAAAAAGGGGATGGGAAAGAAAGAATTTCCGAAAAGTTTCACAAAACACTTTCAGGCATCAGGTTGGGTTTAAGGTTCACAGGGTTAGGCCGAGTTAGGGGGGTGGGCCCTGTGCCGAGAAAAACAAAAGTGGAAGACAAAACACACGAAGAAACAGAGGAGGGAAGGTTGCGGGGGGGGAGGGGGAGGTTGGGAGGAAGGGGAGGAAAGGAGGGATGGAAGGAGAAGGGGAAGGGGGGGGGAGAGAATAAAGAGGAGAGGGGGGGAGGGACCCTGTCCGAAGTAATGGCAATATCGGGGGAAGGGGCTTGCGGCAAAGAGGGGCAACAGAAATGGACCCCGCAGGCTACGTTGAAAAGGACGGACGGGAAGAACAAAGCCCTAGTGGGGTAAAAGGGAAACCTGGGAGGGGAGGGGGGAAACTTTGGAACGGGCGGTACAAAAAAAAAAAACGGAGCTGTCCATCGCAGCGGGTTCCACCTTAAAACGTTAAAGAAGATACCAGGTAGGGGGGAATCGACTCCGGGTTGACGTTGGGTATGCCGGGCGGAGGCGTGGAAGAGCAACTGGTTGGATCTTATAGAAAGTGAAGGGGGTCGTGGCGGTGGGGATCAAGAAGGGGGGAAACGTTCTTGTCAGGTTACGTGTCGGAAAAGTAACTGGAGCTGAATAAACCTAAAAAGAAAGACGGTCTATTAAAAGGAACCCACGCGCAGGAGCAAAAGAGAATGGAAGGAAAAGGGGGTCATAGCCCGCCATGGGGGGGACTTACCCGACTAAGGGTCAAGGCGAGGGTGTCGGAGGGGAGGTACGGCGGGGTCAAAAAACCGGTGAGGGAGCGGCCCAAAAGGGAAAAGTCTAGGGTCAAAAAAGGGGGCCTGCTAATTGCAAGGAACAAAGGAGTCGAAGAAAAAAGAGGAATGCATACAGACCTCAGGTGAATGGGGGGAGGGCTGGGGGGGACGAAAGGTCCGGGGGCGCCAATAAGGTCAGATGCGAAAGGGGCACAGGTAGTTCTTGGGGAACCAGAGGAAACTGGAGAAACACAAACCAGAAGTACGGCCTTATGACGAAACGAACATTGTTTTTCCCACACAAATCGCGGGGTTTAATCAGGGGAGATCGAAGGACTTAACAACCACGCATCGGGACGGCAAGGCTGGGGGCACACTAGGGGAGGACCAATACCTCACGATTTTCCCATAGCCATCTGGGAGGGGGGTTGACTCGGGTTGAAGGGGGGGGGAAACCCAGGGGGAGAAAGGGTACAGGGGAAGGCCGAGGCGAAAACCAAACTTAAAAAAGATTGGCCGCCGCCGCAAAACGACGGGGGGGGCAAAACCAGTGGAGAGGGTCCTGGGGGTTGGTCCACCAAGGACGCCACGAAAAGACCTCAAGAACTAAAGGGAGCGCAGGACTAATTTCAAAGGAGCAGATGAAGACGGATCAACCAAACAAAAAAAGGGGGGGGAAAAAAAGAGAGAATATACCTCGAAGCTCGAAGTCAAAAGGGGGGAAATGGGGGGATACCACTTTTAAGGTTCTTGGGAAGGGGGGGGGGGGGGGGGGGTGAAAAAAAAAAAGGGGTGGAAAAGCGAAAAAAAACGAACAAACCTCGTGGGAAAAAAGTGCGCGCACAAAGGGGCAAACCGAGAGTGTAAAGCAGGGGGGGGTGGTCGGAACGGGTTTTCCAAAAAAAGGGGAAAAACCAAAAACCAGGCAAACACACATTCGTCAGAGAGAGATGAAAAGTCGCTGGACGAAGAAAAAATCAAACTAACTAAATAAGGACCTCTAGGGAACGACTAAAATGGTTTGTACAAAGCGTGGGCAGGGCGAATCGTCCCCAAAATATTGGGTGTTTACCGGGGGGAAAAACAAGTTCCCTTAAACAAAGAAGGTCTCATGGGATTTAACAAAAGGTGAAACACTGAAAAGCCCAAGACCCCCAGTCCAATGAGGCTGGGGGTCTCTTCTGGGGGTTTTAAAAAAGAGACTTGGCCCCTCGGGGGAGAGTGCGGCTTAAAAGATCTACTGGGGAAAAATAGAGTCAAAGGGGAGATGCTATAATCACATTAAAGCTAAAAGACGAGAAAGGACGATTTCAATTTGCTTAAGAGGTTCCCCTGTGATCCTCAAGGACTGGGGGAGATACGGGATTTAAGACAAACAAACCAAGGGTCGAGGAAGGGGGATATCACTCGCGGCCGGAGAACTGACTCAAGAAACAAGTCAACTGAAAGAAAAATTGATTAAACACTCGAAGTAATTCAATCGGAGGAGAGGGAGGGAAGCCACGGTGGTGAAAGAAGAAAGTCCGTTCCGCTTCCCCGGTACAGAAAGATGGGGAAGCCTTAGTCCTAGGGGGACTGGTAAAAACCAAATCCCAGGGAAAAGAAAAACAGGGGGGGAAGTCCGAGCAGGAAAAGAGAAAAAAGTCTGCGTTGCTAGCTTCAATGCACGTTAACATCACAGGGGACAGGGTCAGCGCGCCAAAGGGGGATTATACCATGTTTACCAGAGCAGGGGTGAACTCCAGCAGAGACAACTCAGAAAAACCTGGAAAAGAGGGGGGAAGGGGAACTTGCTACAATTAGGTCCGTGAGAAAGGAAGAAAGTAAAGCTCCATTTTGAGTTAAAAGTAGAAAAACAGAATTGAGCACAGGTGTTCCACAAAAATAGGGGCACTTATATCAAAACGACGAAAGGGGCGGGGCTGGTGTCTCAAACAGAAAAAAAAAGGAAAATGGACGAAGTGACGTGGGCTACTCGAAAAACGGTTTTGGAGTTCCATGGCCGAACTACTCTTCCATAAAAGAGAAAAAAAGAACGAAACGACAAGTGGGGAGTTAAAAAAAAAGAAATTAAAAAAAAAACCGCACTAGCACGACATCCACCGCCGGAGGGAAACAGATGCAGGCAGGGGTCTCCGGGGTCTACGAAAGCACGGGACCCAAAACTTTCCTTCAAGTGCTCGAAGAGGGAACATCGGGGAAAGAACACAAAAGTCTAGACGGTCATTGGGGGAAATCAGTCAGGGAAGAAGGGGTGGGAAGGTGTTCGAAACTCGTTCGATGACGATGAAACCGGGGGAAAACCCAGACAGCAAAACGGACCGTTCAAGCAGGAGAAGAGGGAAAAACGAGTGGGTCGAGAAAATGAACGGGGATCAGCGGGTGATAAAAAGGTCCGAAAAAAACGAAAGCAAGAAAATAAGAAAAATTAACCGCACCGGGGGGAGACGTCTTAAATGGTGGGGAAAAAGGGGGGGGAAATCAAGCATCATGGAAAGAGACACCAAGGGTAGGAAAAAAAAAGGGGTAGAAAAGGCTATCTACAAGGAAAGAAGAACACCTCCCGCCTCTTAAAGACCGCTACAGAAAAGGTGTCACGTGGGTTCCTACTAGGAAGAACCCAAAGAAAGGTGGTTGCGAAACGAAACAAAGTAACCAGAAGAGGAAAAGGAGGTACCATTTCTTTGGGGGGTGTCCAAAAGGGGAAACCCGTGAGTCAAAGAAGAAAGGACAGTTCCAGATCTTCAGGGGGGGGGACACCGTGGGGGGTCACAACTAATGATCAAAAAAATCGGGGAGAACATGAATTCAAGGGGTCAGAAAAGAAAGGCCAAAAAAAAACAAGAAGCTTGCAAAAAGGATTCAAGACACTCCCAGTGGGGGGAGCCAGAAGGGACAAGCATGAAGCGGGTGTACCCACCTGTAAAGGGGCACCTTTGGGGGACCGAAAGGTGCAAAGGAAAAGAGTACAACTGTTCACCAGGGACAAAAAACCGTGGGGGAGAAACACCCGTGGAACTTTCGGGCAAAAAGCAAGTTAACTCCAAGAAAAAGCGGGAAAAAAAAATAAAGGGTTACCGAAAGGAAAGGTACCGGAGCAAGAAAAAGGGTGGAGCGAAACACTTCCGCCAAAGACACAGAGGCGCGAAGTCAAGGGGAAAAATAGGGAAATCAAAATTCTCCAGAACCCGGACCCCCTAAAAGAAAATCCCAAACAATCTCGTTTGGCTGTGTGCAGTCAGGTGGGGGAATTGGAAGAAGAAAAACCACGCACAACTGAGGTGACCATTTGTATCCCTCAGGGCCGGGGAAAAAAACAAAAAGGGGTCACCCGGTACGCACAAGGGCGCCGC
>Ga0179593_1733033_pt1 | contig 11972 bp, 13 predicted proteins | sample CZODoug2_1_08_16_FD_185931 | JGI IMG/M metagenome (GOLD analysis project Ga0179593, IMG submission 185931) | Vadose zone soil fungal communities from Angelo Coast Range Reserve, California, USA - CZODoug2_1_08_16fungal (PacBio error correction) | ecosystem: Environmental > Terrestrial > Soil >...
AGGGGGGGAGTCCAAAGGGGGGGAACAACCTCGTGCAGGAGCAAGAGAAAGAAAGAGGGGGATCGGACCGCCGGTTGCATCACCGCGCTGGGGGAGCAAAGGGAGGAAAGCGTACTGTACTCAAATGCGTCCCTCTCGGAAAGGGAGAAGGCAACTCTCGTCGAAACTCGGGCAAAACGGGGGGGTTATTTATTTGCTTCAATAAATATCAAGGGAGTTAACAGCCCATTGAAAAAAGAGAGCGTCACCTTGTCACGGAAACAAGCTCATCTTCAGATGCGACGAGACGAGAAAGGGGGGGACATCCTGCCTGGTCGTGAGCTAGGGATCAAGAGCTCAGGGCTATGCGGGAAAAACGGGAACTTATCCGCGCCCAAGAGGGTCGGGTGGGCTCTTGGGGAAGGGAAAAAGAGGAGGTGGGGTCGGGTGGGAGGTAACTTAACCGGGGAGACTGTATCGAGGAAAGAAAAAGATGTCCTATGCGTTAATACCGGAAAAGAAAGGCCTCGCCTTCGTTCTGGAGGACAAGAGGAGAAGGAGACGCGGTCTTCAACATTTTCGGCGTTATCATCAGACCAGCCTTTGTTGACTCAGGAAGCTATACCTGCTGGCACGCGCAAGAGGAAGGAACAAAAGGCGTTTCGAGGGGGGATTGCGAGCGATTACGGGAAAGATTGAGGACCAGCGGGAAGAAAGGGGTGCTTTCGCGTCCAATGAGGGGGGAGAGAAGAAGGAAGTCCCTGGCGACTGATTTCCAGGGCGGAAAAAGGGAAGAGAAGCCGTATATGGATGCGTAAACTGAAGGACAGTCCTGTTTCTTCTGATTGCTCTTTCGAAAGACGGGGACGCTCAAGAGGGAGGGAGGGTCTCTCTATTGGTAAAGGAAAAGGAAAAATGCTTACACAGGGTGGGAGAGGGACTCTCCGACACCCGGGGGGAAGCATGGCCTGCCATCCGCTATTTGAGCGGAAAAAGAAGGAGGGTAACGCTCTGGCGGGCTGGGTCAAAAGTCGTTCTGCTGTTTGTGCAAAGGAAAAAAGAAAAAAAACCGGAAGAGGAGCGATCATCTATCGGCACCCAGGGAGGAAGGGAACTATGGTTCAGTTATTTTTGTCACACATGAAGGGAGGGATGGGAAGAGGAAGGGGGACGATCGTGTCATTAGAGAAAAAAAAAGAGCGCTGTTGATTTCTGGAAAGGAGAGGAGGAAGGCCTATCTTAGGCAGAGACGGCGTCAGCTCCGTGAGGGAAAGAAAAGGGCCACCATCATCTCCCCCAAAAAAAGTTGGGGCGACGACGCTTTTTGTGAAGAAAACACGGGTGGCGACGTCGCTGCCCGAGAAGAGATAGCGCATGGGGGGGACGACCAGTTTTTGAAAAAAAAAAAACAAACTCCCGCTTTCTGCGTGGAGGGGAGGAGAGTGCAGGCCTGATCGCATTGGGAGTAAAAAAGAAGATGTTTATCCGACCTCAACTCCGCATAGAAATCAACAGATGATTTCGCGAAAGAAAGGCGTCGTGTTCTGGAGGAAGGAAAAGGGCACGCCGCCCGCCCTCTACGACCAACTGTTTCCCTGCCTGGGGCCGAAGTTCCGAGGCGGAAAAAGGCTGGTGAAAAAAAACCGCGCTTGGAAAGGGGGTCCATCGTGCGGCCGACACTCTTAAATCGATACGCCGAAGAGAGCAAAACAACAAACTTCCTTAGCAGGAAAAAAGAGGATCCAAGCGGTCTTATCGGAGGGGTCTGCCGCACTATTTCCCAGCCTATCCGAAGAGGGAGGAAGGGTACCGTTCACCATCCTTTCGAACGAACGATGCAATGAAGGGGAAAAAAAGGGGAAACCAGTTGGCTATATCGGGGCGTGCTGAGGACTGGGTTCGGGAGGGATGCTCGAAAAAGGAAAAAAAAAAAGGGAATCTCGCTAAATTCCGCATGGCGTGAGAGAAGGGGAAGAACAGATGGAGAAAGCCCGCTCCCAATGTATCAGGGAAGAAAAAAAGAAAAATTCCCCCCGAAACATACCGGAGCGGGCTGGGGGGGGAAAACTTCTCCAAATAACTTCGCGAAGAAAAAAAAGCCGTTCTCCACCTCGTCGCCGACGGGAAAAGGAAGGAGCAAATGCCTCTAATCTAGTGTGAGAGGAAGGGTGGCCGGAAAAAAAACAGCACTCGCTTACTCGCAAGGAGAAAGGGAAGAAAGGAGCAACGATCCCGCCATTCCCTACATCAACAAAAGAATAACCTTTTCCTAAACACACGACGATAGGGCAGCAGGATAATCAGACAGGAAAGAAAAAAAAAATAAACGAAATCTCTCTCCAGCGGAATCGAAAAGGGAAGATAGATGATCGTCTCCCTTATGACGGATGGAGAGGGGGAACGAATGAGACAACCACCGAACCCTCCGAGACGCAGAGCAAAAAGCCAAGGAGCAATTGGACGTCGCCCTTCCGAGAAAAAAAAGAGAGGATTGCGGTCAGAAAGGAGGCAAAGGGGGGTGAGGAGCAGGACATCCAAACCCGTGTGCGGAGGGCAGCCGTCAAAGAAAAAAGCATCTACTCCTCAGCGGAAAAAGGAAAAGCGCGTTTAAGCAAGAGGGGAAAAAGAGGCTTAAAAAAGCAACAGGGTCAGGGGGGAGGAGGGAAGTCAAAAATATCCTTCTGTAAAGAACCATCTTTTCCCTGCCCTGGGATAAGAGAGAAAAAAAGAGCAGAAGCGCCCAGATTTGGAAAGAAGAAGGAAGGGGAACTCGACTCTTTGCGACCGGAATGGGACGTGACCTTCATAGGGAGGAAAAGCACCGCCTGTTTTCCCTCCCCGACGAGAGGGGAAAGATCTCCAAGAGAGACACGAAGAGAAAAGGAAAAAGATAAACGAAGAACATTTTGCCGCCCGCGGAGAGGAGCGGCAATCCAAACGCCAGCGGGGGAGAAAGGAGGGACGGTATTCCCGGCCATAGGAATGACACCGGGGACAATGGGGAGGGGAGGCTTACGATCCCATTAGTACCGCACAGGAATCAGAAAAAAAGCGCCGCCAGGAAAGGAAAAGAACACCAGCCCCACCTGGAAGAGGGAATAAGTGAGATTATCAGGGACAGTAAGCAGGACGGCGAGAGAGAATCTCACCACCGAAGAGAAAAAAGACCAAGGATCGACTTCTCGGAGCCCAATATTGGAAAGAAAATAAATGGTTGTAGACCGCAAGGTGCCGATACTCACCTCGACACAGCTTCGCAAGGGGAAGCCCGTCCTTTTTAAGCAAAGAAAAACCCGGGCCGAGGGGGAAGACGGTATAGAAAGTATAAAAAAATCACAAAGGAGGGCCTCCCTGGGGGTCCGAAAGGGGTGTCCTTTCCCAAAAATCACGACGGGCGCGAAAAAGCGGGGGAGGGGATGCACCGTCTGACGGAAGGTCAAAAGATGAGCGCCAGAAAACGCTGTAACCCTTGTGGGGGGAGGGCAAGAATAAAAAAACAACGGAGGTGTATTAAAAGAAGAAGAGGACGATGCACCCTGAGGGACCGTGGAGAGAGAAAAGGGAAGAGGACATACGGTTCATAAAAAAGGAAAAGGGTCGCGGCCCCAAGAAGGCTCGGGAAAGAAAAAAGAAGCAAGGCTCCCGCGAGGATCGAGCGAAACGAGTCCTTCCCAAACCTGGGGGGGGGGAATCTCTGTCAAAGGGTGGATTTATTTTCTGTAAAAACGGCTCCGGGCCTCTAGTACCAGCAAAATACAAAAAAGCGTGATCCTCAGAGGAAAAAAAGTCTCCACCATGATGATCCTGAAAAAGGACGTCGCTCCTTGGGGTGAAAGAAAAGGATGCCGGTCGGGTGATCTCGTATCAAAAGCGAGGCCAGCAAGGTAGAGTCACGTCCTGAGAAAAAGGGCCCTGCTGGTGTCTGGCTCGTGGGGAGAGGAGGGAGAGGGGGGATGATACTGACTTTACTATGTTCGGAACATAGGAAAGGGAAAAGGGTGCTGGCATATGGCCGGGAATACGGTAGAAAAAAGACGCTTGGCGTTCTGAGGAAGGGGGAGAGAGGACACAGCGCCGCGGCGGGAAAGGGGAGGAGTGTTCTGCTGCGCCAACTTTGAGAGAAAAAAAAGGAACCTTCTGTGCACTCGCCTTCGTCAGGAAAAAAGAGGTCTTGCTTCTAGACGGTCAAAGGATGAAAAAGAAAAAAGAGGGGGAGGCCCCCTTTTGCTTGAGCAAACTCAAAAGGGCGCTGCTGCAGAAAAAAAGTGGGGCCATTTCCGGCGGAAAGAAGAAAGGTACATCGAAGCCGACTATTGCTCTGACAACGCAGCCGAAAGGAATGGCGAAAAGGATTTGCGCTTTGCGACATGGAGGGGAAGGCGAAAGCTTATGGGAGGGAAAGAGCTCTATTGGTAGGGGGGGAGGGGGGCACTTGGCCTTCCACGGTGTGATGATCAAAAAAGGAGTTGCCGACCATTTCCTTCAATGCTGGAGGGTAGCTAATGGGGCACTGGGGGAAAAAAGGGAAAAGGGCTCTTTCGGCCGGAAGAGGGTGTGCTTCAATTCCTTCCGGACCCGGAAAGGGAGGCTCCGATAGCTATCGCTTCCCCCGGTCGTAACGAGTTAAGCGCAGGGAGGTTTTTGTTTCAGAAAGGAGAAAGCTATGGGATTCCCATGGGGGGGAGAGAAGGTCCGTCTGTTCAAGCGCAGGGTAGGGGCTTGCAAAGGATCTGGGGCGGGGTGATGGCGGGAACTGGAGGAGGATGAAGAGGACGAGTGCTGGCTTTCGGATGGAGGAAAAGAAAAGAGCCCCCTAGAAAATTTGCGACGACGTCTTTGGGGGGGACGAGGAGAAGATGTGTGTACCTTCGCTGAAAAGGAAAGAGGGGAGAGGTCAGGGGAGGGACATTTTTAGCGGCGAAAAAACGACCTCCTGGGGGCTGGCGATGCTAGGGGGGAGAAGGGGGCGCCGGGCGTCCTCATCTTTTGTATAAAGAAAGGGAAAAATGCTGAATTTAGAGAGATTCAACGAGAAAGAAGGCGTGGCAAAGAAAAAAGAAAAAGAAAGAGGCACTCAAAAAAGATAGCGCAAAAAGGTTTCCCGTCCTGGGGCCGGAGGGAAAAGGGGAGAAGTGCTTTTGAACGGACGGAAGCAGATATTGCGGTAAAAAGTTGGTCCATCGGGAAAAAGAGATAGCCCTCTTTTATCGATCAACAACAACCAACTGAAGGAAGAAAGGGCTTATCGATTTAAAAAGCGGGGCGCGGAAGGAAACCTATCCGTCAAGAAGGGAGGGTGGGAAGGAGAAAAGCCTTTCTAACGCCCGCGGGGAAAGAAGACAATGCGGGAAAAACCGTTGGGCGAGGGAACGGGAGTGCGATCTTGTCGTATTCTCGCCAAAAAAGGAAAAGAAAGAAAGAGTGAATCTCGCGAATTCGCATGGCTGGCCAGGGGACGGCAGAAACAGATTCGTACTCCCTTCGCCCAATGAGACATGCCAAGACGCTCGCCATCCACAAGGGCGCCTCTCACAACTGTCGACAAAGGAGAAAAATGAGAGGGGCAGGACGTCTGCCACAAAAAAAAAGGGGGGAAAGTTCCACAAAAAGCGTAGTCGACAATGAGCGAGCTCGGGAAACTCCCATTCTAACTCACAGGAGAGGACGCCGCACTAAGAAGATCTCCGTCCGCACTGATCACGCATTCCCAAAAGACGGCGATAAAAGGGAAAAAAAAAAACGACACTTCGATGCTTGCCACAGAAAGGAGAGGACCATCAGCCCGGGGCAATGGCGAAAAAATAAACGAAAATCGGGAAAAAGAAAGGGGGGACGATGATATCGGCGCCTCTTCCGGCTTAGCGTAGGGGGGCCGGAAGGATAAAAGGTCCGGACGCCGGGAGGGAGAAAAAAGAAAGGTACCCATTCCGCGACAGGAGCAGGGACAGACATTGCGGCAACCAGGGTCGGCTCGGAAAAGAACGTTTACTGCATTTCCATCACGGCAAGAAAGAAGAAACAGCGCATCTACGACAGCAGAGGAGAATAAAGCTCGGTCGAAGCGCAAATAATAGAAGAAGACAGCACAGAAGGGGGAGGGGGAGAATGTCCGCTTCGTATTGCCACGGAAAAAAGCAGGCGTTGCGAGGAAGGGGAGAAAGAATGCAGGGGATCATTCAGCGCCCAGGTGGGAACGACGCAAACCAGGTGGAAAGGAGAAAGTCTAACTGAATTCCGTGACAGGGAAAGGAAAAAAAAAAAGAGAGAACCTTCCTGTTGTCCGCAGAAGAAAAGGGAAAGGAAAAAAAGGATAGATCCTCATATCTCCACGAACCGAGCAAAATGGAAAAGCAGATAAACTCCTAAAAGGGGGGAAAAGAGGAACGCGATTATATCGGGAAAAAAGAAGGGCCTATATCTTTTCCGAAAAGAACGGCCATATTCAAGCACCGGGCGGGCCATCTGTAGGGGAGAGAGGCATTTCAGCCACTCGCCGCCTGAAGAAAAAAACGCAGCCTCTTCCGGGAGGGGAGGGGGGAGGAAAAAAAAATTTTTTTAAAAAAAAATTCAGTGAGTTAAACTCAAGAGGAACTGTTTGATACTAGCTCACCTACCTGGCCGAAATGTCCAGAAAAAAAAAAAAGGGAAGGAAGTCTCGTCGCATCTGGGAAAAAAAGGATAGATCCTAGGTTGGACTCGGAAAGGGAGAAGAAAAAGAGGAGGTATCAACGCTTCGCACTGTCAAGGGAAGGGGGGTAAGGCCCGGAGCCCGGTTTAATCAAATACATCAACCCGGTGAAGCTATTTTCTAAGGAGATTGAACTACGAATCAAGAAAAGTTGATGTCCTTCCTTGAGGGAGGGGAAAGAAAAGTCACTACGGGCTCGAAAAGCGGCGGGTGAGGAAAGGTAAGAGCCTATTTAGCGCCTCTATATAGCTCAGTCCCGGTTCCCTTGGGGGGAAAAGTCGGAAAGAAGGAAAACACTGAGGAGGGATTCACATAGAGAGAAAATTAAAAAATAGGGAAAACGTGCGTAGCATATCGGGAGAAATGCGGACCGACTGTGAAGGAAAAAAGCCGCCCTTCTTTACGGAAGGGAGAACACTGACATCAAATGCTGCCCGAGAGGGGAAAAAAAAATAAGAGGGGTCTCAATCCTCGGCACGGTTGGTTGATGGGGGCTTTAACAGGGAGGAAAGACCATTGACCAGTGCGAAGAGGGAGAAGAAGGGAAAAGAACCTTGCGCGTCTCCAAACACGGAATCTCACCTTCAGATGAAAGAGACGGGAGGACCTTCACTTCCGTTCGGTGAGAAGAGGGAAAAGACAAAGGCTTAATGCTTTCACTTCCGGAGAATCGAAAGAAGAAAGGAAAGCGGCTGGTGTTCTGGCTCTTGGGGCAGTCAGAAGGCTGCGCGGAAAAGGCCTTTACTTCTACGGGAGAAAGCCGATTACTTGGCCAAGGGGCATAGGGCCGGTAATACAGGGTAGAAGATCTCGGAAAAGAAGAATTAGGGCTTTCACGATATCGATGGAAAGCAGAACGGGCGCAACCTGTTCAAGGGGGGAGAAAACATTTTCTCTGGGGGAGAGAAAAACCTGCTTTCACTCGCCGTAGAGGAAAAAAGCGGTGCTCGCGGTCGGAGAAAAAAGAAGGTAAAGGAATTCATTTCGGCGACCATAGTAGAGGCCCCCTGGAGGGAAGAGGGCCTTCTTCTTAAGCGGAGGGAATGATTGGCCAGGGCAGGGGGAGAAAGGAAGTGGGTCCCTCGAGAAGGACTAGGTAAAGGCTTACAAGAGAAAATGTTTCTTCTTATAATAGGAGGGGGGGGGAATTGCGACCGCGCTTGGAACGCGTCAAAGGTAGAGGGCTTCTGGCTGCAAGTGGTCTTGAAGGGGAAAAGGCCGTACACTTTTTGGGGGGAGGATCCTCTGCCGAAAAAGATGGAAGGACATGTCCTTCAATTCGCTGATTTGAGGAGGAAGAGATGGCACTGGTTAAAAGGGGGAGAGAAAAAAGAGCTGACGTCCGGCATCGGTAGGGAGGGAGGGGCTCAATTCCGGACGGGACGTAGGAGCCCTCCGGAAGAGGGCACACTAGAATCGTCCAAAGGAGAAAAAAAAGATTTTCTGTTATTTTTGAAAAGGGAAAGAGGGGGAAGAAGAGGGTGGTTATCTCGATAGTTTTCGTGGGGGCAAAGGGGGGGTAGAGCTGAGGGACTGGCGTTGATCTTTTGAGAAAAAGGAAGAAGGGGAAGGTAGCGAGGGGGCTGCTTCGGCATGGGCGCCACCACACGACCGCGCTAAGACGCTTTTTGTGCAGGAAAGAGAAAGGGGAGAAGGAGCGGCCCGCGACCGCGATAGCGCAGGGGGAGAAAGTTGTGAGCGGCGCACAAACCGAAACCACTATCTGAGAGGGAGGGGAAAGAGGCTTGCAGGCCTGAGCGAAGTGGGAAGGCAAAGGTTCTGTTTCTCGACAGCAAAGCAAGCACGCCATGGCAGGAGGGAGAGACTCAACGAGAACGGCGGGCTTCTTGGGAGAGGAAGAAAAGCGGCAAATAAGACCTCCTCCCTATAGCGGAAAAAGGGAGAAAAAGGCCTGGGCCTTAATTTCCATGGGGGTCGAAAAAGGGGTTAACCCGTAAAAAAAGGGGCAAGGTTGAGGATAGGAAATAGGGGAGGCAGAACTCCTTAAATAATCGATAAGCGGGGGATCTCTCAAAAAAAAGGACAAAGAGCATATCCCCTCTTGTCGTGATAGGGGGGAAGGGGGGGTCAGAACGAACGATTTCCCATCACGATCCGAAAAGAGGAGCAGGGATCCAGCCGTTACGAAAGACCCGCGGAAGGGAAAAAGAAGAAAAAGGGGTGGTTTCCGTGAAAAAGGGGGGGGAGAAGAGGAAAAGAGCGTGCACTCTGGATGCGCCGAAAAAAAAGAAAAAAAGGAATAGAGCGAAATTCATCCATGGCGTTCGCTGCGGCGTTAAAAGAGAAACCTATGCTGACCCCGAAAAAAAAGTCCTGCAATCCTCGCATCGCAAGAAAGGAAGGGGGGAAGGGAGGTTGTGAGCCTCTCAAAACGGAGGAAAAAGAAAGGGGCGGGAGAGGGAAGCTATTAGAAACCGAGGGAAAAGAAAGGCGTCGTCTCAAATTGCCGCGAGGAAGGCATGATTTTTGGCCGCCAAAAGGGCATGCCACGCAGCTGAACAAAAGCTGAAATCAGAGAGGAATCACCGCCAGTCCCGACGCACAAAAGAAGGGGGAGCCCCGACACTATCGAGATTGAACAGACCAAGGAAGAGAAGTTCCCATCATCACAGGAAATTGCGAAAAATAAGAGAGAGCCAGAGGGAAAGGGGAAAAAAAAAAGAAGATGATCTCTCCTCTTCTGCTTGACAGACAATGGAAGAGGTTTGAGCATCAAACAGAAACGATGCCGGAAGAAGAGATTCAACCAGCCCGCAGAGCAGTTAACCGGCCTCGCCCTTAAGAGAAAAAGAAAAGGGAAAAAAAGACATGTGTCGTCCTCGGATCAGAAAAAGGGAAAAAAAAAAAGGGCAAAGACCATACTCTAACAGCAGAAGAGAAAAGAAGGGGGAGAAGGCAAAAGAGCGTCTCAAGCTAAAATAAAGAATGCAACATGCCGGGGGAAAAAAAGATAAGATTCGATGGACCACGCGAAACCGGAGGGAAAAAGGAAAAGGAAATCAGTCGCCAGGAATGCAGATCAGCAAGGGAAAAGAAGGGGAAAAAAAGTCCGACTCTACGCTGGGCAACAGGAAGTCAAGGACCGTACAATCAGTAAAAAGAAGCCTGTTGTCCGCCTACGACGAGAGGGAAAGAGAGCCTCAGTAAAAAAAGAAGAAAAATGCTTCGCCAAGATAAAAACGAAATGGTGAAAGGCGGCGCGGAACTCTATCATCGGAAAAAAGAAAGAAAAAACGAAGCGGTTCACGGGGAAGAGTCCAAAGCCATAGGCCAGACCTGTGGCAGCATCTGGAGGGGGAGGGAAGTATAACTTCATATCAGAAAAAGACTTAAGTCACCACGAAAAGAAGAAGCGGCGGTGCGCGTAGTAAGGTCGATGATCAGGGAAGGTAAGCTTTTTATCGCGGGGGGAGGGGGCTCACCGACCTGCAAGGAATGAAAACCCAAAGGAGCGAAGGAAGCGTCAAAGGATTATATCCTCAGGGGGGGAAAAAAGAGCAATTTTCTCGAAAGGAGAGATCCCTCTTAGCACTGGGCCCATGGAAGGTAATAGAAAAGGAAAGTAAGCAACTACAAAAAACGGGCCTGCAGAAGTGTAGGGGGAAAAAGAAAAGGAGGAGCGATCACGAGCGGCAGTTTGGTCCAGGGAAAAGGTCCTTTCCCGCGGAAGGAAAAAGGGCAGGAAAGAGAGGCGGTGATTGCACCTGTCGGTCCGAAAAAGACTCGATAGGAGAAGGACTGTAACCCTTTTGAGAAGGAGAGAAAAAAACACCAACTGAGAGGAGGAAAGATGATGGGTCCCAAAAGGAACCGTATCATCGAGGGAGATAAAGGAGGGGAACCGACGGTGGCATAAAAAGAAGGGGGGAGAGGAAGTAAGTTACTTCTGCGGAAGAAATCAAAGGAAAATCAAAGGAGGAAAGAGAGGGAGACGCAACTCTCCGGAAGGGAAAGGAAAGGATGTAGTTTGCTTCAAAAGGATAGATGATTTACCACCAATTGACAAGGGAGAAAAACGGAGGATCTCACCTGAGAGGAAGAAAAAAGGGGGGGGATATCACCGCAATCTTCCGAAAAAGAAAGGGGGGGGAAAAGGTACATTCCTCCGGTCGTGAGGAGCTGAAAAATCGATCCAGAAGGAATGGAAGAACGGTCATCGAACTTATCCAAAAAAGAGGGATGGTGGTCTGTCTCGTGGGGAGAAATCAGGCGGCGCTTTGGCTGATCCATGCAACGGGGACTAGGGATCTAAGAAAAAAAGGTGCTGGTCCATGGAGGGAAAGAAGGAGGAAAAGAGATCTTCCCGGCCGCTGGCGAGGGAAGAATCGCTTTCCGCGAAGCGGAGCGGAAAGGGTCGGCGTTTAGGAAGGTGGCCTCAGAGGGGAGAGGGGAAGAGGGAGAGATGGGGCGCTATACCTTCTGGCACTCGCCGTCGGGAGGAAAGGGAAGAAGCTGCTCTTGCTGACTATTCGGTCACGGCATTCAGTCCCAGCGTCGGGTCGGAAAAAGGGAAGAGGACAACTCTGGGCGCTGCTGCTCCTGCATTCCGAGAGGAGGGGGGGAAAAAAGAAACGAATGGTTTCTCGTGTTCCACGAAGCCCGGACGAGGGAAAAAAAGGAAGGACACCCTGGTCCTTTGCTGCGGATATAGTATTGGAAGAGGGGGGGAGGAAACGCGCGGGGACTTCCAAGCTGAAAAGGGAGGAGAGGAGGTGCGCCAGAAATTTTTCGTTGCCGGGAGGGGAAAGGTACGGGAAAGGGGGGCGTATCCGCCCGACACCCTGGATTGCAACCGGGGCCTGCAATCGCTGAAAGGGGAAAAGGTGTAACTTGCTCGGCGTGCTGGTGCTCAGAGGGAGAAGGGGAGGGATGGTTGTGGCTCAATTCAACGAAGAAAAAAAAAAAGGAAAAAAAAACATCTATCTGCGGCCCCGTCGACGAAGGAGAATTTCTTTGAGGGGGGGAAAAATGGGAAAGTCCCTTATCCCGGCTGGGAAGAGGGTGGAGGGGCTTCACCTTTATCGCGCTGTTGGGAAAGAAAGGGAGGGGGGAGAGGTTTCGGCCCAGGGAGAGGAGCGTCAGCTCTGCAGCGGGAAAAAAAAAGAATCGCCCCGAGACGAGAGGGGGGGGATTTTTTGCCCTGGACAGAGGGAGAAAAAAGGGCGAGGACCTCGACCGCGAATAGCAGGGGGCATGATTGCGACGTTTTGGAAAAAAAAAAAAAACGGCGGTGGCTGGCTATTCTCGGCTTGGAAAGGAAGGAGGAGGGAAAGGGGGGATACCA
>Ga0179593_1418991_pt1 | contig 11971 bp, 17 predicted proteins | sample CZODoug2_1_08_16_FD_185931 | JGI IMG/M metagenome (GOLD analysis project Ga0179593, IMG submission 185931) | Vadose zone soil fungal communities from Angelo Coast Range Reserve, California, USA - CZODoug2_1_08_16fungal (PacBio error correction) | ecosystem: Environmental > Terrestrial > Soil >...
GCCTCTGGCGTATAACACTGGAAAGGACAACAGTAAGGGGAAAGGGAGTTATCAGTTCTAGGAGAAAACCGCCCGAGAAAAGCTAGGGGAGGGTAATCAATAAAAGAATGGAAGGGGCAAATTGAGGGGTTTTTAGCTCAAGTGAAAAGGGAGAAAAAAAGAGGGGGGAAACCAAAAAAAGGGATACCAGTGGCTGGGGAAGACAACCAGTTAACATCAACCTATGAAGGGGGACAAGGGCGTAAAAAACCGTATTTTAGGGGAAAAAGGGAAACAAATAGTACGACCACAATTATGGATAGCTGAGTAAGTTGGAGTTTGGGGGAAGGGGGGGGGGAAGGGTCCCTGTGCGCCAGAACTGTTTTTCAAAAACAATTAAGGTCAATTCTCGAAATCAACGCCTGGCAAGGGGAGGAGGGGGAAGCTTAATCATAAATGCAGATAAAAATGGGAGAAAATGGACGATTCAAGAAACGGCATAGAAAGAGTGATGAAAGCTCAATGCGGCGTTGGATTTAGAACCCAGCCAGGGACCTTTTGCCTTGGTGTGAAAGGAAGGCTTGTTTGGTTGTACTTTTTGAAAAAAGGGACAAAGATTACCGTTACGCCGTAAGAGAAAAGGTGGGGGGTGTGGGAGGGTGGTCAGTTTGATGAGAAAAAGTAAAACGGAATGAAAAAAAAAAATACGTTAGAGGTGGCACCTGAGAACCGGAATAAACAAAGGGGGGGGGGAATGCAAGGAAGTATTAAATGAGAGGGGCCTGGGGGAAACGTCCATTTATCTTATCGACTTAGGGTAACCTGGGAAGCGTTGTAATTGGGGGGGGGTTGCTACAACCACCTCATAAACTTGAGAGGTGAAAAAGGAGTCTGAGTAAGCTTGAATAAGTGGAAGAACACAAGGCAAAGGTTGAAAACATGATGGCGACCTGGATTATTGCCGGTAAAAGGGGAAGAGAAAAGACGGATTGAGGTGTGCCCGGTGCCAAATTTAGGCGCGCAAAGTAAAAAGGGGAAGAAGACGAAGGGAGTTAACGAGATAATGAAATATTTGGGAACAGTTCGGTGTTTAAACCAACTACTGAGGGGGGGGAAAGGGGGAAGACAGCCAATGGAGGAAAAGAAATCTAAGGAAGACGAAATAATCTCCCAACGGCAAAAAAGACTGGGGGTGGGGGGTTAGGAAGAACGGCGTGACCGGAGACGGCCATTGCCAGAACGAAACACAGAACAACGGGGCAAGGCAAGGACCCGAAGCAATTCTAGTTGAATGGAAAGATCAAATCGCTCCGCTGAGGAAGAAAGAAACAGGCCGGAAAACACACAAAAATATCAGGTATTGAACAGGGATTTTCAGAACGGATGAGGGGACTCCGGAAATTTCTTTTTAAACAATTGGAAAAATTAGGGTGATGGTGGCGAGGAAGAGGAAAGAAAAACGAAAAGAAATCTAGAAGGGTACTCTAGGGAAATAGTAAAAGCGTGCCGCTGGCTGGGGGAAAAGTAAAGGCTTGAGGGGGTAATTAACCCCGCTTCTGTTTTTGGACTGAGCGAGCTTCTTTTTGATGCCGAAGGGCTGAACCCTTCGCTGAGGGGGCAACAGCAGATGACGTAGGGGAAAAGTGTCAGGGAAGTGCCGGGAGTGGAGGGAGAGAAGGTCCACTTGCGAAAAGGCGACCGGCGCAAGCTGCCAGGGGCTCCAATTCAAATGCTAAATTTAAATGACGAAAGGAAGGGCTAGAGAAGGCTAAGGCGCAACGGGTCGAAACGTTACTAAAACGTCCGAACTGGGGAGGATGCCGAAAACACGTGACTACCCGAGGGGAGATCCCATCGGATGTCGGTTGGGGTAGAAATAATCGGGAGCGTTGTCCAGGACCGGGGAAAAGGTGTTTCAGGAAGGGGCCGAAAATGGGGGATGACGGGAGCTTGGTCCAATTACTGTTTTCAAAAGGGGGGGGGATTAAAAAGGGGGTGGTAGAACAATCTGGGGGTTAACGAACCTCCTTTTGAATTGGGCAGGAGCGCGGGGTGTTGTCTGAGGGGGCCCGTGGAGGGCCTAGAACGCAAGGGAGTTAAGTACGCTATCGAGAAAAACAAAGACGGATTGGCCCTCTAGTGAAATGAGGAGAATAAAATGGGAAAGGGGGGGGGATGGGGAGTTGGGGGAATGGGGAGGAAGGATAAAAGGGGTGGGGCGTGGAGGGAAGAGGGGAGAGGGGGTGGGGGGGGGAGGGAGAGGGGTTTGGGTGGGAGTTGGGTGGGGAGGGCGGAGAAGGGGGGGGGAGGGAGGGGGGTGGTGGGAAAGGAGGCGGGGGGGGAAGAGAAGTGCGGGGGGGAGAAGATGTGGGGGTGGAGGGAGGGGATGGGGGGGGGGGAGGGGGGGGGGGGATGGGGAAAAAGGAAGAGGAGAGAGGGGGGGAACGGGGGGGGGGGGGGGGGAGTGAAGGGGGTGGAGGGAAAGGAAGGGGGGGGAAGGTAACAAGATAGGGGGGAGGAAGAGGGGGGGGGAGGGGGAGGGAGGGGGAGAGGAAAAGGGGGGGGGGGGGGGTGATAGTGGGGGGGGGGAGGGAAGGTAAATGGGGGGGGGGGGGGGGGGGGGGGGGAAGGGTGAGAGAGGGGGGAGGGGGAATGGGGGGGATGTGGGAAGGGGGGGGGGGTGAGGGAGGGTGGGGGAAAGTGTCGGGGAGGGGGGGGGGTATGGGGGGGGGGGGGTTCTGAGGAAGGGGGGGGGGGAAGAAGGGGGTGGGGGAGAGAGGAGGAAGGGAGGGAGGGGAGAAGGGGGGGGAAGGGGGGAGGAAGGGAGTGGGTGGGAAAAGGGGCGAGATGGGAAGGAGGGAGGAGGGGAGAGTGAGGATCAGTCTAGAGGGGAGGAGAGAGTGGGGAGAGGGGTTGGGGGAAGTGGGGGGGAGCGGACTCAAACGTGTAGAACTACCATTTGGGGGGGGAGGGAAAATACCGGGGAAAAAGGACAAAAAAACAACAAAGCGCAGCCAGCCCAATAAAAAGGAGGGGCGTTGGGTAGAATAACAAAGAACGGTTGTCAAAATTAAGAAGGAATTCTTAAGCATTCAACGATTGCAAGTACAAATCATAAGGACGTCACCAAGGCGTTAGTTGAACCTCCCCCGGGGTGGGAGTTTGTAGAAGCAATCAAGGAGGGAGCCAATTAACTCGGGAAAAAAAAAGAGGGGGGAGGAGGAAACGGAAAAAAGCTGTTGTACGTTAATCTTCTCACGGGACGGAAGTTACATTTTGAGCGACTTGGATGTACCAGGTCAGACGGTATTTTAGGGGAATTTCGCCTTCGCCTGAGAAGGGGGGCCTTGACGAGGGAGGGCCGGTCGTGAACTTTAGAGACGCCTGTGGAAAATAAAGGGGAAAGCTAAAAACTCACAAGTAAGACGCGGCAAGGAAGGGGAACAAGTTGCACAGAAACTACGTCATCAGCGGGAAAAAAAAAACCTTAAGAGAGGATCGGGCAGCAGAAAAGGTGCCAACTGGCGCGGCTACGGAAGAAAAGCATCGATAAAACCCTTTGTGAAAGCGCTTTTGCCGCGTTTAACTGGGCAATACTCGCGCGGCGGAACCGGAACATTGCTTTTGAACGGCTTTCATGCGAGAGGATCACATAACAAAGAGGGGTAATTGGGGTAGTGCAAAAGAAAAATTGGCAGTAAAGGAAACTGCAGCCAAAGCACCGGCCTAGGGGGATGGGAAGTGGGAAGGGATGCGTGGGAGGGATGGCTAGGCCAATCAAAGAAGGGGGAAATGGATGGAGAAACCTCTTAAATAAACATAAAGTGTGGTCTTCGGGCCCAGAGGTTGAAACCGGGTGGGGGAGTTGACCAGCACGGTAAAGGGGAGCAAGTCCCAGTTGGTAGAGTGGCCAGAAAAGGAGGGAAGGCTGGGGTCCATAAAGGCAAAAAAGCCGATTTGGGGTTTGCCGGGGGAACGATGAGTCGAGCGGGCACAAAAAATGTGTGAAAACTTTCAACTAAAATATAGTTGTGAACCGAAGTTCCCTAAAAGAGGCGAAGGCGTAAGGGTAATCCGCGAGTAATTTCAATAAGGGGGGGGTTTGACGATCAGGGTTAGAAGGGAGTTTGGAAAAAAAAAGGGTGGCCCCCTCAGTATTTTGCAGACGTCAAGCCAAAAGAGCCGGAATAAGCATGCAGGACCAACATTTGTGTGCATGCAGGTGATCGGTCAACAGCAGTATGACTTCCGGCAAGAAGAAGTTGGTCAAAGGGGGGGGGAACTCTTCCATGGGATGTTGGGGTGGAAAAAAAAAAATTTGGCATTTAATGGCAATGATTGAAAGTCTGAACATAATCTGAACGCAGGGATAGGATGAAGACCACATCACAGAAAACAGGCATCAATACAGAAGGGCATTACTGTTGAATGACAGCGGCCAAAATATTTTTTGAAATTTTATTAACAAAATTGTTCCAAAGACAGTATGGGGTTTTGGGTCGGATTGGATGGTGGTACGGAAAAAAGCAACCGCCAAAAAAAGGCAAAGGACAGGGGGGGGGGGAGAGAAGAGCGTTACAGGTGAAAGGAGGGGCCTTCAGGGGCATTTCAAAAAGGAAAAAAAGCATCAATATAAAAGTCCAGGAACAAGGGGGAAGGCTGGGATGAAAGATAAAACGCGTCGAGTGCATTCAGGAGAGGATCGCAAGGGGGGGAAGCGAAAATGTAAACAGTCGTTAAAGAGGTATATAAACCCATAATCAGGAAACTATGGAGTAGAAGGGAAATTTGTAAAAGACGGGGAATTGGCGCAAGCGCCTTTACCCTTCCCTGGCTTTATCGAAAGGGAGGTCCATAAGGGGGGGGGGGTTAACTTCTTAATGGAAGGGAAGGTATCACCTATCGGGGGGGTCAGCCCGGGGTCCCTCAGAGGAGTTAACTGGTTGGGGGCTCGGAAAAGAACAAAACGGTATTCCCTTTGGTTCAATCCAGCGGAAAGGCTTTTGACAAGAGGAAAAAGAAAGAATGTGAAAAAGGAATACGGAATTGAAGGGACTGTGGGTACTTACCACTTGAATTCACGGCTTTATATCGCGTTTGGGAGCAGATAATGAGAATTAAAAAGGAGTACTTTGAAGGAAGGGAAGGTTTGAGAGATAGAGGCTTTGTTAGCAGAAAAACACTAACGAGGAGGGAATTAAAGATAAATCACAAAGAAGAGGGTATACACCTGGAAGGAAAAAAACAGTAATCCAAACTGCTTACTCATTAGAGGGGAGAAAAAAACGAGCCGAACAATTGGAAGGAAGGGTTAATTATAAAAAAAAATTTCCGTATGCATTTCCAGTGAAAGGGGGGGATTGAACGGACTTTGAGCGTTCAGCTGGAGTTTGAACCAAACAGGAATAAAAAGGGGGGGAAAAAGACAGTTTAAGAGGAAGTTTAAAAGCAATCAACAGGGAGGCAAAACAGGGGAAGGGGATAAATTTTAACAGTTTTGAGAGCAACAAGGCCTATAAAAATAGTAAAAAAAATTAGGATAGAAAGGATATGAGGAGGGGTCTTGGGAAGGGTAAATTGCCTTGTGGCGCAAAGAAAGGGGATTGGGAGTATAGGCCTTCTCGAAAAGCCCCGGCGAAGTATGCTGGCCCAAAGAGGGGAAAAAGCATCCTGTACGAATGCGGGAAAGAAGGCAAAAAGGCGATAAGGGGAGGATGAAGGGGGCAATGTCGGCGTTTTTGATTTAGCCCAGCCTTCAGTGGGAGAGTTATTTAATGTTTTAGGCATGATGTTTTGGGGGTTGGGGAAATAAAAACCAGGCACATCCAGGTAATAGAGATAAAAAGAAAAAGGGGATGTAGTTGTTGGCGGTTATTACGAAAAACATACGGGCCAATATCCGCCCCAAAAGGGAGAATACTTGGTTGGAAAAAAAGGCGAGGGAAGGCAGGTAAAAACCAATAAGTTGTTACAAGGCGAAGGGGGAAAAGTTGAAAAAGGAGGGAGGTTGAAAGGGGAAGGATCCGGAAATTACAGTCAAGTTTATCGGGAAGTTCAAGACTCATGTTTGAAGACAGGACCTAATGGGGTACGCTACAGGGGATGGGTGGGGTTTTTTTTGGAAAAAAAAAAAATGATAACAACCAAACCGCAGAAACGAATACGGAAAGAAGTGTAAAAAAGCTTAAGCGCATAATGGTGTTGAAAGATAAAAAAGAAAAAAGTGGCAATAGTGTTTGGGCATGAAGACCGGCTTATTGCGGAAGGGGGTGACGATGCAAATACTATTGGGGGCAAGGGGGGTTGACCAAAAAAGGTATGGGGGCACTACATCGAAAAAGAAGGGGAGAAAAAGTACCGAGGATACCATTTTCACCCGAAATGTGAAAAAAATTCGGATATATGAGGGAATTAGGGTGAAAAAAAACAAAAAACACCGACTTGGGGAGTGGAAAGGAGGGGGGCAGGGAGGGGGAAAGAGAATCACTGTTACGAACTGGTAAGTCCCGGCAAAAACAACAGAGCTTTGTAGTAAGGGAAAACGGAAGTAACTTTCAACGTCATAACTATCAAGAAGGACCATTTAAAAAATGAGCTGGCAAGCAAAAAACGGTCTGCACCGAGGGACCCATAAAGACATTTAACCCAAAACCCTTTATAGGTTTATATTTAAGAGAGAATAAAAAAAAACGTGATGAGGAAAAGCAATCCTTACCACTCATACAAAAAAAGTCATTGAGAGAGGGGAAGGGGGACTACATGAAGGGGAAACAGAAGGCGTGGGTTAGCCTCCACGTTGGAAAATAGTGGGGGGGTATGTGGAAAGATCATTCATAAAAAAAACGACAAAAAAAAAAGGAAACACAAAAAAAAAAAAAAAAAAAAAAAAAAAAAAAAGAAAGAACAATAAAAAAATGGGGAAAGAAAAAAAAAAGCAGCGCGCTGCTAAATGGCACATAGTTAAAAATCAGAAGAGGGCGGGGCAAACTGGAAGGTAGGCTGGGGGAAATACTCCAGATTTATGGGGGTAACCTAGGTCAGAACCCAAGTTTGGGACGATTATGAAAAACCTGATGAGATGGGATGAAACGCTGAGAAGGTAGTAAGTGCAAATTGCAAAATTCAAGTAAAAGAGAGGGGAGTTGAGAGGCGATTGGGAAAAGGGTGAAATGCGTAAATCGAACAAACGGCAAAGAAGGCAAAGGCTAAGATAAAGCTAAATGGAAAGGGGCGAAGCTAAAATAACGAACGGTTCCAACGAACTAAAAAGATTTAACGGGGTCAATCACCAACGAGAAGGTGAAAAGAGGGGGAAAAATGGGAAGACAAAAGGGATGGATGGGGGGAAAAAAGAAAAAATGAACGTTGACCATAGGCGCCTGGACGAAAACGTGCTTGGACAGCTTTGCTTGATTCTTAAGCAGTCAATTGTAAATAAGGGGGGGTGAAAAGGGTTAAATTATTTTATAATGGTGGACGACCGGCCTTTTTAGTTTACGGGATTCGGCGGTGGGGGGGTTGGGGTTGTCCTTCTGGGGTCCGGCTGGCATTATCCCGGGGGGAGAAAAGCTTGTAGGGAAGAGATCTCAGACCAACACGGAAGGGAGGGAAAAAGAGGGTTAAAAGCGTGTAGAATCCCGCGGGATCATGCAAGAAAGAAAAAAAGACAACAAAAACCACGCAGAACATCCAAAAAAAGTGGATCGGAACATATGGGTTTGAACAAAGAAATCCCGAAAAAAAACTTAATTTTAAAAACTAGCTCAGATCAACAAAGCTTGGGCAAAAATCATAACGCGGAAAAAGGCAGTTGGTGGTGGGGTTTGTTGTTTTGTTTTTTGGGTTGGTGGGTTTCCTATGGAACCGACTCCAGCCTGTTTGGGCAGGTGGTTGCTAAAAAAAGAAACATAAGGGGGAAGAAAGTTCGGGGCGGCACCGCGCAGGGGGTGTAGGAATCGAAGGGAACGTGTCGGAACGTTCGACTGGAAGACTTTCCGCATGTCCGCTTTCAAGCAGGAGGAGGTCGCCTTCGCCTGAACCTTTCGCCTGTGAAACTTTCAAGGGTCGCTTGAAGTCGCCACGCGCAGGTTGAAGCCTCGCACCACTAAAAAACTTAGATCGGCATCATTTTTGGACAAGGGGTCCTACTACGGATCAGGACGTTGAAAAAAGAACATACTTTATCAGTTGTCAGCATAATGCCAAAAAATCAAAACGGGGCAAAGACGTGGACAGCAGAGGGGGAGAAAGGACTGCAATTAATGGCGCCAGCAGATTGCCTGAGGGTACGAAGCCAGCGACAGCGGAAGCACCGCCAGGTATAGGAGTCGGCTTACAGAAGGATCTTACAAACAATATTTTTTTACAGGAAAGAAAATGGGCCTTTACAGAAGGCTAAAGACAGACACAAAGAAATATGCCTCGGATCGTTTTTGGGAATGGAAAAACAACAGAGGGGGGTAGGGGAGAGGGAAGGGGAAAGGACGACTGTATTTTATGGACTCGGGGGAAACCATAAAGGTGGAGAGTCTGTTAGGACCTCGTGGGGGAAACCGGGGGGGTGCGTTGGGGGGGTAATGAAGCCTTTTGGGGGCCGGCGCCAGTTGGACTCCGATGGACATAACCGACAAACACAGAGGGTTGGTGGGGGGGGCAGGGCATTTCAATCAGGAGATTGCGAAAAATTCTTAAAAAAGCAGGTTTCGGTTGACAACCGAGGAAAGAAAAGGATCCAGCATAAAGGAGAGACTGGAGAAGGAGGTATTTTGTCAGGGACTTTGCGATCAGGTTTAAGGCCTAGTTTGCCACACCGGAAAAACAATCACTCAGTATTTGGCCCGGCAAGGGCGGCAATAAGCATGGCGATACTGCAAAAACCCCACAGAGTTAGTGGGGACAGGTATTGAATCTGGAAAAAAGCAGGTAGTAAGGAGGCAGAAAGAGAAGCCTTTGGGACACATATTCAGCGGAAGGGTTTAAGTGTTTTGAAAATGTTCAATCAATTGGTGAATTCAATTAGTTCACGGTCTGAAGGGGTCGACGAATAAAGGGGGAGTAGGGAAAGCTAATCAAATGCAGATCTGGGGGAAGGACTTTTCAACAGAGAGTTCCAAAAGGTGTGGAATTGTTGGCTGCAGGGGTGACAAAAGAAAGGGGTTTTGTGGGGCGATAGGTAAAACCGGTGCAACGTAGAAACTGGGCAACAATTCACAGACACGTGGGGTTGAGGGACTCTATTACCGGGATAAGGCAGTGCTTTGGGTCATTTCAAGTACAAAAAACAACGATACACTTAGAGGGCCCACTGAGGCTGGGATGACTACAGAAAAACGCCGAAAATGGGGAGAGGCATCAGCCAGCTATATCACCGTTGGAAGGCGGAAATAAAAGTTTGGGTCTTGAGGACAGTTAGAGAAGCTTCGCCAAGCAAATAATAGAACCATATCGAGAAAGAGATAAATTTTAAAAGAAGGAATGGTGGCGCAAGGGGATACCTGCAAACAATAAAAACTGATAGAACTATGTCCATAAGGTGGGGGTTGGGAGAGGGAGGGGAACCTGCAAGGAATCAAATGTTAAAAGAGGTTGTTAATGCTGCAGGAGGTTATTGTTTTGGAACGGGGAGAGTAAGCTCAAAAAGGGTATTCACCTTTTGGTGGTGGTTAAATCCCTGATTTAACCCGAAAAATCAAATAATTTGAAATGGGAAAGAGTGGGCCGCCTTTGTCTGAGCCATTGCATTAAAATCGTAGGGGGATTGGACCTAGTGGGTAGCGATATTATGGGTTCCGGAGGGATGTTGAGTCAATGGAGTGGGTTATAAATATAGGCATTTGTTAGACTCGACAAACAACAACGGAGGGAGAAGAAAGACAAATGCCTCTATTTAAACTTCAAAGGGACAACATAGGAAACAGGGAAGAAATATAGCGAAAGCCGATAGGACGAAGGGTATGTGGGAAAAAGCGAATTACCGTATTCTCACAGGGGGGGATTTTTTAGAAGAACTTTAAAAAGCGGTTCAGCTGGTGAAAACCACAAAAGGAGCATGTGCTTTACAGAGCAAGGAAACCATCAACAAGGGAGGGAAACAGTTAAAAGAGGAACCAACAACTGTAGGGAAATGTATACGGGCAAGGGGTCCTATTTCATAACAACATGGTATGAATAGCACTTATATAAGGGTGGGTGTGTAAAGGGGGGGGGAAGTAGACCTTTTGCCCAATCCCGGGTAAAAGGAAAGGGGAAGGGACTCGATATCGCCGGGAATGCCTAGCTTTATCATAACCCAGTACGTTTAACGGGGAAATTCAACTGCAAGCGCGGGGGATGATGAAGCCCATTCCGTTTTCGGGGGTTAGTCATCCCAGCAGGAAAGTGGCATATTTGGTAAGTTTATTCGGACAGGACTTGGGTGTAGGGGGTGAAATAAAACGACGCCCAACGCAAATCCGGTATAGTCGAGTTAAACCTCACAAGGACAAGTGGGGGGTGTGGGACAGAAAAAAAAAAGAGAAACACAAAAGATAACTTGAGACTTTGGAAACCAGAAATAAAGGTTAAAAACATAAGGGTAAAAAAGAATTTGGGGAAAGTAGGGAAAAGGTAAGGGGTATTGACATTGGGCTGATACTGGGGGATACTCCAGTTGAGAGGAGGGGTGAGTGGAATACCGGGGGGGACTTAATTGAATTAAATAATTGATTGGAAAGACAAAAAACGATAAACATGGAAGAGGAATAGAAGGAACTGGGCGGAAATCTGGGTTGGGGGAAAAAAGAAAAAAAACACTTGCAAAATAGGGGTAATTACAGGGAGAGACCTTCTTGCCGATCTTGACGGACAAAGAATTGGTGTACCAAAACGTGTTTGAAAAAACTTTGTAAAAAAGACTTTAGAATAAACTGAGCGCAAAGTAAATGGGGGGAATACAAAATACGCGCGACTAGTTTACGGCCAGAACGCCTCTTCGATTTAGGGGGGGAAGGACGGTGTTAAACAAATACGGATTTAGTTAGCATGCCTTCAGCAATATCATCACTGGGCGAAGTCAGGAGGGAAAGGCAAAAATGGGCGTTGTTTGAGGTATGGAAGAAAACTGTCGACTGCAAAAAGATGAAAATGGGAGGGAGGCAAAAAAACCCCGGTGTAAACACGATGGAAGCCGTGACCCGAAGACCAAAATGACGGGTTATTAGAGAAAGAATACCATATCGTGGGAGAAATGAAATGACCCCAAAAGAAATCAACCTGCCTATCAGCAGGACATATTGAGCCGAAAAGTTCGCGCAGGGTTTGTACTCAAGGAAAAGGGGGGCTAAGGGGAAATAAAGGGAGGGGGGTGGGGAATATGAAATCAAGCCGAAACATTATCCTGGGAGGGTTCGCCGCGCATACTGGCAATATTAAACTGAAAGCGCTGGATGGAAAAGGATGGAAGGGGACCCCCAGGGGTATTGGTACGAAGCGCCGTTTTTGAGGCACCTCCTTATGCTGACACTGGAAGGGGCCCGCCTGATGATAGTAGGGCAAAGTGGGGGAAAAAAGGAGTTGGAGATCAAGTTAGTGAGAATGCGAGTGGGAAGGCGGGGCGGAGGCGAAAGCTAAAAGGAGAAAGGCGAAAGGCTAAGAAACGAAGGAGGAAAGGGCGAAAGGCTAAATTCGAAAGCGAAGGGGCAAAGGCGAAGGCGACGGTCCGGAAAGAGAAAAACTTTGTCTTACATACCCTAGGAAGGGAACACCCTCTGTAATGAAGGAACCCGGGGGGTGTAGAAACAAATGCTGGAGAGAAATAGGATAGCCGTTAGAATTTGAAGGGGAAGTCGGATGATTAGAAAGGAGTTTAAAATGGTAGGGGGGGGGACCAAGGTATTTAGAGGGATTTATAAAGAGGGTTTTTAACGAACCGCACGGGCAAGAGGAGGGGTGTTGGGTTATTTTGCCATGGACCGTGTCTGTCCGACCGGGATTCTACAAACGCTGGGGGAAAGCG
>Ga0179593_1255638_pt1 | contig 11970 bp, 18 predicted proteins | sample CZODoug2_1_08_16_FD_185931 | JGI IMG/M metagenome (GOLD analysis project Ga0179593, IMG submission 185931) | Vadose zone soil fungal communities from Angelo Coast Range Reserve, California, USA - CZODoug2_1_08_16fungal (PacBio error correction) | ecosystem: Environmental > Terrestrial > Soil >...
AAATAGGGGATGAATGTGGGAGGGAGGCGCGAAGTGGCAAAGGAAACGAACCAAAGACCTTGAGTGTGGGGTCACCCCAAAAAAAACACGCCACGAATTGGGTAGGGAAAGAGACTGGGGCGTCCCGAAACACAAGGAAAAGAAAAGTAATGTGAGGGGAAAAAAAGATTGGGGTGGGGGAGAGAAGTGTAACGATGATTGATGCGTAACGGATGCAGCACAGGCCGTCTTGGGTTAGGGCAAAAGAGGGACGACACGACTGAAAGGGGTAAAAGGGGTGGGCAGCCTCGTATAGATCTGATTCAAGCCCAAACGTGTTGGTGGGGGCGCGGAAACTGAAAAATGGGTGGATGACCGGACGTGCTAGGGGCCTTGTGGTGGCGCATGGCGGGGAGATGGAGCCCAGAGCCTGGTCGCAAGTGGGCATGTGGGCCGCCGCGAGCCAACGAGAATCGAAAGAACGCGCAAAAAGGGTCATGGTCAAAAATAGCATGGAGCGCGGGGATTGGTCACGAGATAAGGCAGATAAAGAGCCCGGGCAGGACCACTCGAGCCGCCGGAAAAAACAAAAAATCGGGCACCACAGGGGACCTGCAAGTTGGGCCAAGAGGTTACGGGCTGGGGGGGGGCGAGGTTGCTCAAGGGTAGGGCGAGCACCGCCCAAAGATGGTCGAGCGAATGGCGGCAGATCAGAACGTCAGTGCGGAGGACTGAGGGGGAGGAGTAAGAAAACTTCCAATGTGAAATTTTGAACGGGGGGACCGCAGCCATGCCTCAAAAACCGAAAAAGGAAAAAAAAAAAGTCACGAAATTTAGGAACAGGCAAGAGGGGGGGGGAACAGGTGATGGTGCATCAGGGGGGGGTAAGGAAGCAGGGTAGAGCCCGACATCTGCTGGGGCAGGGAGCGCCCAAGAACTCTGTGAAACAGCAAAAGAAAGTGCTGGTGGCCGAGCTCATAGTGACAAGGAAACATCACAAAAGATGAACGTCCACCGCCTGAGCCGCAAACAAAATACTACCAAGAATACGAAAAAAGGAATCAGCGCGGGGTAAAAAAGGCCAAAGCCGGGCCCGCCGGTAGCAAAAAGTAGGGTGAATAAAACAAATCGGCTCCACCAGTAGATATCAAAGTCCTGCCGTGCAAAAAAATAAAGCACGATGACAGGCGTTTGACGGTCATGGGTGTTAGGTGGAAAAAAAAGAGCGAGGGAGGCAGACAATGTGTCCAATGGGCCTGCAGAGGGCCGGGGGTGCAAAAAGACTTAAATACGGGGGGCTGGAGACCAGGCAGAGCACCGAAAAACAACTAATGATGCGTTCTCGCAACTAATGCCGGGGGGAACAGGGATGATCGAAAAAGAAGTGAAAACGGGTGTCAGCAGGGAAAAGATACGAAGAGGGGCTACCCAAAAGGGGATTAAGGGAAGGGAGAGCATGAAGAGGGTCGAGCGATTCAAGTTTCACAAAAGGAGCCGTGGGGCCGCATGGCACGAGATGATAAAAAAAAAAAAAGGCATGAGGGCCAGGGGTCCAGGGATAAAGACGGAGAAATAAGACAGACTCGCCACAATGGCTGTGGAAAAACACCGCGGTAAGAGTGCGCATGGAAAAACGGAGAAACGGGGGAGAAAACTTCATAAAGCGATAGAGGGCGCCGCCCATATAGAATCGAAGTTGATGCAAAACGCGACAATGGTCCTAGAAAAGGGGAGGGTTTATCGGAAATGCCGGTGGGACCTAGAAACAAACCCGCAGCGGTAACGCGTGTGGCTTGTCGGGGGGGGTCGAGGCAGTGAAGGGCGTCGAGTAAGTGCAAAAGGTAAGTCTCAGACACTGGAGGGGAATTGAACAAACTGGGCGGAAACATTCCGATAGCCTGCAACGCCGCCATAGGCAACAAAGAACGGGTTGGGGGAAAGGGGGTAGACGGCGCCATGCGTCATCGTACGATAACCGTGGAAGGGGTTAAACAAACCTTCCATGTGGTGTTGGGGGAGAAGCGTCTGTTGATGGGGCCGCGGGTCTGGGGGGGTGTGTTGCGGGAAGGGGGGGGGGATGCCGGTGTGTGGGCGTCGAACGCCCGGGGGGAAACCACTTCCCGGGAAGGGAGTGGTTAAATGGCAGGGGGGGTGGTTCCCGCTGCCGATCGGGGTCCAAAAATGGAGGGGAAAGTCGAGTGGGGACCGGGCTGCGTGGGGTAAAAAATGGCGGGATGGGGGAAACCCCGAAAAAGGGCTGAAAAACCCTTTAACGTGCGGAGGTAAATGCTGTGGGTGCAAAAAAACGAAGCACAGGAGGGCGGACAAGAAAAAACCGACGGACCAAAAAAAAAGTCAGATCATTTGTGTGAAGGGGAAGCAGGGGCACGACCAAAAAAAAACGTGAAAGAGGGAAAACCAGGGAAGCAGATCAGCAACGAGGGCTACCGTGGCACAGGACGGTGAGGTCAAAAAAAGGGTGGGTTGGGGAAGGTGACGGGGTGGTGCCAGACGACCGTGCAAGTGGATCAACAATAGACTCCCCTTAGTAGGACGGAAAAGGGGGAAAGATCTTAAGTGGGTTGCGGGGCACGGTATTCATTGGAACGGGGTACGGGGTGGGCGTTCCGAAAACGGTGACACGCTCAAGGTTGTTGGGGGGACCGTTTGGGAGAGTGTTGGGGTGGTATGGGGGGGGCTGGCGCTGGTATAGGGGGGTGGGGAATGGCCCGAAAAGGGGGACAGCGGTCGTGAGCCTGTGTTTAAGGAAATGGGGACCGAGGGTCCGGTGAAGCAAGAGGATTATGGAGAGCCCATACAGGGGACGTGGAGAAAAAGGGTTTGGGACGGGGTATTGTAACAGTCAGGGGGCAACGGCCTTTCCCAACCAACGCCGGGGCGGGGGCAAGTGTATAGAAAGGGGGTGGCGAAGCACTGGAAGAAGGGGCAACAAGGGGATGGTACGAAGGGCGGAGAACGTGTGCGGCCAGGTGGAGGTCGGGCAGCTGCGGAGGCTGTACGACACGTTGCAAAATGAAAAGACAACGTAAGGGTTGGGTATGGTGGGAAAGGACAGACTTTAATGGTGTTTTTGTGTCGCCTCCACCGTCAGGAAACAAACAGAGGGGCGGGGTGGGGGGCACCGCATGGGGATCCAACGTGGTTTGATTTTGAAAAACAACTGTATAGGGACTTGACCGAATATTCTCATAGAAGGAACGGGGGGGTCAGTTGGGAAAAAGAGGCAAAACTTTGTAAAGAAAATGGTGTCAGCGGTCTCGGGACCAGGGAAAGGTGGAGGGAGAGAGTGCCGCAAAACCTTTTGGGCGTGGTGGGGGCAAAAATACGGGGGAAAAACATTGGAAAAGGGAAGAAGAAACGGCAACTTTGGGTGCATAATCCAAGAATGAAGGGATGGATGTGAAGGAGGAGTAGGGGGGGCAACATAACCGCACAATAAAGTAGGGGCCGTAGGACAAAAAAATGCAGGAGGGCGACGGAAAAGAAAAAAACGGGAAACCCACTAGGAAGGCAACGGGGGGTCGCAACTGCCAATAACAATGACGCGACTCGGGAAAGAAAAACTGGTGGAAGGGAACGGTGCAAAAGGGAAAGGAAGGAAATGCAGAAACAGGTCACCGGAATTGGGTGGCCGAGGTAAATGCCGTGCGATAGGGAACTCGTGTAGCACGTGGTCGGGAACGAGTGTAAAAGCGACTGGTACAGATACTGAGAGAGACGTGCGAGGGGGGAGGGGGGGGGACGAATGTGGGGGGCCTAAATGAGAGGGCGGGAAGGGGGAACGGGGCTTGATATCAGATACCTCGGAACTAAAGGGGGGGGACTTGCCACCTCAAAACGCCCGAAGCTAAGGTTAGGATTAAACAGCACAACTGGGCTGCGCCGGACGGTGGTGGGGGGATGGGGGGGCCATACGATCCTGAGAAAAATGAAAGGGGGAGAAAACAACAAACTGTCGTGACGCGAACCCAGGACAAAAGGGCCTGGGCAAAGAACCTAGACACGGGGGCTGGTCCCCGCCAAATAAGGGTAGAAGGGCTTGTTCTAAAGGCTGACCAGGAAAAGGAGATCGCCACCTAATCTCCCGAAATCACGGACACAAGCAAAAATAACAAGTCAAAAAAAGGGTGAGTCCAAAAGGGGAGGGGGGGGAAAAGCTGTCAGGGCCCAATATGCCGAATAACTATAAACAAAACAAAAGATTAAAGGGAAAGGTAAAGTAGGAGAGAGAATCGACCAAGGGGAAGTGCCGACGGAAAGAACAGGTGTCTAAACCCAGCATGACAAAGCACGTAAACCTGCCTTTAGGGAGGAAGATAGGTGCGGTCGGGAAAAGAAGTAATAACCCTTCAGTGCAAATTAAACATGTCAGCCCAACAAACAGGGGAGGGGACATACAACTCAGGGGGGCCAATTAATGTGAGAAAGACGCGGTTCACGGGTTGGGGTCCCAGGCAACATAAATTGGGTTTTTGCTGTAAAGAGAAATACGGGGGAAAAAAAAGACAAAAAAAAGGTACCGATTAGCCCAAACCGCAGAAAACCACCCCTTGCAAACCAGGCTAATAAGGAGAGGGAGACAGCACTCCTTTCGCACCGGAATGCGATCACAATGGCCGTAGGTAGACAGTTGGTCCAAAGGTAAAAAAGCAATCGGCGTGCCAAAAAAAGGAACGCACCGCAACCAAGAAAAAAAACGAATAAAAAAAGGGAGAAGCGGAGAACGGGGACCCTCGGCGACGCCTCGTTCAAAAAAAAACAACCCCACAAAACACCCAACCCACCCGACATAAAGGTGGATGTGTCCGACAACAAAAAGGTCTCATGGAATCAAGTAACCACCAAGGGTGGAAGGGACCCTGGTAGGGGGCGAGAAGTACCTAAAAGAAGTCGGAGGCGGAAAAAGTTGTTCGTCACGGTACGAAATGAACCTTCTGTGAGGGCCGGGGGGCTCCGGCCTGCAACGCAGGGGGGTGTCCGGTGGGGATAAAAAAGATCAGAAGAACGGGGGAGGGGGGTCTCAAAGCCCAGGACGTGGCAGGAGGGTGAGGAGCGTGCAATCCTTGGCAAAGAATAAAAACTCACAATCACGGTAAACTGAAAAAAAATTTGGATTATGCCCAACGGCATAAACAACGTTCTTCTGTTTCTTCCACAAAAAGAGTAAAAAGTGGAGGTATTGCGGCCAAGGGGGACCTGCAAGCAACACACGAAAGTCGTGTGTATGGCTGGGGGAGGACTGGACCGGGGGCCCAGGGAACGAGAACCTTAAGAGATTCAAAGTGGGGCTAAGGAACTACCACCCGAAAAAAAGGGACAAAGGATATTGGATGTCGCAAAAAGGAAAATGAAGAGCCATGCAAGAACCCCAAGATACCCAGCAAAGGAAAAACACAAATAAGCACGGGTGACAAATGACAACCAAAACAAAAAAAAGAGGGGTGAGAAAAACCTACCAAACTTCCGGTACAAACTTAAAGAGGTGTGGTCGCGCGATCTACACGACTCAGCGGCGGGGCGTCCCAAAATAAACAGTCAAACTAAAACGCATCGGCGGGGGGGAGGACACTTAGGGCAACCCAAATTAAAAATGCATCCAGAAAACCGGTTGCCGACATAATGGGGTCACGCCCGACACACATACAGGGACAGCAGCGGGGTAGCATAGGTGTGGGATTTCAAAAAAAGAAAAAAAGGACCCAACACCAAGTAAGCCGTTGGAAATCAGCCAAAAGACACTGACCATAAAAAACACTACAAAGGCCCCAAAAATGGGGGGGGTCGGAAAAGTATGATTAGAATGAGGGATCGCAGAATTCGACCTCGAAAAAATAAAGACGAAAGAGGGGGGTGAACGAAGAACCTGACCGGCGGAAAAATGGGAGCGCAATAGGTGGTCCAAAAACCAACCAGCAAATAGCAGAAGAGGCTCGACGGGAAGGGGGGAACATAAAAGACACAGGAGGAAAGGACAACTGATACCTTGAAACGGGCTGTCAAAAGGCCGGCAAAACCATCTATTAAAGAAAAAACTGGGGGGAGTGTTTCCGGAAACTGGAATAGGAAGCTGCCCAAGAACATGGGAGAAATCCAACTGGGGCGCAAGAACTTTGCCCAGACACACGGGGGGTTCGGGGGAGAACAATGTACCCGAAAAAAGAATTAATAAGGACCGGACGGGGATAGAACAACGGTTCGTTGGTAAAACGAAACAACAATACTGGACACATGGGGTGGGGGAAAAAAGGGGGTACCACCCGGCATATAAATACGGTGAAATTCAAAAATCCTGACAAGAACGAACACATTCAGGCTTCTCTAGGTGGTTGAAACCGGGCTGGTACGGTAGCAAAAAGTGGAGCGGGGGTAACAAGATCGGTGGAAAACGAAAAAAGTACCGGCGGTGGAATCTATGCAAAAAATTGCGATGGGCCCGGGGGGAGGGGAAAGATTCTGTTAAAGCTAAAAAAGGAGCGAGACCAAGACCAACCCAAATTACACAACAGCATAAACGGCAGGAGACTGGTCGAAAAACAGTGTACCAAGAACAATGAAGGTAAACAAGGCAGTTGAAAAAACAAAACATAACACCCGCAATACAAACTCGTAGGTACGTGAAAAAAGGAGTAGGTGCGGAAAGCACAAAAAACATGAGTAAAAAGGAACAATAAGAAAATCGACAAGTGGGAATAACGGGGAGGTAAAAAAATGAAAGTGGGGAAGGATACTAGAATGCTCCGAAGCAAACAATAAGTCATCCCCGCAACAACACCCACCAGGCAGTTCCTCACCCTGGAAGGACATGGGCAGGGAGGTGAAAGCGTGGATTAGGACACAGGAAAAAATCAAACGGCGTGTGGGCTTGTGTCTAAGGGAGGGCAACTAACAAGGGGGTAAGAAATTCCTGTGTACCAAAGAAAACAAGTCACTGGCCAAAGAAGGGATCAATTAAACAAACTCGATTGTGGGGAAACCTGATATCCGTTGGTATCAAAGAAGGGGACTCCGTGTGGGAGTTATGGGGGAGATTGGGGCCCACTGGATATTACGGCGAAAAAAAAAAACAGCGCTTCGATTGACAAAATGGATCAAAAACAAGCCCCCACACCTCGGTGCGGGGAAGGCGTTGTGCAAAACAGCCTCCGATCTTGTTTTTCACCTGACACGGCATGGTGGTGCAGGAAAAAGAGGCTTTGTTCAAAGAAAAGGGCCCCCAGGTCAAAAACAGTGGGGGGGAGAATTTTCGGTATGGTGACGAGAAAAAGTCTAAGAAGGGGGAGGTAATCTCATCATGCAACCGGCCTGGAGGGGCCATGTTGGGTTAATTACAGGTGACGGGATAGATAAACAGCTCGGGGACAAGGCAAACGCGGTGGGTGGGAAGGGGAAAAGGAAAACAAAATCTGTAGTACAACAAAGGCCAAAGAAGTCAAGCCGGGGGGACAGAGCTACCCCCTGTGCCAGACAACCGGGGACAAAAAACCGCCAACAAACGGTTGGTGAGGATAAACGAATCAACAACGGCTGGGTGGAAAGGGGGTCACTGACCGATAAAGTACTCGACAAAAAAAACGGTACGGGGCCACGGTGTGCAAACTACGAGGCAACAATAAACGCTGGGTGGGAAAAGCACGTGGGCCTACCAGGCAAAAGACTGTAGAGAGTGCAAACAGAACAGCTGAATTGGAGCAGTGCATTAATGCAGACAAATGGCGGCAACCAGTAAAAAGAGATTAACTGAGGACCGGCTCGGGAAATGAATGTGAGTCCGAAAAAAAAATGGGAAATGGGACTGGCAGCGAAAATCGTCGAAGGCTACAATGGCGACCGTCCGAATGGCGGGGCGGAGGAAGATCCCGATCCTCTAGGTTGGGAGGGGGGCGATGGGCAAAAAGTCGGTCCATGCAACACGGCTGTCCTCTGAAATCAAGGGGGGAAAAGCACTTGACACGCCGAGAAACAAAAAAGCAAAGGGTACTTTAGGAGGGTCAAGTGGGGGGCGGACGCAACATCACCGGAAAAGGTGTCTGGGATGGAGTGAAATAATAGAGGGGAAAATGGGTAAATTGAAACCCGGTGGCTAGGTAATAAAACACCAAGGAAACCGCAAGTCGCTAATCTCATTCTCAGACAGCAGCAATATGCAGGGAGGGGGGGTGTGTGGCAGGTTAAAATGCAAGGAGCGTCCGCTTGAAAGGAGGGGGGTTATGGCGGTGAATAGTCGCAAAGGGGAAAAAAAAGTGCCCCGTGGTCGAAGAAAAATTTTAAAATGCGTGGCAATAGGCTGGAACATACCAGTAGTTGGGGAAAAAGGCGTTGAAAAAGGGTGTGGTCAAAGGGAGAAGTTACGGGTGGAAAAAATAGAACCGACGGCAGAGGGGGAACGATGGGGCAAAAGCCCAGGTTCCGGCAAACGGCCCGTAAAGAGGGAGCAACTCCGCAATTCAGGTGGAAGGCAGAAATCCAATGAGAAATCGCCGAGAAAGACGTTGATCGCCGATCTCTAAACGAGCTAGTCTGCGGTGATGTGGAGAAGCGGGTCGAACGTGGGCGCGGTCAAGCGCTGTGAATAAAGGGTGGGACAAAGGGACATAGACACCGGAAACCAGAGCCGGGGGTGCCAGCAGAAGTAACATAATAAGGGTAGACAGTCTGCAAGGCAGCATATATGGGCCCCCAACCCATAAAATGGGCGGGGCGATGGGGGTGATGGTGGGGATAGTGTACCATCCACCCGCAATGCGGTATGTCTGGTGTCCAAATCAACACTCAATACCCCTCTTATTAGAAGTCTTCCTCATTCTACCAGATATGAAACCCGCAACCTCCGAACCGAGTAGGATAAGGAGAAATTGCAAGACCTGAAAGGATCAAGGGGGGGAATATGTGATAAAGGGAAGAACCCGAAAAAACGCAGAACGGCATGCAAGAAAGGTCACATGGAGTAGTTCAATAAAAACAAATAAACAAGCAAAAAAGGGAAAATGTTGTCGAGAAAAAACAAATGACAAAAAAGCGTGTGTGGTCCAAAGATAATCAACTGAGGTGCAGGCGCGGGTAAAAAAACGCGCTGGGGGCCGGAAAGAAAAGGAGTTGGCCGATAAAACACAACCTCAGGATGTCCGTGTGGAGCTGGCTGAAATAAAGAGACCGAATGGGGATTGAGATAAGAACGTAAGGGAAGATACGAAAAAGACGTGAGAGAAAAAAAACAAACAACGGAGGGGGAAAGATTTTTGGGGCACGCATCATGTAGTGGACCTCCGGGCAGGAACAAAAAAAAGGGAAGAGGGGCCAAACTAAACCGGTCATGAAAGGGTGGGTAGATAGGACTCTCATAAACTGTTGGGGGCTCCAACTATAAACCCGCTGAATGTGCTGAGAGGGGGCGGCAGGGGGAAGGAACGAAAATAATCCCTCTGGATGTATGGGGCAAACCCTGTGAAAGCATGCAAAGGCAAGGGGCACATGAACCGAGCGGCAGAGGGGGGTCACATGATCACGCTTGCAAAAACAAAAGGGAGTGAAGAAGACTAGGGGGATCAGAGGGGTCCAAAAAAGACGGGGCGGCGGTGTCGGCCTGATGGGAAAAACAGCACGCCAGGGCGTATGGGGGAGAAACCTTTTAAGGTTGTGCAAAGCTGAATACGGGCTGGGAATACGCCCGCAGCAACCGGGGGGAATGGCAGGGTTGGCACAAATGGAGATGGCAGAGGAAGCCAAAAAGTGCCGTAGAACGCGTGAAACACGTTTCTGGGATTGGTGCCAACCATAGCGATGTGGTAACTGGGAGAGGCGATCCTATGGATCAAGTCCCACAAAAAATCAATTGGGCGGCCCGAAAACCGATGAGCTTTAAGGAGATCGGACTCACGGTACTGGTGAAACCGAAAGGTCAGGGGGAAGCAAAACGGGGGGTGACTATAAGGAAAAAGAAAAACCCAAAACACTTAAGTGATGTCAGCTGGGCAGGGCTTCAGGGAGTCTCGAACCCAGTGTTGGGCCGGCCCGTCGACTAGAAATTAGTAAACGTGGGGGAAAAAACAAAGAATCGGACACACCTGGTTTGGGGGAGGTGCGGGGACAGTCTCAAAGCGAGCAAGCCAAAAACCGCCACCTTGAAATCTTGGCGCTGGCAACGGCAAGAAGGGTGGGGGAAAAAAAAAAAAATTGGCGGGGGGAGCCCCGGGGGAAGAAGCAATGCAACCAGCCAACTTGAGAGGGAAAAATGCAGGTCTAAGAAAAGACGAGCAGCGAGCGTGCATGGGGTTGACACAGAAAAACGGAGGAAAGCGGCGGTCCACTTGCGCTGGTGTCCGTCATAAAAAAAAGCAAGTGCCACCCGGCAAAGAGATAGGTAGCAAGGGCAAATAAAGGGAGAAACCCCGGGCCCGGAACTTCGCGGGAAGAAGAAGACGCAACTGCCGAAACAGATCCTTAGCGGCGAAATACCGAGGGGGTGACATACTCTGGGGCACGGGGGGAAAAAAAAAGGATGGACTTAGCCATAGAATGAAGGTGTTCAACAGGGAAAGAGCGAACAGCGCAAAGTGGGCACGCACCGGGCTGCTCGCGGGGAACGGAGGCCAGCAAGCAAAACGAAAAAAAGGGAACTGGGGTGCGCTATCTAAAACCATAGAAACAACGGCGAGGTGGGGATCAGGACCATAAGTCGGTGGGTGACAAGAGGTGTGTTAAAAGAAGGCAGACGAGCGGGGGTGCGGGAGGACAGCGGCCAAAAAAAAAAAAAAGCCAGCTCGTTATGAGCGTGTAAGGGAAATCAAAAAATTAAAAAAGGTGGGCAAAACCGTCCACCAAAGTGGCAGGTAAAAAGGGAAAAATGCGGGGACAGCCCGCAGGGATGTGGTAAGGAATGGACGGCAGGACTACCATGCGCGCCAAAAAACTCAAAAGGCTGGGGGGGGTAACCAGTTAAATTGGATAACCCAGTGACCCGGGGGAGAATAAAAAGGGTAAGACGCCCAGTCGGGTAGGGACGGGTGATTGAAAAGCGCCACTGGTCAGAGATGTCTTGTAGACGAAGAAAACCAAGGAAACAGACAAGGGACACTGCAGGGTACGTTGGTTGGAGGGGGGGAGCAGCAAAAGAAAGTGGTCACATAGGGATAGGGGGGGGGATGACCAGCACGGACAGAAACGGCGCAAAATGTGGTTGACCCTGGGCATGATCACAGGACCAGGAAGGACGCCGAACCCGCCAGGTCACGGGGGAGGGGTGGACGTTTTGCGCAAGCAAGTCAAGGGAAATGGGGAAGCATCCCTCCACAAAAAATGGGGGAGTGGAAACCCCATCAGGCAAGAATTTTCGATCTGGGTGGTCCGTTACATGCCGGGGGACAGTTTGGAAACAGACGAAACCATCACTACTTTGGCCGTCTGACGATGGGGGACGGGGGGTAGTGTACGGGGGGCAACCACACTGAAATGAATGTACGTCGGTTATAAAGGTGGAGAAAGTCATTAAAAAAAAGGGGCCATGGTGTGCGACAATGGGGGGAAGAAAAAAGTGGAGAACGGGGGGCCAGAATCGGAATGGCAGAAAGACGTCCAAACTGAAAGAAGGGGGCGGAAAAAGATCAACAAAAGAAAGTGACCACCGCAATAGGTGGGGTAAGGGCCAGGGACAGCAGGATGACACACGCACGAATCATAAAACACAGAGCCGAGGGCCAATCGATCGCCAGGAATGAAGCACCACAGGGACGTGCCCGTGATAGGGGGCTTGGGTGGTTGGACGTTAAAGGGGGCGGAGTAGAATACCTGGGGTACGTGGGTGAATAGCGAAACAACGTGGAGACGGCCTGGGCCTTGACTGAAAAAGGAAAACGACGGGAAGCCGGGAAAAAACGGTGAACACGCTCCGGGGGGGGTGGTCGGTGTGTAGTAAGGTTCAAGCGGGGGAAACACAGGCAAAAGGAAATCACGTTGAAGGGTAATTTGAGAGAGGGG
>Ga0179593_1293526_pt1 | contig 11970 bp, 15 predicted proteins | sample CZODoug2_1_08_16_FD_185931 | JGI IMG/M metagenome (GOLD analysis project Ga0179593, IMG submission 185931) | Vadose zone soil fungal communities from Angelo Coast Range Reserve, California, USA - CZODoug2_1_08_16fungal (PacBio error correction) | ecosystem: Environmental > Terrestrial > Soil >...
TACCAGACAAAAGCGAGCGCAGAAACAACACAAACGGAGGAGTACTTAAAAAGAAATATACAAAAATACAGGTGTGGAGACGACGGGGAGAAACATCACTTGTGAGGTAACTGGCAACAAGGGCTGCAGCCTCCGGTTTGTGGTGGTCAGTCCAACAGTCCTGACTATTCTGAAAAAAGACTGAGAACGAAACGGGAAACGGGAAAAAAAAAGGAGAGAAAACGGAATTGTATCAGACGGGAAAGCGGGTGAGGACGGGGAAGGGAACGAAAAATTAGTTTAACGTTCAAGCTGATAATGTCCTGACGGACGGAAAAAATGAAGGAAGACCAAACGCAAGTGTGCAAAACGAGCGTTGAAGTGACGGGACAATTGTCTTGAATATACTCATGAGCGTGACTGGGAAAAAGATGAAAGTAGCCGAAAATGCCCAGTCAGAGGCCATCGTTCCGCCAGGGGGAAAAGGAAAAACAGTGTGAGGGCTAGAAATGAAGCCTTAACAGTCTAGAGGGGAAACAGGCAAGAGGGAAAGCAGCTAGGAACCAGGCCACATCACGGACCCAGTCCAATGACACACGATGCGCGATACAGTTTAAAAAAACGACTACCGATAAAGACGGTATAGCCGAACAACGGAAGGGGGGGGGGGGTGTAAAAAGGGGTTGAGACAATACAGGGCGGGGTATCTGGAAAACAAACTGACAGGCCCTGGGGTGGTAGTTCAGGAAAAGGACAATAGGGACAAAGGAAAGGACAGAAAGCCAATTCCCTCGGGCCCCTCTGTATCACCCTAGGGGGGGAATCAGCAAAAAAAGGACATGCGCCACCACTAATCGAGGCGGAGTTTCACCTTGACACATGGGCTGGAGCACCGAGTGAGAACCCATAGGGTAAGAAAAAGTAAGGGCTGGCGAGGAAGGACATAAAGCAAGAACACACACAGCGCCCACAGGGACAGACGATGGCATGAAAACAAGAGGGAGCAAAAAACTCAGCCTTCCATGTCACCAGAAAGAGGAAAAAAGACACGAATCGGTGGGAGCCGGGGACAGGTGGCAGGCCTCAGTCCGAGGGGAAAAAAGACAAGCAAGCAGGTTACAGAGATGCAACGTCAAATACAAACCGGCACGCCAACAGCAAGGAAATGAGCGGGAAAACGTGTCGCAATGATGCCAATACCCCGCCATTAAAGTACGAGCACAAAGGCGAAAAGAAGAAGCGTAGTAAACCTTTCCCAAGGGCGTGAGGCACGTACAAGGAAGTAAAGAGGAAGCGGCTGCCACCCGAAGGAAAAAAGATAGCTTAAACAGGGCACAGTTTGACTAAAGCTATAATTGGTGAGCGTCGGACTAGTACGCAAAAATATTCTGAGGGGTCGGTGCACGCGTCTTGGAGACCGGTAATTAGACTCAAGGGAGCCTAAAAAAGCCGGCCCTAAACCAAAGGCCCGGCCCAGTACACCGAACGGGTCACACCCACCGACAATAGAAAGATATATACAAACGGAAAAGAAGAAAAAGAATTGCGTCCTAGCGGATCATCATGGCAAGAGGGTGTGGGAAAAACGTGTGACGTGGGGCGGAGGAACATCAAAGAAAAACAAATGGACCACAAAGATCAACCTAGATATGGGTTGAAGCGACGGAAAGGGGAATATACCTGCGAGACGGGGTTGAAAAAAACGCGTCAAAACACCAACATCCTAGAATCTAATGGGGACCCGTAACTCAAAAACAGAACCCAAACCGGCAGGAGGGGGCGGAAGAAGTAGCAGTTTTACAGAAGGACCAACAAAAAACCACTTCCGCGCCTCGGCCCGGTCTATACGGGAAAGATCAGCTCCCGGGGATCTGGAAAGAAGGGAGGCCCAAACGAAACCTACCACGTAAAGGGAGAAGGTCGGTTAAGGGACGACAACCGAAGAAAAGGCGGGGGTTGTTCGATTAGAGGATCAAGGTCAGAGAAAAAAAACAGGAGACTTGTCTCCGTCGGTATTGACACTTTTTCAGGGATAGGGACCGAAAAAGTAAAAAGGGAAAAAAAGGCGCAGAAAAAGAGGGGGGGGGAAAAGTGTATGCCCGGGTACCACCAATAGACCACTCAAAACAAAAGAGGCAGAAAGTGGAACCATAAAAAGATCGACCAACGCCGCCTTTGTGGCGGGGGGACCGCACGAGCATGGAGCATTCAGGAAAAAAAAAAGGGTGCCCCAGGATGAGGATGATCCGCAACCACCCAAGTTCCTCCGTACCTCCGCACTTAACACCGACATGAAGCAAAATAAAAAGCACAAACAGGACACAAAAAGCCAAAGAGATTGAACGCCTGAACTCCAAAGGCAATGAGAAAAAAACAAAGCGCCGGGGGAGGGGCTCCCCAACGACGTTTATGACGATGTCAGGTCGAAATTACCACCGAAGTGCAAGAAAACTGGAGGGCAAAGCAGGCAAAAGGGGATAGATAAGGGCCGGCGTATGTCGACCGAAGTCAATACCGAAGAAGAAGCAAACAAGAAACGACATGCGAGAGGATAGAACCGTGCCCTCAAACAGCAAAACCCTTTCGATGCGATGCCGAACTCTTACCAAAAACAGCTTAAGCAAGAAAAAAACGACAACAGGAAACGCCAAGGAATGGCATAAAACGAATCATCGTACAACCACGAGGGAAAAGAGCCCGCCGACATCCGCCAAATAGTAACAAAGGGAAGCGTTCTGCAACGGTGAGGGGGAAGAGAATTATCAAAAAAATAGAAGGAGAAAAAGAAACGAAAAAAGTCTACACCAGGCGGGGGGGGCACAGACACCAAGAAAAGACTCCGAAAAAATTAGACCAGTCCGACCTGCAGCATAATGGGGGGAAGGGGGGGGGAGAATGACGGTGAGGAATAAAAGACAGGGATGGGTGCGAGCACAGGTAGAAGGGGATAAGAAAAGAACCTCTAAAGTTAAAAGTTTGGGCCCGAAGACTCTACGCAGACTAAATCAATCAATCCTGGTGGGAATCCACGGGACAAGGAAAAAGGACAAGAGGCGGGTGGGAAGGACCGTCCCGTGCGCAACAAACGGTCACGGGCAACAAAGCCATCCGCAAAGGCACAAAAAGCACTCCAGTCCACGCGGGGTCCGCTCTAACCATCCGTCGTTCAATACGCGGTTGATGCTAGCGCCGAGTCAAAAAAAAGATCGGAAAAGTAGGAGGAAAATGAAGGGGAGTATTGAAGTTCAATACAGTAAAGAAAACTTATCAGAGAAGGACGGGGCAGGGCGAAATCTCGTTCATTAACGAGAGGGAAGGGGAGTAACTCTGTTGTGAGATCATCCAATGCAGGGGAAAAAGATTATTTGAGTAAGGAGCTCAAGGGGAAGGCGTTCCGGCCAAACAAAAAGGGAAAAGCGGGGAAAGGTCCGCAATTGGAGTAGCGAACATGGTCACGGCACGCGAAGAGAGAAAGATCTGCTGTACGATCAACGGTGTAAAAAAAGATATAGAAGGGGGCGCATTCAAAAGGGGAAAGAAAAAAGAAGAAAAAAGTTCATCCGACGAGCAGTCGCGACAAAACCCGAAACAAAAAGAGAAACAAGAGGAAAAAAAAGAGGGGAAGCGAGCACGGGGAGTTTCCGCGAGCCTTACACAAGACATCGGTGGCAGGAGAGGGCGAAGGTAGGTCGTCGAATCAAAAAACAACCGCTGGCCCGAAAAAAGAAAAGACCACGTTCGCTGAGGAAAATCCCACCGCCAAAGGCGAAATGGTAACGGTGGTGAAACGACAGCTTCTCGACGCGGGACTGGGCCCGGGCTTGGTGGAACCCCTCCTAGGAGGGAGGACGGGGACCTCGGGAGTCAACCCGAGGCGGTACTGGAAGTAGGGAGGTTAACGGGGACAGATGCAATCACTAAAAAAACTTGCGGGTGATCGGGACGGTGGGGGGTTTATCATAGTGGAGAAAACACATCAGAAGCAGGCGCATGAGAAAAAATAAAGCAAACAAATCCGACCGTAAAGGGGGGGGGGTGAAAAAACTGTTAAATGGAGTACCATCCAGAAAGTCACACAACAGGGAAAGGACGCGCCACTCTGTCGCAAGAAAGAAACGACCGGTGGGGTCGGCGATGGATGGAAGGAATCGGAATTGATTCACGGGAACACGATTTTCGGGAGAAAACGGCAGGAAGAGTAAGAGGAGCGCGTGTCTCCGGTTAGAACAGATCACGGGTGAGTCAGATGGACCAGTACTTGGAATACAGACGGGGGGTGACCATGAAAAAACGAAATCTATCAGATACGGTGAGGAAACCGAGATGTTATTTATCAAAAAACGGCCGATCACGGGAAGGCAGCAGTTGGAGAGGCAGGTACACATCGAGAAACAGGCACCCCCTTGAATGGCGCCGTTGGGCGGGGAGGTGGGCGCAAGCTTTTGCACCCTGGACTTGTGTTAACTCGCACTTGGGAAAAGGCCTTTGAATTTTGGTGCGGAGGAGGGGGGCAGAGGACAAGGTACCAAAGGGTCCGCAACCAATGGGCAGGAAGGGGGGTAAAAAGCCCTTTGCTTCTTGAGTCTTGTTCCTGGGGGCCAAGGGCAACTGGTTGTGGGGGAGTCCCGAGACAGAACAGGAAAGATCCTACGAATCGTTCCAGACTTAGAAGTACTAGTATCAGCAAAGAGGCAGGAAGACAAGGGGTCATCATCGCCAATCAGGGGGAGGAATTTACCTTCTTTGGAACCTACGCTGGGGGGGGGGTAAAATTAAAGGGAAAAGTGAAAAAAGAAAAGGAGAGTGTGCAGGTACAAAGAAGGGGGGGGGAAAAAGAGAGAAGAGGAGCAACATATGAAACGGTAAACGCCGGAGTTTCCCGTTTGGGGCTAGGCATTGGTCCAACAAATGGGGCTGGGTGCCGAAAAAGGAAAGAAGGGACCACCCATACAGGAGTGTACAATCGAGGGAAAGATGGGAGAGAGAAAAAGGAAGAGGGAAAACGGTCTACTACCACCAAAGCGTGGCAAAAGACGGGTATTGTCCAAGTACAAAGAGGAATTTGGGGGATAAAAAAGGGGGGAAAAAGTTGAGTTGTTTCTGCTATTGAAACGAAGAAAGTGGGGAAAAATCTTTGCTTTTCGGCAAGCCTCGCCAGACAGAAGGGAAAGGGGGGGAGGAGGGGGGGAAATGGTTTTCCTATGAGGTTCGGATAAACAAAATCACAAGCAATTTTAGGAAAAGGTTACCGTAGGTGGGGAAGGAACCGGGAAACAAGCCCAGAAGGAGGGGACGGGGGAAAGTGGGTTACTTAAGACTCGGGTAGGAACCGCCCGATCAGGAAAAAAAAATAGGGCGTCACACATGAGGAAGAATGGAAGAAAGAAAACAAGCGCCGGCATGAGGGGGGGGCACATCGGTCGCGGGACAGAACGAGTCGCAAGGGGGAAAGGAAGCGCAGTGCAGCAGGGGCAAGAAAATAGTGAAACACGAAAGTACCTGAGAAAGAATGGATCAGAGACGAACACAACCTGGGGGACAATAGTTGCGACAGGACAGAGCACGCACCAGGACCAGAAGGACGGGAGAGGAACGGCGAAACCGGCTGACGAATGTGGCGAAAGTCAAAAAAGAAGTGTTTCTAAAAAGCGAAATATCACCAGCGCCAGGTGCACACAACCTATGGGATCTATAAGACTTAGAATCGGCGAGGAGGGGCAAAGAAGGGGGCCGGTATCCAAGGGAGAACAGTTTCAAACAAAAAAACTAGATAGAAAAAGGTGAGGGTGCAGACAAACACTACAGGAAACGCTTGATGGGTCCGAAACAGGAAGGAGTGTGGCTCAGGGAAAAAGACGGGATTGAAGCCACAAAAAAAGACTCACTAAGATCAAACACAAAGCAAAAAACAGAGCGGCACAGAAGAAGGTGTCCGAGGAAGAAAGAAATGATTTCTGGCACACTGGGAACTTCTCTTGCGGGACCATTCAAGGCAAACCGGGGAAAAAAAAACTCCTGTTTGGCTGTAGTCAATTGTGGCGTACGGACTTGCAAAAAGAAACACAACCCTGGAGATGTGAGACCAGACAGAAACCCGGGAGAAAAGACGAAACAAACATGAACACCCATGCCAACGAATCGGTCTAAATCAATCAAGTAGGACAAAATCGGGGGGGCCGGGAATATGGACGAAAAAGATTTCTGACTGTGAAGTACAATGCGCGCCCAGATGGGTCGGGGGCATACATCAGAGCAAGGTTACCAAAAAGGGGTAAGAAGTGGGGAACGGGGCACACAAAAAGCCGCCTTTTTGCCGTGAAGACGAGCAAAAAATGCGCGGGCCAAACAAGCACGGATTGTAGTGCCAAATAAGACCGAGTCCCCCTCATAAGGGCCAGAAAGAGACGAGAGGGAGGAGTAAACAATTTAAACGCCCTATCGTGGGCATAAAGCGACCGCGGTCAAAGGGTAATAAGGTGGGGGTGAAAAATCTTACAGACAGGGGGAGAAACGGGGGACGGGGAGGAGAAAACCGCCCCCAATCACGGCAACCGGAAAAGGAAAGGAATGCCTGGGAATAAAGAAAAATCAGAATAAAACGATTGTCCCATCAGCGGGAATCACGTCGACCAACCACTGAAGGGAAGGGAAAAGTTAATTTTGATAAAACCAAGAAAGCGAGGTACGAATAGGTGAATGGGGTTGGCGGAGGGGAACACACCTTGGGCAAGGGCTAGAGAAGGGACAATAGAGCGCATGTCCAACCGGCGAAGGAATTCAACCTCCGGGGCAGTGAAAAAGGGTTGAGAGAAGGGTCACCCGGCCTGAACAGGAAATCGACCGCCAGACACTTGAAACAATCTACCGAGTCGTAACGTTCATATTAGACAGGAAGGGGGGAGTGGAAAGGAATGAAGCGGGCAAAAATCCTTGTGAAGACAATGCCTGCACCGAAGTAAAAGGAATGAAAAAGGCAAAGACCTGGGATGGCGATGATCGTAACACGCGTCGTGACTACGACTCCCGCGGCCGGACATCATATTGCTGATATGAGGAGGAAACAGGGAAGAAGTAAGAGTCCTAAAAATCCAGCAGCAATTGACCCGGAAACGAAAAAGAGGTGGAAAAACAACCGAAGCAGGAAGAAGAACAAGTGAACTGGCCTCGACACATCATTTAAAATAACTCACAGCTGAAAAACTAAAGTCCGGGAAAGTAGAAAAAAAAAAAAAACGAAAAAAAAGAAGGAAGGGCCAGGCCGGAAGAAGAAGGAATGGGAAAAAGGGAATGGAAGGGGTGTTTATATGGAGTGCTTGCCGTACGTAATCTGATATATGTGTCACAAAATGGGGGGGGGGATGAGGAAAGAATCCCGCTTGTCAGCAGGTACTAAGAGACCCGAGAAAAGAGAAAAAGCCGGAAACGGCAACAAAAAGAACATCGGATGCCGACAGTGGTCCAGAGGTCAAGGACCGAAGCCGAGGGGAACAGCCGAAAAAAAAGCAGGAGACAAAAAACAGAGGGGAGCGTTGGGCGTGCAAGAAGTGGTGAGGGTCCGACAAAAAAGGAGCCCTGTTATAGTGAGGGGTTTGATACAGCAAACGAGAACAAAAGTGCCGACTGGAAACAAGGGAGCAGGGGTTTTCAGCAAAAGAAAAAGCGCCCCAACCCGATAAAGCAACAAAGGGAAGAAGAAGACTCCAAAGGAAAAGAAAAATGAATGCCGCAAAGGAAGACCGCCCGTACGGACTAGCTACGGGAACCCTCACCAGACAACGCAGGAGACGAAAGACAGTCACCGCGAGGATCGCAGCTCCGTTTGAAAGGGGAACAAAAAGAGGCCCATAAAAAAGAACCAAGATTGCCTATGTCGTGAAGGCACTTAGCCGAATAGACAGGGGGAGGGGGAAAATGTGGGGTGTGGGAATGTGAAAGGGAGGGGAGGAATGAGCAAAGTCGGATGCACCTTTGGGTGTCAGGGGGAAAGAAAGGAGGATCAAAAAGAGAGTGTTGACCTTGAATCCACCCGTACCCAGCAACGAGAAAAACGCGTACAGAGGACAACAGAAAAAAGAAAAAAGAGAAAGGGGCGGGGGCCGAGGCAGTGAGGCTTCAGGCGGAAAAAAGGGAAAAAGATGGTGGAAAGAAACCAAAAAACAGCAGTTTTACACGCCTTCATAGAAGGGATGGAGATAGGGCTCAAGCAAAGCTCCAAAGAAAAAAAGAGGGGAAATTGAACGCTCAATACCAAAGAGGCATCATCCTCATAGGGGAACGTGAAAGAAGAGCGCAAAAAAAAGAGTGAAGTGACGAATGATGTGCGTGACACTACAAAAAAGGAATTGAGAGGAGGAAAGATCACGAAAAAGGGGAAATCAGGCCCGTTGCTCCGACGGCCCCCCTACCCACTAAGAGAAACGTAAGCAAAAAGAAGGCAGAGGAATACGGACGGCACACCCTTTTAGTCGACATATGGTAAAGGGAAACGTGAGCCAACGCGGGAAAAGGTCAAACCAAGAAAGAAAGGAGGTAGGGCAAAGCATAGGCAACCCGCTGGGACCAAAAGGCGCAACGCCGCTACAATGTGGGCCAATATGAAAAAGGGTTTCGGGGAAAACAAGGAGGGGGAAGCTCTACCAACAACAACAAACGTTATATAAATAATGATTGAAAACGGCCAGTAAAATATAAACATGGCAGAAACAGAAGAGAGTAAGGCCATCCGAGCGGCGGGGAGATTTGTCTGGAATAGGGGGTGCCATAGAGGGGGCAGTGTTACATGCCCGAAATGAGTCTGGGGCAGGGGGTGGGCCAGGAAGAAGGTGGAGAACGCCAGAGGAAGAGGTAAGGGGGGGGCCCGAGACGACTCAAGAATCATATAGCCCGGGTGTGGAGCACGAGATGGGAAAGCGCCTGGACGGGCACCACCAAACTGTGGGTCTTGTGAAAAGACGGGACGGAAGATCTCACAATAGGGAGGAAACGAAGGCCAGAAAAGTTTCTGCCTAAGGCAACGAAAACCTCTGACGGCATACAAACCGGCGCGAAGTGCAAGCTGACAGCTAACAAAAAAAATGATCACTCAAGAGTACAAAAAAGGAAAAAAAAAGGTGGAGGTGCGGAAGACCACGAGAACCTCTAGGGGGACGGGAGGGGCGTTGCATAAGGGGGCCACGATAGAATCCGAAACTAAATTGTCAGGGGAGGGGACGGTACGCACTGAGTAGACGGGAGGATCTAAAGGTAGCGAAAAGGAAGGCGGGAACCCCTTGGGGTGGCTTCGGGGGAGGGATAACGAAAAGACAGCATATGTCGTGGTCAGATTGGTGTCGCCCGAAAGGCGAAAAAAATTGAAGGCGACGGGTCTGGAAACAGGGAACAGGGAAAAACAGGCCGGCGCGTGGAGAGACACTGGGTACTCACGAACTGGAGGTTGACTACAGTATAAGGTGAGGAGTGGGGGTGTTGTAAAAGAAACTAGGTCAACACATATCGCGAGGGGCAATTAACAAATGGCACGTCAGAAATCCTTTACAAAAAGGTTTGTGGCCATCGGAAGCACGGAGTCACATGTGAGAGGGCTCAACTATCCATCAAGCACAAGAAACATGACGGGGGCCCAACCGATATATATCATAATCTGCGAGACCCAGTGGAAAAATCAGTACCCTAAGCAGAGGTGGGTGGGGGTAGTGGGCGAGATGGCCTCAGCCCCAGAACGCGTCCCGCTAACGAAAAGCAGACGAAGAAGGGGGGAAATAAAATTAGGGAAGAACAAAGTCGACACAGTCAACCTTCTAAGGTAAAAGATGATGCTCACCTTGTAACCATTAGTGGGGCGCGACTTAAGTTGGCGCATGAACAGGCATCTGGGGAGGGGGACAAGGGAGTTCGTGAGAAAGGTGATGGAACGTAGGGGAGTTAAATCAGCATAACGCCGCTTGTGCAAGAAACGAAGAAAAGCAGGGCGCTGAGCTCAAGAACAAAATCAGAAAACAAAAAGAAGCCTTGTCCACTGACCGGGTCGGAATCATCAATCACACAACCACATCGACAAAAAAAAAAACAGGGAAAGACTGCACAACGGGGAGGGGCCGCAAGACTCTTTTTTCGAGGTATGACAAGGCAGGACTCAGATAATTCACAGGACACAAGTATCTGGGACTGGAAAATCAGGGAGCCACAGCGGAACGCAGCAGATGCGGGGAAGGGAGGCCCCTAAGCAAATAGAGGGCTGAAAGAAAGTACAAAAAAGCGCGGGAATAGAGCGATAACCGCGCACAAAGTGTGGTCGGCTGCCCTACCGAAAACGGAAGGTCGAAGAAAAAAATGTAGGCAAATGTACGACGCACGCACAGGATATTAAAAAAAGGCCAATCTTAATGCCTATTTTAGTCACGGCTTCCAAGACAAAGCAGGAAAGGCACAGGAAGACAAAATGATGTGATGAATTTTTCAAGGCAAAAGGGGGTGTGAAGCACAAATTGGGGGACACAACAAGGACGGGAGGCAGTGTTGGGAAAAAGGAGGCGTGGATTTCCCTGATGGTACAAACGTCGCAACAGGAAAAGAGTGTTTTTCCCAGGACGACAGTGCCAATTGGAACTTGAAAGGAACCGGGGGAAAATGTGAATATGGGTACGACGTGCTGGATTAGGGAGCCTCGGAAGGACGAGAAAGCCGTGAGAAGACACGAGCGCGGTAGAAAACTGGATGACCAGGAAAGAGTTCAACGAAGAGTGGGGGGGGAAAATAAATCGCCATGCCAACGGCAGGGGGGACCGAAAAGCTTGGGAGGGACTTTAAGGGTATACGGACTGCACTTACTTGATCTGAGTACCACGGGAAATGACTGGAGGGGAAACAAACAGTTTGACAATAGAGACGTTGGTTCCTTTCAGCTGTAGCAAGGACAGGGGGGGGAAGACCTTGAAACGGGACTAACCGCTAGATTTGTCACCAGGTTCTGAGGGGGAACTAGGCGCCAGAAGGGTGGGAAGGGGGTGCGGGGACCGCAGAAAATGTCCACAAAAAGCGCAGTCGGATAGAAGACAAATAAAGGAAGCTCAGTGCCTGTCGCATGCCTGGAAACCACTATGCACACGGAAATGAACAGAGGGAGTTTAACATGGTAGAGACAACCCACAAGTTGGCATAAGTGGTGGGGGTGGGGTCAAAAAAGAAAAAAAAAAGGATTTGTGGCGCAAAAAAATCGGTGAAAAAAACGGGAGGTTGGTTCGCGATGTCCGGTATGACCAAAAGAGGAATCGTTGGTATCGGGGATTCTGTACAGGGAAGGGGACCCTCGGAAAAAGGAAACGCGACGCGGTGGGGGGCGACCGTTTTAGGGGTAAACTGGCGGGGACCACAACGATATCCGCTTTGAAAGGTTAAGACAGGAACCGATTCCATGAGTTCCAGAAACAAGGAAATAAGTTGGTCAATACCGCGAACGAGGGGCGCAGCGAGGGAAGGACAAAATAAGGGTGACAACAAGGTGCCCCCAGTCGTAAGGAATGGGGGGCCCAGACACTCTTCCCCGAAATAAGTAATAGTGGGCGACAAGGCGGGGAAGAAGGCATCAACTGTTGCCCTCAGCATAAGTGGGGTCAAGAAACCACGATTAGCAACAACAAAATTCATACACACTAAAGACTGAACGGTCAATAGAAGCGGAGCACTTAAATGCGACACGCACTAAGAATGGGGACAAACGCACGAAGACTTCCAACTCGATCAGAGTCGACATAGAGGGACAAAAGGGGAGTCGAAGCAACGACGAATATCGAACAAGTGCTGAGAATCCCGGCCAGGGCCCGTAGTGGGGGGGAAAAAAAAAAAAAAGGGGGAAAAGGATTGACGTCGGCAGGGTCCTTTACGACACAAAAACACCGAAAAAAAAGGACAGCTTTCGCAACACACGCGGGTCGGGGGATACAATAGGACAAGAGGAAAAAGCTTTGGAAACCGACATCACGCCCGGAAAATAAG